>FZPS01000181.1_pt81 | contig 182750 bp, 170 predicted proteins | sample 1817821 | NCBI WGS metagenome assembly FZPS01 (sample SAMEA104158645, study PRJEB21678) | metagenome | place: Germany | collected 2015-04-21 | reverse complement strand
AAATCCCGTAAACCACACATATGCCATGGTTACAGGCTTTTAGAGCCTCCTATAAAGTCATTATTAAATTATGCTAAATTAACCTTACTGACCCATCTGCTTTGCAACTTCTGCTGCAAAATCTTCTGTTCTCTTTTCAAGACCTTCACCTGTCTCAAAACGAATAAAGCGCTTAACAGCTACAGTAGTCGCTGCCTGCTTTGATACTGAATCGATATACTGGCCAACGTTCATATCGCCATCCTTAACATATACCTGATCCAATAAGCAAATTTCCTTTAGTTCCTTATTTAATCTACCCTCTATCATCTTCTCAATGATATTCTCAGGCTTCTTTTCATTAGCAGGGTCGTTTTTAATCTGAGCCTTGATGATATCTTTTTCATGAGTAATGTAATCATCAGAAATATCTTGTCTGCTGATGTACTTAGGATTCATCGCTGCAATCTGCATAGCTACATTCTTAGCTGCTTCTTTAACATCATCATTTATTACTGCAGCCTCTAATTCTACTAAAGTACCTATTCTGCCACCAGCATGAATATATGAAGCTATAAAGCCCTTTTCAGCCTTAAGCTGTTCGAATCTTCTGATGTTCATGTTCTCGCCAATCACAGCTATCATAGAAGATAATTCTTCCTTAACGGTCTTAGAATTATCAAGATCCCATTTTTCTTCTAAAAATGCATCGATATCAGTCGCACTTGTCTTTGCTGCTTGAGCCGCAACAGCTGCTACATATTCTCTAAATGTATCGTTCTTAGCAACGAAATCCGTCTCACTGTTCACCTCAACGATAGAAGCTATTTTTCCATCATCACTAATATTTGTATCTACAATACCCTCTGCTGCAATTCTTCCAGCTTTTTTCTCTGCAGCTGCAAGTCCCTTTTCTCTTAAGAACTCAACTGCCTTGTCCATATCACCAGCAGTTTCTGTAAGTGCCTTCTTACAATCCATCATACCCGCGCCGGTCATTTCTCTTAACTCTTTTACCATACTAGCTGATATATTCATTATTATACCTCCGAAATTGTTTATTTTAAAAATGGGACTGTTGTAATGTCTGATACTAACCATTAGGTAAGCCTTACATCTGCAACAGACCCATTAACCACATTATTCTGTAACTACTTCCTCTGCTTCTTCCTCTACATATCCAGACTCTTCATCTGCTGCATCGGTTAATTGCATGCCTTGGTTTGCCTCAATAACTGCATCAGCCATTCTTGATACTATTAGCTTTACTGCACGAATTGCATCGTCATTACCAGGTATAACGTAGTCAAGCTCCTCAGGATCACAGTTTGTATCAGCAATACCTATCAATGGAATATCTAGGTTATGTGCTTCCTGGATACAAATTCTTTCCTTCTTAGGATCTACTACAAATATAGCATCAGGAACCTTCTTCATATTCTTAATTCCACCAAGGTTCTTCTCAAGCTTTTCCCATTCCTTCTTAAGCTTAATAACTTCCTTCTTAGGAAGAACATCAAATGTTCCATCTTCGGACATTCTTTCAATTTCTCTTAATCTGTCAATTCTGCTCTTAATGGTCTTAAAGTTGGTTAACATTCCACCTAACCATCTCTCATTTACATAATACATACCACAACGCTCTGCTTCAGCCTTAATAGCATCCTGAGCTTGCTTCTTTGTTCCTACAAAGAGAATGCTTCCACCATCTGCAACTATATTTTTAATTGCTGCATAAGCATCATCAATCAATACAACTGACTTCTGTAAGTCAATAATATAGATTCCGTTTCTCTCTGTGTAGATGTACTGTGCCATCTTAGGGTTCCATCTTCTTGTCTGATGTCCAAAATGTACACCAGCCTCCAATAACTGTTTCATTGAAATTACGCTCATAATTTACCTCCATTTGGTTAATTTCATCCGCACACATCATATTTCTTGTAAACCGTATATCCGGCACCATACGTAAAATCAGCATGCGTGTATTTTCTCAAAGCCACATGCTGATAATATTTGACTTTATCATACTTGGGCTTTAATTTTAACGTTGTGATTATAACATATTAAAACCCATATGTAAAGCAGTTTTATGTTATTGTATCAAGTATTTCTTGATATGTTGCATCCTTAGGCAAGGTAAATGTACCTATAAGAATTACCCCTGCCTTTCCCCTACTTATAATATAATTATTAAAGTCTACGGAATCCTCTATCAAGCCTTTTTGCATAAGAAGCTCTGATACTTTACCAGAGGACATACCTCTTTCAATAGTAAATGTTATCTGCATAGGCTCCATATCTTCTTCCCTATCATTAATATCATCTCTTATATCTTCTGTAGGGTCTGTAGTCTCTTCTATAGTGTCTTCTACATTGTTTTCTGAATTATCTAAAGCATCTTCTATAATATCATCTACACTATCTGTAGCATCTTCTATAATATCATCTACACTATCTGTAGCTTCTTCTATAATATCGTCTACACTATCTGAAGATTCTTGTGTAATATCTTTAATTGAATCTACAGCCTTCTCATCAGAACTTTTTTCTTCATTCTTATTTGCTTCACTAGGCTTATTCTCTACTGTATCATCTATTAATGCTTCTGATTTATCCTTATCTAAGGACTTTCCAAGTACTTGCTCCAAATTCTCCTCTGTTATATCCTTAGATATTTCTTCCTTCATTACCATGCCAAGCTCTCTTGCCCTAGCTATGATTTCCTTGTCAGAGGGTTTATCCATCCACTTGCCAATGGAAAGAACAATTGTTGTTATAATAATACCTATCCCAAGCCCTCTAATATAGTATTTTAGCTTCATATAGATTGTCACATCCTTCTTCTATCGGCCTATCTTCTAATTAACTACCTATCCATAAAAAGATCTATAACAAGCTTAACCTCCCCTTGACCAATTCCTAATTGCTTAGAAATCTCCAATACAGACTTACCCTGTCTACATAGTTCAAGAATCTCTCCATTATTAAAGGAAACCGATTGGTTTATAGTGTCAATTTCATTAGACTGACTTGGTGAATTTTTTCTTGCTTTTAGCTTTATATTATCTGCCTGCATGCCAAGCTGCTTTGACTCCATAGGTTTACTCTTTTGCTCAGATAGGTCTTGGTCCTCTAGGACCAGCTCATTTTCTTTCTTCTCCAAGACTTCATATTTCTTCATGGCATCCTTTAGATCTTTTTCTTTATTGGTTAGCATATTATAAAGAAATACAACCTCTTCATGGTTTCGTGTTATTTTATCAAGAATTTGATCTGAATATTCACTAACCGCTATTATTTTTTCATTGGAAAGTTTACTAAGATAATCTTCTGTTTTTTCGATTACCTCTTCACTTACTATTGATAACATTTCATTTTGCTGCTTTTTAAAGGATTCTAGCTCCTCCTTAGTAAATAAATTGCCACTACCATCAAGAGAATTGATATTCCTATCATTCTCCTTATTTGGCCAGGCAACTATTATACAACTCATGATTATAGTTATTATTCCAATAATAAGCATTATAAATTCTAACAGGTTCATTTTCTGCTCCATTCCTGTAAATGTTTTATAACTTTAGCCTAATAACTCTTTATTTAGATTAAGATATCAATTCCTCCAGGTCTCTTACTTTTATTTTCAGGTCCCTTATCTTTATTTTCATTTTCCTTCTTCTTATCCTTGTCTTTAGAACCACTATAGGCATTTCTACTCTCATCCTTTGCATCATACCGAAATTCTTTATTCTCACTCTTGTTGGTTTGCAAAGGTTTAGATGACTCAGTCTGTATCATGTTATGGAAGTTTTTACTTATCTGAACCTGCTCATGCTGCGTTTTTTGGTTTTGAATATGCTTATACTGGGAAACCTCTTGAGTTTTCATGATATCGATTGGTCTAATCGGCATTTTTATTCCCCCTTTAAAACAACAACTACAACTAATATGTATTACTGGGGATGTCATATAAAAATTATTATATCCTTAATCCTTATAAAGGAAGTAGTTTAATGTCTGCCCTATCTCGTATAAACTTGGTGTGCTTTAGCTCGTCCCTTACATAGTAATTAATATTTGAAATTACTATTTTAGTTCCAGGATATACTGTATCATGTATCTTTATCATTCCTGAATCACTACCATCAACCTCTACTCTAAGGATTTTATATCTTTCCTTAGCTTGTTCTAACTCAGTGTTTAGTTTAATACTTAACTGTGTTATTTGCTTAAGATTCTCTAAGACATCATATGCAATATTAGAACCTGATTGTAACCTCTTACGAATTATAGCTATTGATTGACTAATCTTTTCCTTTTCTGACTTCAAAATAGTAATTTGCTTATCTAGCTCTTTAAATTCATCTTGAATACTAGGATCTATCCCAACCTCAAGCACTGTGTTTGTTCCCATATGTGATCCTGATGATTTCACGGATATTAATGTTCCTGAACGGATAACTCCACCTGCCACAGATCCTCGTCTTCCTCCTACTACTATATCACCCTTAGCTGATACCTTACTATGCATAATAGAATCCGTGTTTATATATCCTCCTGCAATAACCTCTGCATTTTCAATGAATTTTGATATAACATTACCTTCTGCCTTGAGAACACCTTTATTCATTCCCTGTATACCACGCCTTAGGATAATCTGTCCTCCCGCTTCAATATAAGCTCCCTCTACAACTCCATACACCTCAATATCACCTTTGGCCTTAACAGTAAAACCTGTGATAACATTACCTCTAATAATCACATTTCCATCATACTCTATATCACCCGTTGATGGATCCACATCTGCTGGTATCTCGTAGATATTTGAAACAAAGACCCTATCATCAGCCAAAGATACATGTCCATCCACATCAGAGAAAAGCTGAAGGCCATCCTCAGACATAGATATGTTCTTTCCATGACGTAGAACCTTGTTATTTACCTTATTTGGCTTAATAACCTTACCAAATACATCTATTCCGGGTTTACCAGGGACTAAAGGTGTTAAGGTGGCTAATAAATCCCCTTTTTTACATCTACTAATAATATCCAAGGTGTGAAAATCCACCGATCCGTCTTCGTTTGTTTTAGGTTTCATGGTCAAATCAGTATTAAAATGATATGTAATAACTGCATTACGACCTTGAATAGGCTGAGTTGCCTTTGCTAGTACATAGTCAGTGCAGTATTCCCGATCATTTAAAAAATCCTGTATTTTAGACTCATCAACACCATATTTTATTCCCTCACGGACCATGGCGGCTACAATATCATCTTTTGTAAGCAGTTGTCCACCATTGCTTGGAGGGTAGAATCTGCATATTGCATGCATCCTATTCTCATCTACTTGAACCCTCACATACTCATTCTGTGGAGAAATAACTACAGAGCTAATTTTAAGCTCGGCAACTTCCTTTAGATTAGCGATAGCCTTTCCAATAGCAAGCTTATCATATTCATATATTTTTTTATCTATTAAATACTTGCTTATTTCATCATATACTAATGGCCTTCCTCCAGGCTGGGCTTCGAAAAGTTTTAAATATGTCCCATCATCTTTAGTATATAATTGAAAATATGCATTTTTCCCTTTCATTTTATCCATCCTTCCAGGTTTTCAATTATTACATTCTTTTAAAAAGGATGTATAATTCCTTCACGTTTCTTAATAGCTGGTGAACAAATCCATGTTTGTCCCTAGTTTTGCTTTCATCTTTTGTAATGCCTTTGTATGTAATTGTGAAATCCTAGATTCAGAAACTTCTAGTAATTTACTAATTTCCTTTAGTGTCAAATCTTCATAATAATAAAGAATAATTACCTTTTTTTCTCTCTCAGTTAGTATATCTAAAGTCCTCATCAAAATTTCCTTTAACTCACTCTGTTCAACTATTTTGTCAGGCTGTTCAAAGCTAGTTGCAAAATACTGATCTGTTTTTGACTCTGAGCCTTGCTCTAGAAATTCATCTAAGGAAATAATATTTGTAATCTTAGTTTGTGCTTGCCAATCCCCTAGTTCACCAATACTTATATCTAACTCCTTAGCTATATCTTCATCACTTATGTTACGTCCATATTTGGCTTCAAGGTTCTGATATGCTATGTCTAGTTTTTTTTGCTTTTGTCTTATGCTTCTTGGTATCCAATCCATTTTACGGATTTGGTCAAGAATTGCACCACGTATTCTTAAAGATGCATAGGTTTCAAATTTATAACCCTTACTATAATCAAATTTATTAACAGCATCAATTAATCCAAATGTCCCGTAGCTAACCAAGTCATCATATTCAACATTATATCCCAAGTACATGCTTAAGCGTCCCGCAACAAGTTTAACTAATCCAGCATATTCAATTATAATTTCTTCATAAAGCTCAGAGGTCTTCTTTTTGGAATATTCCTCCCAAAGTTTCTGTCTCCTATCAATACTCATTATGCCTCCTAAAATTAAATTGAATTAGTATCTATGTCATTTATGGCTTGGTCGACTTCATCAGAATCATCCTCTAGTTCTTCTTCCGAATCACCTTCCAACTCTTCTTCATTTGCTTTTGGCTTTTGACTTAAAACCTTCCTAATAACCGACCTTGCAACTAGACCAATTATATAAAAAACAATAAGCACTATTAGAAGTCGCTTTAGGCTTAATAGTAATTCTGTCTTATGGTATATATCAATAATACAGACTACAGCACCTGCTATTAGGGTTATAAGTGGTGGTATAAGTCTGTCACGCATCATCTCACCTTCCATCCACATTCTTTGGTGAATACTGCTAAATAATCTTCAAGTCTTTACCTACAGATTTGACATGTAGTAAACCTGTTTCAGGATAGAACACTATAGTTCTACCATAATTAGCCCCTGTATCCTCAGCTAATAATCTAATTCCAAGCTTATTTAACTTGTCTTTAGTAGCAATCACATTTCTTTCTCCAATACGCATCATTTCAAAGTTATTGCTAAAGCTAAACATTTGCGCTCCACCAGCAATTTTAGCAACCAGATTTCTTTTAGATGCACCTATATTCTCCATGTCCCTAATAAGTATGTCTATTCCTGTGTCTGCAAACTTGTATTTATTTGAATTGTTAATTATTTTCGTACTGTCAGGTAGCATGATATGCGCCAATCCTGCAATTTTACACACCGGATCATATAATACAATACCTACACATGAGCCTAAACCCAGAGTAGTTATTGCATAAGGTGACTTGCATACATTTGCATCTGCCATACCGACTTTAATTGTTTTGTCCATTTATCCACCTTATAACCCCAAAGATTTTAATATGGCTTTATATGAATTTATTGTTGGTATCAGTATGAAGTAACCATTTACCATTTTATCTATATTTCCAAATTCTGTTTCAATCAAAAGAGCCTTATCACCAATTTTACCAAATTCAATAGCCGGTACACTTAATATAGCCCCTGCCATATCAATTGCCATATAAGGTATACTGGATGTTATGGTTAAATTTGTTAAGGTTGATAAGGATGACAAGTATGCTCCTGCAATTATATTTCCAATTTCATTTAAGGCCGATTGTTCCATTTCTGTAAATTCAGAACTATCCTTATCGTATGTAGATTGTAAATTTCCAAGAAGAAGATTAACTAGGTGACCTCCAGCATCCTGATCAACCATAAACATCATCATGCCATCTATATCTCCTCCAAGAGTAAATAAGATGCCTATTACTATTCTTTCTGCCCCTCCTACTATTTCAGAAAGCTCCTTGAACTCTAGCAACTCTACATTGGGAACTTCCATAGAAATCTTAGCATTAATCATTTGAGATAGGGCAGTGGTTGCATTCCCTGCACCAATGTTTCCGATTTCTCTAAGTACATCATACTGCATATTACTAATACCATTCAAATCAATATCTGACAAGTTTACACCCCCAATCAAGCAAACTTACTAATCTTCCGTTTCTATAACTAACTCAGGTATATCAAGTAAAATAACCAAGTCGCTACCAAGTTTTCCTAATCCTTTACTAAATGCTTTCTTTCCGTCCTTATCATCATATTTAATATGCTCTATATCATCATCCTTAAGATTAATAACCTCATTTACCTCATCTACAATTATGCCAATTGAAGCAGCCTGTGGATCTGGTTTGACTATTATAATTCGTGTAGCAGATGTAAATTCAGCCTCTTCTAGACCAAGCTTTAATCTTAAGCTCATTACAGGAACTACCTCTCCTCTAAGATTGATAACACCCAGAAAATATGGCTGAGACTTAGGAACTCTTGTAATATTTTGCATGACAATTATATTATCTATATACTCTATTTCTATACCATACAAATCCTTGCCTAGCCTTACATCAATATATTGTTTTGATTTAACCTCTCCCATAACTAGAACCTCCCATTGCTCATTATATTATACCAATGAATTTAAATCCAAAATCAATGCAACCTCGCCATTACCTAGTATTGTTGCTCCGCTGATAATTTTATGGTTCTTAATATACTTACCAATGGACTTAATAACAATTTCTTGTTGGCCTATAAGATCATCTACTACTACTCCAGCAAGCTTATCACCTTTTTTTATAATAACTACGAGAACATGGTCTAATTCTTCAGTCTTTTCACATTCAAGAATTTCACCTAGGCGAATAATTGGTATTACACTCCCCCTAAGATTCAAGACTTCTTTACCATGCACCCTTTTTATCTCTTCACTAACTACATTCTCAACGGTCTGTATATTACCAAGAGGTAGGGCAAATTTTTCTGCTCCAATAGTAACCATCAAGGACTGTATAATAGCTAGAGTAAGAGGAAGTCTTATTATAAAGCTAGAGCCTTCACCAAGCTTAGTCTTTGCTTCTATATCACCACCGAGAGTTTCAATCTTTGTTTTAACCACATCAAGACCTACACCTCTTCCAGATACATCTGTAATCTCTTCTGATGTAGAAAAGCTAGGCATAAATAAAATATCTATAATATCTTTATCTGTCATTCTATTTGCCTGTTCTTCAGTTATAACACCTTTCTGGATAGCCTTTTTCTTGATCTTTTTAACATCAATACCCTTACCGTCGTCTCTAACTTCAATTACAACATTATTTCCTTCCTGGTAAGCATTAAAATAAATAGACCCAACAGGAACCTTACCTGATTTTCTTCTTTCATCAGTATTTTCCAGACCATGATCTGCTGCATTGCGGAGTATATGCATCAATGGGTCGCCTATCTCATCTATTAGGGTACGATCAAGCTCAGTCTCTTCACCTGACATAAATAACTGCATCTGCTTGTCCAACTTCTTAGATAAATCACGAATCATTCTAGGAAAACGATTTACTACACTCTCTATAGGAACCATCCTTACCTTCATAACTGACTCATGAAGATTAGTTGTAACACGTTCTAGATATTCTATCTGATCAAAATATTCGGGGTCTAGCTGATTATGTAATGAGTTACTGGAAGATACGAGACTGTTCTTAGCAATTATAAGCTCGCTAACCAGATTCATTAATCCATCTAGTTTTTCTATATCAACTCGGACTGAACGATTTGCTATAGGCTTAGCTGACTGCTTTGGTGCAGATCCACCAGCAAACTTCCCAGTCGCCATGGCTGTCTTTCTTGCAGAAAGTATTTCTTCATCCTGCTTAATCGCCTTCAAAAAAGTGTTAAGCTCTTCCTCACTAAGCTTTATGTAGTCGGCTACAACCTCCTTGATCTCAGATATGTTCATAATATGATTTGCAAGTTGTTCAGGACTTTCTTTTGTAATAACAAAAGCAGAATAATCAAAGTCATATTTTTCATCTTCAAGATCCTGTGCATTTGGAAACAGCTTTATTATATCTCCATGCTCATCTAGGGTCCTATTGACCATAAATGCTCTGGCTCCCTTAAGAACACAGTATTCCTGAATATATACTGTTAATCCAACAACATTAAGGCCTAAGGATAGGGCTTTTGCAATTGCTTTTTTCTCATGTTCCTCTATCACTAAGGCTCTAAACTTGTCTTTTTCTTTACCTTCTGGTATTTGATCAGCATCTACCCTACTTTTCTTACCTGTTGAAGTATCAGCTGCCTTAGAGTCTTTGTCAGCTGTTTTTAAGCCTTTACTTAAAATATTATTAAGATCAGCTATAATATCTTCACAGGTCAAATCGCCCTCTGTACCGTCAGCTTGTATGTTGGCAAGGAATGCTTCAAGCACATCTAGTCCCTTAAACAAAACATCAACAAGATCTGAAGATGCCTTCATATTCCCATTACGAATCTCCATAAAGACATTCTCCATATCATGGGTCAGAGTCTGCATCTTTTTATATCCCATAGTACCAGCCATTCCTTTAAGGGAATGAGCAGCACGGAATATTTCATTAATAGTATCTTGATTGTTAGGCTCCTTCTCAAGAACTAAAATATGTTCATTCATACTCTGTAAATGTTCCTTAGTTTCTTCAATAAAAATCTCTAGATATTGATTTACATCCATATTAATCGACCCCCACATACTTTATGATAGCTTCAGAAACTTCATGAAGCGATACTTCTTTGTCAACCAATCCTGTCATCTTAATCATTTTAGGCATTCCGTATACAACACTTGATTTTCTGTCCTGTGCAATAACATAAACCCTTTTTTTATTGCTTAAGTTTAAGATACCGTCTCTTCCATCACTCCCCATACCTGTAAGAACAACACAGGTTATTTCATCATAATCAGAATATAACAAAGACTCATACATTATATCAGCAGACGGCTTAAGTCCACGCCTTGGTTCTTCATCAGAAATCCGTATTATATGATTTCCTTGTTTGTCTTTTACCACTCGTAGGTGTTTACCACCTTTAGCTATATACACTCTTCCCTTCATTAAGATATCCCCATCATCAGCCTCTTTTACAAAAATCTCACTTAATGAATTCAACCTATCAGCTAGGGATTTGGTAAAGCCCTCCGGCATATGCTGTATTACAATTACTCCAGCATCTATATTTTTGGGGATGTTTGGTATAACGGAGTGTAGAGCCTTTGGCCCTCCTGTTGAACAAGCAATAGTAATTAGCTTACTCGTTACCTTTTGTGTGTCCGTTTGGCGTTTCCGGTTAATTAGTTTTTCGATTTTTTCAATATTTGTAGTTACCGGATGTGTTTCATTATGCATGTCAGTTGTCTTAAGTTTTGTAGCTACTGATAGGCATTCAAGTAGCCTGCTAGAAAACTTATTACTTCTGAGATTTTCTACCCCTTCAGGTTTTGTAACAAAATCAAAAGCACCTAATTCAAGAGCTAATATTGTTTCCTTAGCATCCCTAGTAGTAACTGCACTTACTACTATAACGGTTGTCTGAATATTTTGGTTCTTGATATGTTCTAATAGCTCCAAACCATCCATTATTGGCATATTAATGTCTAAAAGCACTACATCAACCTTATTGATATTAGCCTTTAGCATAGCTAACCCATCTCTACCATTTATCGCCGTACCTAGAACCTTGAATCTATCATCATTATCTATTATATCAGAGATTACCCTTCTCATGAGTGCAGAGTCATCTATTATCAAAATATTTTTTTTATACATCACACCCGCCCCTTTATATTAAAAGAAATTCAAATCTTATCGTTTCTTCTTAGTCTTCTTTCTTGTTCAAATATGTATTTGATTAGGTCTTCCCTGTCGTTTTTAGTAATATTACTAAACTCAGCACGGTGTTCATATACTGAACGATCAGGTAGTTTTCGAGATGCTATTATATCCGCAGTTATCTCTAGTTTCTTTAACTCATCCCTAAATATGTAATCAAACCTAACTCTTATCTTATCACCAGCTTGCAATTCATGCAAGGAATTGAATCTACATCCACCTCCGCTTAAGTCCATTACGGAAGCCTGGTTCCAAAATTTATCAATTTGAGCGAGCTTTTTCTTTATATTAGACAACTCATGAGAATCTGTTATCTTTCCACTATGTAATCTTTCTTCAAGCTTAATTTCTTCTTGAGTAATAATCCTATATTCAATTTCATGAATACACTCTAAGCGATAGTATTGCCTTCTTTGTATTTTCTCTGGTTCAGAAGTCAACCTGACTAAGGCAAGGATCGTTTTATTCTCTCTGTACGTTTGTAACATTACGCAATTACATTGATATAGTCCCTTAGAAGTATAAAAATACAGCCTATAATATTTTTGCCTTTCAAGTATAACAATCATTCCATGTCTAATTGGAGTCGCAATACCAATCTTATCATCCTCTATATAATCAACTAACTGGCTAATAAATATATTAGATGAATTTATCAGTTCTCCATTATTATTTAATGGTTTGATTTCAATTTTATCGCCGATTTTTACAATCTCACGGAGCATAAATTCCTCCCCATTACTTTTTTATTCTAGATTTTAAAAGATTGGAGAACAGCTGGGCAATTCCCTTTTTTTGGTTTCCTGTGTCCAACTCGGAATCACATAGCTGTCTTGCAAAGCCTGTTATCAATTTGGAAAAGCTAGAATTAGGATATTCACAAATTGCAGGTCTTTGTCTCATTACAGCCTTTGATACATTGTTATCCATTGGTATATGTCCCAAATACTCCAGTTTAAGATTTAAAAATCTAGTAACAACGGTGCTTAACTTCTCGAATAACTCCTCACCATTCTCTTCAGGTGTAACACGATTGGCTATCATCTTAATAACTGTATCTTCTATAGAAAAATCCGACTTTCTATTCAGAGTCTTAAGCAAGGCATATGCGTCTGTTATTGAGGTGGGTTCCGGGGTGGCTACTAAAACAACCTCTGAACTAGCTGCTACAAATTCCAATACTGAATCTGCTATACCAGCTCCTGTATCAATTATGATGATATCTACAGTCTGATCAAGCTCCACTAGCTTTCTAATAAGATATATAATCTGGTCTTTTGATAAGTTGGTCAGCTCTTGAATACCAGATCCACCAGATATAAATCCTATATTCTCAGAAACTGGAGTAATAATATCTGATAGATTTTTGCCTCTAAACATTAAATCTGCTAGATTATATGCTGGGCGTATTCCAAGCATGACTTCTATATTCGCTAGACCAAAATCTGCATCCAATATAACTACACGTTTTCCTAGTTGACTTAAGGCTATTGCTAGATTAACTGCTATACTGGACTTTCCTACGCCACCCTTACCACTCGTAATAGTAATGACTCTAGATATATGTCTTGGATTATCTTGTTGCCTAACTATTTTTCTTAACTTTTCTGCCTGATCCATTTTAATGCCCCCTTAATAGTTGCTTAGCTATGCTTTGTGGGTTTATTCTGTCAATATCATCTGGTACATCTTGCCCAAATGTTGCATAGGATAGAGGTGCATTGGTTAGCATTCTTATATTAAATATATTCCCCACGCTACTAGTTTCATCTAACTTGGTAAAAATCAAATTGTAGCCAACTATCTCAGAATAAGCTTCAGTAATTGTTATTAAATCTCGATATTTTGTAGTAGCACTTAAAACAAGATAAACCTCTCTCTCATTCTCAGGAATTGAATTTATTAGAGCTTCTATATCATCTCTCTGATTTTTACTTCTGTGGGAACGGCCAGCAGTATCAATAAAAACAATATCATAATCTGCAAACTCTTCCCTCGCCTTTTCAATCTCGTCTGTATTATAAATAATATTTAATGGTACCCCTAATATATTTGCATAAGTTCTAAGTTGCTCAACTGCAGCAATACGGTAGGTATCTGATGTTAAAAAGGCTACCTTTGCTTTATCCTCTACTTTAAATTTTGAGGCTATCTTAGCTATTGTAGTTGTTTTACCTACCCCAGTAGGTCCAATAAAAAATATAAACTTAGGATTATTCCCATCTATATTAATAACTTCTGGTTGTCCAAGCTTAAGTATAATTTTTTGATATATACTAGACAAAATGTTATCCATAGAGGCATCTTTTTTTAGGCTTCCCTCTATTTCACTTATAATTTGATTAGCATATTTTTCATCCACCTCATTGCTAATGAGCTGGTTATATATAAGCTGAATACAGGCGAGATTTACATTATTTACCTTGGGCTTATTTTCAGGTTTTTGTAGTTCAACCTTGTCCTCCATCTGTTTTTCAATAAGACTTTGCAAGTTATTAAGCTTTTCTTCTATAGCGGAGGATTCCTTAATTGTCTCTTGCTCATCTTTAGCTAGACTATCTGTATCATCATATATTACATCTGGAAAATTCTGCTTTTTAGATAAAGCTATCTTATCACTATTCTTGTAGCTAATATTATCATCAATCGCTGCAGTAATCTCTACTAAGGGCTTTTTAAACAATTTATAAAATCCCTTGGGAGAAATAGTCTTGATATTCATAACAATAGCGTCCTTACCAAGTTCCTCCTTGGCCAACATAATTGCCTCTGATTCGGTATTTGCTTGGAATTTCTTGATAATCACTAAACTGTCACCATCCCTACTGACTGTAATTCAACATTTGAATCTATCTCATTGTATGACACTACTGTCAAATCCCTAAAATACTCCTGTGTCAGTCTTTTAAAATACATACGCACAATTGGAGAGGTAATAATAATAGGGTTTTTACCTAGTTCTTCTAGCTTATTAATCTCTGACTGAACAGAATTAATGATTTCTCTAGTAATTTCAGGATCTAAAGCCAGATATGCACCCTGCTCTGTCTGCTTTACTGAATCCATAATTTCCTGCTCGACCTTAGGGTCTAAGGTTACAACACTGGTCATCTCCCCAACTGGAAAATACTTTTTAGAAATAGCTCTTTTCAGGTTCTGCCTAACATATTCCGTGAGAACATCAATGTCTCTTGTGGAAGGAGCATAGTCTGCCAAGGTTTCTAAAATAGTAACTAAGTCCCTTATAGATATCTGTTCTTGCAGTAAGTTTTGAAGTACCTTTTGTATTTCACCAATACTAAGTAGCTTAGGTACCAGCTCCGAAATCAATGTCTGGTTGTTTTCCTCTATATTATTAACAAGATTTTGTACATCCTGTCTTGTGAGTAACTCATGAATATGGCTCTTTATTACCTCGGTTAAATGAGTAGCTATTATAGAAGGTGGGTCAACGACTGTATATCCTAAGGATTCTGCCCTCTCTCTTTGACTTTCAGTAATCCATATAGCTGGTAAGTTAAATGATGGCTCAAAGGTAGGTATACCTGTAATCTCTTCCTCCACATAACCAGGGTTCATAGCCATATAATGATCAAATAGGATTTCTCCTTCGCTTACCTGTATACCCTTTATCTTTATTATGTATTGGTTAGGATTTAACTGTATATTATCCCTTAAACGAATCATCGGTACAACAGTTCCAAGCTCTATGGCAATTTGTCTTCTTATAAGAACAACCCTATCAAGTAGGTCACCACCTTGATTCATATCAGCTAAGGGAATAATACCATATCCAAATTCCAACTCTATTGGGTCTACCTGTAAAAGGGATGCTACATTCTCTGGTTTTCTTATCTCATTAGCCTCCTCTTCTTCCAAGGAAACTTCACTTTCAATTGACTCTACCTCTAGCTTCTCTTCAATTGCTCTAGCCGAGAAAATAAAGGCCAGCCCATATCCTGTAAAAAGAAATATATTTAAGGGTGTTACAATACCCAAAACAATCATACTGATTCCAACAATATAAAGTGCCCTAGGAATAGAAAATAACTGTTCTATAAGCATATCTCCAAAGTCTGCTTCCTTGGAAACTTTAGTAACCAGAATACCTGTTGCTAGGGATATCATCAGTGAGGGGATCTGAGATACCAATCCATCACCAATGGTAAGTATAGCGTACTCTTGAAATGCCTCACCTGCTTGCAAGCCCTGATTAAGCATACCAGTCACAGTACCACCAACCATGTTTATCACAGTTACAATAAGACCAGCAATGGCATCTCCCTTGACATACTTGGTTGCACCATCCATAGAACCAAAGAAGGCTGACTCATCTTGGATTTTCTGTCTTCGTTCCATGGCTTCTTTATCGGTTATTGCACCTGTATTTAGGTCTGCATCAATAGCCATCTGCTTTCCTGGCATAGCATCGAGAGTAAATCTTGCAGTCACTTCTGCAACACGTTCTGAACCCTTGTTAATTACAATAAATTGAACCATAATTAAGACTATAAATATAATTAAACCGATAATCAAATTATTTCCACCAACGAATTCGCCAAAGGTCTTAACTACCTTACCAGGGTTTCCAGTAGATAAAATCAATCTGGTACTGGATACATTAAGGGCAATACGAAAAATTGTTGTAAATAAAATTATAGTAGGAAAGGCCGACATATTAAGGATTTCCTTGGTGAACATTGCATTGAATAATATAACCATAGCTATAGATATATTAAGTGCAAGAAAAAAGTCTAATAAATATGGGCTCATTGGTATGATTAAAAACATGATTGCCGCTAATATATAAAGTCCAACAGCTATATCATTCCTCTTCATTCCTAGTCTCCCATACCTTTCCAGTAAAATAAGGGTTCATATAAGGTTATACATGTTCTATTATAATACAAGTATAACATTATATATACCACCTATAAAGCAACTAATCAATTATAAGAATTTGTTAATATATTTCTAAATTCTACCATTTAGTTTATAAACATAGGCCAGAACTTCAGCTGTCAATTGATAGAGCTCTGGTGGAATCTCTTCGCCAACCTCAACATTATAATATAGCATTCTTGCCAAGGGTTTGTTTTCTACTATCTCAATCTGGTTTTCTTTGGCAATCTCTTTAATCTTAACTGCCAAGTAATCAGCTCCCTTTGCTAATAGAATAGGTGCCTCTGAGCTCTCCCTATTATACTTAATCGCAGCTGCTAGATGGGTCGGATTCGTTATAACTACATCTGCTTCGGGAAGCTGTTGCATCATTCTTCTTTGAGATACTTCCATCATCTTAGACCGAATTTTTCGTTTAATTTGGGGATCTCCTTCAGTTTGCTTGAATTCGTCTTTTACCTCTTGTTTTGTCATCATCATATCTTTCTTAAACTTAAATTTTTGGTATATATAATCTGCAATTCCTACAATAAAAAATATTATACTAATTTTAAGTCCAAGATTAATTACCAAATCCCCAATGAGATCTACAGCCTGAAATAAGCTTATATCATAAAGAATAAGTAATGTCCTCCACTCATTCTTAAGTGAATTGTAAGTAATATAGCCTATTAAAACTATCTTTACTGTTTCTATTAGAAGGGTAAAAATTTTATCCTTAGAAAATATCTTCTTAAACCCACTAACTGGATTTAATTTGTTGAACTTTGGCATTAAGGGTTTAGCAGATATCTTCCATTTGACCTGAACTAAGACAACTATAAAGGATGTAACTACTGCTACTCCAAATATAGGAATGCATATAATAATTATCCTCAGAATGGAATTTCTTAAAATCCCCTCCGCCATTACTAATGTAAATTCGCCTTCCTGCATTTTGGAAATGTTTTGAAAGTTACTTATAAAGGTTTCAACGAATTTACTTCCAATGAAGCCTACAAATATTTTTAGTGTTAAAAACATTGCAATCAGCTCTGTTGAAGTCGTAAGCTCCTTACTTCTTGCTACCTGCCCTTCTTTTCTAGCATCACCTAGCTTTTTTGTAGTAGGTTGCTCTGTCTTATCAGCGCCTTCAGCAAAGAACTGTAAACGATAAGGGAACAAGTACTTATGCCCTACTTCAACTTCCAGGTCAAACCGCTTCAATATACTCCACCTAATCCTTCTATGCTCTCATCTGCTTATGGTTAATGCCTCCGCATGATTCCAATAATGGTTCTTAGAAGCTCCATCATTTCATTAAATATATAATCAGCAACCGAGGGAACAAGTCCAATAATCATATATAAGACCAAAAGTCCTACAAATACCTTAAGTTGTATACCGATAGCAAACATGTTCATCTGTGGTGCTACCTTTGCAAGAACACCTAAAACCATATTAACAACTAATATAGCAGCAAATACCGGCATAACAATTCGCATGGCAATAATAAAATAATCTATTATAAATCTCACCATTAATTGGTACATATTTGGTGGAAATATTGCCTGACCTATACCTATTACCTTATATGAATCTATAACTGCTTTTATTAAATAATGATGTAGATTGGTAATTACCATCATTAATAGTACCAAATAGCCATATAAATTGGCTGTAATTGTGGTCTGAATCCTAGTAACTGGATCCAACTGATTTATCATAGAAAATCCTATTTCCATATCAATAATCTGGCCAGCGAAGGCAAGAATATGATAGGCTATATTTGAAAACAGGCCCATAAGGGCTCCTGCTATTGCCTCCTTGATAACTAATATGGCAAACCCAATAACTCCTATGTATTCAATTGAAGATATTGGAATAGTATAAAACAATATTATAGATATAAATATAGAGAATCCAGCCTTAACCCTAACCGGAATATTCCTTAACGAAAATAGTGGTGCAGTGTATATAAAGCCACTTATCCTCACAATGATCAAAAAAAATATTTCAAAATTATCTAATGTCAAAGTCATAGCGCATTAATGTAATAAGCAAAATTAGAATACAGATCTATCATAAACTCTTTTATTGATGTGAGCATCCAATTACCAAACAGCAATACCACAAGTAAAATAGCAATCAGCTTTGGAACAAATGTGAGGGTTTGCTCCTGAATAGATGTTACTGTCTGCAAAATGCTTACAATAAGTCCAACCGTTAATGATACAAGAAGTATGGGAGCGGCTACCTTTATTATTAAAAATACAGCTTCTCTGGCAATATCAATTACTACATTTTCACTCATTGGCAATCCTCTCTAGTTTGCGTTTTCTTCACTACATCATATCTTGATTGGTTTAGCAGCTATAATCTATACTAATATATCTTAGCTAATAGAAGGTCTTTACTACTTCACCTATAATTAGGTTCCAACCATCTGCGATTATAAATAACAATATCTTGAATGGTAAAGATATCATTGTAGGTGGTAACATCATCATACCCATAGACATAAGGGTTGAAGCCACTACCATATCTATGACTATAAAAGGTATATATATTAAAAAGCCAATAATAAAAGCTTTTCTTAGCTCACTAACAATGAAAGAAGGAATCACAACTGTTGTAGGTATCTCATCCACTGTATCTACCGTTGTAATATTTGCTATATCCATAAATAACCTTAAATCCTTTACATCAGTTTGCTCTAACATAAAGGTTCGAATAGGCTTTAACCCAGCATCAAATGCCACTTCTTGGGATATCTCTCCTCTAGATAAGGGTTCAATTGCATTAGCATTTACCCTGCTAATTACAGGCGACATAATAAAAAATGTTAAAAACAATGCTAAACCAATTAATATTTGATTGGGAGGTGTTGACTGTGTACCTAGAGCTGACCTAACAAAATGAAGTACTATGATAATCCTTGTAAAAGAAGTTACCATAATTAAAATAGAAGGTGCCAAGGTTATAACTGTAAGTACCATCAGAATCTGTAGGGTAGCTGATATACTTCCTTCATCCTCTGCTGTATTTAATCTAAATTCTAATGGTCCTAATCTCCCACTTACATTATTATCAGTGCCACGAACACCTTCGGTAGTATCGTCAGTTGTGATGGTATCACCAATGTTGGCTGCTGATACTGTTTTTACATTAGACAGGAATACCAGCCCAACTAATAACATACTTATGGCTATAGCCATCCTTATCCCAAACCGTTTTATCTCAGATGTAATCATGGTTACCAACCTTTACTTTATACTGCCCTTGAATTTGTCGAAGATCTGCTTAAAGCTTTGCTTTTCCTCTTCCTTTGCATCATGAGTTAGTACTTGACTCTCATCAAGCTCCGTTATATAAGTTATTTGTTCCTTACTTATCCCAAGAACTACATATTTATTAGCTATTTTTACAATCTGTAACATCTTATTAGTGCTAATTCTATATATTTCAATTACTTGAATATTACTATCTTTTAATTGTCCTAGCTTATAGCGACCTACAAATCTAGAAGTATAATAAGCAGCTATTAAAATTAAAATCAACAATAAAACTAGGCCAAGCAGTTGTAATACATTATCAAATGTAGATATTTTCTCTGCTTCAACATCATTTACCACACTGTTTACTTTTTTAAGTAATTCTCCATCTTGTGTTTTTAATAATATGACCTTAGTATTTGTAGACATTTTAGCTAACCAACTACTTTCTTTACAGCCTCTAGAACTCTGTCTGCTTGGAATGGCTTAACGATAAAATCCTTGGCTCCTGATTGTATAGACTCAATTACCATAGCTTGTTGCCCCATTGCTGAGCACATTATTACATTAGCTGCGGGATCAATGGCCTTAATTTCTTTAAGAGCTTTAATTCCATCCATTTCAGGCATAGTAATATCCATCATAACTAAGTCTGGTTTGGTTTCGGTATATTTTTCAATAGCCCGAAGACCATTTTCCGCTTCACCTGCTATGTCATATCCATTTTTTACCAATATGTCCCTAATCATCATCCTCATAAACGCAGCATCATCACATATTAATATACTTTTCGCCATTTTAATTCTCCTATCATAATGTATTGTTTTACTGCTTCTGCTTAATAATATCAGTCACTCTTATGCCAAAGGCTTCTTCCATTACTACAACTTCTCCCTTAGCAACAAATTTACCATTAACAAGTACATCTATTGGTTCGCCGGCAAGTCTGTTTAATTCAATTATAGTACCAGGTGCAAAATCAAGTATTTCTTTTATAGATTTACTTGTTCTGCCAAGCTCTACCGTAACCTCTAGAGGTACATCCATTAGCAAATCAATATTCTCTGGTGGTACCGTTTGTGTCACCATTTGTGAAAATGGTGCAAACTGTGCTTGCTGTACATTCACATCCCGAATCGGTTGCATTTGTGATCCATTTGGATTCATATAAGGGCTTGCCCCCTGGCCCATAAAACCTGGTCCATTAATATGATTCATATATCCATTCTGTACAGCTTCCTCTTCATGGCTTTCCTGTGGTGGTACTGATTTAGGCTTAACATCCTCTTTATAATCCTCACTAGGAGCTTGGTTAGGAGTCTCTAGCTCAATAGAATTGACTGAAACAAACTCACTGTAAAGTTCTCTAGCAAAATCAAATGGATACAACTGCATCAGCACACTATCAACAAGATCTCCTATTACCATATTAAATGATACTTTGACAAATGAGCCTTTCAGAAAATCTGCTATATCCTCCCCACTAACTGATTGATCCATACTAACTATTGTAGATGTAGGAGGTGAGATGTTAACTCTCTTCTCTAGCATTGAAGACATTGAGGTGGCTGCTGAACCCATCATCTGATTCATAGCCTCACTTATGGCACTAAGATGAAGGTCTGATATGTCTCCTTCTATATTTGTGCCATCACCACCCATCATTAGGTCAGTTATGACTTTAACATCTTTTTCTTTTAAAATCAATATATTATTACCATCAAGTCCGTCTTCATAATATATCTGAATGAATACACAGGGACTATCATAATTTTTTGTAATATCATCCCATGTAGCATATTCTACAACCGGAGTTGTAATGACGACTTTATGATTAACCAATGAAAACAGAGTTGTCGCAGCTGAACCCATACTTATATTAGATATCTCGCCTATTGCGTCTATTTCTTCATCTGTTAATGTTTCATCTGAATCACTTTCATCAGTTCCCAAGCCGTTAAGAAGGGCATTTATTTCTTCTTGAGATAACATTCCATCCATAGCCTGCTACTCCTCTCCTCGAATTATTGTTGAAATTTTGACCGCATAGGAACCTGAGGAAGCACCAGGAAGTGCGGTGAATTTAAAAAGATTGCCTACATAAACACTTAATTCATCATCTACTTTAGAATTTAGTTTAATTATATCACCACTTTGCATGTTCATAAAGTCATTTACAGAAATTGTGCTTTTCCCTAATACGGCACGTAGCGGCACCTTTGCTTTTGATATTGCAACTTCTATTAAATCCTTATATGACTTATCATCTCTTAACTGCATGGTGGAATACCAGTATTTAGTATTCAATTTATCTATAACCTTTTCCAAACATACATATGGAAGGCAAATATTCATAAGTCCCTCTATATTACCCACCTTAATCTTCAATGTTACTAAAGAAATCATTTCACTGGGAGATATAATCTGCGCGAACTGTGAATTGGTCTCTATACGGATAAGCCTAGGTTCTAGCTCTATCACATTAGTCCAGGGCTCTCTAAGGAGGTTAGTACATATATTAAATATACGTTCCATAATTGAGAGCTCGATTTCCGAAAAATCCCTTACCTTTTCTAGCGGATAACCTCCGCCTCCAAGCATCCTATCTACAATGGCATAACCAAGATTATCAGAAAACTCTATGATAATACTACCCTCTAAGGGTGAAAAATCAACAATGCCTAATAGAACAGGATTTGAGAGAGCATTGGTGAACTCTGAGTATGTAACTGCCTCTGAATTAATCACCTCTACTTGAACATTCTTTCTCAAATAAGCTGGAAGATTGGTCGATAAAAGTCTCCCATAATGTTCAAATATTATATTAAGTGTCCTCAGATGCTCTTTCGAAAACTTGGACGGTCTTGCAAAATCATAGTTCTTGACATGTTTTTCATTAGCATGTTTAATTTCTTCCGCGTCAAGCTCTCCACTACTGATTGCAGCAAGCAGATTATCTATCTCATTTTGGGATAAGACATCGCTCATATTTTTACCTCCTAGTATTCTACACCCATAATAACATAAATCTACTTAAAAATCATCACATTTATTGTCCAAACATTATATTTCCAAATGACACATTGATAATAAAGTCAGATTGAAATAGCTCTTGAATACGAATAAGGACCTGATCCTTTATTTTATCCTTCATAACCCTAGCTTCATCAATGGTATATTTAGAAAATTCATCTCCAACAATTTCTTTCATATTGTTTTCATACTGGCTTATATAATCCTTTAACTCCGTATAATCATCATGAGTTTTATTTAATGATAAGGATAGATAAAGCACAGCATAATGGTCTGTATCACCACTCTTAGAAAGTAAGCAAGTTAACCTTTCATCAATCAAGTATGTTTCGATATCAGACACCCCTATGTTGGCCATCCCATTATCAGGAGATTCTAGCTCAAGATCAATGATTTGTGCTACTTTATTTATCAATGTAATTGATTTATTAGCAGTTGGTACCATGACAAATATTAGTACTGCAGAAAGAACTATATTAATCAAACACATTGCTAAAATAATAATTGTTAAAATATTTTTTTTCATTTAAGGTCTCCTCTGTTATTTGCTTTCTATCTTCCACTGTATTCATTTAAAATCCTGATTTCAATTCTTCTATTTTTTGCTCTTCCCTCCGATGTACTATTATCAGCTATAGGCTCATATTCACCTCTTCCTGAGTATTTTACATTCTTTGGGTCAAGCTTATTGTTCTCTATCAAATACTCTGCGGCATTCAGTGCCCTAGCCGATGACAACCAATTGTTATCCTTAAATGCTGGACCTCTCATAGGTACATTGTCTGTATGTCCGATTATTTCAATAGTATATCCATCAAACTTTGCAAGGATATCTCCAAGTCTAGATAGAATGGGTTTTGCCTCGGCTATTATATCTGCCTTACCTGATTCAAACAGAATAGATCCCTTCATAGAAAGTTGCACGTATCTAAATTCCGGATCTATATTAAGCTCAACATAATCATCTAGCTCATATTGATTAGTTAGGCTTTCTACTGTAGTAAACATTTCTCCTGAAAGCTCCTCCATCTTTTCTTGTAGTAGCTCATAGGCCTCGGATAATTCACCTTCGAATTTTGTGTTCTGACTTGTCGGATCTTTTCCTTGGTCTGATTCTGGCCCCTGTTTACCCATAGTATTAGTATATTGGTCTAGATTATTTAACTGTGACATACCCGAAGAAATAAGGGGGCCCTCATTTAATGCTCTGCCTCCACCTTCAAATACACCAAAGGAATTAGACATAGATATGGATATATTCTGAAACTTTTCCGCATCTATCTCAGACATAGCAAATAGCAAAACGAAAAAGCAAAGCAAAAGGTTCATTAAATCCGCAAAGGTAGTAATCCATTCACCACCTCCAGAAGAGGCTTCTTGCCTTTTCTTCCTAGCCAATCTCTTCACCGCCTTCTTCTCTTAGGGCTTCCCTACGTGAAGGAGATAGGAATGATTTAAGCTTCTCTTCTATAACTCTTGGGTTTTCGCCCGCTTGAATGGATAGCAAACCTTCAACCATTAGTTCCTTTATCATGATTTCACTGGCATTTTTGGATTTGAGCTTTGTGGATATTGGGACACAAATCCAGTTGGCCAAAACAGAACCATAAAAAGTAGTAATCAAGGCAACAGCCATAGCAGGACCTATAGCATCTGGATCATCCATGTCCTTAAGCATATTAATTAAGCCTATTAAGGTTCCAATCATTCCCCATGCAGGTCCCATAGAGCCAAGTGAATCCCAAAACCCAACAACCTCAGAATGCCTATCTTCTATACAATTTAGCTCAGTCTCCAGAATACTTCTAACAAGCTCTGGATCTGTACCATCAACAATTAATAATATTCCTTTTTTTAAGAAATCTTCATCAATTTCATTAGCTGCCTCCTCCAAAGCCAAAAGCCCTTCCTTTCTGGCAATATTGGATAATGCTATTATCTTATTAATGGTTTCCTCTTCATTGTACATCTGCACCTTTAAAATGAGTGTAAAACTTTTTAGGTAATTTACAAAAGACTTAAGACTAGGCGCCATTATAAGCACACAGCAAATAGCTCCTCCTAAGGTTATCAACAATGAAGGTGGGTCATAGAAGTTTCCTAAAACTTCAAGCCCCGACTGCCCATACAAAATACCAAATATAACAATGACCGCACATGCTATCAGTCCAATAATAGATGCTAAATCCAAATTAGTCACCTTCCATCCTTGTATTATTCATAACTCCTATTTTATCTACAAGAAAGAATGTGCCTTGGCACATTCTCCGCGCAAACGCTTTCACGAAGTAACAATTTCATTACATGTGGGTGCGCATACTTGGCGGAGCGTTTTTTGTAACAGGACCTAATATCCTATTATAAAAAAATTCTTTCTACAAATCTCGGCATAATATTTCTTTTTTGTATAATGTTACTAAATTTTTGATCTCTTGTCTACTTTCTTTTACTATTATTTTGCTACCTGTTGTTAATTTTACTACAGTATCTGGTAACTCCTCAACCCGTTCTATTAATTCAGCATTAATCGTTAGTTTATCCCCATTTAATCTTGTAACCTCAATCATAAAAACCCTCCACTCCTCAATTACTTATGGTTTGGGTGGCAGTGGCCTGCCACCCAAACAAATTATTAGCTAATTATCTCTTAAGATTTATTAGTTCCTCAAGAAGAGAATCCGATGTAGTAATTATTCTTGAATTAGCCTGAAAACCTCTCTGTGTAGTAATCATGTCTGTAAATTGTGCAGATAAATCAACATTTGACATCTCTAAAACTCCAGTTGATATACTACCGCCACCTTGGGTAGGGTCCTGTCCAATTCCATCAAATAAACCAGAGTTTTGTGTAGCTGCAAACATACTATTACCAATTGCCTCTAAGCCAGCAGGATTAGCAAAAGATGCAACAGCTATTTGACCTAGGAGCCTACTATCACCATTGTCATATTTTCCATAGATTTTACCTGAACCATCAATGCTTATTCCAGTCATGTTTCCTACTTGTTTTCCTGCACCTATTCCAAGCTTGCTACCCCTATGTGCTTCTAATGATGAATTACCACTGTTAGAGTACATAGTTACTTCAGAAAAGTCCACTTCAATATTACTAAATGGGTTGGCTCCTCCTGCATCAGCAGTAATTGATAGTGTAACACTTGACCTAGAAGAATCTGGGTCATCGTCACCCACACTAACAAACGCTCCATTTGAACCATTAAATGTAAGCATTACACTTTCTGAAGCATTAAGAGTAACTCTACCAGTCTCTTCATCCACTTCAGCTGTGTATGAGGCATTTCCAAAATCAATACGGGTTATACCAGAAGAATTATATGTAATATTTCCATCATCATCTATTTCCTCCACTACAAAGATAGATTTGCCTTTCTCATCCTTAATATCTGTAATGTCCACTGTATAGATGTTGGTACCTTCATCCTCCGATTGCCTTACTCTAATATCCGCCTTATATGCATGTCCCATATTATCATAGAAGCCCAAATTAACCATCTTACCTGTTGCATTAAATGCTATCTGTGTATCTTTACTGTCAATATTACCAGACACATAAGCAGCTGTTGTAGCCTCAGGATTGGCATACAGATTTTCTGGTGACATGATATGTAGAGGACTAACAGTGTCAGCTACTGTCTTTGTAGGATCATTAGGGTCAACCTGCCATCCCATAACAGAGGCTCCAGCGGGTGTACATAGGGTACCAAACCCATCCACACCAAATGCTCCTGCTTTAGTAAAATAATTTGTTCCTCCGTAGTTTACAACAAAGAAGCTGTTTCCTTCAATCATAAGATCAAAGGGGTCGTCTGTTCTTTGTGATGCACCAGTTGTACCTATTGCTGTTGTAATTGATGCGACATTAGCCCCTAGTCCAATCTGCATCGCATTACGCCCTGTTGTACCTGTTGCGTCATTAGGTCCAGACGCGCTTTGTGTTGTTTGATAAAATACATCTGAAAAATTTACAGAACTTGATTTAAAACCTATTGTATTTACATTAGATATGTTATTACCTATTACGTCCATTCTAGTCTGGTGTACTTTTAAGCCAGAAACACCAGAAAACAATGATCTCATCATAATATGACCTCCTAAATGCGCTTAGTAATCATTAGTATCCAATCTGTCAGTCATGGATACAAGCCTCCAAAAGGTCCGGCCCTAAATAATTACTGCACCATCAATATTTGTAAAAATCTTTTCTTCACCTTCATTTACCGCAGTGATTACTGTATTGTTCTTAATACTCACTACAAATGCAAGGTTGTCTACCATTACCAATGATTCCTTAATTCCCTTCTCATTAGCCTTCCTAGCTCCTGTTTCCAATCTCCTGTACTGATCGTCTGTAAGATCTATATTTCTACTAGCCAGCCTCTCGTTGGCATGCTTTGAGAACTTCAATTCAGAAGTGATACCAGATTGCTTTTCCCTCAGGATATCATGAAAGGACATGCCTTTCACAGGCTTATTAATTGCTTTACCACTACCTATCCTATTGGGTATCGGTAATGAAGAAGGTATCTTATTCAAAGGTGTGTTGTTCATAATAATCACTCACTTTTATTAAATATAGGTGGATTCCTAGGTTTCCTCTGGTTCTTCAATTTCCTTGGGGTCTTCAATTTCCTCGGCTTCCTGAGTTTCCTTTGGCTCCTCGGCTTCTTCAGGTCTTACAGTAGAGTTTTTAACTGTAATCGTCACCATATCCTTAGCCGTTGTTAAAAGTACATCATTGAAAATAACTGTTACATTATAAGTACCATCTACTGCCTTCTCAAATACAGAGCCATCAATAATTACCTTGTTATCTTTCAGCGTGATAACCGATGAGTCTAATAAAGTCTGGTCAATAAATACTGCCAAGTCATCTGCAATAGTATCCCCTTCACCCATATGCACCTTAAAGCTTAATTCGGCAGGATCTTCATAGTCATATTCAAGATTCACTTTTTCTACAATACTGGGACGTCCCTGCTCCAGAATATAAGTATCATCAATAACACTATCAAGATCATCAATGGAGTAAAGATTTCCATTAATGGAAATATGGGCTTTACCATTACTCATGTTTACAAAATCTACTTTTCCACCAATCTCTTTAATTGTACCAGTTTCACTTTTGGTTTTTACTATGACATTTTTTCCAACTAGGCTAAGTGCCTGTGAATTAGATGTCATTGCACCAAGATTTTGCATTTGCTCTAATTGAGAAAATGTAGCCAGTTGGGCTATGTACTCAGTGTTGGAACTGGGATTAAGAGGATCTTGATACTTCATTTGCGTTACTAGTAACTGCAAAAATGCATCCTTACCTAATTCGTTTTTTGGAGCTTTTTCACTTAACTTTGATTTGTTTACCTGATCGATCACGCCACTTTTTACTGATTTTATTAATTCGCTCATGGCATTCCTCCTTAAATTGCTTTATGCTAAGCCGTATAATTTACAGTATAACCATGGATACCACTATGATCTATAGTATCATCTAGGTCTGGAGATTGTTCATTCATGGCTATAGCTTCTTCGAAGGTAATCTTTTTACCAATTCTTTGCTTCTTATGCAGCATTTGATTGGCTTCATCAGACTGGTTATTCTGATCAAAGGTATAGCTAGCTACAGTAACCTCAATGGTTTCTACCTTAATTCCTTGCTGATCCAGGGTTTCCTTAAGAATAAACATCTGACTTTCCACAGCTTCCTTGGCCAAGTCGTTTTCTACAACAAAATGTGCTGACATCAAACCTTCCTTAGAACTAAGTGTCAAGTTCACCTTACCCAAATGCTCTGGATTTAGTTGAAGCTCCATAGATGTCTGCTTTGGATTAATAGCCACGCGAATCTCTTCGATAATTTGCTTAGCAATTTCACTAATTTCATATTGCCTTAGATTATCACCAGTAACTTCTACAAAAGGATTGTCATAGTTTGTAGTAAGCTTTTCTATGAAAGCTTCAAAACCTTCTGTTTCATTAAATCCTTCTTTACTATCCTTTGTGTCAGCCTGGTCACTTCTAGTAGTCTCTACTACAGGTCTAGTATTGTTACTAATGTCAATCTTGTCAGAATTAAATTGTTGGCTTTCATTGGTGTTCTTAACATCATTAGATTCATTATTTTGACTAAGTATAGGCTCTACCATATCATCTGTTTCTGCAAGATCCTGACTATCTTCCATAAGAATCATCTTAATCTGGTCCTTGCTAAGCTCTGAAGGTAAGTCCTTTTGATGTTCATTCACAATAGAAAGTATAGCTTGGAAAGTATCTGCTAGATCTTCATCTAGAAGAACTTCAGTTGGATCTGTGATAGCATTATTAGCCATGACAAGCTGTAAAATGGCCTGTGATTCTGATAGGTCGCTTAGGTCCATATCTAAATCTGACATCATTTGTTCCATTTCTTCAGGAGTAAGCTTAAGTAAGTCCATAATTGCATTTTGAATTTGACTTAATACAGCTATTACCTGTTCCGATAAGACCATTTCATCTTCTGGGGCATCTTTATCTTCAACTAGCTTTCCTAATGTTTGACTTGTATCAATTGATTTATCATCTGGTCTATTACTATCATATGTCTTAAATGCCTGCTTATCTTTTGAAATGTCAATATTATCTTTCTTACTTTTCATAGAAGCTTTTTCTTCTGACCTATTTATGTTTTTTGTATTTTCATTAATAGAGTCATATGCTTCTTTTTTTATACTCTTGCCAAACACTAAATCAAATTCGCTTTCTTTAGTCCTTTTTGCTGTCCTACCAAAGTCCTGCTTCCTAGCTACAATGCTTAAATCCTGCCTGGGTAGACTTTGCATTATCATCCCTTTCATCCCTCCTTTCTTTTTTGTCTCCACTACATGTGGGATTTACTATTTATATATACAACAGGGATATATTATCTCCCCGGTGTAATCAAAATAAATTTAATTGCTAACAAGTCTTTCTTCATCCATATCCAGCATTTTTTTAGTAATCTTTGCAGCCAATACATAATCCATCTCTGCTAGTATTTGAGCACTTTCCTTTGGCTTCATTGCCAGTAGGATTTTAGCTACTGATTCTACATCAGCAGTCATGGTCTCAAGTATTTTAGCAGCAGCCTTAGGGTCCATGCTTTTGTATATGTTTGCCTTTTCCAATATGGCTCCTGAATATTCTAACTGCTCAACTACCTGCCTGTATATTGTTTCTGCATTGGCTGGATTAATACTTTCATAGTACTGCTTATATTCCTTTAAATCAGGAGCTCCATCTGCAAAAACAACCTTCTTGTCAAATTCCTTCTGTCTTTCTTCAAATTCTTCTTGGTTTTTCTCAAATATTCTGAGTCTTTCTAGCTCAGCTAAAAGATCTGCTCTATCCTCATTTTCTTTACTTTCTTGATTCTCCATATCCTCTATTATTAATTCCAGCTCTTTTATTCTGGCAACTGCTTCTGCTAATGACCTATACTCATAACCCTTTTCAGCTGACAGTTGCTCTTCTGATACACCAGGAAGAATTTTATTAATGATAGGTACATCCTTAATAATAGGCCTTAAGACTCCTGAACCGAATCCACCTACGTCTAATTTGATTAAAAATCCAAAAATCGCAAACCATATGATGGCAATCAAAAGCGCAATTATAACTGTCATAATCTTACTGCTTTCTTTTTCTGTACTTTTGTTCTTATCTTTTCTTGCCACTATCTATCCTCCTCATGTAACAGAAAGTCACTATGGTTAAAGCTGTTTCGCTCGTCTATCTCCTTCTGCTCCTCAGCTGTAGCCTCCATTATGTACTCCTGCCATGCCTTTTCCTTAAGCTTTTCCTGCGTCTTCCTTTCAATCATAGCATCATTTAAACGAATTCTAGCTATCTCCACTCTCTGCCTCGCAGCATTTACTACAATAAGCTGGTCTTTTATATTCATCTTCGTGATGTCTATAGCTTCTGAAAGTTGCTTCATCATTATAATATTAAGCCTATTGTTACTTTGACTTCGCTGCTCCTCTTCATAGATATCCTTCTTTTTTTCTAAGATATGGAGCTTTTCTTCCTCTATAATTAAATGGTTTCTAGCATTTGCATATGCAAGCCTTGCCTGGTCCTCAAGTTTAATTTTTATCCTTAATATATTTTCCATGCTATAACGAAATTTTTTCATACCTATTCAAAAATCTCCTTTAACATGTCAATCTCCTGTTCAAAGCTAAGTTTTTCATCGACCGCTTGCATTAAAAACTCATTAACCTGCCCGATTTTGGAGATCGCATAATCTATATCAGGATTAGAACCATTCTTATATGCTCCAATATTTATCAGATCCTCTGCTTCCTGATATGTGGCCATAACATTTTTTAGCATTCCCGCCGCCTTCTTATGGTCAGAAGTAACTATTTGGCTCATAACACGAGAAATACTTTGTAATATATCAATAGCTGGATAATGGTTTTTATGTGCCATTTTTCTTGATAGCATTATATGACCATCTAATATACTTCTAGCCGTATCTGATATTGGCTCATTAAAGTCATCACCATCAACCAAGACCGTATATAGTCCCGTAATAGAACCTACATCAGAGTTGCCTGCTCTTTCTAGAAGCTTTGGCATTTCAGAATAAACGCTGGGAGTATAACCTCGAGAAACAGGAGGTTCACCAGATGCTAATCCAATTTCCCTTTGTGCCATGGAAAATCTTGTCAGTGAATCCATCATTAAAAGGACATCCTTTCCCTTGTCTCTGAAATATTCAGCAATGGCCGTAGCAGTCTTCGCAGCCTTTTTTCGTATTAATGCCGGCTTATCTGAGGTTGCTACCACAAGCACCGACCGCTTTAGCCCTTCTTCTCCTAAGTCTCTCTCTATAAATTCGCGAACTTCTCTGCCACGTTCTCCAATTAATGCAATAACATTAACATCTGCTCTAGTGTTTCTTGCAAACATACCAAGTAAGGTACTTTTTCCTACTCCACTTCCAGCAAATATACCTATTCTTTGGCCCTTACCTACTGTAAGCATGGAATCAACAGCTTTGACTCCTAAGGGTAATACCTCATCAATTATTTTACGCTTTAAGGGATCTGGAGGCATGGCCTCAGCCTCATAAAAGCTTGTACAATTAAGCTCAGACCCATCTATAGGATTACCCAGTCCGTCCAAGGTTTTACCTAGGAGGTCCTCTCCTACAGGAACTCGAAATGATCTGCCTGTATTCTCTACAGTGCTGCCTATTCCAACACCTGTCATATCATCAAATGGCATAAGTAGTATCCTGTTTTCTCTAAAGCCTACTACCTCTGCTAACTTTTCTTCCTTACCCTCGCAATGTATGATACAAACATCGTTAATATTAGAGGCAGGTCCTGTTGCTTCTAGGGTTAATCCAACCATTTTTACTACCTTGCCAAATTCTTTATGATAGCTTTTATATAAAAGTTGTTCATATTTATCAAAGTCAATAACTTTCATTTATCCCTGCTTTCTAATATACTAATTCGCTTACCCTTTATATCGACATTTCTAGTATAAATCTAAATAGCTGAAAGCATTTTCAAATCCTTTATCAAGTTATCCATTTGTACATCAAGGCTACAATCGAATAATTTGCCTTCAGTTTCAATTATACATTGATTTTTTATAAGTTGAGGGTCTATAGAAACATTTATACTACCATCAATTAATCCCTCGATATACTCCTTTTTTGATATAAGAAAATCATAATCCTCACTAGATACACTTATAGTACATTCTTCTATGCCTTCAACATCCCTAAGGGCTTTCTGAACCAAATATAGGATTATATCTTCCTTGCCCTCTACTAAGATACCAGTGAGTCTTGTTAACAAGCTGCCTAAAAGGTCTGCTACCCTTCCCTCAACACTTGTAAGCAATTCCTCATATTCCTTCTTCTGATGAATTTCTTGGTCTAATAATTTTTTCTTTATCAGGTCTATTTCCTGATTAGCCTTTTTTATGCCTTCCTCATATCCTTGCCTTCTGGCACTCTCTATGGTGGCATCTTTTAACTTTTTTGCCTCTTCTTTTGCTGCTTCAAGAATATTAGCAGCCTCATTCTCAGCTTCCTTAATTATTAATTCTGCCTTTTTTTTCTGGTCCTCTTCGGAGGCAATAGCATCAACTACAACAGCCTCAAGCCCTCCGGTGAATTCCTCATCAGTGACTTGCAAAACAGCCTTGTTATTTCGCTTGGCCTGAAGTTCTTCATCCCTATCCTTATAGTCAATAGTCATCTTACTATCTGCCTTGTAGCGGATCGAAGACGCCTTAATCATATTAGACAATTATTTCATCACCTCCACCTCTGGAAATGATGATTTCAGCGGAATCCTCAAGTTTTCTAATAACATTAACAATTTTTTGTTGGGCCTCTTCAACATCCTTCAAGCGAACAGGTCCCATATATTCCATATCTTCTCTTATCATAGCCGCCAGACGCTTTGATAGGTTATTAAAGATAACATTCTGCACTTCCTCTACAGCGCCCTTAAGAGCAACTGCCAGCTCATTATTGTCAACTTCTCTAAGAACTCTTTGAATGGACTTGTCATCCAAGGTTAGTATATCTTCAAACACAAACATCTTCCTACGAATTTCATCAGCAAGCTCTGGTTCTTCAATTTCCAAGGTTTCCATAATATGCTTCTCTGTACCCCGGTCTACTGTATTAAGAATCTCAACAATCGAATCCACTCCACCAACAATTGTATAGTCCTGATTCACTAAGGAAGCAAGCTTGCGCTCCAATATCTTTTCAACCTCTTTTATTACATCAGGAGATGTTCTATCCATCATGGCAATACGCCTTGCTACATCCGCCTGCTTATCAGGACCTAAAGAGGATATTATGGTTGATGCCTGGGAGGATGATAGGTAAGAAAGTATAAGGGCAATTGTCTGCGGGTGTTCATCCTGTATAAAGTTCAATAGCTGTGAAGCATCAGTTTTTCTAACAAATTCAAAGGGACGCACTTGAAGTGAAGCAGTTAGTTTGCCAATAACATCCTTAGCCTTATCTACACCTAAGGCTTTTTCAAGAAGTTCCTTCGCATAAGAAATACCACCCTCAGCAATGTATTGTTGAGCTAGACATATTTCATAAAACTCATCCAAAACATGGTCTTTGGTAGAAGGAGAGATACTACGAGTATTGGCGATTTCTAATGTTAAAGCCTCTATCTCTTCTTCCTTCAAATGCTTAAATATACTAGCCGAACGCTCAGGACCCAGGGAAATTAGTAATATAGCTGCCTTTTGAACCCCTGAAATATCACCGTTTATTTTTGCCACCTAATTCCCTCCTTAATTCCAATCTTCATTTAACCAATTGCGAAGAAGTTGTGCTACCGCATCTGGCTTTTCATCCACAAATTTCTCTATAGTCCTGCGAACCTCAGATACTTCGTTAAATTCTATATCTTCTAGGGGTTGTTTCTCCTTTGTGGATACAAGAAGTTCCTCTACCGATAATTCTGGTTCTAGCTCTGTAACCTCAACAGGCACAATACTCTTAACCACAACGAAAATCAATAGGCCGACTATCAAAACTGCAAGAACAATCTGTAGATAGTCTGTCCACTCCCTAATTCTAACTTCCTTAGGAACAAATACAGGCTGTTCAATTGCAGTAACTTGAATATTTCCCTCTGCTATACCTGTTGCTAAGGAAACCATGGATATAATCTCAGGATCCACTTCTAACTTGGTCTGAATGTTATTCCCTCTTACATACTCGTCAAAAGTCATATCATCAAGCAAACCATCGGATTCAAGCTCCTCCTCTGTAAGGGTTCTAATTTTTCTCAAAAGGATACTTACCGAAGATTCTTCTGGAATGATAGCACCAACTTCGTATTCAATATTAGTACGCCTTTCATTTGGCAAATAATCAAATTCCTCTATTTTCACACTACCTGTTGAGCTATTGGAATCCTCAATCATATAGTCAGTTTCATCATTAGAAGATGTTCCAGGGATACCTCCACTGAAAGAACCGGCATTTTCAGAGTTATAGGTATAGCTATGACCATATAAACCCTGGTCCTGTCCTTCTGCTGGTAGGTACTCTATAAACAATTCATCAACTTGCTTAAAATCCAACGTCAAATTAGGCATGATAACCACATCATCATACCCACTCTTTATCAAACCCATATATAAATTATTAATAAAGGTATTGCGAAGCATATCACGATATTCTTCTTTAGATGAAGCACTTCCAGAATATAAATCCTGGGCACCACCAAAAAGAAGATTTCCGTTCTGGTCCGCTACCTTTATTGTATCTGTTGTATTATTACCAATAACAGATGCCACCACCTCGGCAATAGTCTGGGCCGTATCCTTCTTAAAATCCTTGTTAACTGTAAGAAGAACACTAGCACTAGTCTCTCGTTGAGTAGAGAGTATTGAATTACTTTCATCTACTGGTATGTAAAAGACTTGGGACTCCTCTACTCCTTCCATAGTATTAATGTATCTTCTAAGTTGATTTTGCATATAAAGGTTTAATTTAAGATTACGATCACTATTAGTTGTACTAAGACTATTGTTTAATAACTCATCCAAAGTAAGACCTGTTGATGGCATATCATTACTAGCCAACAATAAAACAGCGTCTGAATATCTTTTTATATCAACTGAAACAGTCAATTTGTCAGAGCCAAGCCTATATTTGATTCCTTCAGATTCAAGTAAATCAACAACCTGACTTGCCTCCTTAGTAGTCTCTGTAATAGTCAATTCACTATATTCTACTCGATTAGTTATGATTATTAATACTATAAATGATAATATAATTACACTGACCACACTGATTAAAATTGTCTTTTGTTTTGCTGTATACTTATTCCAAAATGCTAATAACTCTTTGGGTATTTGTTTCAGCCTCTCTGCCATTATCCCTACTCCTTAGAATTAAGTTGTCTAAAATTGCAGATTCATTATCTCTTTATACGCATCTAAAACCTGGTTGCGTACTGCAATTGTATATTGCAAAGCTAGATTTGCCTTTTGCTGTGCAACCTGCAAATCGTGGGTGTTATCCATAAGGCCGAGGGAAAAAGCCATCTCCGCTTCTTCCGCGTTATTAATGTAGTGATTCGTGTCCTTAATCATCCCCGCTGCCGCATCAAATAATGTTTCAAATGCAGCATTTCTATTTTCTTTGTTATCAATTGTTAATTGCTTGCTAATATTATTATTTAGTGTATTTATTTTTCCAACACTTGCTATGTTCATCTTGGACTAGGCCTCCCTATCTTCCTACTTCTAATCCTTTAAGTGCCATGTTTTTTGTGGCATTAAAGGCGGTTACATTAGCTTCGTAGGACCTTGTTGCATCTATTAAATCTGTCATCTCCTGAACTATATTCACATTAGGATAAGTTACATATCCCTGTTCATCAGCATCAGGATGGTTAGGATCAAAAACCTTACGCATTTCGGTCATATTATCCTCCAAAATTTTCGTTACCTTGACCCCGTTACCAGTCACTCCAGCTGTCTTCATTAAAATTTCTTGAAAAGGAGTGCTATCCTTCTCAGAAAACACCACCATCTTCCGCTGATATGGATTCCCATTCTTATCGCGGGTTGTGTTAACATTAGCGATATTCTGAGATATAATATCCATTCGTAGCCTCTGAGCAGTCATACCACTGGCACTTATATTCATTCCACTAAATGCTGACATCTCATTCCTCCTATATAAATATATAATTTCAGTAACATACAACGGAGGAATTTTCCTCCTATATAAATATATAATTTCAGCAACATACAACGGAGGAATTTTCCTCCTAAATTCATAGAAAATTTACATCAATTATTTATTCTGTAAGACCATTTTTAGTCGATTAAATTCCTGTGTCATAGAATCCATCAAGCTATAATAACGAATTTGGTTCTCTGCCAAATTCGCTGACTCAGTATCAATATCTACATTATTACCATCCATACGATAACTAAGGTTGGCATGATCCGTATAAACCTGAGCATTTAGGTTATCCATTCTAACATTAGCCACACGTTTATCCAATGAGCCATCACCTGTAAGAGCCCCCTTCAGGTAGGATTCAAATTGTACATCCTTTCTCTTATATCCTGGGGTGTCTACATTTGCAATATTATTTGCTATGACTTCATTTCTCTTCCAACTAGCATCTGCGGCTTTTTTTAGTACATTAATATAATTGAAAGCATTAGACCCTATCATAGTTCATACCTCCATATATATAATTATAATAAAATATCAGAAAAACACAAGATATATTTGATTATTTAGTAGAATAGTACCACATATTGTGGCTTTATATCATCAGTTTTTATAAATATTTTCAATTTTTTTCAAAAAAGGACTTATGGGCAAACCCACAAATCCTTTTGTGTAGTATATATATTATTTGTTTAAGTTTTTTAACTCATCAAATACCACGTCGTTAAGTACCTTAATATAAGTTCCCTTCATTCCTGAAGATCGGGATTCTATCACTCCAGCACTTTCAAACTTACGCAAAGCATTTACTATAACCGATCTTGTAATTCCAACCCTATCTGCAATTCTACTTGCTACAAGTATTCCTTCATTCCCTTTTAACTCATCAAATATATGTTGTATTGCCTCTAATTCTGAAAATGACAGGGTGCTAATTGCAGATTTTACAATTTGTATCTTACGATTTTCCTCTGCATTCTCCTCATTAACAGAGCGCAACATTTCTAACCCTACTACAGTTGTCCCATATTCACTTAGAATAATATCGTCAATATCATATGGCTCGCCTGTCTTATATATAAATAAGGTTCCTAGTCTTTCACCAGCTATATCAATTGGGGTTATTATAGCCTGATAAGAGTTCAAATTATCAAACTCAAAGCCTAGGGTGCCAAGATTCACATTTTCTTTTGTTGATAATATATTAAGGAGTCTCTCATTTAACAAGCTGTCAATATACCTTCCAACCGAATCCTTAATTAATTCCTTGATTTCAACAATATCCGTCCTGTTTTTTATTCCTAAAACCTTACCTTTTTTACTTATAACCAATACATTGGAAGCCAGTATCTCACTTAGTACAATACAGATGTCATTAAAAACCACCTTGTGGGAATTGTTGTTGTGCAGAAGATTATTAATCTTCCTTGTTTTGTCAAGTAATTGAACACTCATTAATCAGATCCTCCAAAATTATAATAAACAAAAAGCGTAGTCATACGCTTTCATTAATATTAAATAAGGTAATAAATTAGTATCACACCAATTGTATTACCTTTTTAATCTTATCACATATTATTTTCAAAAACAATACTATTTTCTGTATTTTGACACACATTTGTTGATTGTTTTTTATTTTTATATCCAATTTTGTTATATTAAGTCGTAAGCCTTATTAATATCACACTAAATTTCGTGTTTTTAATCAATTTGCTGGTCTTTAGTTGAAGATACATTTCCACATGTATCATTGCTACATACTAATCTGTTTCCTTTTTCAAGATATATGCTTCCACATTTGCTACATTTTTCTTTTGAAGGTTTCTGCCAGGTCATAAAATTACAATCAGGATGATTGCTACATCCAAAATACCTTCTGCCTTTTTTTGTCTTTCTAATAACAACATCTCCACCGCATGAAGGGCATTCTACACCTGTTTTCTCAAGATAAGGCTTAGTATTTCTACAATCAGGAAAACCAGGACAAGCTAAGAATTTACCATGAGGTCCATATTTTATTACCATATTATTACCACATAATTCACATATTTCATCGCTAACCTCATCAGCAATTTGAATTTTATCTAGCTGCTCCTCTGCATTCTTAACAGCTACTTCCAAATCAGGATAAAAGTTTCTTATTATAGTCTTCCAAGCTATTGCCCCATCCTCAACCTTGTCAAGTAAACCTTCCATATTGGCTGTAAAGTTGACATCAACAATACTTGGAAATGCCTTCATCATAATATCATTGACCGCTTCACCAAGCTCAGTCACATAGAGGTTTTTATTTTCTTTTATAACGTACCTTCTTGCAATAATAGTACTAATTGTAGGTGAATAAGTACTGGGTCTACCTATACCAAGTTCCTCTAAGGTCTTAACCAAGGCGGCTTCAGTATAGTGGGCTGGTGGCTGAGTAAAGTGTTGGCTCTTTTTAAGTTCATTAAGCACAAGTTTATCACCCTGATTCAAACTCTCATAAGTACCTTTTACATCGCCACTCTCGTCCTCCTGCTTATATACAGATAAAAATCCCTCGAACACAAGCTTAGAAGCAGAGGTTGAAAACCAATGGTTATTGCCCTCTACCCTAATAGAAGTGGTTTCATATTTGGCTGGCTGCATTCTACTGGCAACAAAACGATTCCATATTAGCTGATATAGACGGAATTGATCCCTACTAAGAGACTCCTTAATATCAGATGGCGAAAAAAATACATTAGTAGGTCGAATAGCCTCGTGGGCATCCTGAACCTTCTTACCCAAGCGACCAGTATTGATATTCGTTGCAACAAAATCTTTGCCATATGTGGTATCTATATATTCCTTAACTGTCTTATCGGCTTCTTCACTTATACGAACTGAATCCGTACGTAAATAAGTAATGAGACCTATGCTACCATGACCCTTGACACTTATACCTTCATATAACTGCTGGGCCAACTGCATAGTCTTTTTTGTCGAAAAATTCAGTCTCTTAGCCGCTTCCTGTTGCAGAGTACTTGTAGTAAAGGGTAAAGGAGATTTTCTTACTCTTTCACCCCTTTTTATCTCTCTTATAATAAATTCAGCATTATCTAACTCTTCTAATACTTTATTTGCTTCAGCCTCAGAACCTATTACAGTTCTCTTTTTGTCTTTTCCAATATATTTAGCTACAAGTGGAGTTTTCTTCCCTTGTTGAGCAAATTCGGCCTCAAGATTCCAATATTCCTCTGGAATAAATGAGTTGATCTCATTTTCCCTATCACTAATTATCCTAAGGGCAACTGACTGAACTCTTCCGGCACTTAACCCCCTCTTTATCTTGCTCCAAAGTAAGGGACTTATAGAATATCCAACCATACGGTCTAATATTCTTCTTGCCTGCTGAGCATCAACCAAGTCCATATCTAGCTTTCTAACCTGCTTTATAGATGATTTAACAGCATTTTTTGTTATCTCATTAAAAACAATACGATTAGGAGTGCTATTATCTAGCTTCAATGCATGAGATAGGTGCCAGGAAATAGCCTCACCCTCCCTATCAGGGTCAGTTGCAAGGTATACCTTGTCTGCTTTTTTAACTTCTTTTCTAAGCTTTGCAAGTATTTCGCCTTTTCCACGAATTGTTATATATTTAGGCTCATAATCGTTATCAATATCTATGGCCATTTGGCTTTTGGGCAAATCTCTTACATGTCCATTAGATGCAAGGACTTCATAGTTTTTTCCTAAAAACTTCTTTATGGTCTTCGCTTTTGCCGGAGATTCCACAATCACAAGATATCTTGGCATAATCAAACTCCTCTTTCTATGCGTTACATTTCTTCTATAGTTAATATATTCTAATACTTTAACAGCAAAAACTAGCATACACTATTTTTTAAGCTCTTTCAAGTACAATTAGCTATACTTTAATAACAACTGTAATAATATACAAATTTACTACATTATATGTGTATTATATATGTGTTTTACATAAAAAACTTGTTATGATGATATATATCTCTTAGTATAATAGTTTTTCATAGGCTGATCTATAATATCCTTCAACTCTAATGATAACAAAGATTCCATTATTTTGCTAATTTTTAAGCCAGTTAATATGACCAGCTCCTCTATATGGATTGGTGAAAGACTTAAATTTTCATATATTATCAGTTCATCCTTATTAAGAATTTTACATAACATTAGCCTATCTTGCTCTGAATCATCAGTATAGTCTATAAAATCCTCCAAAATATCCTGTGGTCTTGTTACTAGCTTAGCCCCCATCTTAATCAAATTATTACAGCCACCACTAAGCTTATCAGTGATTCTTCCAGGCAGGGCATATATATTCTTTCCCTGTTCAAGTCCCAAATCCACCGTTATTAGAGAACCACTCTTTTCTTTAGCCTCTATAACAAGTATCCCATCGCATAGACCACTTATAATTCTATTTCTCATTGGAAAGTGATAAGGTAAGGGTTTTACACCAGGCCCATACTCAGATATAATCCCCCCATTACTTTGCATTTCCATATATAAATTCAGATTTTCTACTGGATAGCAAACATCAATACCACAACCCATAATTCCATATGTACTGCCCTGTACAGAAAGCGCTCCCATATGGGCATATGAGTCAATACCTCTGGCTAGTCCACTGATTATTGTTATTCCCTCCAAAGCAATGGCCCCTGCCAAATATTTAGCAGACTCCCTTCCATATACTGAACATTCTCTTGCACCGACTATCGATATGAACTTTCTATTATTATCTAGTTCCTTACCCTTATAATATAGTAGAAAGGGCGGATCATATATATGTCTTAATTTATCTGGATATAATCCATCAAGCATAGTCACATAATTAATTTGATGGTTACAAATATAATCATAATTTATTTTCAAGAGTTCTATATCTCTAGATGATTTTATTTTCTCAATATCTCTATCTGTAAATTTAATACCTTTTTCCTGACAGACCCTTCTCATATCTTTTAGGTCTCCATCTGTTCCATAAAAAGCCTCCTTGGGGCTAGTAAAATACTCTATTATAGCTTGTATTTTATCCGCTCTAAAATTAGAGAATGCGCCTATCCAATACTTAAAAAGCTCCCGCTCCATACCAATTTTCCCTCTTTCTAAATAATCAAAATTTACTCTCCCCAATACTTTTCATCCAGGCTTCGATAGCATATGGCCTCGCTAATATGCTTAATATTTATCCCATCACTACTATCTAAGTCTGCAATGGTTCGGGCCACCTTTAGTATTCGGTGATAAGCCCTAGCAGAAAGATTCATCTTTATAAAGGCTTTCTCTAAAAGTGCTTCCCCTTCCTTATCAAGTTTACAATATTTTTTTATACTGCTTGGGGTCAGCTGACAATTAAACCAAATGCCTTGACCCTTGTATCTATCCATCTGTATCTGCCTAGCAACTGATATTCGTTTTCTGATATCAGAGGAGCTTTCTTCTTCTTTCTTTTGCTGAAGCTCTTTATATTCTATCTGCATTGCTTCTATGCATATATCAAATCGATCTAATAACGGCTTTGAAATCCTACTTAAATATCTCTTAACCATAGGAAGTGAACAGTTACATTTGTTGCGATCAGGATAGTAGCCGCACGAACAAGGATTCATAGATGCTACCAACATAAAGCCTGCCGGATAATGAAAACTTCCATGATGTCTTGATATGGTTACAGATTTTTCTTCTAAGGGTTGCCTTAAAACCTCTATAGTATTCCTATTAAATTCTGGGAGTTCATCTAAAAATAAAACACCAAGATGTGCAAGACTTATCTCACCAGGCTTAGGTATTGCGCCTCCCCCTACTAAGGCTGTTGTGGTTATTGTATGGTGAGGTGATCGAAATGGTCGCCTTGTAATAAGGGCACGATTATTAAGTAGACCTGCTATACTATATATCTTAGAAATCTCCATACTTTCATCAAAGGATAGGTCAGGCATTATAGTGGGAATACGTTTTGCCAACATGGTTTTACCCGAGCCAGGTGGACCAATCATTAATATGTTATGCATACCAGATACTGCAATCTCGATTGCTCTTTTTATAGCTAATCGTCCTGCAACCTCGGAAAAATCCACATCATCCTTATCAGCAGAATTTGCAAAAACCTCCTTAAGATCCATATGCTCTGGCTGCCTTGTATCCAAATCATTAAGAAGTTCAACAGCCTCCAAAAGCGTACTAACCCCATAAGTCTTTATTCCATCGACCACTGCCCCCTCTCCAGCATTCCCCTTTGGAATTATACACCTTAAAAACCCCTCCCTCTTTGCGGAATATACAAGAGGCAGGACACCATTAACCTTATTAATATTTCCATTCAAACTAAGTTCTCCAATAATTAGGGTAGAATCAAGATTATCCTCAAGAACGTGGCCAAAGGCCGTAAGAATTGCAATAGCTACCGGCAAATCAAAAGCTGTTCCTTCCTTTCTTATATCTGCCGGTGATAGGTTGACTGTAATTCGTTTTGCAGGTAACTTAAAGCCAGAGTTCTTTAAAGCTATACGTACCCTTTCCCTAGCTTCCTTAACCTCAGAATTAAGTAAACCCACCATATCAAACAAGGGAAGCCCATCACTAACATCTGCCTCCACACTAACAATAAGTCCGTCAATTCCGTGAATTACCGCACTGTAAGCCTTACTAAACATTAATTACCCCTTTCATTGCTCTCTCACAATGAAGGAATCGTTTGCTATAGTTAGTATAGCAAAGCGAGTATAGAATTGCAATAACTTATATTACATTTTATTACAATGCCTTTTACTTTCTATAAAGATTTTATTCGGGACCTTTCTATTATAAGTGCATATAATATAACAAATAAAAAATATAGGTGACTTTTTATGCGTTTATGTGATTTAAGAGAAAAAGAAGTAATTAATTGCAGAGATTGTCGCAGGTTAGGATATGTATGCGACATTGTATTCGACATATGCAAAATGTGTATCACCCATATCATAGTACCTGGTCCATGTAAAATCTTCGGCATACTAGGTCGTGACCATGAATATGTTATCAGCTGTTGTAATATAAAGCAGATAGGTGTAGATATAATTCTTGTGGATGTTGATACTGAAAAATGTCTTGTTAAATGCGAGTAAAACTTATAATTATCTGACACCTTAATAAAGTGTAGGTCAATTAATGAATAAATAAAGTTTTTATGCAAAAATTATCTTGACCCCTAGATGAAACTTCAATATAATCTAAGTAGGAATTTATTTATTCACAAAACTTTATACTTATTATCAATATACATATTTAACCATAGTATCAGGTAAAATACATTAGGAGGATAATTACTATGAAATGTCCATTTTGTAGCAAGGATAATACAAGAGTTATTGATTCAAGACCTTCCGATGATAACAACTCTATCCGAAGACGAAGACAATGCGATGACTGCCATAGAAGATTCACTACATACGAAAAAATCGAATCTATTCCACTAGTAGTAATAAAAAAGGATAATAATCGGGAACCCTACGACCGAGCTAAAATCGAGGCTGGGGTCTTCCGTTCCTGCCATAAAAGGCCAATATCTGTTGACCAGATTACAGCCCTAGTTGATGAGGTGGAGACCACTATCTTTAACAAAGAGGATAAGGAAATTCCAAGCCATGTGATTGGCGAAATTCTTATGGATAAATTAAAAGATCTTGACCCTGTTGCATATGTAAGATTTGCTTCTGTTTATCGTGAATTTAAAGACGTTAATACATTTATGAATGAGCTAAAAAAGATACTTGATAATTAATTATAGGTCTTTTAAGCATAATAAAGCCGGGCTGTTGCAAACTAAATACGCAACAGCCCGCTTTTATATGGGTTTTATTGTGAGTTAGCTTTGAATTTCCTTCTCAAATTCCACATGATCACCTAAATAATTTGGTACAGATATACTAATCCCAATTTTTTGAGGCGTAAGATATGAGTATATCCCCAAATAATTATCTGCCCCAATGATATCCGCTGACATAAGTCCCGCTAATAATACTTCTCTACCAAGTCCACTTATATAATCAATAAGAGCTTGATGGTATTCCTTATTGTCATTAATTCCATCATTTTTACTTACTAATTCCCAAGAACTAATATCATCTACCAAGGATTTATTCACTTCTATAATTTCAGAGAGTTTAATACGCCTACCACTTTTTATATCAATATTTGTTGTATAAACCAGTTCAGTAGGGTAAGCCGCATAGGGACTAAAAAAATCAGCCCTATAAAAAATGCTAAGATAATCCCTATCATTACGCATAATCTTATAGTTTATTCGTAAAACATCAGACTTATATATATCCTCCTCCCTAGAAGGGGGCCCAAAAGCATAGGCAGAATACACATTTAATATTTTACCTACATCCTCTATTATTATATTATTCAATAGTTCTAGCTGACCATTATCGGCTCCGGATACTATAAAAGGATATTCTACATACGTAGTGTCATTTTGAAATGTCCTCTTTTCAATTTTAAATCCGTCACCATTTATTAACTCCATTTATAAGTCCTTCAATATCTCTCCTTGATAAATGATACGCGAAAATCTAATATTTATGTCTATAAGTTACTGTATACTCCTTATAAACACATCAATACAGTCTCTAATATCAACCCATCATCTTCTGGCGAAGTACCATCTGAAGGATTCCTCCATGCCTGTAGTATTCCATATCTACCACAGAATCAAATCTAATATTTACCTTAAACCGTATGGCCTCCCCATTCTTACTTGTTGCAACAACCTCAGCCTTATCTCCCGGCTTAATATCCTCTCCCAATAGGATTTCTATGGTTTCCTCACCGTTAAGACCAAGGCTCTCAGCTGATTGTCCATCAAGATACTGCAAGGGTAGTACACCCATCATAACTAAATTAGACCTATGGATTCTCTCATAGCTTTCAGCAATAACCGCTTTAACACCTAGGAGGCTTGGACCCTTTGCAGCCCAGTCTCTAGAGGAACCCATTCCATAATCCTTGCCTGCCAGTACAACAAGGCCTATACCATCTTCCTTGTATTTCATACAGGCATCATAGATTGACATGACTTCTCCTGTAGGCCAATAGCTAGTATAACCTCCCTCTGTATCCGGTGCAATCCTGTTGCGGATACGGATGTTGGCAAAGGTACCACGCATCATAACCTCATGGTTACCTCTTCTAGACCCATAGGTATTAAATTCCTTAGGCTCTAAACCATGATCCATCAGATATCTACCAGCTGGTGTATTCTTGCCAATTGCTCCAGCAGGAGATATATGATCTGTTGTAACTGAATCTCCGAGACTTGCGATAACCCTAAGTCCCTTCAAAGGCTTAATCTTATCAGGCTCTTTCGATAGGTTTGTAAAGAAAGACGGCTTCCTTATATAGGTTGAAGCTTCATCAAATTCAAACAAGCTTCCTTCATTAATTTCAATCTCATTCCACATCTTATTATCATCATAGACAACACTATACTCCTTATCAAATAGGTCAGGTTTAACATGGTCTATGACAAGAGCTTGAATTTCATCAGATGATGGCCAAATATCCTTTAGATACACCTTATTCCCATCTGAATCTAGACCAATAGGCTCCTTGGTCAAATCAATATTAACAGTCCCAGCCAGTGCATAGGCAACCACCAAAGCTGGTGAGGCAAGATAGTTGGCCTTAACTAAGGGATGAATTCTTCCTTCAAAATTTCTGTTACCAGATAAGACTGAAGAAACCAATAGGTCATTTTCATTAATTGCAGAAGTAATCTCTGGTAATAGGGGTCCTGAATTGCCAATGCATGTGGCACATCCATAACCTACTGTTTGAAAGCCTAGTGCATCTAGGTATTTTTGAAGGTCTGCTGATTCAAGATATCCTGTAACCACTTTAGAGCCAGGAGCTAGGGATGTCTTCACATATGGTGGAACCTTTAATCCCTTCTCCACTGCCTTCTTAGCAAGTAAGCCAGCCCCTAACATAACAGAAGGGTTTGATGTATTGGTACAGGATGTTATAGAAGCTATAACCACAGACCCGGTAGTAATAGTACCCTTTCTTCCGTCCTCTAATGTTATATTTACTTTCTTCTCAAATTCTTCCTCTGTAAGGCCATGACCTTGATTTCCTAAGGGGGCTGTTACAGAACTTACAAAGGCTTCTTTCATTTGCCCTAAAGAAATCAAGTCCTGAGGACGCTTTGGTCCTGAAAGACCTGTTTCTACTGTAGATAAATCAAGCTCAATAATTTCTGTATATATCGGCTCAGCAAGGCCTTTTTCATAGAACATACTATTAGCCTTGAGATAGGCTCTTACTTTATCAATATGGTCCTTACTTCTACCTGTTAGAAGCAAATAATCTAGGGTCTCTTCATCCACTGGAAAGAATCCGCACGTTGCACCGTACTCAGGAGCCATATTGGCTACAGTAGCTCGATCTGCTAGGCTAAGGTTATGGACACCTTGTCCAAAATACTCTACGAATTTGCCTACTACTCCCCTATCTCTTAAAAGCTTAGTAACTCTAAGTGCTAGATCAGTAGCTGTAGCAGCGGTAGGAAGCTTTCCTGTCAAACGTACCCCTATAACCTCAGGAATAGGAAAATATGAAGGTTGACCCAGCATTCCGGCCTCGGCCTCAATTCCTCCCACTCCCCAACCAAGGACTCCAAGTCCATTAATCATAGTCGTATGAGAGTCAGTTCCTACTAGGGTATCAGGATAAAGCACCCTAGTAGACTTATCTTCTGCCTGATCATCTATAACTACCTTGGCAAGATATTCAAGATTTACCTGATGTACAATACCTGTGGAAGGCGGAACTACACTAAAGTTATCAAACGCCTTCTGTGCCCAGTTCAAAAACTGGTATCTTTCCTTATTTCTTTCAAATTCCCTCTTAACATTTTCAGCAAGTGCATCCCCTGTACCATAATAGTCAACCTGTACGGAATGGTCTATGACAAGATCAACCGGTACTTCTGGGTTAATTCTCTCTATCATCTGTGCAAGATCAATATCATCATGTGACTTTGCGTGTTCTGCAATGGCACTCCGCATAGAAGCCAAATCCAGCACTGAGGGTACTCCTGTAAAGTCTTGAAGAATAACCCTAGCAGGCTTAAAAGGAACCTCCCCCTTACTACCTCTATGGTCCGCCCAGTTAGCCAAATCCTTGATATGGTCATCAGTTATTGCGACACCATCCCAGCCGCGAAGAAGTGATTCCAATAAAACTTTAATTGAATATGGCAAATTCTTTACATTATATCCAGCTTCCTCTAAGGACTCTAAGCTATAATATTCATAAGTCTTATCCTGTATCTTAAGATGCTTTCTTGCATTTTCTTTAAATGTGCTCATAGTAATCCTCGCTTTCTTAGTATATATATTTGTCAGTTACTTATCTTGTATTAGGCTTAGTACATAAAAATAATTTTGCTTGCGAAACTCTCTCGCCCAGCGTGGATGGCTATCGTTGTGGTAAAATACCAACGAATACATGTCCATCTAATAATTTAGTCTATGATAGATACCTAATATAATACACGATTAAGCTTTTATTGCCAAGTACCCCTTTTAATTGTCCCAAAAAAATATAAGTGCTTAAGATAAGGTCTTACAAAAAAACAGGACCTATAATCGAGAGTTTCCCCAATTATAGGTCCTGCATTCTTATAAAGTTTATAATATGACTGGTCCTCCTCCAGACTCTACTACATAAAAATCAGCCTTTAATCCAGTCATATCCATATATATCTTACCTACATTATCAATAAATGCCTCCACATAGTTTTCGTTTACAATATTCACTGTGCATCCTCCAAAGCCTGCACCAGTCATTCTTGCTCCGATAAGTCCAGCTTGCTTCCATGCTGCTTCCACAAGAGCATCTAAGTGTAGCCCTGTAACCTCATAATCATCCCTCAAGGATAGATGGGATTCATTCATCAATCTCCCAAACCTCTCCATATCATCTGATTTCAAGGCTTCTATAGCTTCAATAGTCCTTTGATTTTCTCTTACAGCATGTCTAGCACGGCGTATCAATACATCTTCTACAATAACATCCTTAATATCTTCGAATTCTTCCTTTGTTATATCTCCAAGCGTATCTATATTAATTACTGTCTGTAATCTCCTTAAGGCTTCCTCGCATTCACTTCTTCGTTCATTATACTTAGAATCTTCAAGCCCCCGTCTTTTATTAGTATTGGCAATAATTATCTTGCTATTTTTAAGCTTTAAGGGCGCATATTCATATTCTAGACTTGCTGTATTAAGTAATATAGCATGATCCTTCTTACCCAAAGCCACAGCAAATTGATCCATTATCCCACAATTGACACCCACATATTTATTTTCAGCATATTGACAAAGCAAGGAGATATCTTTCAAGCTGATATCTATATCAAACATATCCCTTATTATGTATGCTGTAAGCACCTCTATGCTGGCAGATGAAGATAAACCCGAGCCATTAGGTATATCTCCATAATACAATATATCCATTCCTCGGTTAATTAATCCTTTTTTAAATTTCTGGGCAAAAGCCCAAAGCACTCCCTTGGGGTATTTTGCCCAATCATCTTTTTTATGGTGTATATTATCATCTAAGTGTGAAACTTCATCTAAGGATGAAGTGATTACTCCATTCTCAGAAAAATTCATAGAATAAAACCGTAGAACATTATCTTTGCGAGGGCGTACAGCCCCATAAGTTCCAAGCTCTAAGGCACAAGGAAATACATGCCCTCCATTATAATCTGTATGCTCTCCTATTAGGTTAACCCTACCCGGTGCAAAATAAACCTTTACATCCTCACTGCCCTCATAAATACTCTCAAACCACTTTATCATCTTATCCTTCATCTTATGTCACAATAATCCTTTCCAGATAATATTTCATACTTATATAGACTAGCCAATTACCAGGACTAATCTAGTGAAATAATTTCATACAATGATTAGCTTATGGTGGATTATAACATATAGATGACAATATATAAAGTTATGAAATCATCCTAATAGATAATTTCTCATGTTTTTTAGTGCAGACTTTTCCAATCTACTTACCTGCGCTTGGGATATATCAATTTCCTTAGCAACCTCCATCTGGGTCTTACCTTCAAAGAAACGAAGCTTAATAATATTATGCTCTCTTTCCGGAAGCCTATCCATAGCCTCTTTTAGGGAAATGGCTTCTATCCAATTCTCCTCCTTATTCTTCTTATCACTGACCTGATCCATTATATACAGGGCATCTCCACCCTCAACATATACCGGATCATAAAGAGAAACTGGGCTTTGGATTGCATCAAGAGCATAAACTATATCCTCTTTACTAATACCTATTTCTGTTGCTATATCGCTAATAGTTGGTTCCTTCTCATTCTTTCTTACTAAAGCCTCTTTAGCATAAATAGCCTTATAGGCAGTATCTCTTAGAGACCGACTGACACGAATAGCATTGTTATCCCTTAAATACCTCCGTATCTCACCTATAATCATCGGAACAGCATAGGTGGAGAACTTTACATTCTGTGTTATATCAAAATTATCAATAGCCTTCATCAATCCGATGCAGCCTATTTGGAATAAGTCATCAACATTTTCATTACTATTAGAAAACCTTTGGATAATGGATAATACAAGACGAAGATTGCCCTTTATATAGAGCTCCCTAGCCTCCATATCTCCGTTTAAAATTCTTTGGAATAATTCATCCTTTTCCTTGTTTTTTAACAATGGTAACTTCGATGTATTTACACCACAAATCTCAACCTTATAAAGAGCCATAAAGAAACCTCCAAATCAGTCATTGTTTTAAGATTTATCCCATGAAGGCCTAAACTCTTTTACCTGCATGATAAATAGTTCGCTAACAATAATGATTCACTTTTTTATAGCTCTTTATACTTTTTATTACAATGTAATAATTTCCATTAAGATCTAATTTATTCGAAACGCACCATTTCTTTTTTTAAGCGCTTGATTATCTTTTTTTCTAACCTAGATATATAAGATTGAGATATTCCCAGAAGATCTGCAACCTCCTTTTGAGTTTTTTCATCTCCATCCTCGTTATTTAATCCAAATCTTAAATCCACAATTATTCTCTCTCTCTCAGAAAGTTTCGATAGAGCCTTTCTAAGTAGCTTACGGTCTACCTCCTCCTCAATATTACGGTATATAATATCCTCCTCAGTCCCAAGAATATCAGATAATAAAAGTTCATTTCCATCCCAATCCACATTAAGGGGTTCATCTATGGAAACTTCCAGCTTGGTTTTATTGTTTCTCCTAAGATACATTAGTATCTCATTTTCAATACAACGGGAGGCATAAGTGGCAAGCTTAATATTCTTATCCGGATTAAAGGTATTAATTGCTTTAATAAGTCCGATAGTCCCAATAGATATTAAATCCTCCACACCAATACCTGTATTGTCGAATTTCTTAGCTATATACACCACCAGCCTCAAATTATGCTCTACGAGAATGGCTTTCATCTCTCCATCGCGGTCAGTACCAAGCCCATTAATAACCTCAGCTTCCCTAATAGAATCCAATGGTGCAGGTAGTATTTCTGCACCTCCTATGTAATGTATTTCTCCCCTCTGCCCAAATAATATAGTTCTTAAGTCCGGTATCATCCGAAATTGAAACTTATTCTGTATTGACAATTTTAAAAGCATAAACAACCTCCCAAATATAGCACTACTCTAAAATTTAGTATTTCACAATAGTTCCTTATGTAGAATCACATGGTAATCCTCTTTACCACTTATTAGACGGTTATCACAGATTGCAGCCGTTACCTTTTCATTGCAGATGCATTCCTTATCTGTATATATCAATAGCTTATCTAACCTAAATCCTAAAAGTAATCCTGTCTTTCCTACCGACCTATAAGGAATATAGCTAAATGAAGTCACATAATCGTTATATTCCTGCAAATGTATATCACTTGCTTTTCCGGATAGATAGGCCTTGGCCTTTTCCATACCCTCCTTTAGCTCAGGTGTCATAAACTGGTCTATTAATACATTATCTATGACCATTACAGGCTTTCTGCTTATTGGATCGTACAAGCAATTACCTGTATCCATGAGCCCCTTGGTTTTCACATGACAGTCTTTCAGAAAAAGCTCAACCTCATATATTAAGGGTCTATGGGTCATTAATAACCTAAGAAACCATATTGCTATCAAGGCAACTACTGTTACAAGGCTGATTCCTATTAGGATATAAAGGGCTGGAATATTACTAAATACATTTCCATTACCTATATTTATTAGGACAAGTCTAATATTGGTGTGGTAGTAGATAGAATTTATAAATCCACCAACAAAATATGTAATTAGGTTAAGTACAAGCCATTGTTTTATAAAATCTAATTGTTTAAGCTTGCCAAATGCAATAAAAATCATTAGTACCGACCCTAATAAATATGATAATGTAAACTTAAGGATAATATTCATCCATGGAAATATACTGACAACAGCAGCAGAAACCCCTCCTGCTATACCAGCCAAAAGAACTCTTAATAGGCTAATGGATTTTTTATTCACTATTTTTAGGAGTAAAATAAGGATTACATCAATGACAAAGTTTATTATAAATACAATGTCTGGATAAACCTCTAAATACAATAGTCACCTCCACATATTATGTATGCCTGCATAAGCATTAAGTATGTTCATCACTATGATTATAACTTGCTTGGAAAATATAATTTGTCAATTTCTGTTAATTGTTTTAAGGTTTTCGTTTCCTTTATTTTACATATACCCTTTAAATATGCCCTCCTTGTACGAAAAAAACTGCCAAACTATTCATTTCTGAATAATCTGACAGCCTAATTCTCTTATGTATTATATTTTTATTATTTATTATTACGATTTTTCTGTAAGAATTCCGGTATTTTTATTCCACCGGGATCTGTATTAGTATTGGCAGGAGCCTTTGCCGGTTGACTTATAGGTCTACGGCTAGTGTCCGTATTAAAGCTAGCCTGGCTTGAAGTATATGGACTAGAGCTTGTAAAGCCTCTATTTATGCCTAGGTCTGATTTATTTATACCAAATGGAGAAGAAGCTGATGTAGATCTTCTTAAAAATTCAGGGGTTTTAACTGGTTCTTTCTTTCTTCCATCAAGGCCTGTTGCTATTACCGTAATTGAAGCGCTATCTGGATTAGAATCATCATACATAGCACCAAATATAATATTAGCTGAGTCGCCAGCTAACTCCTGTACTAGAGTCGCTGCATCATTTGCCTCAACAAGACTGATATCTCCTGAAACATTAATTATAACGTGAGTAGCACCCTGTATGGTTGTCTCAAGAAGAGGGCTTGTAATAGCCTGCTTAACAGCTTCTATACACTTATCATCACCCATTCCATTACCAATACCTATATGGGCAATTCCCTTATCCTTCATAACAGTCCTTACATCGGCAAAGTCCAAATTAATAAGTCCTGGTACATTAATTAAATCTGTTATACCTTGAACACCTTGCTGCAATACCTCATCAGCTTTTCTTAAAGCATCAGGCATGGTTGTCCTACGATCAACAATTTCAAGTAATTTATCATTTGGAATAACAATCAAAGTATCTACATGCTCCTGAAGTCTTTCTATACCTGCAACAGCATTAGTCATTCTAGTCTTTGCTTCAAACTTAAATGGCTTAGTAACTATTCCAACTGTAAGTATCTCCATCTCTTTTGCAATTTGAGCAACTATAGGTGCTGCGCCTGTTCCTGTTCCACCACCCATACCGCAGGTGACAAACACCATATCTGATCCCTTTACCAATTCTGTTAATTGTTCCCTACTCTCTTCGGCAGCCTTTTGCCCAATCTCAGGTTGAGCTCCAGCACCAAGACCCTTAGTTAGTTTTTCACCAATCTGAATGCATACAGGAGCCTTGCAGTTTTTCAAGTGCTGCTTGTCCGTATTAATACAAACGAATTCTACTCCCTTGATATTTTCTTCTATCATTCGATTAACGGCGTTGTTACCTGCTCCTCCTACCCCAATAACAAGTATCTTTGCAGTACTGTCCGCCTCATTTGTTCTTATTTCAAGCAAGGTCAGCTCCTCCTTCATTGTATTCTTTCATATTTTTAATATCCTGTCATTCTATTTATATAATAATCCCTCTTAAAACCACATTATCGTGGGACGAAAAAACATTCTCATACAACTTATGGTGTTTCATCTTATTATATATGATATCTTTAAATTGCCAAATAATCAAGTACATTTTTATAAATTTATGATAAATTTGATAATTTATTATCTAATCCTCTGGTATTTCTGGTTTTGCAATGAAATTACCGCTTCCACTACGCATATCTATAATTAGTTTTTTCCCTTCTGCCTCCACAATTATGTTTTTTAACTTAGCTAGTATTTCATCATATGAGCTTCGTTTTCCCAGCATGGCCTTGATATCTCCACAATCAAGATTTACCTCATATTGATTATTAAATGTAATTGTATTGACATCAAGTTCACGCTTTTCAATTTGTTGTGTTAGGTTCAATATTACATCAAATAATTCTTCCTTCTGCACCTCCAACTTCTCATTAAGTACTATTTTTTGGTACTTTAGTCCTTTGACTAGCGGAATATCATCTAATCTTTTAGAAGTACTTTCAACAATTATTCCATCTTTGTCAAAATATAGATAATCTCCCATGAATTCCACACAACCAATTATATTCTTTTCGTAAACTCTGATTTTGATGGTGTTTTTATCAACAAGTTCAAAGGACATTTTCTCTATAAATGGAATCTTGATATTCATAAAATATTTGTACTTTAGATAAAACAAAACCGTATTCTTGTCTATCTTTGAATTGATTAGCTCTTCCATAACCTCTTCCTGATTATACCTTGATGTTCCGCTTACACTTATGTTTTTTAATTGAAATGCATACATGAATATCCATATTGGTATTAGAATGAATACAGTTATTTTCAGAATTCGTACTCCAAGTCTCTTAAGTACACTGTTTTTTTTCCGTCGAAAGCTCTTACTCATTATACTCCGCTCCTGTGTATTAATTTCAACTATGTGCCAATTGTGTTTTTACACTTTTGTTACAAAGGCACTATCTTGATATCTTAAGCCATTGGATAGGATGCACATGCCAAAATATTATCACTACAATAATTTATACTTGCTCCAAGACTCCTAAGGTCTCTACATATATCCTCATAGCCACGTTCAACACAGGTTACATCTCTTATAACGGTTGTTCCCAGTGCTGCAAGTCCTGCAATTACCAGTGCTGCTCCAGCTCGTAGGTCGTAGGCCCTTACAAGACCTCCCTGTAAAGAGTTTACTCCTCTTATAACCGCCTTGTTTTCATTCTCCACAGTAATATTTGCTCCCATTTTATTTAACTCCTTGGCATTTTGAAAGCGTGATTCGAATATTTCTTCTATAATAGTGCTTGCTCCATCCGCTAAACTAAGTACAGTCATTAGCTGAGATTGCATATCTGTTGGAAATCCTGGATAAGGTTGGGTTTTCAGTATATCATATGGAAGCGGTCTTTTGTTACAACTTATTTTCATTACATCGTCAGTTACTCTAATCTTACATCCAATTCTTTTTAACACATTAGAAACTGACTCTATATGATTAACTGGAATATTTCTTAATACAACATCGCCTCCTGCTACGGCCACAGCAGCCATATATGTTCCTGTTACTATCCTATCTGATGAGAGTTTATACTCTACATCATGAAGAGCTTTCACTCCCTCAATCTCAATAAAAGCAGTTCCTTTACCACGGATTCTTGCACCAGCCAAGGATAAGAAGTTACATAAATCCAATACCTCTGGCTCTCTAGCTGCATTAAAAATACGGGTTATGCCTTCTCCTAAGACTGCGGTTAATATCACATTCTGAGTTGCTCCCACACTTGGAAACCTAAGGAATATATCGTTCCCTTTAATTTTATCAGTGTAGCAATGGATTATACTATTATTCTCGCCGCAAAATTCTTGGCTTACATTCATACTCTTTATGGATTCCAAATGATAGTCTATTGGCCTTTTTCCTATGGAGCAACCTCCTGGATAAGCAATGGAGACCTCCTGTGTCCTTCCTAGTAATGCTCCTAAAAACAATATAGAGCTTCTCATCTTCTGTACGGAATTTTCAGAAACCTTAGTGGAGCTTATATAAGTAGTATCCACTATAAGGGTATTGCCCTCCCAGTTAGCAGTACATCCTAACTCTTTTAGAACATCAATCATATGAAATACATCCAGTATTCTCGGGCAATTCCTCAAAATAGTTACACCCTGATTCAAAACTGTAGCAGCAATAATAGGTAATGCTGCATTCTTTGAACCCTGTATTATTGTTTCACCCTTAAGCTTGCTGCCTCCGATGACCTTGATACTCGACATAGCACACCTCAGACTATGAAGGAAATATAATACCACTATATGATATCTCCTTTGTCCCAGTGATTCTCATGTCTTATATAAGAGATACAGCCTATCCCTTCCTATTTTTGAGCCTTAATCTGGTTTGATACACTAAGCACTATCCCCATCTCAAAGAGGATAACCAGCAGTGAGCTTCCACCATAACTAATAAAAGGTAAAGGAATACCGGTCGGTGGTATAGTACTAGTAACAACCGCAATATTAATCAGTACCTGTGATGCCATGTGGGCAAGTACACCTGTAGCAATTAAGCCACCAAATAGGTCTGGGGCATTAATGGCAATAACAAAAATACGCCAAAAAACAAGTATGAATAAGAGGATTAAGGACACCGCTCCAAAGAGTCCCAGCTCCTCACAAATAACCGAAAAAATCATATCATTATGGGATTCAGGTATAAAACCCAGCTTCTGCATGCTCTCTCCAAGACCCTTACCAAATACTCCTCCTGAGGCTATAGCATAAAGCCCCTGAAGTATCTGATATCCCTTTTCATGAGTTTCTACATTCCTCCAAGCATCTATTCGGGTAGACCTAAAATCAACAAAAAATATCATCAAAGAGGCTAAACCTCCTAGTATTGTCCCAGATATAATAAAATAGGCTTTCTTCTTACTGGCAACAAAGCAAATTGAAACCATTATTAATCCTATAATTAAACCTGTAGAAAAGTTCTCAATAATTATTAATCCCAGTAATGGGGCAATCAGTATAACCACACGAATAAAGCCCCATATTTTATCTAACTTTCTAGGTGCAAGATTAACTATGTATGCAGTCATAAGTATAACTGCTATTTTGGAAAGCTCTGATGGTTGAAAGGTTCCTAGTTGGCCAACTTTGATCCAACGCTTTGCCCCCTTAACATCCTCTCCAAAGATAATAACAAAAATCTGAAGAAAGATGCAAAGAAAATACAGTAATGTAATAGGTCTTAATTTGATAATAGGAAGCTTCTTTATATATAACCTATAATCAATTTTTGATACAAATAGCATAATGAGGATACCAGCTCCTCCAAAAAGCGCTTGTTTGGCTAAATAATAAGTAGCATCTCCATAAATCCTCTGAGCATTGTAGGATGAAGTACTATATATCATAACCAAACCAAAGCACACGAGAAAGAGAATTAGAAACAACAAACTATAATCATAGTAGCTATGTAGTTTTTTTCTATTAACTTGACCTGCTGTTCTTGCCATTTGATCCCCTATCTATAATCAACATTAAGAATTAATTTTTAATCAATTCTTTTACATATTCCTTAAACAACCTACCACGTTGCTCATAATTATCGAACATTCCCCAGCTTGCACAGGCGGGGGATAGTAATACTACATCTCCATCCTCAGCCTTATTTGCACTAACCTTAACAGCCTCTCGTAGATTCTGCACCATTATTATGTTCTTAAATCCATACTTTCTAGCTGTAGCAGCTATTTTTTCCTTTGTATCTCCCAAAAGCACTAAGCATTTTACCTTATCACCAAAGGATTTCACCCATTCATCAAAGCTAGACCCCTTATCAAATCCACCTCCAATTAATATAGTAGGATTTTTCATGGCATTAACTGCTTTGATTGATGCATCAGGATTGGTACCCTTAGAATCATTGTAATAGCTAACCCCATCTATGGTGTCCACATATTCTATTCTATGCTCAACTGCCTTGAACTCCCTAATAGTTTTATAGATTAGGTCCATGGGAATACCTAATTCAAGGGCAATGCATACACCAGCCATAACATTCTCATAGCTGTGCTTACCTAGAACCCTAAGCTCATTTACATTGCAAACAAGATTTTGGGTTCCATCCTTATCGTATATAATATCATCACCATCAAGATATAGTCCATTTTTCAACTTATGTTCACTAGAAAAATACATAAGCCTTGTTTTTAGTTGAGAAGCAATTTTCTTGGTATTTTCATCCTCGTAGTTAAGAATACATAACTTATCTTTATCTTGATTTAATGCAATATTCTTTTTGACTTGTATGTAATTTTCCATGGTATGGTGCCTGTTCAAATGATCAGGTGTTATGTTTAGTATTACACTTATATCAGGACTAAACTCATGGATTGTCTCTAACTGAAAGCTACTAAGCTCAATTACAGTCACAGAATCATCTGTGGTCTCAAAAGCAATATCTGTATAGGGAGTCCCGATATTGCCTACCACAAAAACCTCCGAAAAATATGACCGCATTATCTCTCCAACCAAGGAACTAGTTGTTGTTTTTCCATTGGTTCCAGTAATTCCAATTATTTTACCTTTAGAATATCTATAGGCTAATTCTATCTCACCCCATATAGGGATACCCTTTTCTCTTACCATTTCCACAATAGGATTATCAATTGCTATACCGGGGCTAAGAATCATAAGGCTAAGCTTATCTAGTATTTCTTCTGGGAATTTACCGAAATAATACTCAATTTTATTGCTTATATCTAATTTATCTTCTAGAGTCTTAATGTCTATATCTTCTTTACCATCATATAGGACAACTAGTGCACCTACTTTATTAAGTAGTCTTGCAGCTGAAATCCCACTTACTCCGGCTCCAAACACCAGAACAGACTTATCTTTCAGTTTCATATTGTATTACCATGCCTTTCTTCCCATAATTATTAGCTAATACCCATTAAAGCAATTAGGCATAGAATTGTGGTTATTATTGAAAATACTGCAACTATTCTTGTCTCCGACCAGCCCATAAGCTCAAAATGATGATGGATAGGAGCCATCTTAAATAGTCTTTTTCCACCCGTTAGCTTAAAATACCCTACCTGGAGAATAACTGATATTACCTCTACCAGATATATAAATGCAACCAGCACTATAAATAATGGCATCCTAAGCATATATGCCGCCGATGCGACGAAGCCACCAAGTGCTAAGGATCCTGTATCCCCCATAAAGACCTTTGCAGGATATACATTATATAATAAGAATCCCAACAAGCTGCCTGCCACGGCTCCACATATGGGAGATATACCACTTTTCATTCCAATGGCTACCACTGTAAAAAATGTTGCTATTAATACTGTTACGCTTGATTCTAATCCGTCTAATCCATCTGTAAAATTTGACCCATTTACTGTACCAAGTACAACCAAAAAGAGGGTTGGTATAAACAAGTAAGTGATATCAATATACTTTCCACCTGAAAAGGGAATCAGCATCAAGGTAACATCTTCCATAGAATTAACTAGATAAAATCCAAGTATGGCTGTAACTAAAATCTGTCCTAAAAGTTTTTGCCAAGCCCTTAGTCCCATAGACCGTTTCATCACAACCTTTATGTAGTCATCTAGAAAACCAATGATACCAAAGCCTAAAGTGGTAAATAGGACAGGAATAATTTCTTTATTATCCTTTAGGTAAAATAGGCATGTTATTGATATGCTTAAAACAATAACAATCCCTCCCATGGTTGGTGTTCCAGATTTCTTTAAATGGGATTCAGGACCATCACTTCTTACATACTGACCAAATTTCATCCGTCTTAAAAAAGGAATTAATAGTGGACATAATACCACACAGACTCCAAATGAAATTATTACTGGTAATATAATTTGAAAACTATCAAAATTCATGAGAACTCCTATCCGCCTATTTATTTGGCCACATTCTTATGTAGTTATCTTTTTCTATTATGAACAAGTATAATGTAACTTAATACATTAGTTGTTATTGTTTTATTTTTTTGTAGAGAAAGGGCCATTACAGCACTTGGATATTATACTTTATTACTTCAAAAATAACAATATATAATAATTTCTCTCTGTCAATAATATAAAACCAAATCACTTTTTCTATTTACACTATCTCCGGGAAGTGGAAATTGTTCGCTAACAAGTTCACCATCACCTGAGCTATACACTTCACCAAACTCATATACCTTCAAAAGGTCCTTTACTTCCTGCCTTGTTTTACCCACAAAATCTGGAACTGAAAACCTACCCACTTGATACTCCTCTAGGTCTTTTTCTGTGTATTTTTCTTCAATTCCCATATAAGGTAGTATATTATCAAATAACTCTCCTATAACCGGAGCAGCTATTGTTCCCCCATAGTATATTCCCACAGGTTCATCTATTAGAACAATTGCTATTACCTGGGGGTCATCGGCTGGGGCAAAGCCAATAAAGGAAGATATATATTTCCCATTTCTTCTAGGCAATTTCTCTGAGGTAGCTGTCTTTCCACCTACGCGAAAGCCTGGAAGATATGCCCTCCGACCTGTTCCATCAGAAACCACTGCTTCTAAGAGTTCTTTCATTGTCTCTGATGTTTCTTTGCTTACAACATCGCTTTTTGTTTTATAATCAAGGGTTTTTACTATTCTACCATCTGGCGCCTTAATTTCAAGTCCAAAATGAGGGGTTACTAGGGTTCCTCCGTTAACAATTGCACTGGCTGCTGTAAGAAGCTGCAAGGGCGTTATTTGAAAAGATTGACCAAAGGACATAGTTGCAAGCTCCACAGCACCAATAATATCCAATTTATGCATAATAGAGTTGGCCTCTCCGGGTATATCAACCCCTGTTCTATTAAATAATCCAAGCTTTTTATAGTATTCATAGGTCTTTGTTGCACCTACCCTAGCACCTATTTCCATAAATACAGGATTACAGGAGTTTTTAATTCCTTCTACAAAATCTTGACTACCATGACCACCAGCTTTATGGCAACGGATAATCCTATCCTCTACCCTCTTATATCCTGGGCAAAAAAACCTATCTTCTAATTCTAAAACCTTCTCCTCTAAGGCGGCGGTTGCTGTTACTATCTTAAATGCCGAGCCTGGCTCATAGGTATCGCTAATGCAGGCATTTCTCCACATGCCATTTAATAGGTCATTTAATTTTTCTGAACTTAGGGTCTCTCCTAGATAGTCTTCTGCTATTTCATTTATAAGAGTATATGGATCATTTAAGTTAAATTCAGGTGCATTAACCATAGCATATATTTTACCATCCTGAGGATTCATTACAATTAACTTTACATTATCCGCACTCTTTGCCTCAAGCACCTTATATGCAGCTTGCTCGGCATATTTTTGTATATTTACATCTAAACTTATATACAAATCATTACCAGGCTGAGGCTCAATCCTATCCTCAGCTGCATTCTCTATCTCTACACCATAGGCAGTTGTAAGAGTAAGAATTGTTCCATTAATTCCTTTTAAGTAGTCCTCATATTTAACTTCTAGGCCTATAACACCCTGATTATCGCTACCTGTAAAGCCTATTACCTTAGATGCCAAGCTATCAAATGGATAATATCTTTTATAATCCTCATCTACCATAACTCCCTCAAGCTTGTATTCCCTGATTGCATCAGCAATTTCCTTATTTACATTGGATTTAATACGCTCTATGGAGCTAGGTTTTTCTACTCTCTTTCTAACATTTTCTTCACTTAGACCTAGCTCATCAGACAGTACCTTAATTACCCTCTCAGGATCCTTAATCTGACTATGGATAACTGATATAGTACATACTGGCTTATTAGTAGCTATTTCCACACCATTTATATCATATATACTGCCTCGCTTCGCCTTGATTGGTCGCTCCCTTTCATGGAGCACTCTAGCCCGAGCTCCATAATCCTCTGATTTGAAAATCATTAAATATACTAGCCTGCCTGTCAATAGCATGGTTGATAATATAATGACAATTACTATAATCAGAATGTTTCTTCTGTTATAGGTTCTAAATCTAGCCATATTATCCATCCTGAAAGTCTTATCGTTTCATTTTATTACAAATGATACAGCTTTATTCATCAGTATGTTATAAAATGTCCAGCCATCAACCTAGTCATCATCGGTAGAATCATCTGTGGAATCATCTATAGTATCTCCAATTGGTTCCATTGCTCCACTGTCCGTATAAAAATCCTCTTCATCCTGACCTAGTCCACTTTCAGTATGGTCATCTTCTTCCTGCCTATCATCACTTTGCTCATCCTGACTATCATCTGGCCTTTCTTCATCTTGACCATTTGATTCATTTCCAGTATTCTGATTACTCTCTATTGTATCTTCCTCCTGACCCTGATTTTGCTCATCCTGGTTACCAGCATTATTATCAGGGCTTTGATTAGGTTGGTTATCATTAGTAACTTCATCTGAATTATCATCTGTTCCTGGTAGTAGGTAATCTATTTCACCCTCTGGATATATACCTAATGCAGGTAAAAGCTCTGTCATTATACGACTGGCAAACTTTGTTGCAATAGAACTGTTATCCTGCCTGTCTACATTTTGTGGTTCGTCAATCACTACATATATAACTATCTCTGGATTTAAAGCTGGAGCTGCACCTAAAAAGGATACTATGTAGTTTTTTTGTCCTCTAGGAAGCTTCTCCGCCGTACCAGTTTTACCACCGATTGCATAGCCATCAACCTTGGCATACTTAGCAGTACCTAGCTCAACAGTCTGATACATTGTTTCACGGATAAATTCTGATGTTTCACTGGATACTGTACGCCTAACTAGTAATGGGTCAATCTTTTTTACGGTAGCCTTTTGGTCATTCATAATCTCCTTAACCACATGGGGTTGATAATAAAAACCACCATTAACTAAAGATGAGTAACCTGCAGCCATCTGAAGCATGGTAACGGTAAGAGTCTGTCCAAAGCTACTAGTTGCTAGCTCTGATGCATTAAGACTTTCTAAAGAGGTAATAATACCACTTTCCTCACCAGGAAGATCAATACCTGTTTTCTGACCAAAGGAAAAATATTGCTGATATAAATAGAAAACATCTCTTCCTGAGCTTGCCGCAATCTGCATCATAGCATCATTACAGGATTTCATTAGAGATTCAGCAAGGTCTATCTCGCCATGACCATATTTTGAGCTACATCTAATATGCCATCCACCGGCATTCTCTCCACCATCACATATAAAGGTAGTATTTTTTGATATAATTGCTTCCTCCAAGCCCGCTGCTACAGTAAATGGTTTGAAGGTTGAACCAGGTTCAAAGCCCCCACTTATAATGTCATTTTTCCACATACGGTTCAATGCTTCTATCTGTTCTTCTAATGTCATAGTTGACAGCTGGGCTTCACTATAAATTCCCTCAAGTTCTCTTGGCGAATTCAAATTATATTCTTCATTAGAAGCCATAGCAAGTATTTCTCCGTTATTAGGGTCCATTATGATAACGCCTATGTTTTTACTTCCTGTTTCCTCGTTAAAGTTACGAATATGCTTTTGAATAATTCTTTGAGCATTAACATCAATAGTACTTACTATTGTATGTCCATTCTGTGGTTTTTTTACGATTCTCTCAATATTAAGGGAGGCGTCATAATATCCAAACTCCCTACCATTAACCCCATTAAGTTCCTCATTATAAAACTCTTCAATCCCCCAATATCCCTTGTTATCTGAGGATGTAAATCCAATAACATCACAAGCTAGGGCATCATATGGGTAAGCACGTTCATACTTTTCCTCAAACCAGAGCCCCATAATTTTAGAATCTTTTTTTATTAGGTCTCTAAATTCTTCAATCTGTGATAGTTGCAAATCATCTAATAAGATCTTATATCTACTATCAGGCCTTTCCTTAAGAACATTATTAATAATATCAGCTTCAATGTCATAGTATTTCTTTAAAGCTTCCATTGTGGTGGGGATTTTATCTTCATTTAGCAAAAGTTTTTGAGGGTCCATAACCAATCGGTAACGAAGTTCACTTCTAGCTAATACTATTCCATTCCTATCTAGGATCTCACCTCTTTTATAAGGAAGGACTCCTCTTACATATGATTGTCTGGATAGAACCTGTTTGGCATATCTTTCACCATCAGCCTGCATAATATATATCAACCTGCCAATTAGGCCTACCAAGAGCATTGTAACAACACAAAATACAAGCAATAACCTTGCTTGCATTCTTGATGTGAATTTTCTTACCCTATCTGTTGTTCTTCTCATAGTACATTAACCTCATATAATTATACCCTTAACTACATCTTTAATTTAATCTTAGTCAGGTATATCAGCATACTGTCTTACATAGCTTTCCTCTACTTTTTCAAAGGTTATAATCTGGTTATTATTAGGGTATACCATTCCTAGCTCTTCTACAGCTACCCTGTATACATAATCAAGATCATATACCATATTTATCTGCTCATAAGCCGCATCATTTTCATTTCTAATACTAATAAGTTGCTGCTCCTTTTTAACAATATCTTTTTCCATATTGGTAACCTCATGCTGTAACATCAAAAATTCAATACAAAAATATAAGGTTGCAACAATAGCTATTGTAAGCACGAACATTGATGCCTTGCTAATACTAGATATTGTTTTTGTTGTACTAGCAACCTGCCTCTGAGGCTGTGGAGCCTGCCTCTGTGGCTGCGGCTGTGCTTGCTGCCTTCTTTGTCTTTCTATGGCAGCATTATATTTTTGCATAGAATAAGTGTCAGCTAATTCCTGCTTGCGAGCAGTATTACCTTCTGTATAGCCTGTCCTTGTTTGATATTGGTATCGCCTCTTGTTTGCATCCATGCAAATTACCCCCTAAACTCTAATGCCCTCATACGCTTTCTATCAATTCTCTGATGTCTTTTCAAAAATTCTCAATTTTGCACTTTTTGATCTTCTGTTTTCCTCCAACTCCTCAGGCGAGGGTAGGATTGGTTTTCTTGTAATTATTCTTCCTCTTGGTTTCTTGTGACATACACAAACCGGAAAGCTTGGTGGACAGGTACATGGGTTTTCATTAAGCTTAAAGAAATCCTTTACTATTCTATCCTCTAGTGAATGGAAAGTGATTATCAATAATCTTCCCTCAGGCGCAAGCAAATCCAACATAGTATTAAGCGTGTCCTTTAATACATCTAGTTCACGATTTAGTTCAATTCTTATTGCCTGATATGTTCTTTTAGAGGGATGGCCACCCACAGCCCTAACCTTAGCTGGTATGGCTGCCTTTATTATTTCATTTAACTCATATGTGGTTTCTATTGGCTTGTCCATCCTAGCACGGACTATATGCTTTGCAATGTTCTTGGCAAACCGATCCTCTCCATAACTTTTTATAATCCTGTATAATTCCATCTCGCTATAATCGTTAATTATATCCCTTGCCGTCTTATCATTTCTATTATCCATCCGCATATCAAGGGGGGCATCCTCGCGATAAGAAAATCCACGTTCAGGAGTGTCAAGTTGATAGGATGATACACCAAGATCCAACAAAATACCATTTACCTTATCTATCTGTATATTGGCTAACACCTTCTGTATCTCACTATAATTACTTCTTATTATGGATACCTTAGAGCTATAGTCCGCTAATCGAAGCCTAGCAGCCTGTATAGCCTCTTCATCCTGATCCAAGCCTATTAATCTTCCCTCTGTTAATCTAGCAGCTATCTCGTAGGAATGGCCACCTCCTCCTAGGGTTCCATCAACATAAATTCCTCTTGGATCAATATTCATATTATCTATCACTTCATCTAAAAGTACTGATTTGTGTTCAAATGCCATTTTTTTGACTCCTTATAAAGGCTTGTCTGTTTAGAAGTTGATTCCATACTGTGACATATGCTCTGCTATAGCATCTACATCATCATACTCATTGTTCTTGTCCCAGCGTTCCTTATCCCATATCTCAATTTTATTTAAAACACCAACAAACACAATGTCCTTCTCCAGATTGGCACTTTCTCTTAATCTTATAGGTATTAATATTCTACCCTGTTTATCAACCTGACATTCAGCTGCACCTGCCATAAAGTAACGCTGTAATTGTCTGGCTTCTTTTGTACCTGGAAGTGTTTTTAATTTTTCTATAAAGGTCTGCCATTCTGAATTTGGGTATGCAAAAAGACAACCATCAAGACCTTGAGTAATAACAAACTCTTCACCTAGGTCTTCCCTAAATTTTGATGGAATAATTAATCTTCCCTTAGTATCGATTGTATGATTATATTCGCCCATAAACATAGACAGCACCTGCTTTTTAACGTGAAGCACTCACCACTTTTCTGGTCTGATAAACCACTTCGCTCCACTTCACTCCACTTATGAGTCTATTTTATAATAAAAGTGGGAACATATCAAGTATAAATAAAAAAATAAAAACACAGAAAGCCCTTTTTTATTAGGTTTTCTGCGCTTCTATTTTTTATACTACAATATATAGTTGTTTAAATATTAAATCGAACAAAATATGTCAATATATAGACAAGGCAATAATATATAGTAAATTAGTCCCGAATTGTCTCATGTTATATAATACATTACAGCAATTTGCACATAAGTATACTTTTACCTAGTCTTAAGCTGCTTTCTTCTTTTAATAATAAGCATAGCAAATGCAAATATAGCAATAAGAGCTGAAATTAATTGTGATATTGGAATTGGTGTTCCCCATAAAAACAGCTGGTCTGTTCTAAGTCCCTCAATCCATATACGGCCTATCCCATAACCACCTAGATATAAAAGCATAATCTCTCCATCGAACTTTTTATGCTTTGTGTATAGTATTAGGATTATCAATAAAGCAAAATTCCATAGAGATTCATAAAGAAATGTTGGGTGAACCTGGATATACTCTGCACCATCTACTAATATAATATTGTTTCTTATTTCCATAATTCTCTCAAATGCAGCTGGCCTGCCATCAAATCTTTCCAAAAGATTAACCTTTGGCATTCTAAACTCATAGGGTACATCCTTTATATTTAACTGCATGGCAAAAAGCCCATCAGTATATTTACCAAAGGCCTCCCTATTAAAGAAATTACCCCAGCGTCCTATTATTTGACCAGTTATCAAACCTATACATCCCGTGTCTGCTAGTAACCAGAAAGGATATTTTTTTATTCTGGTAAAGACTATAGCACTTAGAATAGCACCGAATATACCGCCATAAATCATCAATCCTCCATCTCTAACATTAAAAATCTGCAAAGGATTATCAATAAATTCATCAAGCGAAAATAGGACATAGCCTAATCTAGTAAAAATCACAGAGACAATTATAGCAACCAAAGCAAAGTCAAGATAAAGTTCAGTATCTTGTCCTGTCTTTTTTGCCATCCATTCTGCAATAAGTAAACCAAATAACATTCCCAGTCCAATTATAATTCCATAAAAGGCTATATGATATCCAAAGACATCAATACCTGTAGATACATTACGAAATTCAATACCCAGATTGGGGAATCTTATATTAGTTAACTCCTCACTACCTAGTAATATCTGCATTTTAATTCACCCCTTTTATGCTGTAAAATGACTACAGCTATACATTAAATCGGAATAGGATGACATCCCCATCCTGTACCACATATTCCTTTCCCTCTAAGCGAACCAAGCCTCTTTCTCTTGCCACGTTATAGCTACCACATTCCACAAGATGGTCATAATTTACAATTTCAGCCCTAATAAAGCCCCGCTCAATATCTGAATGTATTTTACCTGCGGCCTGAGGCGCCTTAGTTCCCACCTTAATAGTCCATGCTCTTATCTCCTTTGGCCCTGCAGTTAGGTAACTTATTAATCCAAGCAATCTATAGCTTGCCTTAATAAGCTTCTCTAATCCTGACTCAGCTATGCCAAGGTCTTCTAAAAACATTCGCTTTTCTTCATCATCTAGTTCAGCTATTTCCTGTTCAATCTTAGCTGATATTACAAATACCTCAGAGTTCTCATTAGCTGCAATCTCTTTCACTGCCTTAACAAAAGAATTGCTTTCTCCCTCATCCTGGAGATCATCTTCTGTAACATTAGCTGCATATATGACCGGTTTTGAAGTTAGAAGGTTGAAACTTTCTATAAGTTTTACATCTTCATCCTCTGCCGGAAATGACTTGGCCATTTGGCCTGACTCTAGATGAAGCTTTAACTTCTCCAAAAGTTCCAGCTCCCTAGCTAGTTCTTTATCGTTTTTTGCCCCCCTAGCAGTCTTACTAATCCTTCTTTCAAGAATCTCTATGTCAGAAAATATAAGCTCCAAATTAATGGTCTCAATATCTCTTTCAGGCCCTATAGAACCTTCCACATGAACCACATTGGCATCCTCAAAACAACGAACCACATGAATGATTGCATCTACTTCCCGGATATTGGATAAGAACTGATTACCCAGTCCCTCTCCCTTAGAAGCCCCCTTTACAAGTCCTGCAATATCTACAAACTCAATAACTGCAGGTATGGACTTCTCCGAATTATATAATTCACGTAGAGTATGAATACGTTCATCAGGTACGGTTACTATTCCTACGTTAGGATCTATAGTACAGAATGGGTAATTAGCCGATTCTGCTGAGGCCTTAGTTAATGAATTAAAAAGTGTACTCTTACCCACATTTGGTAAGCCTACTATACCTAATTTCATATCTTGTTACCTTCCTTATGTTAATTTCTAATGTTTAATTATTTTGTATTTAAGTATCAATCTCGCGTTTCAAAAACAGCTAAAATCCCCTCTTCAAATTCTACACTAGCCTGGTCTTCTATAAGCTCATTGCTTATTCCTAGACTACTTCCGGCAGTTAAAACTATTCCATCCAAGGGATATTTAAACCCCTTTAATACAAGCTCTTTTACTTGAAATGAAAAGGGAAGTAAGGATATAAAGTCACCATGCTGGTCATCTTTTCTTATAACAAAACTTTCCTTTTTAAGATATATCTTATTGTTAGGATCCAAAATACTAGCACTAATACCCCATTCTAAGCCTAACATTAGAAGATCCATGTTGGCCATAGTATGGTCCATTCGACTACCTGTTGCACCTACTAGATCAATCACCTTAGCATTATGCTCAATTGCCTTCTCAAAGGCTATTTGGGTATCGGTTTTATCTTTCATCTTGGGAAATGAAATAATGGGTATGGACATAGTCCTATATTTTAATAATATGTCTTCAGGAACAGAATCAAAATCACCTAAAATATAGTCAGGCTCTATTTTTAGCTTATCAGCTGCTAATAAACCTCTGTCCACAGCAAAAACCAAAGAATAGTTTACCTGATCAATCAAAGACTTCAAAAAGCTCTGGTCTATATCCCCTCCTGTAAGTATTAATATCTTATTTTGGCCACTATAATCCTTATTCTTTCCCACGGATATCCTCATTTCCTATTTTACAATTTCTTTATATCTTTCAAATTCCTTATTATACCTATTAACGTTTTCTAAAATATCACCGCGAAATACAGCTGTTCCAGTAACTATTACATTGGCCCCTGCCATAAGCACATCCATAACATTATCTGGTCTAATACCCCCATCTACCTCTATATCCAAACTAATACCCTTATTATCTAGCATGCTTTTTAAGTCTTTGATCTTCTCTAGGGTGGATGGAATAAAGGGTTGTCCTCCAGCTCCTGGGTCAACGCTCATTATAAGCACCATGTCTATATCCTGTAAAACATTTTCAATCCTACTTATGGGTGTCTCAGGATTTAAGGATACCCCTACCTTTAAACCTAATGTCTTTATTTTATCAATTGTAGCAACTAGGTCAGAGCAGGCTTCGGCATGTACAGTAATAATATCTGCTCCAGCTTCTTTATAATCATTTACTAGACGTATGGGCTCATCTACCATAAGATGTACGTCAAAAATGAGCTTGGTATTATTGCGTATTGATTTAATAACCGGTGTTCCGAAGCTGATGCTGGGCACATAATTTCCGTCCATAACGTCAACATGCAGATACTCTACCCCTGCCCCCTCTATTTTCTTGATTTGTTCCCCCAAGATATTAAAATCTGCTGCCAGAATAGATGGTGCTAGTTTTATCATTATAGTTCCTCCATAAAATATGCAATAAATATTTAGTACTAGGTTTTGCTTCTTAACAGCTAAGTCAATTCTAGTATCTTCTAAACTCCTTAAGTTCCTCATATAATGTCTTATAATTATCATATCGGATGTTGCTAATCTTGCCTTCTTTCAGTGCAGTCTTAACAGCACAGTTAGGCTCATTTAAATGCATACATCCGATAAAACGACACTTATCCTCATACTCTTTAAACTCATTAAAATAATCTTTTAGGTCTTCCTTTTCTACCTCATATATATATAGCGAGCTAAACCCGGGCGTGTCCATAACATAGGTATCCCTCTCAACATAAATAAGTTCAGAATGCCTTGTTGTGTGTTTGCCTCTTTTTATTTTCTCACTAATACTTCCTGTCTCCATCTGGGCTTTAGGATTAATTATATTAACCAATGATGATTTGCCTACGCCTGAAGGCCCAGCAAGCACTGTGGTTTTGCCTCTTAAAAGATCACGGATAAGGGATAATCCTTCATTTTCAAGTACACTTGTAGAAAAAACCTTATATCCACTACCTGAATATGCTGCCAAAAGAAAATCAATATCCTTTTGATCCACAATGTCCTCTTTATTAAAGCAGATAATTGTATTAACATTTTGTCTTTCCATCATAATAAGAAAGCGATCAAGAAGGTTTAAATTAGGTGCAGGCTCCGCTATTGCAAATATGACCATGGCTTGGTCTACATTTGCAACAGCAGGCCTCTTGATTTGATTTTTTCTTGGTAGGATACGGGTAATTACCCCTGTCTCCTCAGTTTGATCATTGGCATCAATCTCTACATCATCACCGACAAGGGGTTTTATATCATGTTTACGAAATATTCCCTTCGCTTTACATTCTATGATTATGTCCCTTTCAGGAACATGAACATAATAAAACCCACCTATACCTTTGATTATCTTGCCCTTCAAATTAGTCCTCCACAGCAACAAATTCTACAATCCAAACATATGGTTCACCGTCAATCTTAAAGACATCCCCATCTATATACATCCTAACCACTCCAATAGACGTGCTTTCTCCCTCAATAGGAATGGATAGAGGGAAATCCGATATGGAAGTCATTTCATTATAAATCTCGGTGCCATAACCATTTTGTTCCATTTCTAATATGATTTCAGCTTCCCCGTCACCTGTAAAGTCAAAGGGATTAATGTCATTAATTAACAGGGTTCCAACATATCTTACATTACTAGGATTATCAGGATCATCAATATTTCCTGTTTCAGTAGAACTAGGTCCTGTGCTAATAGTTACATTTATCTTGGTTCCCTGATCTACTAGCTCACCAGCGGTAGTATCTTGATAGGAAATTAATCCTACTGCATAAGCTTCAGATGATTCTTGACTAACATCTCCCAAAGCCAAACCTGCATCCTTTAAGAGCTTATCCGCTTCGTTCCTAGTCTTACCAAGTAAGTTAGGAACTGCTGATTGAATAATCTCAGGCCCCTTACTTACATATACAGTAACTCTATCTCCTGCCTTAACAATAGATTCCTTTGGTGGGTCTGTGGAAACAACACTACCCACTGCTATATCATTACTGAAAACCTCTTCTTTAGTGGGAATTAATTCATATTCCTTTAACTTCTTCTCAGCTTGCTCCCATGTATTACCGTATACATATGGAATTGTTTCAGATTTTGGTCCAACACTAACATATATAACAACCTCAGATCCCACAGGAAAATCAGTATTTCCTAAAGGATATTGCCTAATTACAAGACCCTCCTCATACTCATTGGAATAATCCTCCATAGGCATTATCTGTGCAGTAGGGTCCTTTGCTAATATAGCTGCTTTAGCATCTTCTAGCTTATGACCTATAACAGAAGGGAATTGATAGGTTTCTATGCCCACTGTTGGCTCGACTGTAGGTGTAGGTTCAAGTGTAGGCTCAGGTGTTGTTGTCAATACAGGCGTAGGTTCTCCATCATTACCACCCTCATCTGAAGGAAGAATATATCTGAACACTACAAATAAGATAACTACTGCCAATACTATTATTGCAGCTATGGTTAGTATGGACACTATCTTATCTACCTTAGAATCAACCGTATCTAATTCCTCTTCATCATCATCTATTACTTGATTTGCTTTGAGATTTCTTGGATTGTGGTAACTATCATTATAGTATGAACCATTATTTATTTTATCCAAATCATCAGAAATATTGATGGTTGGAGAATCATTTGCCACGAATGCTGGAATCTGCACAAAGTCCCCTTCTGGATTAGAAAGGGCTCTCTTTAAGTCAACTATTAATTCAGAGGCAGAGTGATATCTTCTCTCAGGCCGCTTTTGCATACATTTTTGTACTATCTTATCTACACTCAATGGGATGTTATCTTCTAAGTCTCTAAGTGGCATGGCTTCACCTTGAATATGGAGCATGGCAACTGATACAGTATTGTCTCCCGCAAATGGCACCTTGCCAGACAGCATCTCATATAAACTTACTCCAAGAGAGTAGATATCACTTTTCTCATCACTATATCCACCTCTGGCTTGCTCTGGTGATAAATAATGAACAGATCCCATGGCATTTGAGGTAATGGTGTTTGAATTTGAAGCCTTGGCTATACCAAAGTCAGTTACCTTTACCTTACCATCTCTAGATATAATAATATTCTGTGGTTTAATATCCCTATGAATAATATTATTATCATGGGCAGCTTCCATACCTTGAGCAATCTGTATGGCGATACCAACAGCTTCCTTTATCTCTAGCTTACCTTTTCTTTCGATAAACCTTTTTAGGGTTATACCTTCTACTAACTCCATTACAATATAATGCAGTCCCCCATCGTCACCAACATCATATACATTGACAATGTTTGGATGGGATAGTCCTGCGGCAGACTGAGCTTCACCTCTAAACTTATTGACAAAACTCTTGTCACTGGAATATTCAGCCTTTAATACTTTGATTGCAACAAAACGGCTTAGCCGATGGTCCTTCGCCTTATAGACATCAGCCATCCCACCTGAACCTACACTATCAATTATTTCATACCGATCGCTGATAAACATACCGGGTTTTAACATGATCTTCACCTCTTTTTCATACTATAACAACTATAACTGTTATGTTGTCTTTCCCTCCGTTATGGTTGGCTTGCTTTACCAAGGCTTCAGTGGCTGTCTTTGGATCATCAGCATTCTCTCTGATAATCCTCTCAATAGTCTCATCTTCCAACATATTAGTTAGCCCATCAGAGCACAGTAAAACTATATCCCCCTCTTTCAGTTCTACCTCAAAGAAATCTGCTTGGGCAGTCTTATTTGACCCCAGTGCTCTTGTAATTATGTTTTTATTTGGATGAACCCTTGCTTCATCCTGATCCAGCTCTCCTGTTCTTACCATTGCCTGTACAAGACTATGGTCTTCTGTAATCTGTCTCATCTCGTTACTTATTACATACAATCGGCTGTCTCCTATGTTCGCAATATACATTTCATTGTTGCATATAGTGGCTATAACTAAGGTTGTTCCCATACCTTCAAATTCTTCTTGCTGCTTTGCTTTCTCATACAACTTATCATTTGTGTCTTTTATTGCTTCTTCAATCAATACTATTGGCGATGTTTGATCGCTGTTTTTTATATGTTGTGTAATATAATCAACACAAAATCTCGAAGCATAGTCACCAGCATTATGACCTCCCATGCCGTCTGCTACAATGAATAAGTTTGGCAAATTACCAACGGCATTTGTCTCGCATAGGACATAATCTTGGTTTGTCTTTCTTCTTTCCCCAATATCAGTAATTGAAAACGCTTTCAAGCCTGCACCTCCTCGTGCAACTCAAATACTTAGGCATAGGTCAGATAATCACCATCCTTATATTTTATCAAACAAAGACAAAGGATACAACTACCTGTATCTTCCTAAATGCTACTTTGGTCTATATAACTCTTTCGAAGCTGTCCGCAAGCAGCATTAATATCTGAGCCCATTTCTCTTCTAATAGTAACATTAATTCTATTTTTTTCAAGTATATTTTTGAATTTTTGTATTTTATGAATATCTGATTTTACATAATTTCTTTCTTTAATTGGATTGACAGGTATCAAATTCACATGACAGATATAGGTTTTTAATAGCTTGGCCAGCTCTCTGGCCTGGTCCTCACCATCATTAACATCCTCAATCATACTATATTCAAATGTCAGTCTCCTGCCTGTTTTCTTATAATAATAGGCAAATGCGTCCATTACATCAGGTAAATCATATTGCCTAGCAATTGGCATTATCTTCTTTCTTATTTCATTGTTGGGTGCATGTAAGGATAGTGCTAATGTTATGGGAAGCTCCTCCTCAGCTAATTGACGCATTTTATCCGGAATACCACATGTAGATACAGTTATATTTCTTGCACTTATGTTAAGTCCATCTTCATTAGATAATATACGAATGAATCTAAGCAAATTATCATAATTATCTAAGGGCTCCCCAGTTCCCATAACTACCACATTACTAACCCTTTCACCTGACAAAGCCTGAATTCGATAAATTTGGTCAAGCATCTCTGAGGCAATAAGATCTCTTTCCTTTCCACCGATAGTAGATGCACAAAAGCTACATCCCATCCTGCATCCTACTTGTGAAGATATGCATACACTATTACCATGGTGGTATTTCATTAAGACACTTTCGATGACCCTGCCATCACTTAAAGCAAATAAAAACTTTACTGTCCCATCCTTTTTAGAAGTAAGCTGCTGGACCACTTTAAGTGCCCTTAACTCATAGTTCTCCTTAAGTGTATTTCTTAGCTCCTTGGGCAGATTTGTCATTTCATCATAGGATTCTACTAACTTTCTATGAATCCAATCATAGATTTGTTTTGCCCTGAATTCTGGCTGTTTTAATTTTTTTATTTCATTTTTTAGTTCATGGATATATAAGGATTTTATGTCCAAGCCTCTACCTTCTTTCCTTTCCTCATTCTGCATATAAAAAACCCATCTGTGGGATGGATTCCTTGCAATAGCTGCAAGTATCCAGCTTTAGTAGTATCCCCTTGTAATGCTTCTGGCAGATAATCATCTAAACCTTCTGCCACGAAGTCATACTTATCCAAAAACCATTCCATGTTATCGATATTTTCATGACGGTTAATGGTGCAAGTGCTGTATATTAGTATTCCACCTGGTTTAACATAAGCAGAAACCACATCTAGTATTTCTCTTTGTAATTCTACTAGGTCTTTTAGTTGTTCCTGTGTCAATCTATATTTAATATCAGACTTTTTCCCTAATACACCCAAACCACTACAGGGTAGGTCAGCAATTACAATATCAGCCTTATTAAGCAAACCTGGCTCCTTGACCCTAGCATCCCATACCTTGGTTTCTACATTACCGGCTCCTAACCTAAGTATATTATCTTTAATAAGCTTTACCTTATACTCAGTAAGATCTCTAGCAGACACCCTGCCTGCTCTCTCAGCTAGGTGAAGAGTCTTACCTCCAGGTGCAGCACATACATCAACCACAAAATCCTTATCACATACATTTGCCACTTTACCAACTAGCATAGAGCTTACATCCTGAATTGCAAACAAGCCATTAGTAAATGATCTAAGACTCTCCAGATAATCAAAGTCTTTAATTATAAAAGCTTCCTCAAGGTATGGATGGTCTATTACCCTTACTCCTTCACCGTATAATATCTCCTTAAGTTCATCTGGAGTAGTTTTCATACGGTTACAGCGAATAGTAATCTCCTTCTCCTTTAAAGAAGCTTCTAACATCATTTCCACCTGCGTGGTATTATATTGGTCAAGAAGCATGTTAACAAGCCATTTGGGAGTTGAGTACCTTATACTCAAAAAAACTTTGGTCTCTAATTCCTTATCTGGATATTTTATATCCTTGCCCATTCTTGCTATATTCCTAACATTGGCATTTACAAAGCCTGACAGTCTTTTAAATCCCCTTTTCTTTGCAAGTTTTACAGCTTCATTGCAAACTGCAGATGCTGGTATATTATCCATAAAAATCAGCTGATAGGCACTTAGTCTTAAAATGTTGCCTATAAGGGGTTTCATCTTTCTGACAGGTAAAGAAGAAAATTGCTCAATACAATAATCAAGGGTTAGATAATGCTTGACGGTACCAGTAAAAAGTCTTGATATAAATGCTCTTTCCTGCTTTGGTTTATCCTGATACCGTCTCAAAGTTCTTCCTAATACTCTATGGCTAAACTCATCATCTTTGTTAAGCTCAATAAGCATGTCCAGAACAATTTCTCGTCCGTCCTTTTGATTAGTCACGACGTCTTCCTCCGAATAATAGTATCAAACGTAATAGCTGTAATATTGTTGCAGCCGCCGCCGCTACATAGGTCAATGCCGCAGCATCTAATACCTTTTTCGACTGTGATATCTCCTGATTGTAAAGTATACCAGCCTCACCCAACCTCTGAACAGCCTTTCTAGACGCATTGAATTCAACTGGCAGGGTTACAAGCTGAAATAATACTGCAGTTGAAAACAGAATAATCCCAAAATTTATTAAGGGCTGAGACTGAGCCAATAACAAACCTACCAAGATTATGGGCCAAGCTAACATGGTTCCAAAGTTGGCCACCGGAACCAAAGTACTTCTTAATTTTAAAGGTCCATATGATTCCTGGTGCTGAATTGCATGCCCACACTCATGGGCAGCAACTCCAATAGCCGCTATAGAATCACTTCCATACACTGAATCAGATAATCTAAGTACTTTTGTCCTTGGATCGTAATGATCTGTCAAATTTCCTCCCACATGCTCAATTTTAACATCATAGATGCCTGCACGATGAAGAATTCTTTCTGCTGCTTCTGCTCCTGTAAGTCCCGATTGACTCCTTACACGAGCATATTTTGCGAATGTTGATTTTACCTTAGCTGACGCAGCTAATGATATAATCACTCCTATAACAACTAGTATATAGGTTGGATCAAAGTAGGGAAAAAACATATTTCCACCTTCCTTCATATTATTTATATTTTAACTTTATTACACATACTAACTAAGCTAGTATAGTTCCCTTCTCTATTGGATATCCTCTAAGAAAAGCATCACAAGGCATGCGTTTTTTGCCTTCTAACTGAAGCTCTTTAATTATCAACGCATCCTTACCGGTCATTACAACAAAATAATCCTTAGTAAGCTCTACTAGTTCTCCAGGCCTTGCATTGGAGTTATATTCTATAACTTCAGCTCTCCAGATCTTAAGTGTCTTTCCCTTCAGCTTAGTATAGGCGCTTGGCCATGGATTTAACCCACGAATCATACGCTCAATATCTATTGCTGGCTTGGCAAAATCAATATAACCCATTTTCTTATCAAGCATTTTTACATATGTGGCCTGTGATTCATCCTGAGGAATCCTTTTTGCAGTCCCTTCCTTTAGCTTATCTAATGCTTCCACAATTAGTCTTGCTCCAAGAGAAGCTAACTTATCATGAAGGCTTCCTCCTGTCTCATCCTCGGCTAAAGGAATACTTTCCTGTAAAATCATATCTCCAGTATCTAACTTGACATCCATATGCATAATTGTAATTCCAGATTCCTTTTCCCCATTTATTATGGCTGCTTGTATGGGTGCGGCTCCACGGTATTTGGGAAGTAGGGATGCGTGGACATTAATACAGCCATATAAAGGCATGTCAAGCAATTCCTTTGGAAGTAACTGCCCAAAAGCAGCAACTACAATAACCTCTGGGTCAAGATCTCTAATAATCTCTATGAATTCACTATCTCTAACCCTAGAAGGCTGATACACTGTTAGATTGTGAGCAAGCGCGGCCTCCTTGATGGCAGGAAAGCTAATCTTTCCTCCTCTTCCCTTTACCTTATCAGGCTGGGTTACAACCCCAACCAGGTCATGGCCTGCACCTATAATTGCTTCCAAGCTACTCACAGCAAAATCTGGAGTACCCATAAATAAAACCTTCATAATATGTGTCCCTTCCTTTACTTCCTACTCTTCTTCAACTTCTTCATATAAATCTCTAACTCCATCTATTGCCTTATCTACATATAAAATGCCATTAAGATGGTCTATTTCATGGCACAAGGCCCTGGCTAGAAGTTCAGTTCCTTCAAGAATAAATTCCTCCATATTTTTATCATAGGCTTTTACCTTTACATAATTAGGCCTTTCCACAGTACCTACCTTACCAGGCACACTAAGGCATCCCTCATTTCCCACCTGACTTCCATCTACTTCTAATATTTCAGGATTGATAAGTATGATAGGATCATTTCCTTCCTCTGAAACATCTATTACAACCAAGCGTTTTAATATACCAATTTGGGGTGCTGCTAGTCCAACACCCTCTGCATCATATAGTGTATCTAACATATCATCAATTAAAACCTTTATTCTTTTATCAACTGTTTTAATTTCTCTACTAACCTTTGTAAGGACGTTATCTCCTATTTCTCTTATATTTCTTATAGCCATTAAAATCCCTCCTTCAAATGTCAAACGAGTATATATATAAATTTTTCAGCTAATACGCAGTCATTGGATTAAAATCAAACTGAATACTAGTACCAGCAAACTGGCTTGAAAAATTGAAATAACCCTCTAGATAATTCTTCAATTCTATAAGGACATTATAATCCTCGTCCTTAATATATATAAGTCTGCGATACAAGTCCTTGGCCATTGCTAGTCCAGCTGGAGCAGGGCCAATAAGATGAGAGGACAGGTCCTTAGTTTTAAGATACTCTCTTAAGGCTTCCCCCATGTGTGATATGGCCCTTTCTGCCTTATCCTCTTCCTTTGAAGTGATAAGAACTAAGAGAATATGAGCCACCGGTGGATACTGCATCAGTCTCCTATACAGAATCTCCTGTTCATAAAACTCCTTATAACTGCCCTTGGCTGCCGCAATAATACTATAATGGTTGGGATGATATGTCTGAATAACCACCTCGCCAGGTATAGCATCCCTTCCAGCCCTTCCTGCCGCTTGGGATAAAAGCTGAAAAGTTCTTTCACTTGCCCTAAAATCCCCTGCATATAGGGATAGGTCTGCTGCTATTATACCAACTAATGATACTAAGGGAAAGTCATGCCCCTTTACAATCATCTGAGTTCCTACAAGAATATCGGCTTTATGGTCTGCGAAGGCTTCTATTATTTTCTGATGGCCACCTTTATTCTTAGTTGTATCTGTATCCATCCTAAGTACTCTTGCATGTGGGAACTCTCTCCTAACCATCTCCTCAACCTTCTGAGTCCCTGTACCAAAGGCCGCTATATATCTAGAACCACAAGTAGGACATAACTTTGGCATTTTCACATTATATCCGCAATAATGACAAACTAGCTTACCATTTGCATGGTAGGTTAAGGATATATCACAGTGAGAGCATTTCATAACATGACCACAGCTTCTACAGGATACAAAACCCGAAAAACCCCTGCGATTAATAAAAATCATGATTTGCTCTTTCCTACTAAGCTTGTCTTCCATTAAACACTTAAGTTTTCTACTAAATATAGACCTATTTTTTTCTTTCAATTCCTCTCTAAGATCCACAACCCATATCTTAGGAGGATTAGCCTCCTTGGCTCTCTTAGTCAGAGTATACAACTTATACTCTCCTGTAAGAGCTTTTTGATAGGATTCAAGTGATGGAGTTGCTGAACCTAAGACGACAAAGGCCCCAGTAAGTTCTGCTCGCTTAATAGCAACCTCTACACTATGATATTTTGGCGTGGTCTCGCTTTTATAGGTTGACTCATGCTCTTCATCAATAATTATAAGTCCCAGATTTTTAAATGGAGTAAACAGGGCAGACCTAGGACCAATCATTATATCGATTTCACCTTTCTTAGCTCTAAGGCTTTGGTCATACCGCTCTCCATCGGACATTCTAGAATTCAAAATGGATATCCTATCTCCAAATCTTTCATAAAACCTATTTACAGTCTGGTAAGTAAGAGCAATCTCTGGAATTAAGACAATGGCCTGCTTTCCCTTAGAAATCACCTCTGATATAATCTCCATATAAACTTCAGTCTTACCACTTCCAGTAATCCCGTGAATCAAGCATGTATTACGCTTCCCATCATTATAATCCCTTGTTATACTATTTACAATAGTTTGCTGTTCATAATTCAATTTAAGGCGGGTAAGTTCTCTGTCCTGCTTATTAATGGGGTTACGATATAAGTGCTTTCTCTCTATCTTAATAATCTTATTATCAATCATCCACTTTATTGTAGGCCTACTTATTTTAAGCCCTTTAACCGCCTCATCATAATCCAAATTTCCTTTACCAATCAAGCTTTTAAGAAGCCTTACTCTAGCCACATTATTCTTCCTGTTTTGTTCCTCATATATAAGGCTTAGGTCCTCATTGGATTTTATAGGAACAATAGTTTTTTGCTCCTTAGCCTTAACGGCCTTTCTTACTGGCATAACTGTTCTAAGGGCATCGTTCATGGTTCCACCAAAACTCTCCTTAATCCAGTATGCAAGATAGATTAAATGACTCTCAATAAGAGGTGCTCCCTCTACAATAGAATTGATTGGTTTAATTTTATCAATACTGATTTTAGGCTCATTAGAAAGTCCAACTATATATCCATTAATCAATCTATTTCCAAGTCCAAAGGGGACAACCACAAGGCTACCTATAAGAGCAGATAAGGAAAGCTCCTCAGGTATGGCATATTGATATGTCTTGTCAAGGTTTTCATGAGAAATATCAATTATAATGTCAGCGTAGATTCGATAAGACATATGGCCCCTCCTTTGTATTATCTACTATAACTTTAAAGCAGCTCTTACAAGCTCCCTATCGTCCATATGGTATTTGACACCCTTTATCTCCTGGTAGTTTTCATGACCCTTTCCTGCAATTATAATGATATCTCCATCCTTGGCATTGTCTATACAATACTTTATAGCTTCCCCTCTATCAGTAATGGTAATATATTTACCTGATCCCTTCTTTACGCCAGTAACTATATCCTTAATAATATCCTCAGCTTCCTCATATCTAGGATTATCCGACGTAATAACTGTTAGGTCAGCTAGTTTGGAAGATATCTCTCCCATCAGAAATCTCCTGTCCTTAGACCGATTTCCGCCACAGCCAAATACGCATACCAAACGCTTAGGCTTGTATTCTCTAATCGTAGTAAGTAGACTCTCTAGGCTCATGGCATTATGGGCGTAATCAATCATCACAGAATAATCGCCCTTTACAGGAACCAACTCCACCCTGCCCCTTACCTTAATATTAGATAAAGCATTTATTATAGCTGACTTATCTACATTAAAATGTCTACATATAGCAATAGCGCATAGGGAGTTTAATACATTAAATCTACCAGGTATATCGATAGATACATCCAAATCCATAAGTCCTCCGACCTGATAGGCTATGCCTAGGTATCCTGGCTCATGAACTAGCTTTACATTATAAGCATAGATATCTGCTTTTTGGGAGAAGCCAAATGTTTCTATTATGCAAGTATGGTCTTTAATTATATCATTTGCATAATCATCATCTATGTTAATTAATCCAAGCTTGCATTGCTTAAACAACATGCTCTTGCATCTTAAATAATCATCAAAATCCTTGTGCTCATGCTCACCTATATGGTCATAGCCTAGATTTGTAAATATTCCATAATCAAAGACAAATCCATCAATACGACTATGTAAAAACCCCTGTGAGGATACCTCCATAACTACACATTCTACCCCTGCCTCTACCATCTTTGCAAAGGTTTGCTGAATAATATAGGATTCAGGTGTCGTATTGTTAGCAGGAATAACCTCCTTACCTATAATGGTTTCTATCGTCCCTATAAGTCCGGTTTTTAACCCTACATTATCTAAAATAGACTTTATCATGTAAGCTGAAGTTGTCTTGCCTTTGGTACCAGTTATAGCAATTGTGGTTAGCTTTTTTGCAGGATAGCTAAAATATGCTGCTGACATAAATGCCAGTGCTCTTCTTGTACTATCTACCTTAATCACCGTAATACTATCTGGTAATTCAATGTCTCTCTCAACTATAATAGCTTTTGCTCCCTTAGCCACTACCTCTCCTATATAATCATGTCCATCAGATACCGCACCCTTGATACAGACAAATACAGAGCCCTCTACTACCTTTCTTGAATCATACACCAAATCTGTGACTAAAGTATGTGCATCCTTTTGTAAACAGGTGTAATCTATTTGTTCCAATAAACTCTGAAGCTTCATAAGTCCCCCTTGACTACTCTATATTAATATATATGAACAATTCTCTTTTCACATTTATAATTATATGCTAAATATATTTTTTGTAAAGAAATATAATGAACCCAGCTTGCTTTTACATCCAAAAACCCCCGAGCTGTTGAATGGACTCGGAGGTTTAATATGTATTTTTATTAAAGGAAACATTTCATTCTATCTGTAAAATTTTTTATTTGTTTTTGCTTTTGTCTTGGATTCTGGCCACAAAGTCTAGATTAATTACCTGAAATTTATTCTTTTTATCTTCAAGTAAAATACCATTATCACTTACATCCCTAATAGTGCCTTCTACTGTAGATAAGCTTGACATCATATGAATCACGCAAAACTTACCAACAAACTGCTTTACAAAGTCCTCCATAAACTTTCTCTCCTTTTTATTTTTCATCTTAATTTTCCTAGCAATCAGAAACTTTTTATCATCATTGAATAAACCCAATAATAATAAAAATATTATTATATAAAGATTAGAATCCATAATAAAATCTCCATCCATGTGATACTTGCAAATGATAATAATCTTTGTAACTTCTTTGATAGATTCTACCATTATGCATTCTTCTTAATGGGCATAATTTCCTTAGTTGCTAAATAGCATAATCCAGTTGACTATATTTGTCAATACACATGTATAAGTACCTCTAAAAATCCTTATATAAATCATATAGGCTGGTTGAATACACTTCAACATTAGTCATGCCGCATCCTAGAAAGCAAAATTTAGTATCAAATTTCCATCATCATAAATATGTTCTTTGTTCTTTTTGTAATTATTTAGTAATACACCTATCTTTTTTTATAATACACAAACATGGAATGGCTTTGTTATATAATCATTAGCCTCTAATTCATATCCTTTTAGCATATCACTTTCCATATAGACTCCTGTTTTAAGCTTGACTAGATTACAAAAACAATAAAAAAGTAGGCTATAAATAAATGGTAAACCTACTTTTAAAATCCCAGTAATTTTTTATAAATTTTTACTATATATATTCATGCCAATATTTATAAGTTTTCAAACTCTATAGCCTATTATTGCCATCCAATATTAATAATGCATCAAGTTCTGGTTCTTCATCTACTAAGCCTATTGCATAAACCGTAAAGTAATTATCTGATATTAGATTTACATTAGCTTCCGCAAGGATATCATCAAAAGTCCCTGTTTGTCTTACTTGAAATGTATAATTCATAGGGTCAACATCAATATATGGTGTTATTTGTCCATATGAAACATTTCTAAAAGCAGTTCTTCCATCAGGTAATGTAATGTCAACTGCAGGAGCATTTGGTGATAGATGCAAAAATCTTATCATAGCCTTGCCTGGATCCTTAGGTTCATTTGCATCAGTTATTGCAAATAATTCTATATCGTTCATAGTTCCAGTTGCCGCTACAGTTAATATGGAATTTTGATTCACTGTTAACATATTAGATGTAACAGGAGAATCCGTACCTGTAACATATAAAGATATTATATACATTCCTTGAGGTATAGGATAATAATCTGTATATTCTCCGTATGCAAGATTACTTACTACAATCTGATTATTAGCATATATATCAACATTAGGTGCATCTGGCACTGTGTGTATTATACGTAGGTATCCCATTGAATTTTCTCTTGGAGCATAAATATATACATTACTCATTTTATCTCCCCCAAACTAAGTTACGGTATAATATATGCTCATATATTTTTAATTGTGATGTTTTATGGTTAATTGATTTTACATTTTTTTGGGTTTTTGTCCACTTGCCACAATATTTAAGGAAGTTTACCAAAAAATTAAGATATCTCTGTACTTGCAAATCCTTTAGGAACAAATGAACAATCTGTCTATACTATACTACATCCATTTGCTTCGATTTACCCTTGATAGAATTATTTTTATTATGCCAAGGGTGGTAAGTATCTGTCTACAATGCCATGGTATGCTAAAAATAAAGGTTTGACATGTAAGCATTCGCAGTTACATGTCAAACCTTTATTCTTGTGTATTCAAACTATCTAGCATAAAAGGATAAGTTATAGCTTGCCTAAAACACCTTATCATCCTTATTCCTTAGTTGATCATTCATTTCTCTCTTTGTAGCAATAGTAGCAAGTGTATCACCAAGCTGAGTAAGAACTGCTGCCATAAGGGTGATATCGTCAGTGGAGTAACACTTTGATATTGAACAAGCTAATGTAGATATAAAGGCTATGAGTTCACATTCATCCATATTTATCACCTCATAAAAGTATATGAATGAAAACAGATAAAGTGAAACATCGAAGAGACTACAAGCATACAAAAACCACATAAATACGGTTTAAAAGCTGAAGGAACTATTTATGTGATAAATATAACCTCTCTTCTTTTAATATAATGTCCATTTCTACACCAAATGTTTCATTTATCTTTTTTTTCTTATCTATAAACTCCCTACTATCGATCAGAAATAATCTAAGCTCATCTAAAGAGCTAAAACCGTACTCCCCAATATTCATATCATACGGAATAAATCTCAAATATAAAGGATGTGATTTGAGTCCCTTTACTATTTCCACTATTCGATTAAATCGCTTACTATTATTATTTCCATTTATATAGGCATCTGGCATTTCATTTTCCATTGCATAAGCCAGACAGCCTATTAGCTTGTCCTGAAACATGGATTCCAGATCAATTCTACTCATATATTTCTCAAGTAAAAAAAAGACCTCCTGAGCTTCAATTTTATATGACATCCCGTATCTTTCTATTGTATCCTTTTTTATCTCTAAGATTCTATCATTTAAGCGGTTGACAGAAATTGAATAAGATTCTGCTTTCCTGGAAAATGATATTTGTATTCTACTTGTAAAATTTGTCTCTCTTAAGCTAATGGTAATTCTTTCTTCAAGCTCTAACACTATCCTATATGTATTTGTTTTTTCCATAAAACAGTTTAGGTATGCTATATTTTCATCAATAACACCAAATTTCCTTATTAGTCCTTCATAATACCTAAACCTAGCCAGAACCTGCTCATTAACATCCCCCATGTAAAAGCCTCCTCTCAATATATATAATTCTAACTATAGCAAAAGCTAATTTATCTACCTACTATATCTGAGATTAATAATAATAAAGGAATATGGGTTGCTCAAACACCTGACTCAATTGTATTTGATCTTTCCCATATCCCTATAGTTCTATTTAATATAATTAGACTTTGATGATATGTTTTATAACTGAGGACCAGCGCTAACTAAAGCCTTGCCCGCTTGGTTACTTTCATATTTTGCAAAGTTCTTAATAAATCTCTGTGCCAAATCTTTAGCCTTAAGATCCCATTCAGAAACATCTTTATAGGTATCTCGAGGATCAAGAATATCGGTATTTACACCTGGAAGCTTAGTTGGAACTTCTAGGTTGAAGAATGGAATTTTCTTTGTATCTGCATCTAAGATATCACCGTTTAGTATTGCATCAATGATACCACGGGTATCACGAATTGAAATACGTTCACCTGTACCGTTCCATCCGGTATTTACAAGATATGCTTTAGCACCACTTTGCTCCATTCTCTTAACAAGCTCCTCGGCATACTTTGTAGGGTGAAGGGAAAGGAATGCCTGGCCAAAGCAAGCTGAGAATGTTGGCATAGGCTCTGTTATTCCACGCTCTGTACCAGCAAGTTTAGCTGTAAAACCTGATAGGAAATAGTACTGTGTCTGTTCTGGAGTAAGAATTGATACTGGTGGTAGAACTCCAAAAGCATCTGCACTCAGGAAGATCACATGCTTAGCTGCTGGGCCTGCAGAAACTGGACGAACAATATTCTCAATATGGTTAATAGGATATGATACACGTGTATTTTCTGTTACACTATTGTCATCAAAATCAATCTTACCTTCTGCATCTAATGTTACGTTCTCAAGAAGAGCATCACGCTTTATTGCATTGTAAATGTCTGGCTCAGATTCTTTGTCCAGATTAATAACCTTAGCATAGCATCCTCCCTCAAAATTGAAGATACCATTATCATCCCAACCGTGTTCATCGTCACCAATAAGGAGACGTTTAGGATCCGTTGACAAAGTTGTCTTTCCTGTTCCAGAAAGACCAAAGAAGATTGCTGTGTTTTTACCATCTAGGTCTGTATTTGCAGAGCAATGCATAGAGGCAATGTTCTTCAATGGTAGGTAATAATTCATCATGGCGAACATACCCTTCTTCATTTCTCCACCATACCATGAATTTATAATAATCTGCTCGCGGCTTGTAATATTAAACAATACTGCTGTCTCTGAGTTTAGTCCTAACTCTTTATAATTTTCTACTTTAGCCTTGGAAGCATTGTAAACAACAAAATCTGGCTCGAAGTTCTTAAGTTCATCCTCTGTAGGTTTAATGAACATGTTAGTAACAAAATGAGCCTGCCATGCTACCTCAACTATAAAGCGTATTGCCATACGTGTATCCACATTCGTACCACAGAATGCATCTACTACAAAAAGCTTTTTATTAGAAAGCTCCTTTACTGCAAGCTCTTTTACCTTGTCCCATGTTTCCTGTGTAGCTGGTTTATTGTCATTTTTGAACTCATCTGTGGTCCACCATATAGTTTCTTTTGAAGTATCATCCATTACAATGAACTTATCTTTAGGTGAACGTCCTGTGTATATGCCAGTCATTACATTAACTGCATCAAGTTCACTTACCTGCCCTTTTTCAAAACCCTTAAGATCAGGCTTTGTCTCCTCCTCAAATAGTAGTTCATAAGAAGGATTGCGGATAATTTCTGTTGTTCCAGTAATACCATACTTGTTTAAATTGATTTTCGTCATCTTGTTTTCTACCTCTTTCGCTTTATTGTATTAATTTGATTATTACTTTCAAATGTATGTTTATTTTTTTATAAAATATATATAATAAACACTTCTCCTATAACTATACATGATTTCCTTGAAAAAATAAATATATTATGGAAATTTTCTTAAAACTATGTGTACTTTCATATAATATATTATAATTTACCGCTTGTATTAATTGTATACCATAACATCCTTGTCTTAACACCTTCAGTTAACCGCACAAAAAACAATATAAAACCAAATTATGTAATACCTAGATTAAAGATATCATCACAAGAAAAATATGTCAATTTGTTTTTATAGCAAAAAATGAACACTCCACAGTTCAACAATAACTGCACAGTGTTCACTTAATTATGTCGCATATTTTTTTCTCAACCCTTGCTAGGATTCAAGATTAGAATATATACATTTAGACATATGAATGCTATTGGTCTTTCCCTTGTAATGCAATATTTAATCCCTTGCTTCTAAATAAAGCTCTGTTACTCCATATACATTTTTCTCAAAGCAATCAAAAGCTTCAATGTACAAAACATCCCCAATTTCAGTTTTATTTAAAACGCATCTTCCCGTATAATAATTGCCCTCAATCCAATCAACACCAGAACCTCCCATTGACACATATTTGTTTCCTAATTGATCCACAATACGGAAACTCAATCCATCCTCTGGATTTTGTCCGTTCTCGTTAATATAATACACATCAACATATGTTCCTAGGTCTGTCTGAATAACTTCTGCCTTTTCAATCTTGAAAAATCCTTCCTCGGATGTCTCCTCTCCACATACATAGGTATTTGTTGTGGTCGTTGACATATCCTTCAGTTCAAAACTAGACTCCAATCTCATTACGTCCTCACTGTTAAACACTCGACCTGTAGTAACAAAATCAATATTCATGGTTTTAGCACTTTCCCTTATCCCACAATAAATATAAATATCCATAACATCATTATCATCAGAAAAGAAATCCATTGAGCTTCCACCTATACCCAAATCCTTGCTATTCATAATTCCACCACTAATATTTACAATGGTCAGATTATTCTCTGATGCATATTCCTGAGCTGTTTTATCAGTAATACTACTCCAGTCGCTCATTAAATCTTCTGGTAAGGCGTCCGATGGAACAAATAAATACTTATCTTTTTCTTTAGCTGAAACCTCAAATACAAGTGCAATTGACTCACTGTCACAGGGTGACAGGGGGACGGGGTTATTGTCATTTCATATTTTTTGTATTACACCCCTACTAATTCCTGTCAATCGCTCAATCTGTCTAATTGACAATCCATGCTTTTCCTTTAATTCCTTTAAATATTGATTTCTTTTGGCTTTATCATATTTTTGTATTTCTATAGCATGCTCAATTTTATAATATGTTCTTATTATTTTTCTTGCTTCGTCATCTGTTAACCACTTTTTTTCAGTTAGATCCATACACTTGTCATCGTTTTCACTATTGATGTACTCAACAAATCTATCTATTGCTTTTTTTCGTTCTTTATGAAAGATGCCTAAAACTAAGTTGACCTCAGTCTGATTAATACCTTGAATATAATCTTTGTAATTGCTCCATTGATAATTCTGAATATTAAATACCAAACCTGCCTTTTTAGGATTTAGAAAAATATATCTAAGAACAGTAAGAAAATACTCATTATTTTCTACAGGCTCGCTCTTATATCGATCCTGAAATAAATACCCCACACGCTTATACTTCTTGTTATACCATAAGACAAAGCTACCACATATCCTTCTCATAACCGTCTCTAATGGCTCTTTACCTTCCTCTAACAGTAAATGCAAATGATTACCCATTAAACAATAAGCATATATCTTATACTCACAAATTTCTTTGTATCTATGCATTGTTTCAATAAATCTTATATAGTCCTCTTCGTCTTCAAATATTGTTTGACGATTTATTCCCCTCATTATAATATGGTATATTCCTATACGACTTTTAATTCTTGCTACTCTTGGTATAAAACCACCTCCAAACTTTTGATTCATAATTGATAAGTCCTGCCTTTATGTCAATAGTTACATCCCCCTATCATGTGTCAGTACCCCCGTCCCCCTGTCACCCCCCTGTCACCATCTGTCCTTATAGTAATTGCCCCGCTTTCATAAGTTATAATTACTTGACTTCCAGCTTCATCTAACCGGTCTAGCAGCTCCTCATGGGGGTGACCGTAACGATTATTCTTACCACAGGAAATCAGCGACAAGTCTGGTTTGATTATTGAAATAAACTCTTCACTGGTGGAATTTTTAGACCCATGATGCGCCACCTTTAGCACTTCATATCCAGAATTAACTAAGTTCTCGTCTACATATTTGTCATTTAATAAACTATTTATAATTGCCCTTTCTCCATCTAACTCCACATCACCTGTTAAAAGCATATCAAATTCACCATAGGTCACACTAAGCACAGTAGAATAATCATTAGTAGTTGAGTAATTATATCCCTCCCTCGGATGTAAGCAAGTGATATTTAGCCTTCCCTCTCTTATATAATCCCCCGCCTTTATATACATAATATTAATATTTTTCTCAATAGCCAAAGCCTCTAAATTACCGTAGTTATCCAGCTCCCCCTCTCCTATTATATCTATAGCATTACGGCTTTTATCAATCTTAGGCAATACAAGATTTCTTATCTTAACCTTTCCCTCCTTACAAATTTCTATCAAACCACTGATATGGTCCTTATCCTCATGGGTTACTATAGCATAATCAATCTTGTCGACTCCCTTTGATAGAAGAAACGGCTGTATCCGATAGGTTCCTACTGAACTTACATCTATACTTCCCCCATCAATAAGAAAAGTAGTACCCTTTTTTGTCTCCATATATATTGCTTCCCCTTGGCCTACATCTAGCATGGTGATAGTGAGGCCCTTTCTTGGACCAGATATAACTAGTACCCCTACTGCTAGCAGGATTAAAATCATAAGCCTCTTCCTATTATAGGTTTTGGCCACAATAATAAATACTAATATAATTATAAGATAAGCTATTATCCTAAAAGCACCTGGCCTACCAAGAGTTAAGAGTTTGCCCGGTAATTTATTGCATAAGCTACAAACTATTTCATAATATTTTAGAATATAATTAGCCCCTCCAGCAATAAATACACCTAAAGGTAGATATATAAGACCTAATAAGCCTGCCAATAGGGCTGTAATCATTAATATGGATGTGAATGGTAATATTATTATGTTTGTAAACACACTATAGATTGGGATTTGAAAGAAGAAATACAAGACAAAGGGAAGAGTAAATATTTGAGCAGATATACTTACATAGATGGCCTTTAAGACCACGGTCTTAGGCTCGTAAAGCTGATTAAGACATGGTAAAACTAATACTATTCCAAGTACCGCGCCAAAGGATAATAAAAAGCCTGCCTGAAAAAGCTCCATAGGATTCTGAAGTAAGATAATAAAAGCACTTAATGATAGGGCAGACAAACTGTCGAAGGTCTTGCCTATAAGCTTTGCCATCAGCATAAGGCTATACATAATAACAGCTCTTTTAGTTGATACACTAAAGCCAGTAAGTATGCCATAACTGTATATAAATAATATAGACAATATGGTGGCTCCATAAAGACCCATCCTTAATTTTCTTAATAAAAGATATACAGCTGCTCCAATCATAGAGATATGCAGACCAGAGATTGCAAGTATATGAGAAATTCCATTTCCCTGGTATAGGGTCTTTATTTCATCATCCAAAAGGTGTTTGCTTCCAAGCACCATAGCTACTATTATTCCAGCTTCCTTTTCGGAAAGAATACTATTATATACCTGTATAAGATGGTCTTTGATTTTATTTAATTGAAAATGCAACTTAGAATATTGCGAATGTGCTAAGGATATTTCTTTTGCATTTACCTTATAAGATATGTTTTGGATTCTATAGAAGAATTTTTCATTGAATTCACCAGGGTTTGTGTTTATAGAAAACTTTTTGATTATTCCCGAGACACTGACAAGATTACCTATTTGAAATTCATTTTGAATTTGAGAAGATTGAGATATTTGATTTGTTTTAGACTTTTGATTATCTTGATATTCATTTAAATATGTATTAACTATAAGCCCCTCTACCTGATATCTAGTTCCATCCACCAATTCCACTAGATTATCTTTAAGATAGTATGCAATTTTTCCCGGCTTTTTCACTATCATAGTAATCTCACCGACAAGCCGACACTCTGCCTTTTCATCAAATGCCATATCCATTTCTACTGGCTTCATCCGATCTCTCATAGCTAAAAAGCCTATCAAGATAAGAATTGGCAATAACCAAAAAAAAGAATCCTTAGAATTAATAACTTTTTTGTAATGAAGTAGTGGTATTATGAGCCACCCTCCTAGCATAATTAAAGCCAAATATAATAGAGGGGTCTTGTACCATGCTAGAAGTATCCCTATGATAAATACAATAATACCCCAAACAAGGGGTCTCTTGATCAACTCATTAATCCCCCTCTCTAATTATTTTCCTCGTTTATTGTAAGGTTACGTTCAAACAAAATTTCAAAGGATGTATTTTGAAATGTCTCAACTGTCTTTCCATTTATACGAAATTGAACCTTGTTAATTCCTGGAAGCTCAACCAAGGAGTTTACTATGGAATATATCGCAACTTCATCGGATATGTTTGGAAGTTTCTCTAGAAACTTCTCATTCAAATCCACATAGCATATACTCTCCTTTGTTGTAACATTTAAAAGTGTAGTACCCTCTGGAACCGTGGGATATAGGCCAAGCTCAGTAGGCCCATTAATAATCTGATTAATCACAAGTTCCTCTATGGAAGAGGTTCCAGTATAAAAAATATTTCTACTGGTCTTTTTTAATAAATCCCCTGTCTCATTAGCATAATATAGGGTGGCTTTATAGTTAGTTTCTGCTCCAGTGTTTTCAATAAAGGACTCAGCTGTCATAAGTCCTGTTTGAATTCCATTGGAATCAATCAGTGGTTGCCCATTCACATTGAACAGGACAAAATTCACACCTGGTATCTGGCATAGGGTTTTTACAACTGTTGCCCGGCATAAAACTTCGGAAATACCTTTTAGCTCGCTATATTTATTATCAAAATTTAAGACCAGCCGCTCGCCTTCCATACTATAATCCTTTATAGTTACCCCATCAGGTATTGTTTTCTTATACACCATACTAGAGGGTTCACTTTGCAGGGCTGCAAGTAATTCCTCTATAAGCTGGTCTTTGGTCTGTCCCACAGGTACATAACCCTCACTGACAATTCCCAATGATTTACTATCTACATAATAAATTTGGTATTCATTTTCTTGCTTTCCAAATTGCTTATTTTTACCGCTACAAGAAGTCAGCAGTATGGCAATAAATAAAAGCAATAAACCCAATGTTTGTTTCATATTATTCACAACCTCATTCTAATAAGTTTCTCTATGCTATAAAGTTAAGAGGAATCCTAACATTAAAGGTAGTTCCTTCACCCTCTTTACTATAAACCTTAATAGCCCCACGATGCATCTGTATAACACTCCTTGTAATAGCAAGCCCTAAGCCTGTGCCTCCAGATTCTCTGGACCTGGCCTTGTCGACTCTATAAAAACGCTCAAATATCAAGTCTTGCACATCCTCCGGTATACCTATTCCTGAATCTGAAATCTTAATAAAGAAATATTTATGATCTGCATTCAGTGATACTCTTATCCAACCATCCTCTGTATTATATTTTATGGCATTTTCAATTAGGTTTGATATTGCAAGAGAAATCTTAACCTCATCCACCTCTGCAATAACAGGTCGAAAACTCTCATAGACCATTTCAATATTCCGTGTCTTAGCAATGGGACGAAGCCTTTTTAATATCTGTTCTAAAAGCTCATTAATGTTTATACTAGAAATGTTTAAATCACCGGATGTTTTATTAAGTTTAACCAGAGATAGTAGGTCGTTTATAATTTTATTCTCTCTCTCTATCTCCTCTGTAATATCTACTAAAAATTCACGGTAAAGCTCGGCTGGGGTATCCTCTTGCATAAGAAGCGAGTCTGCCAGTACCTTAATTGAAGTTATTGGTGTCTTTAACTCGTGGGACACATTGGACACAAATTCCTGTCTAGAATTTTCTATCTTCTGCATACGATTTATCATTTTATTAAAGGAATCTGAAATTCTTTCTATCTCATAATAACCCTTAATCGACACTTCCTCTTCCATATAGCCTTCTGTAAGACGGTCAATTGAATTAACTACATTTGTCAGAGGCCTTGTTAATCTTCCAGAAAAGTAAATAGCAAATATAACCACAAACATAGCAAGTGCTAAGGAAAATATAATAGCTCTTTGCTCCATGCTATCTATTATTGTCTGTATGTCCTTTGTGGAGGAATTCATGACAATAGCACCCACAATAACCTTTCCTTCTTCGGTAGTATGGGTGATTGGCTGGGTTAGTATTAAATACTGATGCTCTTTATCATGAATCTTATTAGTGTTTCCATTAAAGCTCTGAATAACCTCTTTAGAAACCAAATATTTATTATCGCCGTAAAGACCATAGGTATCTTCGACAATATTGAGATTATCATTGACTACTACTATTCTACCCTTAAAAATCTCTGCTACTCTACTAATCTCTGCATCAATTTCTGGCACATCAACAAGAGTCAGATAACCCGTGGGAAGCATCTGATTAGATAGCATCATGAGCTGATTCTGCATCTGTGTATACTTATTTCCTACAGCCTTTTCTTCGTAGTTGTTCAATAGGATATAGGTAAACATGTGCAATGGAATCACACCTACAATTATAAATACTATTAGCATGTGCAATCTCATGCTATTAAAATATTTTAACCTATTCTTGATTCTGGAAAAAATATCCAACACCCCATTTTGTATGTATATATTTTGGTTCGCTTGGATTTCCTTCTATTTTCTCTCGAAGTCTTCTAATATGGACGTCTACTGTCCTTACATCACCTGGATAGTCATAACCCCATACAATATTTAAAAGGTTTTCACGGCTATATACTTTATTAGGGTTTAGTACCATCAGTTCAAGCAAATCAAATTCCTTAACCGTCAAATTCACTTCAGTCTCATCAATATATACTCTTCTATTATCACAATCAATCTTCATCTTATTGAAGCTTATCATTTTTGGCTCATTTGACGCAACAGCATTCTTACTACTACGACGCATAATAGCCTTGATTCTTGCCTTTACCTCAAGTATATTAAAAGGCTTAGTAATATAATCATCTGCACCATATTCAAGGCCTAGTATTTTATCCATATCGTCTCCCTTTGCGGTTAACATAATAATAGGCATAGATGAAAACTCTCTGATTTGCTGGCATACCTCAAAGCCTGATAACTTTGGTAGCATAATATCCAAAAGAACCACATCATATTCTTTTTTCTTTGCTGCTTCTATTGCTTCTTCGCCGTCATAAGCACAGTCTACTTCCATGCCATCCTGCTCCAAGCTAAACCGGATACCTTTAACAATTAACTTCTCATCATCGACTACAAGCACTTTCTTCGCCATATATACACCTCATTCTTTGCATGGTTAACAAGTTATTATTTTATTGTTTCTATAATGAACCTCAATTTATATATATGGTTCATCTTACTGTTATTAAATCTTCTATCTTACTAAACAAACCTTCCTTAATGCCTGGCACATCCATAAGATTACTGATGGCACTAAATTCTCCATTCTTATTTCGATAATCTATGATGGTCTTAGCCTTAGCTTGTCCTATACCTGGAAGGCTCATAAGCTCCATTTCATCAGCAGTATTTATATTCACCCTAGTAGGCACTTTTTCATCTGATTGCCCATCCTCCTTGTTATCAATTTGGCCAATTAGATAATCTGCTGGCAAAAGTTCCTTAAGCTCATCCTTTGTAGGGATATATATTCTCTGGCCATCCTCTAACACCATGGCTTGATTTATATAATCACCTGCCGCCTCAGGGACTAAGCCCCCTGCCTCTTTAATAAGGTCCACAAGCCTTTCGTTAGCATTTATTTGATATACATCAGGATTAAGGACTGCCCCACATATATGGACATAAATTGTGTTGTTTTCTAGACCCTCCTCTGTATCAGATGGATGGTCTATATCTATTTGGACTGACTCTAGTTTATTAGTCGCTTGATTATCATATAGCAACAATTCATCATTTGTACTGGAATTATCCTGTTCAATAGAAGTAAGTAGTATTTCTTGATCATTATTTCTTTCATAAAAGAAACTATAGACCACTCCTGCTAAAAGAAGAAATAAGCAAGAGCTTGCAATAAATATATAATTTTTCTTCATCATCATCTTCCTTTACATAACTCAAATGAAAACACTGGGTTATAAGAAGACTTAAAAGTACCCTCTATACTTTGTTTGATGATACATATCCATTTTACATAAACTAAAGTATGAATACAATAGGCATTTCAACAAATTAATTGTTTATTTATATTGCTATTTCCACTTAAAGGTGATAATTCCTATGATAATAACCACAATTCCTATCAACTTATGCCATTCAAATTCAACCTTCTCTGTTCCGAACAAGCCCATCAATTCTATTATATAAGCAACTAGCATCTGGGCTATAATAATGAACATATTAGCCCTAGCTGGCCCCAAAACATCCACACTTTTTATTACTGTATAAGTAATTAAAGCTCCCATAACTCCGCCAAGTAGCATATATTTGTTATCAATTTTAAAAAGCTCCAAAAAACTTCCTTTACGACCAGTAGATGCCCAGGCACCTAAGCATACTATAAGTGCAGTAAATTGAACAAAGCTTGCACAGACCCATATGCTAGTCTGTTTTGTCACTCCAGTATTAAAAACCCCCTGTACACTCATGATGGCACCAGAAATAATGGCAATTATAAAACCCCACATAATATAGACCAAACCTTTCTAATATTAATAATTATACTGCTCTCATTAACATTTCCATATTTCCTTATAACTATGCAAGTCCAGTCTAATAAACACCCCAGTGTATTTATCCGGATTGTTTACAGTCTTTGATATAGCAAAAGAATATTCAGGTACACTAAAATGAGGCTATTTCAAGTTATTATCCTTGAAATAGCCCCCGCTACTATTAATATTACCCTAGACTAACTCATCCAAGCATTCTGTTAGAATTTCTATCATATCATTAACATGTTTTTCTTCAAGAATTAGGGGTGGTAAAAATCGTATTACATTAGCCCCTGCTGATATTAAAATCAAGCCCTTTTCTAAAGCCTTAGCAATAATTCTATTTACAGGGCTTTTAAACTCCAGTGCCTGCATTAATCCTTTTCCACGATGGTCGACAATTATATCATATTTATTCTTTACTTCATTAAGCTTTAGGGAAAGATAATCTCCCACTCTCTTAACATTTTCTAATATATTTCTATCTTCATATAAGTCAAAAACCTTACTTACTGCTGCACATACAAAAGGATTTCCCCCATAGGTAGTTCCATGGTCACCTGGTTCAAAGGCTGCCGCTACAGCTTCTGTTGCTGCAAAGGCTCCAACAGCTACGCCACAACCCAGGGCCTTGGCTGAAGTCAAAATATCCGGCTTTACTTTGTATCCTTGATATGAAAACATATCTCCTGTCCTGCCCATACCACATTGGATTTCATCAAAAATCAGTAGGATTCCCAATTCATCGCAAAGCTTTCGCACTCCCTTTATAAACTCATCAGTAGCAGGATATAGTCCACCCTCACCCTGTATTGGCTCCATTATAATGGCACAGGTTTTATCACTTATATTTTCCTTAACACTGTTCAAATCATTAAATGTAGCAAATTTCACACCACCAATTAAGGGTTCAAATGCTTGTCTATATTTCTTTGTACCGGTGATACTCAAAGCTCCCATACTCCTGCCGTGGAATGAATGGTCCATGGAAATAATTTCTCCACCAGCTTTTCCTGTTTTCTTATAATAATACTTTCTTGCAAGCTTGATTGCACCTTCTATAGCTTCTGTTCCGCTATTTGTAAAGAACACTCGGTCCATGCCAGATGCCTTAGATAATTTCTTAGCAGCCTCAAGTGTCGGTTTAGCATAAAAATAATTAGAGGTGTGCAAAAGAAGGTCTATCTGATGCTTCAGGGCATCATTATAATCCTTATCATCATATCCCAATGAAAATACAGCGATACCTGAAGTAAAATCAAGGTATTCTTTACCATCAGTATCATATAAGTACATGCCCTTGCCATAATCTAGTACAAGCTGATACCGGTTGTAGGTATGCATTAAGACCTTATCAGCTTCATCAATAATTTGCTTCATATTACTTGTCACTTAATATTCCCCTCCTAACTCATTTAATAGCTAACTATATATGATCCACTTCATTATCAAATAAGCTCTCTTTATGAATAATTGCAGTTCCAATTCCCTTTGTAGTAAAAAACTCAAGCAAGAGACAATGGGGCCTCCTACCATCTAAAATATGAACCCTAGATACTCCTCCTCTTACTGCATCTACGCAATTTTTAATTTTAGGAAGCATGCCCCCTCCTACAAAACCACTTTCTAAGAGTTCATCTGCCTTCTCTAAGGTAAGCACAGAGATTAGGCTTGATTTATCAGAAGGATTAGCATAGACCCCTTCAATATCTGTTAAAAAGGCTAGCTTTTCTGCTCCAACAGCTGTTGCAACGGCACATGCAACATCATCTGCATTTATATTATAGCTAACAAAATTATCATCTAATCCAATAGGGGCTATGATAGGTACAAAGTCATTATCTATCAGGGTATTAATTAGGTCAACGTTGACCTCCTTTATATTACCTACATATCCAATATCCTTATCCCCTACATACCTTTTCTCTACCTTAAGTGTAGCTCCGTCCTTACCACTTATACCAGCTGCCTTTACACCAAGTTTTTCTACCATCTGGACCAGGTTCTTATTAACCTTATTAAGAACCATCTCGGCAACCTCCATGGTTACATCATCAGTAACCCTAAGCCCCTCCTCAAACCTTGATTCATGGCCAATCTTTTGTAACCAACCTGTTATTTCCTTTCCTCCACCGTGTACAATGATAGGCTTCATTCCAACCAGCTTTAGTAGGGCAACATCCTTTATAACATTAGACTGAAGATTTTCATCAAGCATGGCACTTCCACCATACTTAACAACAACCTTTTTATTATTAAATTTTTGAATATATGGCAAGGCTTCAATCAGGGTCTGTGCCTTTAATAGGATTTGATCCATATGCTCCATATTAAACACTTCCTTTCTCCTTATTTTCAATATATAGGTAATTGTGAGACTTGCTCTAAATGAAATCTATCATAACTTTAAGAGCGATAATCCGCATTTATCTTAACATAATCATAGGTCAAATCACATCCCCATGCTGTTGCAGTAGCATTTCCATTCTTAAGATCTATGATTGCCTTAAGCTCTTTTGCGGATAGAATCTTCGTAGCAAGTTCCTCAGAATAATCTGTTGTCTCTCCATCCTCTACCAGCTTCATACTACCATCATCACTCTCTATAACAAGATCAACCTTGTAGGGGTCAAAATCCGCACCTGAATATCCCATTGCACATAATATTCTTCCCCAATTGGCATCATTTCCAAAGACAGCTGTCTTAACTAGATTAGAGCTAATTATAGATTTACTAATGTCTACCGCATCCTCATGGGTCTTAGCACCCTTTACTGTTACCTCCAAAAGCTTTGTTGCACCCTCTCCATCAGCAGCAATCATTTTTGATAGCTTTGTTGTAACAATATTTAAGGCCTTGCAAAACTCATAGTAATCATTATTCTTACTGGTGATTTCCTCATTACCTGCCATACCGTTAGCAAGTATAAATAATGAATCGTTGGTGCTAGTATCCCTATCTATAGAAATCATATTGAAGGTGTTTTTTACATCTTCACTTATGGCCTCCTGCAATAGGTCTTTACTTATTGATATGTCAGTTGTAATTACACCAATTAATGTAGCCATATTTGGATGAATCATTCCTGACCCCTTGGCCATACCACCTATGGTTACCTCTTTACCTGCTACTTGAAAAGATACGGCACATTCCTTTGAGTGTGTGTCAGTAGTCATAATAGCCTCAGCGGCAAGAGTTCCTGCCGATATTGATTCATCTAATTCATTAACCAGTGCTGGAACACCCTCCACAATTGTACTAATTGGTAGCTGCTTTCCTATTATCCCTGTGGAAGCTGTATAAACCGCTTCTACTGCTAGGTTTAATTTGTCTGCAACTGTCTCTGCCATGATAAGATTGTTTTTATCTCCCTCATCTCCTGTGCATGCATTTGCCACACCGCTATTTATTACAATAGCCTGAATATTATCACTTTCCTTAGTCAGCTTAATATCCCATAAAACTGGGGCAGCCTTTACCAGATTTGTCGTAAATGTTCCAGCACCCTTAGCCTCTACTGTAGAATATACAAGTGCCATATCCTTCCTTTTCCTTTTTATGCCTGCATATATTCCTGCTGCTTTATATCCCTTAGGTGCAGTGACACCGCCATTAATTATCTTCATATTATACCTCCTCAACTCTATACATATATTTTCTAGCTAATAACATTTTTATAATTATACATCTGAATTAAATATTATGCAACCCCTTGTTTTGTTTTTTAATATCTATATTGTTCTCAAGTAGTTTTTCGTATATTTTTGCTATGGGAAAACCTACAACATTATAGTAGTCCCCATGTATCTCACTTATATATATACCAAAGCTTCCCTGTATGGCATAAGCACCAGCTTTATCATAGGGCTCATGGCTATCCACATATTCTTCAATCTGGTCTATAGTTAAGGACTGAACAGATACCCTTGTACATACGCTAAAGACTATCTCCTTATTAGGATCATTACTTAGTTTGTCCTTTTTGTTGCCTCGAATTATAATGCATACCCCTGTATAGACATCATGAGTATGGCCTGATAGTAGCTTTAGCATTTTAATAGCATCATGGCGGTCTACAGGCTTACCTAATACTTCACCTTGATAAAAGACCATTGTATCCGCCCCTATAATAATCATTTCATCCTCTTCATTATCTAACCTACTTGCTACATCCCTTGCCTTAAGGCTTGCCAATGCCTCTACTAATTCAGATGGTTTTTTATTCTTTTGATCTATATTTTCCTTTACATGAGATGGCATTGTTTTAAAATCTATACCCATCCGCTCCATTATTTCTTTTCTTCTTGGTGACTCCGATCCTAATATGATTTTGTACATGTTTTTCCTCCATTTATTTATATAAATACTTGTTTTGCAATTATTATGTTTAATTATAATCAAATATTTATATAAGTAAAAGCTTTGTTTATAGTTTATAACAATATAGTAAGATATTAATACACAATCAAGGAGAGTATTCCTAGCAAGAATGCTCTCCTTGATTTGTTTATTATAATTAGGTAATTGCGAAACGTTACTTACTTTATTATCTAGTGCAAGTTTAACAAACCACGGCAGGCACGCTTTCGCTACCTTCGCCTCGTAACGGTACATAAGCTGCCAAAGTACGGCAGCTAAGTACCGACGGTCTCAGAGTACCTGCTTGTGGTCCTTATTAAACTTGCACAATTTGGCAAAGATTTCGTGAGTTTCGCAATTGCCTACTAATATAATGAAACTGCAAACACAATTGCCTTGTATTAATAGGATTTCTTAACTTATATACTTATCAATAAAGCTTTGTAGCTTTTCCTCATAGCCCAGCCTATTTACAAGGCATGATTTTGCATGCTCTGCTCCTGCTACAAGATATAGTGCTTTTTTGCCCTTTTTACACCTATACATTTGCTTTGACATTACTGTTGGAACATAATCATCCTTTTTTCCATGAATAAATAAAACTGGTGTGTCGACTTTACTAATCACCTTAATGGGGGACACATCTCCATACCAAAACCCTGCTCGTATATAAGTGATTAAGCTTTCTAAGGGAATAAAAAAATGAGGAAGATGATAGTAATGCTTGGCCTGATGCCTTAATAGGTCATATAGGTCAGAATAAGCACAATCTGCAATGCTACATGTGACCCTTTCATCAATCCCCAAATGAAGCAGTGCAGTTGCCGCTCCCATAGATTCACCATGTGTTACTAGCTTGCAATCGGATCCATAGGTGCTATAACACCAATCAACAAGCTTTTTAAGATCATATTTCTCATAATACCCCATAGAGGTATAGGCTCTTCCACTTAAGCCATGATTCCTATGATCATATATTAATACATCAAATCCCATACCAAGGAAAATCTCAGCATAAATCAATGACCTATATTTAGCTTGTGAAAAACCATGACAAAGTACTGCTATTTTTTTTACCTTTTTACTATTACTTAGGCAGGGTGGTTCCAATAATTCGCAGGATAAATTATATCCGTAATCCGACATTATGTTAAACTTACATTTTTTTATATTTTTATATTGAAGTTCATTAAACTTACCCGTCTTTGCTTCCAGCTGATATAGCCTGTCACTGGAAAGTCTTTTTGGTCTTAGGACCAAACTAGATAAGCACCATAATCCTCCACCAATCCATAATAGCAGGAACCTAAGCATACCATACCTCCATTTAACACTGTTATCAAGAGAATATCCAGTATGGCATAAAATATACATAGTCCTAATAAGCTATAAACAAGCTATATAATAGTATTTATTCTTTTGGTAGAAAATTCTCAAATATAAATAAATCAAAATAGTCTTTATTTTCATCAAGCTCCCTTTGAGACTTAATAGTCCAAGCTACTGCCATGGTTTTATAAAGCCTTCTACAAATTGTAAAGGATAAAGCCTTCTTATATTTATGCTGATAGGCAATAAAATCAGGCTTTGTATGAAAATTAAAGAAAAAATGCTTTAAGAAAAAAAAATGTACCCTGCTGCCTTCTTTCTTCTCCTTAATAAAATCAGTAGAAAGCTGGCCTCGAATTATCCAGGGGTAGCGCTTCTTATACCATCCTAACCCCAAGGGGTTAAATGATTCTATACAGTATAGACCCTTATAATTTTTCAACACTTCTGATACAGCAATACAGGTATCATGGGGTTTAAGTGGTATCTTTAATTCAATAATTAAGGGAACCTTGCCAGCAACAAGTTCCATTGCATCATAAAGAGTAGGTATTTTCTCCAAAGAGTCAAATAATCTGTACTCAAGTAAGTCTTTATATTCTAATTCGGCTACCTTCTTGTTCACACCACATGCCCTGTTAAGGTCAAAATCATGAAATACCACCGGTACCAAATCCTTGGTTATCTGGACATCCAATTCTATTCCATATCCCCCCTTAACAGCTAGTTCAAAAGCCTTTAGCGAGTTTTCCGGTGTATTAGTTTTATTATCATGAATTCCTCTATGAGCGTAATAATATCCATCAAACCTTTCAAGCATTGGATTCTTCCTAAGCTTAGGCATAATAGCAAGTAGATATAGGAGTACAATTACCCCTAATAGTATCCCTAGCTCCAATAACATATCAATTCACCTCGTATATTAGGATATGTAAGTCACATCAAGTATTCACTCTTTTTACTCTACACTATCTATCCTGTTCTCAGTCCTTCTTTCAGGCTTGGAATCTCCATGCTTTACAAACATCATAGTGCAAAGAGATGCAATTGAAAATACTACAGCATAAGGAAATAGTGTCCAATATCCAACCTTCTCTAGCAGAAAACCTGACACTATTGGGGTTATAATCTGTGCTGTCATAGAAAATGTATAATAATACCCAGTGTATTTGCCAGTATCAGCACTCTTACACATCTCAACAACCATAGGATATGAGTTAACACTTATGGCCGCCCAACCTATTCCAGTACAAGCAAACATAAGATTTATATATGGGGAAGGCCCTTTTATTAAAAGACCACTTAAGTATGATAAGGTCATAAGAATAATCCCCCCCATTATGGTCTTCTTTCTGCCTATCTTACTTGATATTATCCCTATGGGAATATAGGCTATCAAGGCTGCTCCCATAGCTACCATTAAGGGGAAGGTATAAGTCCCATCCGAATATCCCCATACCTTATCAGCATACCTGGAAAATACTGTTTTAACTGCATTATATGCAAAAAACCACAAAAATATCGATGCCATGATAAATCCTAAGCTTCTTTTAACCTCAGCAGGCATCTCCTTCTTATTACCCCTAGAATCTTCAATATCTTTATTAACTCCTATGTCAAACAGGTCTTCTTCTGCTTTTATCTTGTCTGCCAACTTATTCTCATTTACTGTAAGTAACAATAAAATAACAGATATTATCATTAAGGAAATAACACTTATGAACACAGGAAGATTAGAAGAACCATCATCTGTATAAAGCCATAATGTCATTACCAGTGCATATGTACCACCTACAGTTCCCATTAGGTTGATTATAGCATTGGCCTTGCTTCTAAGGGGTTTTGGTGTCACATCGGGCATTAGGGCTACAGCAGGCGACCTATATGATGCCATAGCTAATAATACAATCCCCAAGGCTACCATAAACAAAACAAATTTGCCCCTTTGTTCTGCTATAGGTAATATTAGAGTAAAAACTGATGCGAGTAGGGTTCCAGCAAGTATGAAGGGCATTCTTCTTCCCATACGGGTCCTAACCTTATCAGATAAGGCACCTAAAATAGGAAGAAGGAACAAGGCTAGAACATTATCAATTGCCATTATTGCTCCCACTGCTGTTTCTTTAAGTCCAAAGGTCCCCTCTAGCATCTTAGGTATAATACCCTCATAAATCTCCCAAAATGCAGTGATTGACATAAATGCAAGTCCCACAAAAAATGTTTGCTTGTAATTAAGCTTCATACTTAACCTCCTACTGTCAGTTATTAAATTATAAGATTAATGCACTATCTAGCTATTTTGATTCATAAATACATAGGATCCAATTCCAACAGCTATGGTAAGGTTTAATGAATCCACATCTGGAGATTGAGGTATCATGATACTGGTACCCACACTAAGAAAAGAATCATCAAGGCCTGATGCTTCATTACCAAACACTAATGAAAACAGTTTAGATTTGGGGCAATCCTTTATATCTAATGTCTTCTTTCCATTCAACATAAAGGTGAAGATATCATGGTCCTTATATTGCCTACTATATTCATCAAAGGACTGGTAGGGTTGAAAATTCAACTTAAACAGAGCACCCATAGAAGCCCTCACGACCTTGGGGTTAAATATATCAGCTCCTGGAAGTACTATGGCAATATCATAAATTCCAAATCCAACAATAGTTCTTATAATAGTTCCCAGATTCCCCATATTACTAGGATTAACTAATACTATATGGGGTTTGTCCATGGAAAGCTGGCTGGTATACTTTTCAAAAACACCAACTACATAGCAGTTTTCCTTTCCACTTAATCTCCCTATAAGCTTATTATTTGTTTCAATTGGTATACCATTGACATTACACAGACTCTTTAGCCTATCCATATCAGTAAAGCTAGAATGTACTAGGACCCTATATACTAGGTCGGGCCTACTAAGTATAAGCTCATAAGTAGGAAAGGCACCAAGAGTATAGGAATATAGACTATCCTTTTTATAAGGCTTAATCTGCATATCAATTAATTTACTTCTATCCTCATGGTCCATAATCTACTCCGCCTTCAATATATCTTTTACTCTCATTTCTTACCCATATATACCAATGCCAACATATCAGGTCCTGTATGGCTACCGATAATAGGTCCGATTTGAGCTATTACAACATCTTTTATAATATTCATACTACGAATCTGCTTCTCCAATTGCTTGGCCTGTTCAAGATTATCCCCATGACCTACAATGACTATCTGTGAGGATAAGTCCTCACCTTCCTCTGTCATTTTATTAATCAGAAAATCCATTTCAGCCTTAGCACCCCTAATCTTAGATACGACTACGAGCCTTCCCTCTTCATTGGTACTTAATATAGGCCGTATACGTAGTGCCGTCCCTACAACTGCCTCAATGGACGAAACTCTCCCACCTCTTTTTAGGTGAAACAAATCTCTTACAGTAAACCAATGCCTAGAATCATATTTGTGGTCCTCAACCCAGTCCCTAAGTTCCTCTATTGTTAGTCCCTTTTTTTTCTGCATCGCACTATTTAGAACCAATAAACCCTCACCTATGGAAGCACATTTTGAGTCAACACTATAAATCTTCCTATCTGGATATTTATGTCTAAGGTCTTCTACAACCAACTGTGAGGTATTGTATGTACCACTTAGTCCTGATGAAAAGGAAATGTATAGTATATCTAGATTACTCTTTATCAATTCTTCAAAATAATCCATAAAAACTATTGGTGTTATTTGTGTTGTATGAGTACTTGCACCAGCTCTTAATTGGCTATAGAAGTCGTCTATTTTCAAATCTCTTTCATCCGGATGGAAGCTATAAGGATGATCATTTATATCTACTCCCATTGGAATAACCCTTATATCATATTCTTTTATTATAGAATAAGGCAAATCTAGGGTTGCATCGCTTACAATCACATAGTCTCTCATCATGTTCTCCTCTATAATTATATAATCTATTATATTCGTGCTGTATAATCATAATAAATATATTAAACTAAAAATGACCCATAATCAAGAGAATTACAAAAATGGGCTCAAACATTCTAATATATAACTTGCATAAAAGTAATAGATATGATATTTTAAATTTGAAACAAGATGTATTAATATGAGGGAGTAGTTTGCATACTTTGTATGTGTGTAAGTCAAAATCCTGATTATGATATCCACTTAAATCAGGCTTGCCTTAAATAACGAAACTCATGTATGGATTGAATACCATGCATGAGTTTTATCTTGATTTCCTCACAATCAACTGAAAGGAAACTACTACTATGGACATACTAACACAGATACTATTTGGTTTTTGTCTTGCAACAGATGCCTTTGCAGTATCTATAACCAATGGAATGTGTAGCTGTAAAATAAACAAAAAAAATGTTATGGCCACTGCCCTTACATTCGGTGTTTTTCAAGGCCTAATGCCAGTGCTTGGCTATATTCTTGGACATAGCTTTGCAAATGTAATATCTAGATACCAGCATTATCTTGCCCTATTCTTACTTAGTGCTATTGGTATTAATATGATTGTTGATGCCTTAAAGGACGAAAAAGAAGCTGACCAGGTATGCAATTCAACTAATATCTTTACTGTGAGAAATCTTACTATTCAAGGAATTGCTACTAGCATTGATGCCCTAGCTGTAGGAGTAAGCCTGGTAGCCGTAGATGTTAATATTGCTAGCATATCTCTTATAATAGGAATTATTACCTTCCTTTGTTGTGCTCTTGGTGTTTATATAGGAAGAAGGTTTGGTCTTTTATTAGGTATAAGAGCAAAATTAGCTGGTGGAATCTTATTGGTCTTAATTGGTATTAAGATATTTGTTCAACATATTGTTTCATGATTTTCTAAATAAGTATTCTCTGAACTATAATAAAGAAGTTTTTATCTAGATAATTGCGAAACTCTACTTTACTTTATATTCTTGTGCAAGTTTAACAAACCATGGCAGGCACGCTTTCGCTACCTTCGCCTCGCAACGGTACATAAGGTGCCAAAGTACGGCACCTAAGTACTGGCGGTCTCAGAGTACCTGCTTGAGGTTATTGTTAAACTTGCACAACTTAACAAGAGTTTCGCAATAACCTAGCAATTTTTATCCTATGAAAGGAGAATGAAATTGGACTTTAGCAAATACTTTTCATGTCTACCATCAATCGAAACTGAGCGTCTTCTTCTTCGCCAAATCACCTCAAGCAAAAGCGATGGGAGGGATAGCTTAGAGTTTATTAATGATTACAGCGTTTACCGTTACTGGGGACTTTTTGATGAGAATCGAAAAGAGGATTACACTAACCAAAGACCTAAAAAACAGATCTTTTTAGATTACCATTACAAAGAAACTATTAAGGAATATGAAGCTGGGAATGAACTGGCCTGGGTAATGGAATCAAAGGAAAATCAAAAGGTTATAGGAGAATTTGTTCTATATGATTTTCAGCTTGATATGCAGGCTGACATTGGATATCGACTTAATAAGGATTATTGGGGGTCTGGTTATGCTACAGAAGCAGGGCGAGCAGTAATAGACTTCGCCTTTAATAGCTTGAGACTTGAAAGACTTCAAATACGTTGCTTTGCTGATAATATAGCTTCAGTGAAAGTAGCTCAAAAGCTAGGCTTTAGTCAGGAAGGGTTAATCCGTAAGGGAGTAATTCTAAATGTTATGACTGATTATTATATCTTTGGTCTTCTTAAGAAAGAATTTGAACATAATCCCGTCAGATAATATTCCTTAGCGGAGCGTTTTTTATGTAATAGGACGAATTTTCTTATTACATAAAAAACAATTATATTGGAGGATAAGCCTATGAAAACACTTTATATTTCTGATTTAGATGGCACACTTCTTGGTCCTAATGCAAGCCTAAGTAAGAGAACTATTAATATATTGAACGATTTATTGCATAAGGGAGTATTATTTACAATAGCAACGGCTAGAAGCATAAAATCAGTGAAGTATATACTTAAAGACCTTAATATTACTCTACCAATGATCTTAATGAATGGGGTATGTATATATGATCCACTAAAAAGAGACTATATTAAGGTAGAGTCCTTAAGCAGGCAAGATTCACAAACACTACTATCCCTTATAGAAGAACAGAATTTAAAAGGTTTTTTATATACATTAGATAAGGGAAGACTTGCAACCTATTATGAAGAACTGAGTAACCCCTGTCTTAAGAACTTTTATGAAGAAAGGGTAAACAAATATAACAAACCCTTCACAAGGGTGGCTAGTTTTTATCCGATTATTGATCAATCCATTATATATTTTGCCCTTATGGACTCTAAAGAGAACTTGGAGCCTTTGAATAAGGTTGTTGAGAACCTGCCTAATATAAACAGTGTATTTTACAAGGATAATTATTATAAGGATATGTGGTATCTTGAGATTTTCTCAATAAAAGCATCAAAATATCACGCAGTTAATTTCCTTCGTCACCATCTTTCTATCGATAACATCATAGGCTTTGGCGATAATAGTAACGACATCCTACTCTTTGATGCCTGTGATAAAAGCTATGCGGTAGATAATGCAATTGATGAGTTAAAAACTAAGGCAGATGGGATTATCGGAAGTAATACGAAGGACGCTGTAGCTATTTGGATAAAGGAAAATTCTTAATATAAACCATGAATTGTATAATATAAAATATTGTTTCCCATTAGTACCCATGATATATTAGATATAATATCCAATGCCTGTATTAGAATTTAGCTTTTTGGAAGGAGGAATTTATTATGAACAGTATTAGTGACAGTTATGTATTATCCAATGGCTACAAAATTCCATGTGTAGGCTTCGGAACATGGAAGCTAGATGAATCCGACTCCACAGTAGATACCATTAAGACAGCCATTGACTGTGGCTATAGGCACATAGACACAGCTTATAGCTACTATAATGAAAAGTCAGTGGGTAAGGCAATTCGCAGTTGTGGCCTAAAAAGAGAAGACCTATTTGTAACAACCAAGCTAGGTAATGGTAGCCACGGCTACGAGAAAACCTTAAAAGAATTTGAAATCTCCATGAATAATCTAGATATAGATTATGTGGACTTATACCTAATTCATTGGCCAAGACCCCTATCTATAAGAGATAGCTGGAGAGAACATAATGAAGGCAGCTGGAAAGCCTTTGAAGAATTATATAAGGCAGGAAAGATAAAGGCTATAGGTGTTAGTAATTTCTTAGATACCCACCTTGATGCTATATTAGAAACTGCCACTATAGCTCCAATGGTAAACCAACTAGAACTACATCCTAGGTATGTACAAACTGATGTTGTCCAGTATTGTAAGGACCGTAGAATGATTGTAGAGGCTTGGAGCCCATTGATTAAAGGGGATTTTAGCCATCCAGTCCTTGTGGAGATAGCAAGTAAATATAACAAATCCGTAGCACAGATTTTACTTGGTTGGAGTATCCAACAGGGCTTCCTGCCCCTACCAAAGTCATCTAATAAGGAAAGAATGATAGAAAATTCTAATATCTTCGACTTTAAGTTAAGTGATGAAGACCTTGAAGCTATGAAAGTCCTTGAAACCCTTGGAAGAACTGGAGCACATCCAGATACAGCTGAATTTTAACAAAACACCTACTATGATTTGATAGTATATAGGTTTTAAACCTTTAAGATAAACTAATCATAGTAGGTGTTTTTTCTTCTTACTAGCTAATTTGCGATTTATTTATGTCCTTATAAATTGACATCATAAGCCCAAAGGCTTCTTCACTGATAAGTCCTCGTTCATGGGCATACTCAACCATAAAGCAAGAATAAGCAACAAACTTAATATGCTTTAATAGCAATTCAAAATTCTCATCATCATAGTATTTCTTAATTACGTCCCAACTATGGCTATATATGTTTTTTACCTCATCGTCAGTCCTATCCCTTAATATTGATTTTATCTCATCAAATTTAGCTTCTACAAATAAACCCTTAAGCTCAAGGTCAAGGCTAGCTAATTCCTCATTCATATTTTTCTCTCCTATCACATTTAGTTTTTACATTCTAACAGGTTTTCCAATAGAATGCAAACAAATGGTGTTGCCAAACTACTAGCAACACCATTTAAAAATATGAAAAGAAACATTATTCTCTTATTAATCTTTTCTCTTTTTTGTTATTACATCAAATGCAACAGCTCCAAGAAGAACTATGCCTTTAACAACTCTTTGTATGTCAGCACCAACACCCATAATACTCATGCCTATGTTGATGACACCCATTAATAGGGCACCAATAATTACTCCAGAAACCTTACCAGTACCACCATATGCTGAAGCTCCACCAATAAAGCAGGATCCTATTGCATCCATCTCATAGTTTTGTCCATATGTAGGCTGTGCAGAAGTTAGTCGTGCTATAGTCATCATACCAGCTAATGCAGCAAGAAAACCCATATTGGTATAAGCTATAAAATAAACCTTGCTTGTGTTAATACCAGAAAGCTTTGCAGCCTTCTCATTACCACCTACTGCATAAAAATGACGACCCAAGACAGTTTTTGATGTTATAAAGCCATATACTAGAACTACAATTGCAACAATAATCAAAGCAAATGGAATTCCTTTGTACATTGACAGCTTATAGGAGAATGCAAGAATCACTGCAGATATAATAATAGACCTAATTATCATTTTATCAATGGATTCAATTTCGTAGCCCTTTTTTGCTTTTATAATTCTTCCCCTAAACTGAATACAAACATATATAATACATGCAATAATTCCTATTAGCATTGAAGTCATGTTAAAATTATCCATGCCAAAAATATCGGGTACATAGCAATCAGCTCCACCACCGAACAATTTAGTAAAGGTTTGGTTGGTTATTGAAACTGTTAGGCCATTTAATACTACATTAGAGAGCCCTCTAAATATAAGCATACCCGCTAAAGTCGCAATAAATGGTGGTACTTTAATATATGCAATCCAAAAACCATGCCAAGCCCCTATAGCTATACCTATTATCAGCATGAATATAACAGCTAAAACCCAATGTATATCATGTTTTTCCATAAATATAGCTCCGGTAGCACCTACAAAACATACCACTGACCCTACTGACAGATCAATATTACCACCTGTTAAAATACATAATAGCATTCCGGTCGCCAAGACAAATACATAGGCATTCTGAGATATCAGATTACTTACATTGGCTGGTAAAAGAATTATTCCGTCTGTCTGCCATACAAAGAAGGCAGTAATGACAAATAAGGCAATAATCATTGTATTTTCTTTTATAAATGACATTACTCTCGCTCTATTCATTGTCTACGCTCCTTTTATTACTAGTTTTCAGAATATGTGCCATAATATTTTCCTGAGTTGCCATTGAGCCCTCAACCTCACCAACTATCTTACCACTATCCATAATATAGATTCTATCACACATACCTATAAGCTCAGGAAGCTCGGAAGATATTAAGATAACCGATCTTCCCTCTGCAACTAGCTGGTTGATAATACAGTATATTTCATGTTTTGCACCAACATCTATGCCTCTGGTTGGTTCATCCAAGATAAGAATATCTGGATTCGCAAACATCCATTTTGCTAATAATGCCTTTTGTTGGTTACCACCACTTAGATTACCAACATGCTGTTCCACAGTAGAACATTTAATATTTAGCATTTTTCTCTGGTTTTGAGCAACAAAATACTCTTTATCACTGTCAATAACTCCCCTACTACTAACTCCTACTAGATTAGCTAGACTTATATTATGCTTAATCGAATTCATAAGAATCAAACCGTTACCTTTTCTATCCTCCGTCACATAAGCTAAGCCATGCCTAATCGCATCCCTTACATTATTAAGCTCAACCACTTCTCCATTAAGCTTTAATCTGCCGGAAATATCTTTGCCATAGCTTTTGCCAAATAAGCTCATTGCCAGTTCTGTTCTACCGGCACCCATAAGACCTGAAATTCCGACAACCTCACCTTTTCTGACATTAATACTTACATTGTCAACAAGCTTAAGTTCCTCATATATAGGATGATAAACATTCCAATTCTCTGCTTCTAAGGAAATATCTCCAATATTTACATTCTCCCTCTTAGGGAAACGTTCAGATATACTTCTTCCTACCATACCCTTAATAATTCTATCCTCTGTAATGGTATCTACAGCCTTATCCAGGGTTTCAATAGTAGTTCCATCGCGAATTACAGTGATCTTGTCTGCAATATAGGATATCTCATTAAGCTTGTGAGAGATAAGAATTGAGGTCAGTCCTTCTTTTTTTAGTTGCAATATTAGATCAAGTAGTGCCTTTGAATCCTTCTCGTTTAATGAAGCTGTAGGCTCGTCTAAAATAAGTAGTCTTGCCTTTTTGGCTAGAGCCTTTGCTATTTCAACAAGCTGTTGCTTACCCACACCGATATCCTTAATTAAAGTCCTAGAGGATTCAGCAAGTCCCACCATAGCTAGATATTTATCTGCCATGTCATAGGTCTCATCCCAATCTATTGAAATTCCTTTAACTCTTTCATTGCCAAGAAACATGTTTTCGCCAATTGTCATATAAGGTACTAGTGCTAATTCCTGATGTATAATAACAATGCCTTTTTGCTCACTATCATTAATTGATGCGAATTTACATTCACTTCCATCATAGATAACCTCTCCCTCATATGATCCATAGGGATATACACCACTTAATATATTCATTAGTGTGGACTTACCTGCACCATTCTCACCGACTATTGTATGTATTTCACCCTCTTCAACTTTTAAGTTAACCTTATAAAGTGCTTTAACGCCAGGGAAAGTTTTGGTGATGTTTTTCATTTCCAGTAATGCCTTCGCCAATTGTATCCCTCCATAATTTATTTAAAAGCATTGTTTTTTTGCATCAATAGGGACTATTGATATCTGCAAACTGTATAAATCAGCTTATATCATATATATGGGGCTGCTTGCAATCTATGTTCCAGATTAGGCCAGCCCCATATCCCAATAAACTATAGATATAAATTATTTTTAAACTATTTTAACTGATCCTCTGTGTAATATCCTGAATCTATTAAGAGCTCTTTATAATTGTTAGCATCTGCAAACACAGGTTCACAAAGATATGTAGGAACAATTCCTTTACCATTATCATAGCTCTTAGTATCATTAACTGGAGCATCTCCGCCCTTCATTATTGCATCAACCATACTAACAACTTGTTTAGCTAAATCACGAGTATCTTTAAAGATAGACATAGCTTGTTTTCCTGCAATCATATTCTTAACATTAGCTATATCACAATCCTGTCCTGTAATTATTGGCCACTCTCCTGTATAAGTCGCTGTTAAAGCATTTGCTACGCCAAGAGCTGTTGAGTCATTAGAAGCCATAACTGCATGAAGCTGAGTTCCATCTGCATAAAATGAAGAAACTATGTTTTCTATTCTGCTTTGTGCATCTGCAGTTGACCAGTTAGCTGTTGCAGCTGCAGTAAATCCAGTCTGACCAGACTTTACTACTAATTTGCCTGATTCAATATAAGGATTAAGAACATCCATAGCTCCATTAAAGAAAAATTGTGCATTGTTGTCACCAGGATCACCAGTAATAAGTTCAATGTTGAAAGGACCTGCTTCACTCTTAAGATTTAATGCTTCTACTATATACTCACCCTGTTTTTGCCCTACCATGTAGTTATCAAAGGTTGCATAATAGCTAACAGCATCTGTATTCATAATTAATCTGTCATAAGCAATAACTGGTATCTTTTTCTCTTTTGCCTGAGCTAGAGCTGTGCCAAGTGAGTCACCTTCAATCGAAGCGATAACCAAGAGATCAACATCTTTTGCAATCATATTCTCAATCTGAGAAACCTGAGTAGGAATATCATTATTTGCAAATTGTAAGTCAACCTTATAACCAGCTTCTTTTAATAGCTTTTCCATGTTCTCACCGTCTTGATTCCAACGCTGCAAATCCTTTGTAGGCATACAAACACCTATTGTTTTGTCACCACTACCAGAAGTTTCCTTGTCCTTTTTGCCACAAGCTGCTAATAATGATGAAATCATCATTAGACATATCAAAATACCCACTAACCTTCTCTTCATGAAAAATCCTCCCTTTATGGTATTATCATTATTATTACATGTTTAATATACCATCTTTAGCCTAGGACTAACTTGTTAAATACCGTATATTTTTACAAGCTATTTTTTATTCAAAATAGAAGTTGTCAAAAACAACAAAAAAATGCTAGCATATTGTTAGAATATGCTAGCAATCTCAAGTTTTAGCCTCTCTTCCTATTCCGGTACGTTCAGATATACTTCCTCCCTATTTTGAAATCCCCCATCAATAATTATCTCATCAATATTGTCTTTATTTACAGCAATAGGCTCCAGCTTTACATAGGGTACACCCCATATTCCATCATTAATTGTTGTAGACACATCAATATTTTCACCCTTGGCCAGCTTGATAGAATATTCGGCTGCTGCCTTTGCTAATTTGTCAACCGGCTTATATACTGTCATGGTCTGAGTTCCCTCAACTATTCTCTGGCAAGCAGCAAGGTCTGCATCCTGTCCTGTCACTACCACTTCACCTGCCATACGGTTTTCAGATAAGGCACGTATGGCCTCAGTTGCCAGATTATCATTACCACAAAAGACTCCATCAATCTCTGATGTTATCAACAATGCCTCATTTATAGCATAATATGCCTCCTCTGCCAGCCAATTTGCAGCATTAATAGAATAAATAACATTTATGTTAGAATCCTTCATAACAGTATGAAAGCCCTCTTCAATCAACTGAACATTATGGTCTCTTGTGGACCCAAAGATAGTGACAATATTCCCTCCTTCAGAAATATTGTTCTTTAGGGACTCTGCCATCAAGGCTCCTACCTTTTCATTATCAAAGGATATGTATAAATCCACATTAGAGGATATTAAAAGTCTGTCATAGGCAACAACCTTAATACCTGCTTCGCTTGCCTTTTTCACTACATCAACAAAGGCTTTTGAGTCTACTGCAATAATAACTATAACATCCATTTTCTTTTCAATGAAATATTCAATCTGGGATAACTGCTTTGCTAAATCTCCATTTGCATTCTGTACATTAACCTCCGCCCCTAGCTCTTCCGCTGTATATACGAAGACATCCCTATCCCTTTGCCAGCGTTCTATAACATAAGAATCAAAGGATAATCCAATTTGAATTTTTTCCTCTACTTGCTCCCCCTCATATTCAGTTACGCCATCATCCTTACAGCCTACACCAACTATCATGATAAAAAAAATAATAGCACAATAAATAAACTTTTTCATAACACTCTCCATTTCTGTGCATGCCTTTATGCATAGGAGGTTATAGTTAAATATCACAGGCACATCACATCTAGCTTTAATTACCTGATTCTCTAAAGTCTGTAGGAGTAACTCCTACTTGCCTTTTGAAAATTCTACTAAAGTAATTAGGATCACTATATCCAGTATCAAGACATATATTCTTTATATTCATATCACTATTTAAAAGAAGTTTTTTTGCTCTTTCTATTCGTATATTAGTTAAATACTCTATGAAATTCACACCAGTCCCCTCCTTAAATAACTTTGAAAAATAATAAGGACTAATATCAATACTCCTTGATACATCATCTAAGGAGATATCCTTGTTATAATTCTCATCAATATAGGCCTTGGCTTTACTAATTAATCCACTAGTCTGCTCATCACGTTTTGTAATTATATTTTTACAGGCTTGTGTAACCTTATCTATAAACCATTTTCTAAGCTGTTCAAAGTTATCCATCTCTATTATGGTAGGTAAATAGTCTTTACGGTATAAGAAGTAATAGGTCATACCTCCACTTAAGAAGGCCTTTTTTTCTGCAAATAAAACGAATTCTAAAACCTTAAGCTTGATATCCATTATATGATCCGAATAATTATCCACCATCCAATCATAGAATAGGTTTGCTTCATTTTTACTGCCCTCTATATCACCCCTTGTAATCTTCTCAAATAAAGCATTTTCAATTTCAATCGGATAGTCAGCCTCATATTCACAGCCAATGGAAAGGTCTTTCACATGAGCTACTCTAGATTTACTGTTTCTAATGGCACTTAAGGCCTCTTTATAGGACTCCTCAAGCTTATATATTGATGCTACGGACCCAATTCCAATCTTAAACTGAATTTCGTGCTGTCTAGTTAAATCTCTTATTAGACCTCTTGCCTTTTCTATCAGCTCTATTCTGTCATCATATCCTAGCTGTGGACTATCTGATGAAAGAAAGCAAACTATCTTATTTACCATTATTGGACTAACTACACAGTCTAATTCTTCCTTTAAGCTTTCTCTAATTGCAGGATAAAAGGACTGAGCTTTAACACTGATTCCCACTGGGTTAGTCAAATTACCCTCTATAAGGGCATCACCAAATTCCAATACCAATATCATGCCATAATTGTCCTTAATTCCCAAAAGACTACAAAAGTTATCCTTCTCTCTTTTAAAATCCGATCCAGACAGTGCAGCATATATAAAGTCACTCTCAATTATAGGTATAACAATTTCTAGTTTTTCACGAATCATAAGATCATTACTTCTTTTTGCTCTTTCTGCTTTGATAATTTCCATTGCTCTTTGCAATACCTGTATTAAAACAGATTGATTAACTGGTTTTGTCAAATACTCCAAAACCCCGAGATTAATTGCCTCCTTAGCATAGTTAAACTTATCAAAGGCCGTCAAAACAATAAAAATAACGGACTTGTTAGTCTTTCTAATCTCCTTCATCGCCTCTATACCATTAATCCCTGGCATATGTATATCCACAATCGCTATATCGGGCTTATATTTTTCAGCTAACTCAATTACCTTTCTCCCTGTATGTGCATATTCTATAGTGCAGCTTTGTCCAAAGTTTTTTTCTATTATGAATTTTAAGGAATCTATAACTATTCCTTCATCATCTGCTAGCATTATCTTATACATTAGTTCACCAACCTTCTCACAAGTTAATCTTCCTTTGGTATAATGATTGTTACTGTTGTCCCCTTATTAGGACCATCACTATGTATATGGAAAATATTTTCTTCATTATAATAAAGCTTAAGCCGGTTTATCACATTGCCTAGTCCAATTCCATTGGAATCCTTTGTTATGTTTACCTCTCTTTCAATATTGTCATTTTCTATATCTAAGCTTAAGATTCTATCAATTGTCTTCTGTTCCATCCCTGCTCCATTGTCATATATTGTGATTATAATCGACTCCTTAGTTTGCAAGGCCTTCAAACAAATTTTACCTTCATAATCAATATCCCTGATGCCATAGTTTACTGAGTTTTCTACTACAGGCTGTAGAATCATGCTTGGCACCTTATAATTAAGGACACTTTCATCTATTTCCTTATAAAAATTAATCTTACCAGAAAAACGAACATTTAAAATATATACATAGGTATCTACCAGCTTTATCTCGTCTCTTAAAGTAGAATCTTGATCAAAACTCTTTATATTAAATCTAAAAAAATCTGCCATATTCTCTATAAACAGGGTTGTCTTATCTGCCCCCTCCATCATAGCAAGTTGGGCACCTGCATTCAGTGTATTAAATAAAAAATGGGGATTTATCTGTGCCTGAAGATATTTTAGCTGCGCATCCTTTAAATGGTTGGTCATCCTCAGTTCCTTTTCCTTCATCTGACTTTCTAATTCCATACTTTCCTTTATCTTTTTAATATACTGATGAATACTCACTGTCATTGTGTTAAATGCTTTTGTAACGATACCTACCTCATCAGAAGACTTAACTGGAACTAAATCTATATCAAAATTACCTGCTGATATTTCATTTGCTGACTTAGTTAGTTTCATTAAAGGACCTGTGATTCTTCGTGTTACTAGAATAATAAGCAATATATTAAAAACCATAATAAATAATAATACCGAGGTAGTGATAATCTCTAGATAACTTAATGATGCTCTTAGAATCTCATAATTATTGGAATTATGCTTAAACAGCTCATTATTTAATGTGCTAATATGAGATCTAATATAATCATACATTTTACTGGCTTCCTCGTAATTAGCCTTGTAGCGCTCGATATTGTTGCCTCTCTTTGCATCCACCGATAAATCAACCAATTTTAAGTAAGTCTCTGACATGTTTTTAATATTCTTTTGCATTATAATAACATTATTATCTGCTACTTCTCCCTTAAGATCAAAGACTAGGTTCTTATAGGCTTGTTCACTCAAATAATAATTTTCAAGAGAATCTGTACTTTTAGTATTCAAGTATTCATAAACATACTCATGCAGCCCATCTAAAGAGTTCATCAGTTCATTAAGTCCTAGATTGCTCAAATAAACCTCATCTATATTGGCAATAGATTTATTTATATTATAGTACATAAATACATTAGAAAAGAATACAACACCCGTCGTTAGGACGAATACTAATACTAATCTGACTCTTATAGATCCATGAATTATTCTTTTTTTCATGCTAACCACCAATCTATGATTTTTCAGTTATCTTTAAATACCTTATGACAACTTGTTTTTTTCTATTTAATCGGTCTTCAAATAATCATTAATATTATCTTTGTTGATTACATAAAGGTCTACAGAAAAATAGTCACTAACCTGCCCTGTCTGCATATATTCATTTAATGCCTCAACACAATATGCTCCCATTTGCTTGGCATCAATTGTCATAGTAGAATAAATTATATCTTTTTGAATAGCACTTAGTATTAATTCAGAATCATAATAGCCTATAATATCTATTACTCCTACTTTATTATAATCTACTACTGCTTGGTAAGCGCACCTAGTATCTATGGCTGTAAGGCAGACCAATACCTCTGTGGGATTTTGGTTATCCCTTATAATATTTCTGATATCTTCTTCTGAACTGAAGGTGGTTTGGGTATTTACATTAGTAGATCTTACGTATACGTCTTTACCAGCAAGCATTTCGCTAATGCTAGAGTATATCATCTTCTTACTAGCCGCCCTGCTATCTGAATTTAAAAGTACTGTAACATTCTTTTTTCCTTTATTAATTAGTTCAAGAACTTGTTTTCCATAAATCTGTCCTTGATTATAACTATTGACTCCAACAAAGCTTTTTCGATTACTTGATGGTTCATCATTTAGGACTGTTATAACAGGAATACCCATTTGGTCAGCCATATTTATTAATTCAATTATCTCCTCATCTCCATTAGACTCAATAATAATACCATCTACCCTAGAAGCTATAGCCATGCTCATTAAATCCTTAAGAGGATAGACTGTTGACAGATTACAACCTGTTCTCTCCACATATATATCCAACTCCTTGCCCTTGTCCAAGGCTCCATCATAAATTGCTTCCCAAAAGGGAGCATCAGATTCCTCAGATACAAGTGCATAATGATATTTATATGAATTGTAATTCAAATTTTCATCGACATTTAAATTATCTAGCCTCATCTTATATAAAGTCATACCTGTTAGGATTATTAAGGCTCCTGCAGATATACTTATTAGGGCTACAAATATAATAACCTTATTTTTTTTAATAACCTTTAAAAAACCCAACATCATTACCTCTATTTTCTATGACCTTATTATGGACCAATTAACCATTTTCTCCTTTGAGCATAACATATTTTATTTGTTTTTTCTAGATTAATTCATCTAATAAGCAACTTTAGTAACATGTTATTTATTTAAGAATATGATGTATTATGTCAGCTACCACATATGGGCTAATAACACCAATAAAATGAAAGGAAGTGCCTAAGTGGCAATAAAAATTTTTATTGATCAGGGTCACAATCCTGTCGGATTTCATAATGCCGGTGCTGTAGGCAATGGCTTGTTCGAGTCAGACATTAACTATCAAGTTGGAATTTACTTAGCTAATCTATTAAATAATGATGCCAGATTCGAAGCACGCTTATCAAGACCTACCGAATCCACAGTATTAGGGACCAATAATTCAACAAGCCTAGCAGAGCGGGTACGTATGGCCAACGAATGGCCTGCTAATTACTTTATTAGCATACATTGCAATTCCAATCCCAACCCAGCAGTTAATGGAACAGAAATATATATCTATCAATACGGTACACAAGCAAACTGGTTGGCCCAGCGTGTTATGGATGGTATTGTAGAGAATGTAGGTACTAATAATAACGGGATAAGAGAAAATCAGACTTTCTATATCCTAAGGCGTACTAATATGCCATCAATCTTAATTGAACTAGGATATCTTAGCAATCCCAATGATGCCCGCTTACTTCGTGATAACCAATATGGTTTTGCATATGGTATTTATATTGGAATATTAAGATACTTCGGCTTTACTCCTAGCTAAGTCTTGGCACTAGTATGTCATATCAAATTTCCTTGCTTCAAACATAATTTATGGTTTTAACTATTAGGATAATCTTTAGTCGCAGATTCTTTATATGTAATAAAATATCTTATTCCATAATAATCGAGTAGGAGCTAGCCAAATGTTTCAGCTAGCTCCTACTCGATTAATTGTCCTGAGATTTATTATGTAGTTATTCTATACTCCTTACAAAACACCTTTAAGAACATTAAAGCTAATAATCTTCTCTTAATCCAAACTCAGGGGATTCTACCCATTCATCTGGTCTTGTAAGCATCTCAACAAGTTTGTCAAACAAATTCATATGTTGCTTTTCTTCTTTTATTAAAAACTTAAATAATTCTTTATCTTTATCTTCTGTAGCATCTTCTAGCATTTTCTGATAATGATCTATGCTTTTCTCTTCAATATCAAGAGCAAGGCGATATACGTCTAACTGGCTAGCCTTTCTAATATCACTAGCTTCATATTCCTTTAGTCCATTAAATACTGACTTAATACTAATAAAACTTTGATCTTCCTTAAAAGCATACTCTTCTTTGTTTAGCCTTTTTCTGAGTAGGTCCTCATGTTCTTTTTCTGAGTCTGCAAGTAATAAAAAAACTTTGCTAAGCTCATTATCCTTATTAATCTCTGCCTGGTCCAAATAGTACTGCCGTCCTTCTCTTTCCATCTCAATTGCCAACTCTAATGCATTCATACAAATAACCTCCTAATTATATTTGTTTAATTGTTTTTATAAGAACAATTATTTATGATATGGTTCATTTTTAATAATACGATACGATCTATAGACCTGCTCCATTAAAATGAGTCGCATAAGTTGATGGGGAAATGTCATTTTTGAAAAACTAAGCTTATAATCTGCTCGGCTTAATACCTCATCTGAAAGACCTAATGACCCTCCAATTATAAAGCTAATATGACTTTGTCCTGATACAAACAGCTTATCTAGTTTTTCTGCTAGTTCTACAGAAGATAGATTTGTTCCCTCAATGGCTAAGGCAATACAATAAGAATCCTCCTTTAGTAGCTTTAGAATTCTCTCTCCCTCTTTCCTCTTAATAGCTTCCTCCATAGCAGGGCTAGCAGTATCAGGGGTCCTCTCATCGGTAAGCTCTGTAATTTCTAATCTACAATACCTACCAAGTCTTTTCTTATATTCATTTATACCCATGGTGAGATACTTTTCCTTTAATTTACCCACACATATCAGAGATATTTTCATTAGCTAAATCTTCCTTTACTTCTTCTCTGACATATTCATATAATACGCCATTCTTAACTGTTTTTAGCTTCTCTCCCTTAAAGCCACGCTTACGTAGCTCCTTCTGAAAATTATAAATCATAAAGCCATGAAATACAATTAATATATTATCTTTAGTCCAATCTATATTATCTAAAAATTTGTTAATTCTTCTTCTTGTACCTACAATAGATTCAGGTTGACTTTTAAATTTGAAATACCATGCCAGCCTACCACAGATATGCCATAGAAAAAAGGGAAGTTTAATACGCTTAGTATTAATAAATGGTGCATTATCAACCTCTCTAAGTAGCTTATCTATCACAGGCTTTCCTTCATAGAGATCCTTAGCGGTAACAAGAGCTCTTGGCATATCACTTACATAACATATATCCCACTCTATTCCATACATTTCGACCTTCTTTTTAATAACCTTTGCCTTCTCATATTTTCTAGACCATTCACTGAATTCCTCGGCAGTCATCATCTTCTTATGAGGGCAATCTACTTTAAAATGTCTTATTAGCCCAATTCTCATATTATTCCCCATTATAAGTGTGTTTTTTAATATGTACTATTGTACATAGAAAGCCGTCGAGTTTCAAGCAAAATGCTATGATAAGTTTTATAATGTATAAGATTAAATTGAGCCACATATGTCAACTGACACCTGTGGCTCATTTATAATTATAATGTATTGCTAAGCTATATCTTATTAATATTTACTTAGTTTTAAATAACTCAATTGTAGTTTCAAGGTCTGCAGCATCATTATTAAGAGCTTTTATTGCCTCATTCAGCTTTGTAACAACTTCAAGTTGCTGCTGAGCAGTGGCATCAACTTCCTCTGATGCAGCTGAGATTTCCTCTGCTACAGCTGAGATGTTCTCTATAGATACTAGAGTTTCAACCTTAGATTGATTTATATCTCCTATACTATTGGCGATTTCATCTAATCTTCTGGCAAGATCATCTACATGTATATTGATGTTGTTAAATAAGCTAACTACATTACCAAGGCGAACCTCTGTAGTCTTACTTATAACTTCAGCTTCCTTAACAGTATTCACCGTTGTCTGCGTTTTTGATATAATACTCTTAATAGTCTCCTCTATTTCCTGGGCGGCAGTTAGGGACTTGCTTGATAGGTTTCTTATCTCATCAGCAACAACCGAGAATCCTCTTCCAGCCTCACCCGCTCTTGCAGCCTCAATAGAAGCATTCAGGGATAGTAAATTAGTCTGAGCTGCGATATCATTTATTACAGCAATAATATCGGTAATAAGCTTAGATTCTCTCTCCAGCTCCTCTATATCCCTAATAGTATTATTAGTAACACGAACATTCTCATTAGTAACCACAGTGAGCTGATCAATTTCACTAATACCATCCTTAACAACATTCCTAGTGGTTTCTGCAATCTTTTCAATTGCCAAGGAATTATCATGTACATTGTTAATCTGACCTGCTAATTGGTCCGTCATCTTCAAGCATGTCTCGGTATCTGAAGCTTGCTGAACATTCCCCTGCTGAACCTCAGATATCGCAAAGGAAATACTTCTTGAGGATTCTAATAAAAGTTCAGAATTATCAGAAACATATCTAGTAGACTCAACTACAGTCTGACCAACTTTAGTTGCTTTATCAATTATGTCACCCATACTAGAAACCATTTCATTTATACTTTCTGATAGAATACCAAATTCGTCTCTTCGTATATGCTCTACCGTAGCTGTTAAATCTCCCTCCGATACTCTTGATAAAGTGTGAATCATATCTGCTATTGCTTTACCAAAGTCATATGCAACTATAATTCCTATGGCTATCGCCATAACTGTAGCCACTAAAACAAGAATAAAAGTAAGATTTTTTATGGAGTTTGACTGCTCTAATAAATAAGATGATGGTATCATAGCACATACAATAGCCCCTGTATCCTTAATCTTTGAATAAACAAATTCATGGTTTTCACCCTTATACTTAACAGTATAATGATCATGATCTTTGTCACTAGTATGTATTTCTCCATATTCCTTCAATGAGGTAAATATAGGTTCAGCAAAACCCCCTCCTGGTGTTATCTCCCTACCATCCTGAGTTACTACTGCAACATAACTATTATCAGGCAAATCAAGTGTTTGCATTGGATCAGTGATTGCATTTATAGAAATATCAACATATATATATCCTAGGGATTTAGCTGAAGTACTTTTAAATTGCTTTGATAAGGTAAGAGCATACTTGTCCTTTGATATCTCAAGATGTTCATCTAAAAAATGATGATAACCCAACCAATTATTTGCTTCTGTACTTGTGTCTATAAATTCAGCCTCTTCTGTCTCAGAAAAAGTCTTATAAGGATCAACATTGTCATCAAACATTCCATAGGTCGTCAAAGGTTTACCTGAGTTAGAGATAATAAATATATTCTCTATAAAACGATCTGTGGTTGCCATAGTTACCGCTTGACTTCGTCCTGACTTATAAGCATTTCCCTCTTCAATAATGTCACCAGCATACTTGCCTGAATAATAATCACGTATATGAGTGTCTACTACTAATTGAAGTACCTTATCTTCTGCGTTTTCTAGAATAAGCTCGTAATACTCTCCAGTTTTTTCAACTGATGATACTGTTGCATCTGTAAAAGTATTTATTATAGCCTTTGATGAATTCATATAAGCACTAATTCCTAATATAATAATAAGTAGAACTGGTACCAGGAAGCAAAGTATAAGTTTTATTCTAATACTTCCTGTTATTCTCTTGAATACCTTATTCACAGCTTATCCTCCCATCTTTTCTCATATACATTACTTGATTTATCATATGTCATTGTCTTGCTATAAAACACAAACCAATATCTTACTCTTTAACTCCACCAATAGTTAATCCAGTTACGAAATATCTCTGTAAAAATGGGTAAAGACATACTATCGGAAGTGCTGTTACAATTGATGCAGCTGCACGAATTGATTCTGGTGTAACCATGTTAGCTGCATGCTTTGCTGTATTAGGATCACCAGACTGCATCGCAACTGACGCAAGTAGTTTCATCAACTCATACTGAAGGGTAGTCAAATCTGTTCTTGCTGAATTGTAAATCATAGCATCAAACCATGAGTTCCACTGTCCTACAGCAATAAATAGTGCAACCGTAGCTAATACTGGTTTACATAAAGGAAGTATAATCTTCCAGAAAATCCTCATATGGCCAGCACCATCCACCTGTGCAGATTCAACTAAACTATCTGGTAAACCATTCATATAGGTTCTTATTACAATCATATTAAATGCTGATATAGCACCAGGTATGATATATACCCAGAATGTGTTGGTCAATGAAAGGTTTCTAAATAAGATAAAGCCAGGAATTAATCCCCCATTTACATACATAGTTATTACGAAAAATAATGATACAAACCTATTTAGTAAAAACTCTTTTCTTGTTAATACATAAGCTAACATTGCTGTTAATAACATATGCGTAACTGTTGCAATCAATGTTCGCATAACAGAGATATAAGCACCTCTCATCAAGCTATCCATACGAAATACTGTTTTGTAATTCTGTGTAGTGAATTTTCTAGGTAATAGATGTATTCCACCTGTCAAGGTATCCACTGCCTCATTAAAGGAAATGGCCAGGGTGTTCAGGATGGGATATAGAGTTACAACACAGAATATGGTTAATAGTAAAGTGTTTATTATTACAAAAGTTATATCAACAGGACTTTTCTTAATTTTATTCCTATTTTTACTCATACTCTTTTCCTCCCTCCTAATATAATCTTTCCTGGTCAAAGAACTTAGCAGATCTATTTGCTAAAGATACAAGTATAATACTTACTACACTCTTAAATATACCTGCAGCTGTTCCAATGGACCAATCTGTACCCTGATGGAATGACTTGTTCAGAACATAAATATCAATAACTTCAGAAGTACTCTTTATAATATCATTATCTAATTGGTACTGGGCCTCAAAGCCTGAATTCATAATCATACCTAAATTAATTATTAGCAATACAAAAATTGTCGCCTTAATACCAGGAAGTGTAATATGTAACATCTTCCTAAGTCGTCCTGCTCCATCTATGGATGCGGCTTCATAAAGCTCCGGATTTATAGATGTAATAGATGCTAAGTAGATTATACTATTCCAACCGGTCTCCTTCCATATAAAGGCGAACCCTACAATCCACCAAAAATACTTAGGATCTGCAAAGAAATTAATGGGACTGTCGATTATACCCACATTTACTAACAGCTCGTTAAGCATTCCTCCATCAATTGACAATGCATTACGTACTATAGCAGCTACTATTACCCAGGACAAAAAGTGGGGAAGATAAGATATAGTCTGAACAAATTTCTTTCCCTTCATGTTTACAACTTCATTTAATAGTAATGCAAATCCTATAGCAAATATAAAGCTTAATACCAGATTAATCATACTCATTGCTACTGTATTTCTAAATGCCCGTATGAAATCAGCATCAGTAAACAATTGAACAAATTTATTCCAGCCAATCCAAATCTGGTTACCCTTTGCAGCGGGCTTATAGTTCTGGAAGGCCATAATCCAACCAACTAAAGGGCTGTAATAGAATATAAATGCATAAATAACAAAGGGGATGGACATTAATAATAATTGCCTCTGTTTGAGTATCATCTTCCATGTTACAAGTCCCTCATACTTTTCATGAAGATGACCAATAACAGCTAATACCCAAATTACAAAATTTATAATCATTACTGCAAAGAAACCTTGTCCCCAATTACTCTTATAAAAGTTATCTACCTGTAATGCACCTATGCTTATTGCATTAATGGATATAAGCCCTATTAATGATAAGGCTATATTAGCTACTGATGTAACCTTAACTACAGTGTATTTCTTTAGTTTTTTTGAAATTCCCATGTTAAGCCCGGAAGCTATCGATAGTATCACAGTCATTATCATACTAAAGATCAACAAGCATGAGCTGATAATATCCTGTTTCATATGATCAATAACAGAGATTGAAAGCTTTATCATTTCTGAGAATGAATAATCTCTTTTTTCAAGTTTTCCCATCTCCTGCATATCAGCAATTGCTTCGTTTAATTCTTCAGCTAATAAATCAATTATATAATATTCTTCCTCTTTTAAACGCCTCTGTGTATCCTCTCGGCTCTTACCATTGAGTATGTTTTTTGCGGTGCTATAAACAATAGTTTTTTTAATGTTTTCTTCCTTGGCAACCTTATTAATAATATTACTTTCTAATACAGCCAAATTAAAATCTATTTCATAGCCCTCACTTACATTGTCCTGCTCTGGTAGATGCAAATATGGAAGAAACAAACTAACTATAACTGATGCCAAAAATAAAACAGTTATAATTATACTATATGGTTTCCTCTTTTTCATAAAAAGTGCCTCCAGTCTATTCCTTTCACTGAAACAAATCAAGATACTGAATTTGAACAAGCTAACGTTTACTTATAAGCTTTACAGTGAATAATTTTACATTTTACTTTCTTTCTTGGCATAAATAGGGTGCCTTAAAAGCATTTTGCCTATTAAGACACCCCCATTATTAGTAGATTATGTCTATTGATAGACTATCCATTATGTTCAGATTGTCTAATAAATCAACACGTAATCAATATACTTATTATTCCATACCAGCCCTTCTACGAGCCTCTGCAGTTAATTCGTCTAGGTATGCATCAATGTCTACCTCATTACGGTATACTTCTTGATATTCATCCCAACGTGCATCAAACTCACTAGATGGACACATCATAATCTGTGGTAGATACTTATGCTTTAACTCAGTTATCTTATTTCTAGCTAAGCCATAATCAGTATCATTGGTCCAAGTATTAGTATAAGACCACATTGGATACCAAGGCTCATTTAGATGATCAGTATTTAAGAAATCTAAGAAAGTCTTATATCCATATCCGTCAAGTAATTGCTTTTCTACATCGTAAAGTGTTTCATAGAACTCATTAGGCTGAGCCTTAGGATCAGTTGCATTTATTCCATCTGCTAACAAACCTTCAAATGAAGGGAAGTAAGCATATGCACCAGTAACAAGGTTTTGAGTAACCCAGTCCTGATTATCAGCATTTGCTCTTTGCTCAGGTGTTCTGTAGAATACTCCGTCATCTCCTACCATATAATCAACACCCTCTTCACCCCATTTTCTAAGTACCATAATCTCTGGAGAAAGAAGATCGTCTATGAACTTCAACGCACCATCTACATCCTTACAGCTAATAGATATGCCCAATCCGTTAGATACGTCTAAAGCAGATGGACTGTGCCATTTGTCAGGTGTAGTACCGTCAAATGTTAGAGGTAGTGGAACATATGTTTTTCCTACTTTACCTTGGCTAACCAAAGCCTCGTTAGCTGTGTTAAAGTTCCACATCTGGTCTGAAGTACCTAGTACTCTACCAGTAGATAATAGTGATATGTACTGGTCATAGGACATTGTATAGGTTTCAGGATGAACTAGGTTTCTATTGAAAGCATCATTCATAATTTTATAATACTCTTTTGCCATTGGATGTGTATTATAGTCCTCTGCAGTTACAGTATCAGGATTAATAATACATGCACCGTCATTAGGATAACCTAATAAGAACAATGGAGGATTCTCGATACCGAAGTATCTCCAGTCCTCAGTACTCATAGTAAATCCTACAGTTGCCTGACCATCATCAGTTTCAGGGTGTGCAGCAAGGTAATCACTAATAAGGTCAAAATACTGTTCTAGAGTTCTGATATCTGGATAGTTAGCCCAGATAAGAACATCCTTCTGAATCCAAAAGCCCATGTCCCAATGTGTAGTAGCCATGTCTTTACCTTGGATTATACCAAACTGAGGAATATAATAAATATGTCCATCATCTTTTCTAACTTTATTCCAATCTGCTTCGGAGAGATAATTCTTAATGTTAGGATATTTATCCCAATGTTCGTCGATAGCAATTAATGCTCCCGCTTCAACTAAAGCAGGTGTTCCAGTTGAACCATCAATAAAATCAGGATAGTCGCCACCTGCAATCATAACACCAATTCTCTCATCTGCAGTTTGACCTGTAAGCCAGCTAACCTTAGCCCAAGCTCCAGTTTTTTCTGCGATTTTCTGCATTACTCTGTTGTTATCAGGAACCTCAGTACCAGGAACCGCTAGAAACATAGAAAATTGCTTAATATCCTCTGGTGCAACAGTTTCTCCACCAGTTGTTTCTCCACCAGTTGTTTCTCCACCAGTTGTTTCACCACCAGTTGTTTCACCGCCAGTTGTTTCACCGCCAGTTGTAGGACCATCAGTCTCTTTTGGGTCTCTTTTACAAGCAATAAATAGTGAACTAACCATTGCGATTACAAGAATTACAGCAAATAATGCTCTAAATCTTTTCATATTTGTTCCTCCCTATATTTTTTTCGATATTATGTACATATAATACATAATAGCTAACTCTATTCTATCATTTTTGCACAGTAATGCAATATAAAAAGTATAGCTTAAACATAAATAATTATAGTGGATACTAAAATAATTAGTGTTTTTTATTGTTTTTTACATATATTGATTTCTAAATCTCTTTTTTTATAAATTGTTTCCTAAATTGTAAAGGAGTGATACCTTTTAGCTGTACAAATTTACTAATAAAATAGTCCGTATTATTAAAGCCAACTGAACTAGCTATCAAATAAATCTTCTCATCTGTTCTAATTAACAGCTCAGTAGCTTTCTCTATCCTATAATTATTTAAATAATCCTTAAATGGCACTCCAAACTGTTTTTTGAATATCTGTCCTAGATAAGCACTATTAATAAAATATTTTTCACTAAGACCCTTTAAACTAAGATTCTCCATGTAATTTTCTATGATTTCTCTTTCAATATCCTTAAGGACTCCTCCGAAAGCATGTTGCCTCTCCCGACTCAAATAGTCAGCAAACTCTAGAACAAGGTCCTGAAATTCTTTAATACTACTTTTGAACATTAATGTATCATTACCTAGTCTGCTAATTATTCCATATGCCTCTTCCTGGCTCTCTTTTGAATCAATTTCTCTGGTCAAATTGATAAAATTAAATAAAAGGTAATTGAAATTTATTTTTATAATGCCAGGTTGTCCTAACCAGTCCTTAAAATGACTGTGCACTATTAAGCTATGCTTCTTTATCATTTCTTTATCATTTTCTTCTATGACACGGATTAGATTATCCATGGCCTCCTTATCAACCGGATGCTTATCTATACTTAAACTGTTCTTTATATCATCATAATTTATAATGCTATTATCATTAGTAACATTATAAAAGCTTCGGATCATCTTTACAGTTTTATAAGATTCTGAAATTGTTCTAATATCTCTCTCTTTTTGCCCTATATAAAGAATAAGCTCATGTTTTAACTTTCCCTTAATTTGATCGCTTAGGGAATGGATATAGTCTCTCTCACCAAGTCCAGCTAATTCCCCTAATTTATCTACATATATAAGTCCCACAGCAAAACCTTTTTCACTATCTATATATTCCTTATAAATATGATTACTGTGCCCATTAAGTATTTTTTTTAGTTCATTATAAAGAAGATTCAGCTGCTCAATCCTTTCATCATGTGATAAACCTAGGTAGTTTTCATTAGATAAGTCGTATTCTAATCCTATATATCTAGCCCCACTAATATCAGTTAAAAATCGACTAATATAATCGATACTTTCCTCAGAGTAGACACCTGAAAGCAAATGGCCTAAATGATTATCAAAAACAACTTTTTCTGTTAACTCCTTGTTTTTAAGCTCATTTAAATCATTATAGAGTTTTTCCTTATAATCCTCTAATGTTCGTATTAGCTCATCTTTTTGTACTGGCTTTAATATATAATCCTCAACACCGTATCTAATGGCTTTTTTTGCATATTCAAATTCATAAAATCCACTAAGGATTATAAAATGATGTCTTTTTGACATGTATTCACTTATATACTCTATAAGCTCAATACCATCCATTTGGGGCATCTTAATATCAGTAATAATAAGGTCAATATTCTGATCTTTAAGTTTTTCTAATGCTTCTATTCCATTGGAGGCCTCCGCACATATTTTATATCCATACTTTTTCCAAGGTATTAATATTTTAAGCCCTTGCCTAATATATGGCTCATCATCAACAATCATCACATTGATCATTATCGAAATCCCCCTTGTCTAAACTACTTGTTTTTATATCATCGGTAACAATTTTTATGGGTAATTTGACTGTAATACTTGTCCCATGATCAAGCTTACTTTCAATGCCAAATACTACCTCACCGTCACTATACATTTTAAAACGTAGAAGTGCATTTAAAATACCTGTTGATTTTGCATTATAAAGCATCTTACTATTAGCTGTAGATAGCATCTGTCTCATTTCCTTAAGCTTTTCCTCTTCTATGCCCTTTCCATTATCCAGAACATTTATAATCAGATAATCAGTATCTTTTGTAATATTAAGTGTTATAACCCCATCCTTAACGGATGATTCAATACCGTGAATAAAGGCATTTTCTACAAATGTAACGATTGCCAGCTTGGGGACCAAATCCTGTCTACACTCCTTCATTACATTTGCAATATACTTTAGTTTATCTCCAAAACGGTATCTTTGTATATTAATATATTTCTTAACAAAACTTAACTCGTCATCAATACTTATATAGTCCTTATCCCAAGTCATACTCATTCTAAATAAGGCTGATAATTCCTCAATAATATTAGCCGTCTCATTCTCTCCTTTAATTAGACTCCGCATTCGTATAGCCTCAAGCGTATTAAATAGAAAGTGAGGATTAACCTGACTCTGAATTGCTTTTAGTTCAGCCTGCTTTTTAGATAGATCTAAGGCTTGCTTTTCAGCTTGGTCCCTATATACTACATTAATAAGATTTCTTATTTTGGCCACCATTAGGTTATAGCTAGTAATAAGTTTACCAATTTCATCGTCTCCCATAAAACTTTCAATTTCTATAAATTGTTCTTTCTCAACCCTATCCATATGTGATGCCACCAATGACAACCGCTTACTTATGGACTTTCCTACAAAAAAGATTAGTATAGAGGGTACGAATATATTGAGTAGTATCATTAGGAAAAGGCCCTTATTATAGAAAACCACTGTCCAAAATGTATCCTCATTATATTGAACGACAACCTCCCAGTTTTGCTTTGCAATAATAAATGTCTTAGACATGGTGGTTTTGTTATATTCTATAGTGCTAGAAAGAGAATATGGTTCTAATATGCTCTGATTAGGTTTATTAGAAAATAGTATATAGTCCTTATTCTTAACATATATATCAGCATCAATTTTTTCATTTAAGACATCTTTGAGCATATTATTGTAGTCTATATCAACCTTTACTAGCTTTTCTATTTTATTATCACCATAATTATTGAGGCTTCTTATTATACTTATTGTTCTAGCCGTTCCTCTACCAATAGCATTTCGTTTGCTATCATCATAATGAACATACAGCTGCATGTTCTCTCCACTTTCCTTAAAACTTTGATACCAATGTGTATCCCTTATCATATCTACGGTAGCAATCTTTCCGCCATTAATTATTGTATTATTGTCTGCAAATATATGTATTTTAGATAGTTTGCTATTGGTGTAATTATAGCCCAAATTATTATACTCTAAAAACTCCATATATTGGCTGTAATATGTCACGCCATCAGCGAAGTCTCGCTCCAAGAATTCATCTAAGTGCTGGTCCAGATACAAGCCATTGGTAAATAAAAAACAGCTTTCTATGGTTTCTTTCATATTATATGCAATTCGGTCCATCAAAAATTGAATCTCTCTAACCTTATCCTCCCGTGAGTTACGATTAACTGTATAAAGGATAATTGCATCTGTCAAAATTATTGGAATTAGGACGCAAAAGAAATAAATCATCAATAATTTAGTTCTTATTTTCATATTTGATAACTTCATTTTTCTCCATTTCATAAAAGAAATATCAACTATTCTAAAGTAAAGGATGCAAAGCTAGCGCTTCCTTCCCCTTTATAGGTAAAATAAAGTGCATTCACGCCATCTGGTATCACTATATCTGAGGAATATTCCTTCCATACATTAGAAAAACCAATTGGTATTCTACCTAACACCTCGCCATCCCAGGAAGTCCTAACTTCAAATTCTCCATTTGCGTACCCCCGTGTTTTAATCCCAACTTTTTTTATACCTTTACAATCAAAATATTTAAATCCAGCAGTGGCAGAATCTTTCATATTTGCAATATAGCCTATTTCCTCATCCCCATCCTTATTGTCTTGGGTAATCTTAGGGAACTGATTGTTCATCCAGGCACCTGTGAAATCTGTATATATTGACTCTTCACTGCAAAAAAGATTGCAAGCCAAATATGTAGGATATTCTCCAAACCCTCTTAATGGTCCATTATTGGGGCCGCATGAGGTCATTTCTACTTGATCTATTGTACCATCTTCATTAATTGTTATCTTCTCCATACAGGCCTGTCTACTATAATTAGTTCCATTAGTATGTCTATGGTAAAAAACATACCATTGATCTTTAATGCAGATAATACTTCCATGATTGTTCCCACCATAGAACATTGGTTTTAGTGCTGGCTTATATGTATCTATATTATAATCACAGTTACTAACAATTACTCCACCATAAACAAAATCCTTGGTTGGATGTTTGCTAGTTGCATAACATAGCTCATGCATTTGAATAGATGAATATACAAAATAATAAGTATCCTTATGTTTTCTTATAGAAGGAGCTTCAAAAAATTCATAACCCTCAAAGCTTGTTCCTTTACCATAGGGCTCACTTGGTACAATTATAGTCGGTTCCTCAATAATTGTAAGCATATCAGGTCCTAGAACCGTGGCCATGGCACCTGATCTTGACTTATCCCCTCTTGAGCAAAAACCAGTATACAAATAAGTTCTGTCCCCTTCAGTTAAAACAGCTGGATCAAATTGAGGTTCATCCCCTTGTCTGGTTCCAAGTATTGTTCCATCTTCATAGCGAACATAGCCATAAAAATCAAAATATCCAGCAGGACTATCACTTACAGCAACAGACACTATAGACCTCTTGCTGTCAACGTAATAAATATAATACCTTCCATCCACTCCCTGTGTAACATCTGGTGCATACAGGCAACTATCTCTATCAGAATTGTTCTCCACATCTGTAGCTTTCAAGATAACACCTTCATATCGCCAATCTGAAAGATCATCAACAGGTGCTGACCAGGTCACATAGTCATTTAAGCAATATGCATAACCATTAAACCGGTCATGAGAACCATATATGTATACCCTATCATTAAATATATAAGGTTCTGCATCTGGAATATACTCCCATGAAGGTAAATATGGATTAAATCCTTGTTTTTGAATATTCATAATAATAAACCCTCCTAATAATATGTCATTATCTAGTCTAATCATTACTATTAACCATATTATATCACATCGGAATATACTTGGAAATAAGCTTATCTATAGCAGTCATATAATAAAATTCCAACATTGACATAAATATGAACTAAATTGTTCACAAATTGTCTTTATTCTATCCATACTTTGAACATATATTTTATTTATACTGTATTCAGAAGAGTTAAATATGAATTATCACTCTCCTCCTCCCTACTTATATTTATAGATTTGAGGGTGTCTGCCAGTAGTAGCAGACACCCTCTTTTGCATACCACTTATACTTAATATTTTGCAAATTCCATAAGTTTAAATTGCCTTATTCCTTACTTTCAACTTTTTTATTATTAATTTTATATTTTTTTTATAAACCATTCACAAAATCGACACATCTTCTTTGTATACTATGACCATAGACAGTGATAAAACACTTTCTACTCCCACCCTATTATACGCTATGGTAAACTAACACCCCTGTTGTTTACCAAAACGCCGGCTAACTAGCCGGCGTTTTTCTATATACAATTAATCTAATACTGTTCCATCCAAGGAATCCTCTAGTATAATTGATAGCTTTGATATCCTAACCAGTCCTATCATCTTGTTCATGGTTTCAAGAATATCAAACTGATAACCCCCATACTCCAGGGTGGCCCTCTCTCCATCTGCAGGAATCCTATCTAAGATAGATATTAGCAAACCATTAAGTGTATCGAAATCTTCATGCTCTATAACAATATCCAGCTCTTCCTCTAAATCCTCTAAGCTTATTGAACCCTTCACTACACAGGAGTCCTCATCAACACTTAGTATCATTTTTTCTTCCTTGTCATATTCATCCTGTATATTGCCCACTATTTCCTCTAGGAAATCCTCCATTGCAACTAAGCCTGCTGTCTGTCCATACTCATCTATTACAATGGCCATATGGATATTATTTGATTGCATTTCATGAAATAAAAGATTCACACTTTGAGTATCAGGGACAAAGTAGGGTTCTCTTGCAATGTCTTTTAATCCCCTTTTCTTGTCATCAAATATGTATGCAAATAATATATCCTTTAAATGTAATATACCAATGATATTATCTAGATTACCTTCATACAATGGATACCTAGAATAATTTTCAGACAACATAAACTTTACTGCCTCTTCCAAGGACATCACAGCATTAACAGCTATTATACGCTTTTTATGAGTCATTATATCATTTGCCTCTAGGTCATCCAGCTCAATAATATTGGAAATCATCTCAGCCTTTCCAGCATCAAATACACCCTGTTCATGACCTTCATTAACCATAGAAATAATCTCTTCATCTATTTCATTTTCCTGAAGCTCATTAAGAGGTATAGAAAATATCTTGAGGGTATATTTCATTACTTTCTCAATCAGCCATCCAAAAGGACTGAATAAGTAAAATGTCAACCAAATCAGTCCATATAATCCAAAGCAAATCTTTTCAGCATATTTCATAGCTAGCGTTTTAGGTACTAGCAAACCAACCAATGTAATCGCAAATATCAATAACACTAAAGATAAAACTATATAAATTGAATACAAGAAATTTAATGTGGACTGGTTCCATAATGCAGAAATCCAAATTCTTGGTAAAAGACTTGCCATATAGTAAACTCCGGTTATAACTGCCATACCGCATAGGAGCAAAGTCATTGTACTTTGATATCCACAGTCTGAGTCTATAATTTTCAAGAGGCCAGTCGCTTTTCTATCTCCTCCTTCTGCCCTCTTTCTTAAATTGCTTTCACCTACATATTCCAATGCAGTCTTTATGCAGGATATGATTGCGATTATAAGTATAAGAATCAATATAACCACTAATCCCCATAAAGGATTGTCACTATCCATCGTAAATAAATTCCCTTCCTTATTATTTGAATAATATATTTCTAAAATATGTATCTAAAGATAAACTAATAATTAATGCTTTATCAATTCTCTTTAATACATCTTGGTCCAAGTGGCATACCTTCTCCTTAAGTCTAGATTTATCAATAGTCCTAACTTGCTCCAGTAAAATAACCGAATCCTTAACTATTCCGTATCTATCAGCATCAAGCTCCACATGTGTAGGTAGCTTGGCCTTATTCATTTTTGATGTAATAGCTGCGCATATCACAGTGGGACTATGCTTATTTCCTGTATCATTTTGAACAATTAATACTGGCCTGATACCTCCCTGCTCTGATCCGACAACAGGTCGTAAATCTGCATAAAAGATATCTCCTCTTTTTATTACCACTTTACTCACACTCCAATTGTAGGCTTTATCCTTATTATTGCCAGTTTCCTCGTGTGTATTCCATAAAGTGATATAGTTCACTATAATTAATATACCCAAGTCCTATTGACCAAGATATACTCTTGGTATTCTTTTACCAACAGTGCACATTATTTCATAAGGAAAGGAGTGGGACCACTCTGACAAAGTCTCGATAGTAATCTTACAGCTTCCCTCTTCTCCAAGTAGGGTGACTACATCTCCCTCACTTATATCTTTAATATCAGTAACATCCACCATAAAATAATCCATGCAAATTCTTCCGATAATAGGTGCATACTGTTTGCGAATTATTACCTTTCCAACATTAGACATATTTCTCGAATATCCATCTGCATATCCAACAGGTATTGTGGCAACCCTAGTTTTCCTCTTGGTTATATAGGTAGAACCATAGCTAATGCCTGTTCCTGCCTCTACTTCCTTTATAAATACCACATGACTTTTCAAATCCATTGCAGGTTGCAAGGAGAAAACATCCTGGCTAACCTCATTAGATGGATAAACTCCATAACTAACTATTCCACATCTGATCATGTCGTATTCTGCTTCTGGATATTCTATCATTCCAGCACTATTGGACATATGACGAAGAGGAATATATATCCCCTCTTGCTTTAATAAATCATAAAACTTATCAAATCTCTCAATCTGACCTTTTACACTTTCTCTATCCGCCTCATCTGCCTTAGCAAAATGAGAAAATATTCCCTCTATAGATACACCCTCAAGACTAGCAATTTTTTTTATATCTTCCAGGCTTTTATCAGTATCATTAAAGCCAAGCCTTGACATACCTGTATCTACTTTAATATGGATTTTGGCTGTTTTACCTTGATTTATAGCTTCTGCACTTAATTCTTCAGCCATTTCATATCGATATACAGTCTGTATCACATCATAGGATATTACAAGCCTAAACTGCTCCTTAGGCGTGTATCCTAATATTAATATAGGCTTTGTTATTCCTGCCTCCCTTAGCTCTATTGCTTCTTCAATAATTGCAACTCCATAGGCGTCAGCAACTTCACCTTGCAAGGCCTGTGATACCCGCACTGCTCCATGGCCGTAAGCATCAGCCTTTACGATAACCATTAGCTTGGTATCTTTTTTTAATTTACTTTTTACTTGGCTAATATTAGAGCGAATTGCATCAATATTAATATTCGCCTGTGCTCTATAATAATCAGATATACCCAATTGTTCTTCACCTTATCTTCTTTTATTACTTCTATCCGGTTTATCAAGGCTCAATATTGTTGCAGTAAAACACTTGATATCTCACCTACTATGTCTTCTGCTGTTAATGAATATCTTCCAAGCCTTACTGCCGCCTCATCCCCTGCTAGACCATGAATATATACAGCAAGACAGGCCGCATCATAGGCTTTCATCCCCTGTGCAATAAGCCCAGCAATTATTCCAGTTAGTACATCTCCGCTTCCAGCAGTTGCCATACCGTCATTACCAGATATATTAATATATTTTTTACCAGATCCCGCAACAATCGTTCTAGCATCCTTTAATACATATACTAATTCATTATAGGAACATTGATTTGCAATGTCAAATATATTATCTGATATTTCTGATATGTCCATTCTAAGAAGTCTTGATAACTCCATAGGATGAGGAGTTAATACTGTGTTTTTCGGCAAAATATCGGCCAAAACATTTAGTCGCTTCTCTAAAGACAAAGCTTCATAATTACTATCAAGCCTCTTTGCCAGCATATTAATTCCATCTGCATCGATGATCACCGGAGTATCTTCTTGATTAATTACTAAATCAAGTAGCTGGTCTGTTATCTTTCCTAATCCAAGCCCTGGGCCAATAATAATCACCTGGGCCCAGCTAATTATTGATGATAAATCTTCATCTGTATCATATGATGCGAAAAGTGCTTCTGGTAACATAGTCTGGATTATATTTCGGTTTTTACAGCTGCTAAGAATCTTAACCATGCCTGCACCAGTCTTAAAACAGGCCTTAGCAGAAAGGTAGGCAGCTCCACTCATTCCTTCACTGCCGGCAATAACAAGTACCCTCCCAAAGCTACCCTTATGACCATCCCTCTTTCGAATTGGTAGTTTGTTCAAATCCTCCCTAGTATAATAAAAGGTATCTGCACCAACATAAGTCAGGGCAAGATCTGGAAACCCTATATCTGCTAGAATAATTTCACCAGCATAGTCAGCACCAGGATAAAGTATTAGCCCCTGCTTCATATAGCCAAAGGTTACAGTATAATCTGCCTTTATAGCAGTATTCAGCACCCTTCCTGTATCAGCTGATATACCTGACGGTATATCTACCGAAAACACCATCTGCTGTCCCTTGTTGATTTCCTCAATAATATCTGAAAATATTCCTAACACAGGCTTAGATAAGCCTATTCCAAAAAACGCATCAATTATTATATTATATTCACATAACCTATTACTGTTATCAATACTTATACCCAGATTATTAGCTATAGTAAGCTGTAGCTTCATCTGGTCACTACAGCCATTTGTATCAAAAGGTAAAAGAATTGCAACTTGGTAGCCCTGTAAAAACAGGATTCTCCCAGCTGCAACTCCATCTGCCCCATTATTACCTGGACCACATACAACAAGTATGCGGTCCTCTTTTTTTATCTTCTGCTTTATAAGGCTGGCAAGCTCCATGGCTGCCCTTTCCATAAGAACAAGGGGAGGAACTTTTATGACCTCCATAGTATATTTGTCGATTTTTTTCATCTTATCAGAATCTACTATATATTTCATCTTTTTGCCCCATTATATTATTGTAAAGATAGATTTATCTATATTACATTAACCACTGCTATTTGATTGTATTTTCTCCTATAACAAATGCATTTGCATAATCAGTTGTGTTTGTTATGGATACATGTATAGTCGATACCTTCTGTTCTTTTGCCATTTTGTCTGCTTTTCCGTATAAGTTCACGTAGGGTTTACCCAATTTGTCTCTAAGTACTTCGATCTCCTTTAGAGAAATTTCTCTAAATCCTGTACCAAACATCTTAGCTACAGCTTCTTTGACAGCAAAATTACCAGCAGCCCTATCCCATCTATTCCCTATAAGTTCAATTTCATCATCTGTAAAACATTTCTTCAAAAAACCTTCCTTTTCACAAGCCTTTTTAACTCGTTCAATCTTAATTAAATCCACTCCAATACCTGTTATCACACTTCATCATCCTTTAACTAAAGATTCTACTATTACTACTTTTTTTCCTGTGTCTTGTCAATAGCTTCTATAATTTCTGGTCCTAAAACATCATGCAGATATGAGTACATTTGCTTGTTAGTAGTCTCCATATCATTTTTTAAGACAATTTTTCTCTTTAGTTCTTCTCTAGTTTTGATAATCCAATCAGATATTTTAGATAGGTCTTCTTGATTATCATGTATTCTATCATAGCCGTTCTTAATACTTTCAACAAGAAGCTCTTCATTTACTCTTTTGATTTCATAGGGTAGATCTGCAAGTCGATTTGAAGCATTATCCATCTTCTTATTTAGCTCATTAATATAGTTTTTATTGCGGTCTAACTTCTTTTCTTTAGACTTGGACTTACTATCATTTTCAATGTCCATATTAGCTACTATTTCTGACATCAAAGTTTTTTTTAGGTTTTTCATATCCTTAATTTCATTAACAAGCTTTCCTTGTGTCTTTAGTAATTTGATTAACTTCTGCTCTAAATCTCTTATACGGTGGGTCTTTTTTTCATCAGGAAACAATTCATGCCACCTAGAATCCAGTGTAAGAATTGGAAGTTTTTTGTTCTTAACTATTGAATTAAAATTTATTTTTTTTCTTCTTTTCATTAGTTTCTCTTGCCCTCTTAATGACATATAAAAAGAAATATTATTAGTTATCAGCAGGACGGTCTTTTTCTGATAGCTTATATGATAACTTCATCAAACTATCTGCTAAATGTACATTTTCAACTATTACATCCTGTGGAAAATGGATATCTGTTGGTGCAAAATTCCACAATCCTTTAATTCCCCACTTGGTTAGATCAGAAGCTAGTTGAGCCGCCTTTGATTTTGGCAATGTAAGAGCAGCGATATCCACCTGATTATGCTTGATAAAGTCTTCTAGCTCATCTATAGACCTAATCTCAATTCCTCGAATAGATAAGCCTATAAGCCTTGGATTAACATCAAAAATCGCCTTTATATAAAAACCTCTTCTCTCAAAATCTGAATAATTGGCAAGAGCCTGGCCCAAATTACCTGCGCCAATTATTATTATATTATACTTCCTATCAAGACCAAGAATTTTACCTATTTCTGTATGAAGATATTCTACATTATAACCGTAACCCTGTTGACCAAACCCGCCGAAATTATTTAGGTCCTGCCTAATCTGGGAAGCGGTCACATTCATCTTCTCACTTAGTTCCTTTGAAGAAATACGGACAACATCTTTCTCCAGTAAATCCCCTAGATAACGGTAATACCTAGGCAATCTATTAATAACTGCTTTAGATATTTTTTTATTCTGCAATATTTTGTCCTCCTATAAGCACTATCTAGAAATATTATATTTGATTGTTAATAATAAGTCAATCAAGCTTTAGTATCGGATTAGATATAAATCCATATTCTTTACTTGATAAGCTGCTTATGATAAAATATTAAAGTCACGATTGACATAAGGCAGTGATACGAAAGAGGTATAGCATAATGGTTTTATCATGTAATAATATAAGCAAGGCCTTTGGAGCATCTGAAATTCTTAAAGGTGTATCCTTTCATATTAACGATAAAGAGAAGGCTGCTATAGTTGGAATTAATGGTTCTGGAAAATCTACCTTACTTAAAATCATAATAGGTGAACATACTGCTGATGAGGGTAATGTAACTATATCTAAGGGTAGCACAATCGGTTATCTATCCCAAGTCCAGGATTTAAAGTCAAATCATACAATATATGATGAAATGTATAGGGTAAAGCAAAATATAATCGACCTAGATCAAAGAATCCGAAGCCTAGAACTTCAAATGAAGCATGTTCAAGGTGAAGACCTAGATCAGATGTTAAAAACCTACACAAGACTTACTCATGAATTTGAAATGCTTAATGGATATGCCTATAAAAGTGAAGTAACGGGAATACTTAAGGGCCTTGGCTTTTCTGAAGAGGACTTTAGCAAGAAGGTAGATACTCTTTCTGGAGGACAAAAAACCAGAATAGCCCTTGGAAAGTTGCTCCTATCTCGCCCAGATATCCTGCTTCTTGATGAGCCAACCAACCATTTGGATCTTGTATCCATAGCCTGGCTTGAAACCTTTTTATTAAACTATAATGGTGCTGTAATTGTAGTAGCCCATGACCGATATTTTCTTGATAAGGTTGTTAGCAAAATTATTGAAATTGACCATAAGAAGGTACAGACCTTTGAGGGTAACTACTCAGATTATATATATAAGAAATCAATGCTTCAAAATGCTCTTTTAAAAGCATATAATAACCAACAAAGAGAAATCAAACATCAAGAAGAAGTTATAAAAAAGCTCCGTTCATTTAACCGTGAGAAATCAATCCGTCGTGCTGAGAGCCGTGAAAAACTCCTTAATAAAATTGAACATATAGAAAAACCCAAAGAAAATATGCAAATGGATTTTTTTATTGAGCCAAGACAGTTAAGCGGAAATGATGTACTTCGTGTAGAGGGACTTTCTAAATCCTTTGGTAGCCTGACCCTCTTTAGGAACATTGATTTTGAAATAAAACGAGGGGAAAAGCTTGCTATCATAGGCAACAATGGAACTGGAAAAACCACTATTTTGAAGATAATAACTGGTTCCCTAAAAGCAGATGCTGGTGAGATTCATCTAGGCTCCAAGGTCAATATTGCATACTATGACCAAGAAATGCAGGTTCTTGACCCAGAAAAAACCCTGTTTGATGAGCTACAGGATGCCTATCCTCATCTGGATAACACCAGTGTAAGAAATATTCTTGCTTCCTTTTTATTTATAGAGGATGATGTGTTTAAGAGAATCAAGGATTTAAGCGGTGGCGAAAGAGGAAGAGTGGCTCTAGCAAAACTAATGCTATCAGAAGCAAACTTCCTAATCCTAGACGAGCCTACCAACCACTTAGATATTGTTTCTAAAGAGATTCTTGAAAATGTCCTCAGGTCATATAGTGGAACTGTTCTATACGTCTCCCATGACCGTTACTTTATTAATAAGACTGCAACAAGAATTCTAGACCTGACAGAGGAAAGATTGATTAATTATATTGGCGATTATGATTACTATTTGGAGAAGAAACCCGAGCTTGAAGCTGCTATTTTAGGCAAATCACCAGAGGAGAATAAGGATGTAAACCAAGCTAATCCTTGGGCCGCCTCAAGTAATCCTAATACAAGTAATGACCAAGCAATCAGCGACAATAAGCTATCCTGGCAACAGCAAAAGCAAGAGCAGGCAAGAATTAGAAAAATCAAAAATGATTTAAAAAGAACAGAGGATGAAATCCACCAACTAGAAAATCGGAACGACGAAATAGACAATCTACTTATACAGGAGGAAATATTTACTGATCCTCATAGACTGATGGAATTACACGAGGAAAAAAAACAAGTAGAAGCCAAACTAGACCAACTATTAATAGAATGGGAGCAGTTGGCTGCTGAAGAATAGGAAGACTATAAATTTTAAAACCACCAGTAGGAAAATATTATAATATTTTCCTACTGGTGGTTTTTTTGTGTTTGACCTTGATTTTCATGTAATCTATTCTATAAATCTGTCCATATCTATAGTCCTTGTTCAGTTAGATTTTCAATAGTATTCATCATATGCTTATTTGCCAAAGCCTCTGCTAGATCACTATCTCTTTTCTTAATTGCCTCAACTATAGCTGCATGCTCTTTACGAGTTTGTTCAACCCTTAAAGGTCTTGACAGGGTTATCTTACGAACCCTTTCTACATATTGATGAAAGTCTGACAGGACATGATTTAATATCTTACTTCCGGAGGCCTTATATATCAAATCATGGAATTTGTTATCTAGGTCTACTATTTGATCAAAGTGACTTCTTCTTGCATGAAAGTCTGATAGATAGAGATTCTCCTCCAGTGCCTCAATCTGTTCATTTGTTATGTTCTCACAGGCCCATTTCGCACAAAGACCTTCCAAATATGATCGTATCATATAGATATCATGAATGTCCTTAGTGGTTATTCCTGTAACAGAAGCACCTTTATTAGGGATTATGCTTACCAAACCCTCAAGCTCCAATTGACGTAGGGCCTCCCTAACCGGAGTCCTACTAACACCAAGCTCGGTGGCTAAAGTATTCTCTCTCAACTCTTCATTTTCATGATATGTTCCAGACAGTATCTTATCTCTGATTGTATTGTATACCCTAGCTCTAAGGGAATACCTGTCTCCTATCTCTTTTTGAAGATTAAGCTCTTCCAAGTAAATTTCCTCCTTGCAGATTTGTTTTCCAAAGATTAATTAGTGGAGATAATACAAGTGGAAATTTTAGTTCATTTACTACTATTATAGATTTTATAGCTAGCTTATAGGATCTATAGGCTTGCTATGGTATCCATAATATAATTAGCAAATTCTTCTCCAGTAGCCCCTGTATCTCTTCCTGTAAGCACTAGTTTTTTCTCTGTTATAGTACAGATATCTAATGCCTTATAAAGCTTATCTGCTTCAGCCTTATATCCAATATGATTAAGAAGCATAGCACCAGCACGAATCATGCTACAAGGATCTGCATATATATCTCTGCCCTCCTGAACCATCCTAGGTGCCGAACCATGAATAGCTTCAAACATAGCATAACGCTTTCCGATATTTGCACTTCCTGCAGTTCCAACTCCACCCTGGAATTCAGCAGCTTCATCTGTCAATATATCACCGTAAAGATTAGGCATTACAAGTACCTGGAAGTCCGTTCTTCTCTTTTCATCCACCAGCTTAGCAGTCATAATGTCAATGTACCAGTCATCTGCACTGATGTTAGGATATTCCTTTGCTATGGCATAGAATATATCTAGGAATTTACCATCGGTAACCTTGATAATATTTGCCTTAGTAACAGCTGTAACTCTTGTCTTATTATTAGCCTTTGCAAACTCAAAGGCTGCCCTAATAATCCTCTCACACCCTTGACTTGTAACTACTGTAAAGTCAACTCCAAGGTCTTCAGTCACATGAACACCTTTACTACCTACAGCATAAGCTCCTTCTGTATTCTCACGATAAAATGTCCAATCAATACCCTGTTCTGGTATTCTTACAGGTCTAACGTTAGCAAAAAGGTCTAGCTCCTTTCTCATAGCCACATTAGCACTTTCTACGTTAGGCCAAGGATCTCCCTTTCTAGGTGTTGTTGTAGGCCCTTTCAAAATAACGTGACATTTTTTGATTTCTTCTAAAACAGCAGGAGGAATCGCAGACTTTTCTGCAGCTCTTCTTTCTATTGTAAGTCCATCTATATTCTTAAAAACCACCTTGCCGGTTTTCACTTCATCCTCTAATAAATACTCTAAGACTCTTTGGGATTGTGCTGTAATAGCAGGACCTATTCCATCTCCACCACATACTCCTACAATAATCTGATCCAAGGAGCTGTAATCAACAAAATCTCCCTGACTCTTCATATTCTCTACTCTTTCTAACTGTTCAGCAAGTAACTGCCCAAATTTCTCCTTGGCTTCTTCAATTCGCTCTGTAAACATCATAATCCTCCATCTCTTATTTATTAAAAGCTTACATTATAATACCAGATTTTATTGTATGGTAATCAACTCGGCTTGTCAACCCATGGAGCTCTTATTAAGAATAAGAATAATCCTGTATTATTAATTTTTTGTCCTATAAGATACCTAGCTCCTCTTTGGCCTTTCCTATTACATCAACCATCTCTTCATCAGTAATTACTGTGATTCTACCCTCTTCATACTCCTTATCAACCCATTCCTTGACCTTAACTACTAGCTTATCATTCTTATCTAATGGATTTTCCTTAAGATTAAAATAACTGTTAATCCAATGAGCTATTCCAGCCAGGCCTGAAGTGTTTGATATAGCTACCCTAACAGGTCGATTTAGAAATTTTTCAGTATCAAAGATATTATATATCTCCTCATTTTTCAAAAGACCATCAGCATGAATACCTGCTCTTGTAACATTAAAATTCCGACCTACAAATGGGGTTTTTGACGGAAGTTTATATCCAATCTCCTTTTCAAAGTATTCAGCCATCTCAGTTATAACCCTTGTATCCATTCCATCAAGAGTTCCCTTTAGCTGGGCATACTCAAATACCATAGCCTCCAAAGGTGTGTTTCCTGTCCTTTCTCCTATACCAAATAGGGAGCAGTTAACTGCTGAAGCTCCATATAACCAAGCTGTAGTAGAATTAGATACTGCCTTGTAAAAATCATTATGACCATGCCATTCTAACCATTTGGAAGGAACTCCCCCATGGGTGGTAATACCATATATTATTCCCTGTACAGACCTAGGAATAACTGCCCCCGGAAAATTCACTCCATAACCCATAGTATCACAGGCTCTAATTTTAACCGGTATCTGATACTCTTTACTCAGCTTCATAAGCTCATAGCAAAAAGGAATGACAAAGCCATGGATGTCAGACCGGGTAATATCCTCTAAATGACAACGGGCTGCAATACCTGTATCCAGACATTCCCTAACCACGCTTAGATAGTGCTCCATAGCCTCCCGTCTTGTCATCTTCATCTTATAGAAAATATGATAATCAGAACAACTTACTAATATACCTGTTTCCTTCATGCCGATTTCCTTAACCAGCTCAAAATCTTTCTTACTTGCTCTTATCCAAGATGTAACCTCAGGAAACTCATATCCTCTCTCCATGCATTTATATACAGCATCACGATCCTTTTTACTGTATAAGAAAAATTCACTTTGACGAATAATTCCTTTGGTGCCACCTAGCCTGTGCATGTAATCATAAAGGGTCACTATTTGCTCAGTGGTATAGGGGGCCCTAGACTGCTGGCCATCACGAAATGTTGTGTCTGTTATAAAGATTTCATCAGGAAGCTTATGAGGTACAATTCTGTCATTAAAAGCAATCTTAGGAATCTCTTCATAAGGAAACAAGTTACGGAAGGTATTTGGCTTTTCAACATCAACCAATGGATAAATTGGTTCCTCCAGTTCTAGTAAGTTATTATGTGGATTAATAAACACCTTTCTCTCATCCATAAGATTCTCCATCCCTTCAAATAAATATTTTTGTTTTATAATTTGTATCATTGTATACAATTATACAATCCCTGTCAACAAGTATTTTATAAAAAAAACATCACCCCTGGGGATGATGCTCTAAAATATCCGTATTCTTTATTGTAAGTTGAGATTGTATTATATTTTTATGGATTTTTCATTTAGATAAGATGCAGTATAAGTTCATAGACCACTGGGATAAGTACAGCTGGTAGAAGGTTGCCTGTTTTAATTCTTTTTCCAAAAATCATGTTTATGCCAATAGCAAAAATCAGTATTGATCCTATAAAGGATAGGTTTAAAATCAACCTTTCATTAAGTAAAGGCCCAATCAATCCGGCTGTTAGTGTTAATATACCTTGATAAAGGCCTACGGGAATCACAGAAAAGAACACACCTTTTCCTAATGTTCCTGCAAAAAATATGGCAGTAGCTCCATCGATAAAGCCCTTGGATAAAAGCATTGAGGGGTCTCCATTAAGCCCATCTCTTAAAGAGCCTATAATAGCCATAGCACCAACACAATACAACAAGGAGCTATTAACAAAGCCCTCAACAAAGCCTTTGCCATTTTCCTCAGTCACGTTTAGCTTTCTTTTCAACCAATCACCTATGTTATCAAGCCTAGACTCAATATTAATAGCTTCCCCTATGAATCCTCCTATCGAAAGAGAGGCAATCATTAGCATAATATTTGAACCTACAAGTCTTCCATCCTCTGGTACAAGTAAGCCTTCTAATGCCCCGCTAATACCAATAAACATAACTGCAAGACCAAGTCCACTCATAACAGTCTCTTGATAACGTTTCTTTAAACCCCCTTTGATTAATGTTCCTATGGTTGCACCAATGAGTATTAGTGCCATGTTACCTAATGTGCCCAAGCCTATCATCTATCTTATAAGACCAAATCTTTCGGCCCTTCCTCCCTTTTTCCTGCTTTTTACCTAGTCACAATATAATAAAGAAGTATTAATAATCAGAGCTTTATTAAACTAAGCCTCTTGTCTGTTCTACCTCTCGAAGCGCTAGAATTGTTTTTTCAATTAATTCATCCAGTTCCCATCCAAGCATTTCAGCTCCTTTACTGATCACCTCTCTAGAGCAGCCTGCAGCAAATTTTGGAGTCTTAAACTTCTTTCGAACCGAACTTACCTTCAGGTCCATAGTGCTTTTTGACGGACGCATGATGGCAACTGCACCTATTAATCCTGATAGTTCATCTGTTGCAAATAAGATCTTTTCCATTTCATGTTCAGGCTTTATATCGACACAGATTCCATATCCATGGCTTGCAACTGCATGAATAAGTCTTTCGTCTAATCCTCGCTCTCTCATGATTTCTTGAGTCTTGACGCAGTGCTGATCAGGATACATGCCAAAATCAAGATCATGAAGTAGTCCAACTACACCCCAAAAATCCTCTTCTCCATGTCCTAACTCTCTTGCAAAATACTTCATGATTCCTTCTACTATTCTTGCATGCTTTAAGTGAAATTCATCCTTGTTAAACTCATTAAGTAGGTCCCATGCCTCTTCTCTAGTAGGTATCTTTCCCATAATAACCACCCTTTCATTTGCAATATCATTTATCTTAAACCAGCCTATCTTATGCCCACAATATCTTTTATTACTTCACCTGCAATAATTAATCCAGCTACCGAAGGTACAAAAGAAACACTTCCAGGTATCTGTCGTTTGGAACTGCATTTTCTCTCTGTACCAGGTGGGCATACACAATTAATCTTGCAGCTGCTTTCTGAGTCTTCCAATGGTTTTATTGCTGGCTCTTTTGAATATACAACCTTAAGTTTTTTGATTCCTCTTTCCCTAAGCTCCTTACGCATAACCTTAGCAAGGGGACAAACAGAGGTTTCATATATATCAGCCACCTCAAAACGGGTAGGATCTAGCTTGTTACCTGCTCCCATACTACTGATAATAGGAACAGCTTTCTCCTCACATCTTACTACAAGCTCAATTTTTCCAGATATCGTATCTATGGCGTCAACCACATAATCGTATTCTGAGAAATCAAACTGATTTGCGGTTTCACTTAAAAAAAAGCACTGATGCATGTTTACACTTGCCTTTGGATTTATCTCAAGTATTCTTTCCTTCATGACCTCAACCTTGGGTCTTCCAATGGTCTTTCTAGTCGCTATTATCTGCCTATTGATGTTTGTCAAACATACCTTATCATCGTCAATCAAATCAAAGTTGGCAATACCGCTCCGTACTAAGGCCTCTACAACAAAACCGCCTACTCCGCCTATTCCAAATACGGCTACCCTTGCCTTACTAAGCTTATCCATGGCCTGACTACCAAGCAAAAGCTCTGTTCTTGAAAACTGGTTTAGCATTAACACCCTCCTAGGTATAATTATATTTATAAATTAATTGGGTGTTGCCACTATTAAAGCTCTCCCATGGCAACACCCTGTTTGTTAACTTACTTCTTCAAAATCCTCTTTACCTACACCACAGAGAGGGCAAACCCAGTCTTCGGGAACATCTTCCCACTTTGTTCCAGGAGCTACTCCGTTATCTGGATCGCCTAGCTCTTCATCATAAATGTAACCACATGCAGTACATTCAAATTTCTTCATGATATATACCTCCATAATTGTAGTTTTATTTAGGCTACATAAATATGTATACCACATAATATGTTAAATCTCAACCTCTAATTGATATTATTATGACCTAGTAGTAATTTTCTTTATATGATTACAAACTAAAAATCTTATGTTATACTATCCATGATTAGATATTAATATCTTAATACTAATCAGATATTTAATACATCAAAGAATATATAATGGAGGCGATTACTATGAAGGCTACAATTGATCGTGACGGATGTATAGGATGCGAACTTTGCTCACAAATTTGCCCAGCGGTATTTAGGATGGACGATGAAGGATTGGCTGAAGTTTATACAGATCCAATTCCAAAGGATGAAGAAGAAGCTGCAGTAGAGGCGGCAGAAAATTGCCCTGTTGGTGTAATTACAGTTGAATAGTACATAATTTTAGGTATTTATTATGTAATAGGACCAACTTTCCTATTTCATAAAGAAGGGTCTGTCGCAATCCTAACTCATGTTTTGCAACAGACCCTTCTTTTTATTTATTTACTTTTACCATATTAACAAAACTATTTAGTCTCAGTTATATACTGGTTTAGAATACTCTCAAGCATTTCTTGTCTACCTGACTTATTCTTTGTAACATTATTCTTTAATGCATAGTCCTCTAATTCCTTAAGGCCTACTTTTCCTTCAACGATATCCTTACCGATACCCTCTGTATAGCTTGCATAACGCTCTGCCTTGAAGTTCTCAAATACCTTGTCCTCAAGAAGCTTTGCCGCTACTTTCAAGCCTCTTGCAAATGCATCCATACCTGCAATATAGGCATAGAATAAATCGTCATCCTCAAAGGATGCACGGCGTACCTTAGAGTCAAAGTTCAAGCCACCTTTTCCAAGTCCATCATTAAGAAGGATTTCATACATTGCAAGGGTAGTGTCATATATATTAGTAGGGAACTGGTCTGTATCCCATCCAAGCATAGGATCACCTGTATTAGCATCTACGCTACCAAGTACTCCATTGATTCTACTAAGGTTAAGCTCATGCTGGAATGTATGCATAGCTAATGTTGCATGGTTTGCTTCGATATTCATCTTGAAATGATCTTGTAAATTGTACTTTCTTAAGAAAGATAGTACTGTCTGAGTATCAAAGTCATACTGATGCTTTGTAGGCTCCTTTGGCTTAGGCTCGATTAAGAATTGACCGGTAAATCCGATTTCCTTAGCATAATCAACTGCCATCTGAAGTAATCTAGCATAGTTATCAAGTTCAAGACCGGTATCTGTATTAAGAAGTGTCTCATAACCTTCACGACCACCCCAGAATACATAGTTTTCACCACCTAATTCCTTGGTGATTTCCATAGCCTTTTTAATCTGAGCTGCTGCATATGCAAAAACAGTTGCATTACAGGAAGTTCCTGCACCGTGTACAAACTTATCATCACCGAAAGCATTAGTTGTACCCCAGAGGCACTTAATTCCTGTACGTTTCATTTCTTCCTTAATTACAGCTACAATCTCATCTAGTCTTCTGTTAGTCTCAGCTAAATCGTTAGGAACTCTAGGAGCTATATCAGCGTCATGGAAGCAGAAATATGGAATCTGTAGCTTCTCCATAAATTCAAATGCTGCATAAACTCTTTCCTTTGCCTGCTTCATAACATCTTCAGTATTATCCCAATCACGAGCCATGGTTGAGCCACCAAAAGGATCATTACCCATATAGGTAAATGTATGCCAATAGGACATAGCAAATCTCAGATGCTCTTTCATGGTTTTACCCATAACAACTTCTTCAGGATTATAATACCTAAATGAAAGATTGTTTTTACTTTGTGGACCTTCATACTCAATCTTGCCAACATTAAAATATGACATAATTTATTCCTCCTTATATTATTATAATATTTATCTGTTAGTTTCTTAGGTAAATCGCTACGATTATACTTTGCAATTATATGTATTCTATTCTTGTTATTTCAAAAATCGAAAAAATCAAGTAAGAGGATGATAAATTAATACATTTATCCCATATAATGAATTACCTAGCTATATTATAATACCTTAATAATTATTTGACAATAGGTAATTTGTAAATTTAATAAACTAATTCATATTTTGCATTGAATTAACCCTTTTACGTTTAAAAGTCCCCAGCCTTGCTTCTCCCATCTTTGCCCTAAATCCACTGCACTATTTCTAAGTTTTAACTTTACATCTTTGTTGCTTAGGTTAGGATATGCTGATAAAAGCAAAGCAATTGCACCTGATACCACAGGTGTCGCCATTGACGTCCCACTTTTGATAGTATACATCATAGGATATTCATTCTCCCTAGACCTTGGACTTCTTCCTCTTCCTTTTGAAATAAATCTATTTATATTACAAGATATAATATTAGAGCCAGGTGCTACAATATCAGGTTTCTTTATACAATATGGTGTAGGACCCCGGCCTGAATAATCCTTTGTCTTTGAGCCAAACACCTCCACTGAAACATTGTCATCAGATGACCCTACTGTAATTACCTTCCTACTAATTCCAGGTGTGGATATAGACATAGGACTTGGTCCATTATTTCCTGCTGCAACAACCACAACTATCCCACTATCCCATACCGCATTTACCCCTTGAACAAGAAGAGAGTTTTCACCCAAACTGTCCTTTGCGGAGGTTCCTACACTAATATTTAATATACGAATATTATACTTTTCCTTATTATCAATAATCCATTGAAGTCCGGCAAGTACATCTGATATATTTCCATCTCCCCTATTATCAAGAACCTTAATAACAATAAAATTACAGGCGGGTGCTATACCCATATACTTTCCTTTTGATGAGTATCCGTTACCACCAATAATTCCAGCCACATGGGTTCCGTGTCCATTATCATCATATGGCTCTTTTCTTCCGCTTATAAAATCCTTAAAGGCGATAACACGGTTACCGCCCTCTATAAAATCCTTATGGAGACTTATTCCTGTATCAACTATTGCAACTCCAATCCTTTGACCATAATACCCCATATTGTGGGCCCATCTGCATTCAATTATGTCATTTACTCGATTCATTTGAGCAGTAATATGGGCATCAATCTCTACATCTATCAAGCCTTCTAGTTCCCTAATCATGTTCAGCTTGTCTTGTTCAACCTCTAATACATAGGCATCTATCATAGGTAGCCTATACTTTATATGTCCCAGATTCTCTAGGATAGTCCGCCTGCTTTCATAATCCTTACAATGAACAATAATATGAATCTTATTATCTTTCATAAATAACTCCAAAGCTTTTATATAATCTTATTCTAATTGCTTACCCAATATTCAACTTGCTTTATTTACAAATATTTATTTTATTTAATGAAAAAAGAGGAAATCAGTCAAGCTAAGTATCATATGATACAGTGTAATTAATATTAGGAGGAACTACTATGAGTGATTTAGCTGCAACACATTGTGACCGTGGTGTAGGTGGATTTGGTGATTGCGGAGGAATTCTTTTCCTTATCCTGATTCTATGCTGCTGCGGAGGTAACAATTCTGGATTTTTAGGAGGAAGGGACTGTGGCGGATCTAATGATGGTTGTGGATGGATTATATTCCTTATCCTAATCCTATGCTGCTGCGGTAACGGAAACGGTTTCGGATGCTTCTAATAATCTAAGCTAATTGCCTATCATTTCCTTATGTTTAACAAAAAAGCTGCGTTTTACGCAGCTTTTTTCTTACCTTATAGAGAAACTCCTATCAAAATCCCTATAAGGTAAGAAATGCTAGTTATTAACGTTTTCTATTTCTTTTTAACCGTTCCACGCAATCAATATCAATTTCGTAAATTGTATTTTCTTCTATAATCAGATCATCATCATTTATTTTATTAGAAGTCTCCCTTTGAATAGGACGTTCCTTATCATTATAGTTATCAACACCTTTTATATACCAATTTCTATTATTACTATTTTGAAATCTATTGTCCATATTAAGCCTCAGATAAATTGTTGTCAATTTAGTATATGAACATTATTTATAAATGTCATTGAAACTAGGTTCGTTTTCCTATATACTATGATACAAAACAAAGGGGCTTTATCCCAAATCTACTTAATGTAAACTTACGTTTGTAGTTAACTAGCTAGCTTTATAATGCATATAGACTTATGTAAATTAACGGTCTTGTGCAGGAATGGAGGAAATATGTCAGGATCAATATATGGAAAGAACTTTAGGATTTCCACCTGGGGGGAATCACATGGAAAAGGGTACGGAGTCGTTATAGATGGCTGTCCAGCTGGTCTAGCCATAGATGAAGGGCAAATTCAAGCATATCTTAAAAGAAGAAAGCCTGGTCAGACAAAATATTCCACTCCCAGAAAGGAAGATGATAAGGTAAGTATTTTATCTGGCGTGTTTGAGGGAAAAACTACGGGTACTCCCATATCGTTAGTTGTATTCAATGAAAATCAGCGTTCGTCTGATTATTCAGACATCGCTTCTTACTATCGTCCTGGACACGCTGACTATACCTATGATAGTAAATATGGTTTTAGAGATTATCGTGGTGGTGGCCGGTCTTCAGGAAGAGAAACCATAAGTCGGGTAGCCGCAGGAGCCATAGCTGCCTCTATTCTTAATGAGCTTGGAATCTCAGTGTATGCATATACAAAATCTATAGGCCCCGTTACAATAGACTATCAAAATTGTCGTAAGGAATATTCCCTAAATAGTACTCTTTCTATGCCCGATCCAGATGCCACAAAGAGGGCTGAAGAATACATCCTAGAAAAACAAAATGAAAATGATTCTGTAGGAGGGGTTATAGAATGTATCGCAACAGGAATGCCTCCTGGAATCGGCCAACCCGTATTTGACAAGCTAGATGCTGCCCTTGCAAAAGCTGTAATGTCTATTGGCGCTGTTAAGGGAGTTGAGATTGGGGACGGCTTTCTAGTTGCCACACGTACTGGGTCTGAAAATAATGACCCCTTTGCATACGATAAAAATAATCAGCTGACTAAATTGACCAATCATGCTGGAGGAATACTAGGTGGTATCACCGATGGTTCTGAGATTATCCTTAGGGCTGCTATAAAACCAACCGCATCTATAGGAAGGCCTCAAAGGACTGCTAATAAATACAATGAAAATATTGAAATTCAAATTGTTGGTCGCCATGACCCCATTATAGTACCTAGAGCTGTGGTAGTTGTAGAATCTATGGTGGCAATTACCCTAGTGGACTATCTATTTCAGGGAATGACCTCAAGAATGGATAGAATTAAGAACTTTTATAAGAAGTAAGCTATGTTAAAACTCTATCGAAAGCTAGACCTTATGTCTAGCTTTTTTTACGCTCTTATCTGAACAAATTCCCATTATAATGACACTTCATGCAAAGCCAATACTAATGCATGAATTCGCAGTTTTTACATCAAAATTGATACCATGATAAATGCATTCTACGACAATAAGAATTAATAAACTAGCTCCTGGCATAATTCTATATATATTATCAAATAAGGTATTGACAAGTTATCATTTATTAGTATAATTAAAATTGCGCTTTGTTTAGCAGTGCTAAACTTGAAGTTTATAATTATTAAGAATATGGAAGGAAAGTATCTTATGAATATCGGTCAAAAGATTAAAGAATTGCGTATTCAAAAAAGTCTAACTCAAGAGGAGCTGGCTGATAGGGCTGAATTATCAAAGGGCTTTATATCTCAGCTAGAAAGAGATTTGACTTCTCCTTCAATTGCTACACTTGTAGACATTCTCCAATGCCTTGGGACAAATCTAGAGGAGTTTTTTAGTGGAACATCCTCCGAACAGGTTGTATTTAAAAAAACTGATTATTTTGAAAAATATGATGGAGAACTTAAGAACCTAGTAAAGTGGATTATACCCAATGCTCAAAAGAACATGATGGAGCCCATTCTTCTTACATTAGACCCTGGAGGTTCTACATATCCTGATAATCCACATGAGGGCGAAGAATTTGGTTATATTATTAGTGGTAGCATAATACTCCATATTGGCAATAGAAGCTTTAAGGCAAAAAAAGGAGAATCCTTTTATTTTATAGCTAACAAACAGCATTACATTACAGCTTCAGAAAAAAGTGGTGCTAGCCTACTTTGGATTTCTACACCACCAAGTTTCTAATTATACAAAAGGAGAACACATTTATGACGGATAATAAATTAATAAATCTTTTGAATATAACTAAGTCCTACGGCGAAAATGTCGTACTGGATGAATTAAACTTATATATCCGCGAAAATGAATTTTTGACATTGCTAGGACCCTCTGGCTGTGGCAAGACAACGACTTTAAGAATAATAGGCGGATTTGAAAGTCCTGATAAGGGGCAGGTGATTTTTGAAGGCAAGGATATTACTAATACTGCGCCAAATGAAAGACAGCTTAATACTGTGTTTCAAAAATATGCTCTTTTCAATCATATGACAATTGCAGAAAATATTGCTTTTGGCTTGAAAATTAAGAAAAAAACAAAGGCTTATATAAACGATAAAATAAAATACGCTCTAAAACTTGTTAATCTAGATGGCTTCGAAAATCGTATGCCCGATTCCCTAAGTGGAGGCCAACAGCAAAGAATTGCCATAGCAAGAGCTATTGTTAATGAGCCAAAAGTCCTTCTTCTTGACGAGCCCTTAGGAGCCCTAGATTTAAAACTACGTCAGGATATGCAGTATGAGCTAATAAGGCTTAAAAACGAGCTTGGTATTACATTTATATATGTAACCCATGACCAAGAAGAAGCCCTTACTATGTCAGATACTATAGTAGTTATGAATCAAGGCTATATCCAGCAGATAGGTTCACCAGAGGATATCTATAATGAACCTCAGAATGCATTTGTAGCGGATTTCATAGGTGAAAGTAATATCCTCCCCTCTATAATGGTTGAGGATAAGCTGGTAAATATACTGGGCACCAATTTTATTTGTGTAGACACAGGTTTTGGACAAAACAAACCTGTGGACGTAGTTATCCGACCAGAAGATATCGATTTGGTCAAGCCTGAAGAAGGTATAATAAAGGGTGTTGTTACCTCCCTCCTATTTAAAGGAGTGCATTATGAAATGGAGGTAAATGCTTGTGGCCATGACTGGCTTGTACATTCCACTGATTTAGTCCCTGTAGGTAATGAGGTGGGCATCTGGGTTGACCCCTTTGATATCCAGATAATGAATAAACCAGAATCAGAGGATGAAGAGGCGGCGGAATTAGAAATATAATTAATATATTATTTAAGGAGGGTCCTATGAAATTAAGGAATGTACTTAATACTAAAACTCCAAAATCTCCTTTACAGAAAAAAGGATCATCATCCATTAGAATCCGTAATAGCAAATGGCTATCCTTTCCATATATACTATGGATGATTGGCTTTATCATAATACCTATTTTAGTTATTTTATATTATGGTCTTACTAATACTGATACTAGCTTAACATTAGACAATGTCTTAGCAATACTTGATCCCATAAACCTTAGGTCACTAAGACTTGCACTTGGTTTATCTTGGAAAAGCACAGTAATATGCCTTTTACTGGCTTATCCCCTTGCTATGATTTTAAGTAAAGCAAAAAATAAAAGCAACTTTATAGTAATGATAATAATACTCCCAATGTGGATGAATTTCTTACTCCGTACAATTGCCTGGCAAAATCTTCTAGAAAGAACTGGCGTTATCAATACTGTACTTAAGTTTTTTAATTTACCTATGCTAAACATAATCAATACACCTAATGCTATCATACTTGGTATGGTATATAATTTCCTACCCTTTATGGTACTGCCTATATATAACGTCCTTATTAAAATTGACAAGGACATTGTAAATGCCGCAAGAGACTTAGGTGCTAATGGCATACAGACATTTTTAAAGATTATTTTTCCCTTAAGTCTACCAGGTGTTATAAGTGGCATTACTATGGCGTTTGTTCCATCACTTACAACCTTTGTAATCTCCAATATATTGGGCGGTAGTAAGATTACTTTAATAGGAAATGTAATAGAGCAGGAATTCCGTGTCGGTAATTGGCATGTTGGCTCTGGACTTTCACTGGTATTGATGATTTTTATACTTATTAGTATGGCAATCGTATCAAAATTCGATAAGGAAAGCGAGGGAAATAGTCTATGGTAAAAAAAATCACTGAAAGATTTTATGTAGGACTTATACTATTTTTCCTATACGCTCCAATTATCATACTGATAGTATTATCATTTAACTCTTCTAAGTCTAGGGCTAGGTGGGGTGGCTTTACACTACATTGGTATAAGGAGCTATTTAAAAATGAAAGTATTATGAATGCCCTATATACGACACTTATTATAGCTTTTTTATCAGCTTTATTGGCTACAATTATCGGTACCGCTGCCGCCATTGCAATAAATGGTATGAAGAAAACACCACGGACTATTATGGTGGCCATAACAAATATCCCTATGTTAAATGCTGATATTGTAACTGGTATATCATTAATGCTATTGTTTATAGCTATGCGTTTTACCCTTGGCTTTAGTAGCGTATTAATATCACATATTACCTTTAATATACCCTATGTAATATTAAGTGTCATGCCAAAGCTAAGACAGCTTAATGCTCATACCTATGAAGCCGCCTTGGATTTAGGGGCATCTCCTATATATGCCTTTTTTAAAGTCATATTACCGGACATTTTTCCGGGTGTATTAACTGGATTCTTTTTAGGGTTTACCATGTCCCTAGATGATTTTGTAATAACTTATTTTACTAAAGGGCCTGAAATTAACACAATCTCTACAAAGATTTATTCAGAGGTAAGAAAGGGTATTAAGCCTGAAATATATGCACTATCTACCCTAATGTTTATAAGCGTACTACTGCTTTTGATAATCATAAACAGGAAAAATGCAGATAAGCAAACCGTTAAGAAAAAGTAATTTATAAGGATTAGGAGGAATCTTATGAAAAATTTTATTGGTATGATTGCCCTGTTAATCATGGTAGCATTATTAACAGCATGTGGCAGCAAGGATGGGGAAAAGGTCTATGTATTAAACTGGGGTGACTATATAGATCCCGATGTAATTGATCTTTTTGAGAAAGAAACAGGTATTAAAGTGGTGTATGATGATTTCCAACAAAATGAGGAAATGTATCCCAAGATTCAAGCAGGGGCAATTAATTATGATGTAGTATGCCCTTCCGATTATATGATACAAAAGATGATAGAAAATGACCTACTTCAAGAAATTAATTTTGATAATATCCCCAATTTTAAATATATTGATTCAGTACATTTAGAAAGCGCAGAGGAATTTGATCCCGGTAACAAATATTCAGTTCCTTACACTTGGGGCACCCTAGGTATCTTATATAATAAAACCAAGGTAGAGGGTCCAGTAGATAGCTGGGATATCCTTTTTGACGAAAAGTATGCTGGTGAAATTCTTATGATTGATAGTGTAAGAGATGCATTTGCCATTGCTTTAGTATCTCTTGGCTATGACCTTAATAGTACAAACGAAGCAGAGTTAGAGGAAGCAAAGGCTCTCTTAAAAAAGCAATATCCCCTTGTACAGGCTTACGTAGTTGATCAGGTTCGTGATAAAATGATAGGAGAAGAAGCAGCTGTAGGTGTTATCTATTCAGGAGAGGCTATTTTTACTCAACGGGAAAACCCCGACCTTGAATATGTTGTACCTAAAGAAGGGTCCAATGTATGGATTGATGGCTGGGTTATTCCAAAGAACAGCAAAAACAAGGAAAACGCTGAAGCCTTTATAAATTTTTTGTGTGATCCCAAAATCGCTCTAATGAATTTTGAGTTCATTACCTATTCAACTCCTAATTACGGTGCTTGGGAATTAATTGAGGACCAGGACGTCAAAAATAGCCCTGTTGCGTTTCCTCCCAATGAGATCATAGAACGATGCACAGCATTTAAATATCTTGGAGAGGATATGGAAAGAAATTATATGCATAAGTGGAACGAGGCTAAGGGCAAATAGCTGGAAACATCTAATCCATAACTAATAACCATATAGGAGCTAGCTGAAATAACCAGCTAGCTCCTATTATTAAACTCATGGATTCCTAAAAACTAAAATACTTTTATGGTCTATCATCCCCTGATGAAAACTTATATAATATCCTTAAACTTAAATCTACTGCCGTCTGCATAATCCTTAACCATATGACCGTTTCCGTACAACTTATATTTATAGGTTATCATACCTTCTAATCCAACTGGTCCTCTGGCATGTATTTTACCCGTACTAACTCCTACTTCTGCTCCGAAGCCATATCTATAGCCATCAGAAAACCTCGTTGAGCAATTCATAAATACATTAGCCGAATCAACTAAATTCATGAATTTATCTCCTGCTGATAAATCCTCTGAAATAATGCAATCCGTATGATGTGAACCCAGAGTATTAATAATATCAATTGCTTCCTCTATACTGTCAACCAGCTCAATAGAAATGATATAATCCAGATATTCCCTTGTAAAATCAGCTTCATCTGCTTTCTCACAATCGATGATTTCCCTGACTTCATCAGTTCCTCTTACTACTACAGAGTTTTTCTTGAATTCATCATTCAGACCAGGCAATAACTGCTTGGCTGCCTCTCTGTGAACAATTAGATTCTCAACTGCATTACATACTGCTACATACTGTATCTTAGAATCCACAATAATATCAATAGCCTTTTTTAAATCAAAGGTCTTATCAACATAGATATTGGTTAGTCCATCTGCATGGCCAATGACTGGAATTCTAGTATTATCCATGATATATCGTACAAAACTGTTGCTACCTCTGGGTATAATCAAATCAACATAGCCCTCGCACTGTAACAAATCATCCACATCAGACCTAGCCTCAGCCTGATACATACAATGTAGTGGCAAGCCCGCTTTTTGTACTGCTTCATGTAATAAGGTGAAAATTATCCTATTAGTCCTCTTAGTCTCGCTACCTCCTTTAAGGATTATACAATTCCCGCTCTTGATACATAGAGAAGCGATTTGTATTAATGCATCTGGTCTTGCTTCAAATATTACACCAATTACTCCTATTGGACATGTTTCCTTATGTAAAATTAATCCCTCATCCAATTGACGCTTTAAAAGAACTTTTCCAAGTGGATCCTCAAGTTCGATTAAATCAGCCAATCCTTTTGTTACAGCTTCAATCTTACTATCATCAAATACAAGCCTTTTGATAATTGCTTGGGAGATATTATTCCTGATTGCTTCGTCAATATCCTTTTGATTTTCTTCAATGATAGCTTTCTTATTGCTCAACAGTGCCTTAATAGCCTCTTGAATTGCATTATTCCTTACCTCTGAAGAAAGCGTGCCCATGATAGGTGCAGCCTTTTTCATTTTCATAGCATAATCTTTCACCACTATATTAACACTCCCTCTATGATATTAGTTTCATAAGTAATATTTCCATAGGTTAGCAAATACGTTTCTATTATTTTATCACATTTATTGGAGGAGTCAACTTGTGTTTACTTTCTTTGTCTTATTACGTTTTGTTTTTCTTAACCTACCTGCTTCTTATATGATTTAATCTTTCTTTTTTTATTTGACCTACTTATAATGAGGAGCAAATATGTTGTAATAGTTTACAAATTTTTTGAGTCTATTTTCTTTGTCTAACGGAATACTTATTATTTTATCATCATGAAGAACATACGCATGCATATCTGAACAATATATAAGACTTCGTTCTCTTCCTCCAAAATAGATTATATCAGATTCCTCTAATATAACCTCTACCTTACCCTTTTTATTGTTAAAACAATATATCTTACCACTTGAAGTCAATCCATATAGATTCTCAGTTCCATCTGGAAGAGCTGAATAGTAGATTATGTCTTCCATTCTTTTAAATGTTTTGTTTCTAACATTAAAAAGGCTATATATAAGGGTTAATATAATAACTCCTAATAAAAATTTTAATAATATTTTTTGCTAGTATCATCCATTATTATTGTCTCCGTAATATTTAATTTAACCCTAGTTTGTTTTCATCTTTTTGCCTTTTATACTGCGTTTTTGTTTTACATATTTATCTATATTTTGTCAACCACTTCTTGTTAATCGATTTATGCTTATTCTTATGTAAAATCTCTCTTAACTAAAACACAAGGACACAAAAAACCCGCATAAATTAAGCTATGCGGGTTCTGCGTCCTTAATAATTATCTTATTCTTTCTGGAAAGCCTACTTTTTTTTGCACCTTACGCAAGGTCTTATTGGCATAATAAGAGGCCTTTTCACCATTGTTTTTAATAATTCCATCAATATATGCCCTATCTTTACTAAGCTCTTCAAACCTATCCTGTATGGGTTTTAACATGGTGGCAACCGCCTCACCAACTGCAAGCTTGAATTCTCCATAGCCTTTACCTTCGAATTCCCTCTCGGTTTCAGCTATAGATTTGTCAGTAGCAATCCCATAGATTTCAATTAGGTTGCTGATTCCAGGCTTATCCTTTGAATGGCGGATTTCATTATCTGAATCTGTAACTGCTCTCTTGAACTTTCTAACAATTGTATCTTTGTCATCAAGAAGAAATATACTTGCATTCGGATTCTCATCAGATTTTGACATTTTCTTAGTAGGCTCTTGAAGGCTCATAATCCTAGCCCCTGTTTTCTTAATATATGGCTCAGGAATGGTAAATACATCTCCATATATAGAATTAAACCGTTCGGCTATATCTCTTGTTAATTCGATATGCTGCTTCTGGTCATCTCCTACAGGAACGATATCAGACTGAAACAAGAGTATATCGGCAGCCATAAGTACTGGATAAGTAAATAATCCAGCGTTAATATTCTCTGCATTCCTAGCCGCCTTATCCTTATACTGAGTCATGCGATTTAGTTCCCCCATATAGGTATAGCAATTAAGAATCCAGCTAAGCTCAGCATGGGCAGGGACATGGGACTGATAATATAAGCAATTCTTTTCAGGGTTAAGCCCAGCTGCAATATATAGAGTAAGTAGGGCCCTTGCCTTTTTTCTAAGTTCTGCTGGCTTCTGTCTTATAGTTATGGAATGCATATCTACAACACAATAAAAACACTCATATTCATCCTCAAAATCTACCCAGTTTCTTAAAGCACCCAGGTAATTTCCTAATTGTAGTGTACCAGTAGCCTGCATTCCCGAAAATAGGGATTTTTTTTCGTTTAGCATTTTCTCACATCCAATTCAATTATTTACAACTCCAATATGGTCCATAATCAGCTTATAGGTTGGAGTGTGTTTTCTATGATTTTATCATTATTTACACTAGATTTAAACATTTAAATAAGAATAATAAAAGTTCAGTCTACTTATTATGACCCAAGATATCAACTAGCTCTATTGGAGAGTCTATAACATTATCATATTCCTCAACCTGTCCAAAACCATACCTTGCATATATAAATGGTACTGATGCTTCCTTTGCTGCCTTGGCATCGCCAGCAGTATCCCCTACATATACAGGGTTTCTTAGTTTGTTTCTTTCAACCACCAGTTTTATATTATCAGCCTTAGGTAAATTTGTCCTGCCAGGATATTCAAAATCCAGAAAATACTTTTCTAATTCAGGAAACACACTAAAGAAACATTGAATATAGCCCTCTTGACAGTTACTTACGATATAAAGCTTATAGTTCTTATGAAGTTTCTTTATAGTTTCTTCAATGCCATCAAATAGGGTGGCACCATGCTTTTCCAGATACTCACACTCATATTCACAGCACTCATCCATTATTGCTATAGCCTTGTCTGCTGGAACACTTTTAAATAACTGAACTGCGATATCATCCAATAGCTGTCCAAATAAACTCTTTAGCTTGTCTGCTGTAACCTCATCAGTTACCTCAGGGTATTTATTATCTAACAGCTCACGAAAAGCTGACGCTACATTTTCAGTTGAATCCCACAAGGTCCCATCTAAGTCAAAAATAATACTATCATACATATAATTAATTTCCTAACCTTTCTCTATAAATATTTATTAAGATAAATTTTTACTTGCTAATACAATCGTTTATATTTGTAATCTCATTGATATATGATGCCTAAAAAAATAAGAATTGTCAAGTAAAAGACTTTTTCTACAATAAAGGCTGAAGCTCCTCACCTGCTTCTAAGGCTATCTTAATTCTCTTGTCTTTATATACAAGCTCTGTTTGTAATCTATGCTTTGCTTTTATTATACAAGTGGTCAACTGACAATTAGCCCATTTTATAGATAATTCTGCTCCACCACGAACACAAAGACCTTTAATACTACCATCCTTCCATATATTTGGTAGGGCAGGTAGTAGAATTATTCTCTCTGGACTACTTTGTACTAACATCTTGGCTATAGCAGCGGTTCCACCAAAGTTACCATCGATTTGAAAGGGTGGGTGATTGTCAAACATATTAGTAAGGGTTGATTTTGAAATTAGGAGCTCTAGATTCTTATAAGCCTCCGCACCATCCCATAGCTTAGCATAAAGATTTATAATCCAAGCACGACTCCAGCCAGTATGTCCACCACCACTTGCTAATCTAAGTTCAAGGGTTCGCCTAGCTGCCCTAGCAAGGTCAGGAGTATCATCCATTGTAATCTGACTTGAAGGATGGAGTCCATATAGGTGGGATACATGCCTATGTCCAGGCTCTAATTCATCATAATCCTCCATCCATTCCATAATGCCTCCCCGCTTACCAATCCGGGTTGGGATAAGCTTATCTAAGGCCTTCTTTATCTCATTATTAAGTTCATCGTCAACTTCTAATATTTCAGCAGCTTTTAGACACTGGGTGAACAAGTCCCTAAGTATCTGATTGTCCATGGTGGCCCCAAATGTCACTGCTCCCTGTACTCCAGTTGGAAGAATATATGTGTTTTCAGGAGATACTGAAGGACAAGTCACTAGGTAGCCATTATGGTCTATTAAGAAGTCGAGGAAAAATAATGCCGCCTCCCTCATAATTGGAAATGCTTCCTTTAAAAACTCCAAATCCTTAGTATACTCATAATGGGTCCACTGATGTGTACATAACCAAGCAGCTCCCATTACCCAATATGATGAAGGAATCCAATGATCCTGAACAGCAGTATCTCCCCACATATCAGTATTATGATGAGCCACAAAGCCACGGCAGTCATACATAACTTTTGCAGTCTTCTGGCCGTTTGGAACCATTCTTTTAATAAAATCGAATAAGGGCCTATGACATTCTGATAGGTTACAAATTTCAGCTGGCCAATAGTTCATTTGAGCATTTATGTTAATAGTGTATTTTGAATCCCAAGGGGGAGTCATATCCTTGTTCCATATACCCTGAAGGTTTGCAGGAAGGGATCCCTCCCTACTACATGCTATAAGAAGATATCGTCCATAATCAAAATACAACTTTGCCATACCCTTGTCTACTTGTCCTTTTTCTGCATTCTTCATTCGCTCTGCAGTAGTAAGACTCTCATATTTTTCAATACCATCTAAATTAAATTCTACTCTACTATATAAGGCTTTATAATCCTTTATATGATTTTGCTTAAGCTGATCATAGCTTTTTTCTGAGGCAGTAGATAAAACTTTTCTTAGGTCTTTCTCAAGGTCTTCAAAACGAAATGTAGTCCCTGCTGTAAATAACAAGGTGACTGCATCTGCATTCTTTACAATAAGATGCTCTCCAATCACTTCACAGCTTCCCCCTTCTACTACCGCCTTGACCATCATAGCAAAATCAATACCACCCTTACCAAGATTGCCTCTTAGCATTATAGTATCTTCTGAAAGTTCTGTCACACTATCATAAAATCGCTCCCTAGTAAGTAAAGCAGAGAATGATATCCTTTGCTTTTCCCCTGATGTAATACGGATTACCATAACATTGTCAGCTTTAGATAAAAACGTCTCTCTCTTAAATGGATTATTCCCCACAACCGCTTCCATACTATGTACTGCATCATCGAGTGATAATGATCGTTTATAGCCGCTTATATCCCCTTCCATACCCTTAAAGTCTATTGTTAGATCTCCAAGACTTTGATAAGGTCTCTGACTCTGGGGTATTCCTGATAAAGCATATATCATAAGCTCTTCAGCCTCAGGAATCTGTCCACTTAAAATCAATTCTCTTATTTTGGATAGATTTCTTAGAGCATGGGGGTTGTTTCGTTCAACATAAGCCCCATACCATACACTATCTTCATTTAGTTGAATTCGCTCAGTATTAACTTTGCCAAATATCATAGCACCCATACGTCCATTACCAATGGGTAAGGCCTCTTCCCAAGAATTGGCTGGTTTATCATACCATAATCTGCTCATATATAACTTTCCTTTCAATATTCATAATTCGATAGATAATTGCAGAAGTCTTTTACTTTATGATCTTATGCAAGTTTAACAAACCATGACAGGCAGGCTTTCGCTACCTTGACCTCGTAACAGTACATAAGGTAAAAGGGATGAAAACATATTCATCCCCAACCTAAAATACTTATATGCCTAGATATATTCTTATCTTGGCTCTTAATAATGTCTTATATCTTAAAGCGAATTACATTCCATGAATGCTTATTTAATATTGCATTTGCAGCCCTTTCGCCAACACTTGTAGCTCCATTATTATGAGGTACAACATTATCAGAATTATCCACAGTATTTGTGGCTTTCAAATCCTCATGCTCTAATACAATATGTTCAATTAGCTCGGCATTCTCATAATCACGTAAGTCAATTTCTAGGTCAATACTTTCCTCTAATGAACGATTGACTGCGAATACAGTTAACTCTTTCTTTTCATCATTTACTACAGCAACGGTCTCTACATAAGGTACCTTTTTTAATCTATCTGTATCGTAGGTATCACTACTTACAACTGGAGCTAGAGCTACTCCCCTACCATAATTTGATGTGTGCATGAAAGGATAAAATATAGTCTGTGCCCATGCCTTTCCACCGTTTTCTGTCATTATAGGTGCTATAACATTGACAAGTTGTGCAAGACAAGCCATTTTTACCCTATCGCAATTTTTTAACAGGGTAATAAGAAGGGTACCTACAACTAAGGCATCTTCAAAATTATAGACATCCTCTAACTGGTGAGGTGCAATCTGCCAGCGTTCAAGCTTCTTATCTGCCTCGTTACTATGGAACCATATATTCCACTCATCAAATGATAAATTAATAGTCTTATCTGATTTTTTAACAGCTTTCACGTAGTCACAGATAGCGGTAACTGACTTAATAAAGTTATCCATGTCAATGGAGCTGGCAAGATAAGCTTTAGTATCATTGTTAGGATTTCCATAATAGTTATGAAGAGATATATAATCTACATAATCATAAGTATGCTCTAATACTGTAGCTTCCCATTTACCAAAGGTCGGCATAAAAAGACTTGAGCTTCCGCAAGCGACTAATTCAATGCTTGGATCCAATTCTTTCATGATCTTAGCAGTTTCACATGCAATTCTACCATATTCCTCAGCGGTCTTGGCACCAATCTGCCATGAACCATCCATTTCATTACCAAGACACCATACCTTTATATCAAATGGCTCCTCAAATCCATGGGCCCTTCTCATATCACTATAATAAGTTCCTTTTGGGAAATTACAATACTCTAGAAGGTTTCGAGCTTCATCTGGACCTCTGGTTCCGAGATTAACTGCCTGCATTACCTCTGTATTAGCCCGCTTTGCCCATTCTTGAAATTCGTCAATTCCCACTTCATTGGTTTCAATTACGTGCCAAGCTAATTCTGCACGTCTAGGGCGCTTTTCCTTTGGACCAATCCCATCCTCCCAATTGTAGCCTGAAACAAAATTACCTCCAGGGTAACGTACAATTGGTACATTTAACTGGTTTACTAATTCAATAACATCTTTTCTAAAACCCATATCATCTGCACTTGGATGACTTGGCTCGTATATTCCATTATATATAGCCCTACCAAGATGCTCAATAAAAGATCCATAAATCCTTTTATCGATTTCTCCTACGGAAAAATCCTTATTAATTATCAGCCTTGCTTTCATATAATTAACCATCCTCTCAATTATTATCGTATATTATATAGGATTATTTCATTTGATTATTTAACTTGGTTTGTAAATCGTTTTACCATTATTATAAGTATAAGTACATAGTAAGTCAATGTGGTTTTTTATAATATGTTTGTATATAAATCATAATAAAGGCATGTCATAAACTAACTAATAGTACCATGACATGCCTTTGATATTTTATCTCTTTAAATATTTATATGTAAATTCTTATTGTTTACTCAAGTTCTCTGTTATTCTGTCTATCATAAATTTCTTGAATTCACTATCCTCATTCTTATCAAGGTATGGCCCATCTGCGGCAAACACCATACCATATGGGCTTTCCTTTGTATATGGACTCCAATATGGCATTTCGCTTCCATCAGCATCCTTTCCATTTGGATCTCCATTTTTAACAAAATTACACCAGTAATTACACATCTGTCTGGCCAAATCATAATGCTTGCCTGTAAATGGCCTCCAGCATTTTGCTAGTGTTTCAAAGGTAAACCACAGCTCAACAGAATGAAAGTTGCCCGGATTATCCCAGCCAGGTATATCCGTATCAAAACAGTAATAAAAACACTTATCATTGTTTTTATTACTTTGATGTTGTAAGAATACACTCTTTATTGTACATTCTAGACCACTCATAGTCCCATAGCTATTACCGTTTTTATTCCAAGCCTCTTTATAGCTTAAGAACTCCTCACTATGGGGCCCAAATATCTCCTTTGCCTTTTCTAAAAATTCCTCATCTGAGTCAGCCATTATAGAATTTAAGAACTCATCCGATGTAATTCCTGACAAGATGGGTACCTTAGCATGCTTGTTCTGCATCATGAGAGACAGGGGCACTCCTACACAGTACTTCTCATCAATAACTGTAGTCATCATCCTGTTAATCTTATAAAATTCACTATATTTATTACGGACATATATTGGATCCAACTTCCTTGCTTCTTCTAGATTCTTTACGCCCATGTACTCAAAAAAGTTTATACCATTTTGTTCAGCCTCAGATAAGGATTGTATGAAACTAACCTTCATATCATTATATGGGCTATTAATCATTGCACTTTGAATAATGGCCTTTTGAAATAATCCAGAGCAGTTAGGGCTAGTCAATATGGACAAGACACTTCCTCCACCAGCTGACTGGCCTGCTATGGTTATATTATTAGGGTCTCCGCCAAATGCTTCAATATTTCTAATAACCCATTTCAGTCCTGCCACCTGGTCTAGATGCCCAAAATTGGTAGGAGCCTCAGATTGATTTGCTGTAAGTTCAGGATGAGCTAAAAATCCAAATGCATTGAGTCTATAATTAACTGTTACTACCACGACTCCTCGCCTGGCAATTCGCTCACCATCAAACTCCATCTCAGATGTATAGCCCCATTGGAGTCCTCCCCCAAAATACCATACCATTACAGGTAGTTTTTCGTCTACGCTCTTTGCATTTGTCCATACATTAAGATACAGGCAGTCCTCACTCATGGGTATATCCGGATCCACATGCCATTCCCTGCAATATATATCAGTACCTAAACCTGGTGTGTCCTGCATACCAATTGGTTTAAACCGATATGCCTCTAGTGTTCCCTCCCAATCAGGGCAGGGTTGAGGGGCTCGCCATCTATTCTCTCCAATAGGTGGGGCGGCAAAGGGAATTCCTTTGAAGGCAGTTATCCTTGGGTCAGCTGCCTCTATTCCTTTTACAAATCCATTTTCAGTCTTAGCCAGTCTTATCATAATGTCCTCACTTTCTAGCTTTAAGCTCATATTTATATAATCTTTATAAATCAAATGCTTACTACTGAATCTCTTATAACCATATTACAAGGTAATTTTATTACTTCTCCAGAACAGTCCAATTCATTGTCTATTATGTCAAGAAAATATTCTGCTGCAGCTTTCCCAATTAGCTTCAGAGGAATATCATTTGTTGTAAGCTGTGGCCTTAGATAAGAGGAGATTTCATTATTATCATAGCCTACTACTGATATATCTTGCCCTATTACTAAATTATTCTCATACAGGTAATCATATGCTCCAGCCGCCATCAAATCATTCATACAAAAAAGAGCAGTGACATTTTCCTTGATTAGCTTCTCAGCCTCTGTATATCCTGATTCCCTCATCCAATCCCCATGTCTAACCCAATCTGGATTAAATAAAATCTGCTCCTCATATAGGGCCTTTTGATATCCTAGGCTACGATTCTGAGTATGAAGATTATCTTTATCACCAGCTATCAAACCTATTCTTCGATGTCCCTTTGAAATTAGATATTTAACCAGGTCATAGCTACCCTTTTCATCATCAAAAACTACTGAGGGAAATTTTGGAGATGATGACAAAGCATAAACTATTATCGCCGGGGTCGTAAAGTCATCCTTAAAATAATTGATATACCTACAATGCCCTGCCACATACATAATGCCATCAACCTTTATTGATAAAAGTTCTTGAATAGCCGGACCAAATACAGATTGAATTTTTGATTCATTGTTATACCAGGTGTTCTTCCACCTGTCATATAACCTCATATTTATTAGAATAGTCCGATAGTTGTTGTCATCGCAGTATGCCATTATAGCCTCTACAATTGCTGGTGTACTAAATAAATCTAAATCCTCTACAATAATTCCAATAATTCTGTTTTTTTGCTTTCTTATACCTTGTGCAAAGTAATTTGGATGATATCCAGTCTGCTTAACCACCTCAAGGACCCTTTGCCTGGTTTTCTCACTAACCTTGGGCTTATCATTTAATACATTAGATACTGTAGCTACAGACACATTGCATATGCTGGCAATTTCCTTTAATGTAATCAAGCTCTCAAATCCTTTCAGGTATATCTATGTAAAACGTTTAATCTGATTATAACCAAAATTTTTAACGATTTCAACTATATTGCAAATTCTCACTTCTAAATTATAGAAAATCTTAATATAGGGGTATGGACAGGGGAAGATATAAACGGTAAAATAAAAACAAAATTATAAACCATCTTGAAAGGATGATAATTATGAAAGAGATTTCAAGCTTTACCATTGATCATTTGAGGCTACTTCCAGGAATATATGTATCTAGAAAGGATCAGTTAGGCAAAGAAACAATAACCACATTTGACCTAAGAATAACCAGACCTAACCATGAATCTCCTATGCTTACAGGAGAGATTCATACTATTGAACATCTGGGAGCTACCTATCTAAGAAACCATAAGGAATATAAAGATAGAATCATATATTTTGGACCTATGGGTTGTCGAACTGGGTTTTATTTGATTCTAGGTGGAGACTGCAATTCCAAAGATATAGTGCCACTGATAAGAGAAATGTTTGAATTTATTAATGATTTTGAAGGTGATATTCCAGGGGCAACTGCCATAGGCTGTGGCAATTACCAGGACATGAATCTTACTATAGCAAAGCATTATGCAAATCGTTATCTAAATGAGGTCTTATATAATATTAATGATGAACGCCTAATCTATCCTAGCTAATTTCATTCTTATAAACACTACTATTACTTCGTTTGCATGAATGAACCTCCTCTGAATATACTATAATGAATATATACTATAGGAGAAGCTATGGCAGAGGACGGCTTACTTCATACAGCAGAACTTCTAAAAACCGCACTACCTTATGTAGATATTAAATCCAGATTGACCTTAGACTTCATCGTTAAGCTGTACGATCTTATCATTTGCATGCAAAATCTTAGAACACAAGATGTTTCTGCCTGTGGCTTAGAAAACGAAAAGGTAGATATAGAAACCTTACTAAATAAAATAAGACCAAAATGCAATGATAATGAACGTCCTTTTGTAGATAAGATATTAAATATCTTTCAGGCCAAAAGAACGTTTGAAATGTATAACACTTATATGGAGGCCATGAAAACCATGCAAGGCTTCGATGGATTTAATGGAAATAACTCAAGCGAAGAAAGCTCAGAATTTAACGAAAGTGATGTAGAAAATGATACTTCTCAAAGCCCCAATATAAAAGACCCCATAAATAGCTTTAAGGATTTTGATTTATCCACTATCTTTGCTAGTTCCACTACAAAAATTAATAACACAGATAATCCTGATAATAATGATCATATAGATAGTACTGACGATTTTAATAATTCCAATAATACTGATAATACCGATAATACTGATAGTAACCATAATACTAACGATACTGATTATACCGATAACAATAATAAGACTACAAGCAATTCCATGATTGAAAACTTAATGGCCATGATACCTCCAGACCAGTTAGAAAGCTTTGAAAACTTAAGAATGCTTTTTGACTCAATGTCATATGATGATAATAACAAATCGGATGAAAATGAGTAGTGATAATATGGCTGATAATAATTCTAAAATGAATAATGTAGATCCACGTAAGCTTGTAATTTTAATGGAGTTAATGAAGGAGGCTGAAGGAAAATCCATAGATAAAATGCTTCCAATGATAATGGAGGCAAATAAAAAGTTACAGGCTCAAAATCTTAGCTTTACTAAGGATGAAAGCGATATTATGATAGATGCACTAACAAAAAACATGTCACCTAAGGATAAGGCTCAATTTGAGATGATAAGAAAATTAATGACCAATAGAAAATAATAAAAAACAAAGCTTAAGGTAATAATCCTATACCTTAAGCTTTGTTGTAATATAAATTAGGCTCTTTCTTCTTGCACAGCCTCCATATACATTCTGATGTATTCTCTAATATATAGGGCAAAGGACATTGTCAAAAATATACCACATACCATCATAAGTATATTTTGTGTTGCCTCAGAAAGCTCCGGTAATGCTACCAAGACAAGCATAACTGCATAAAAAACTGCAGTTGATACCCTACCAAACCATTTTGACCCATCTAGACGTTTATCCTTCTTCAGCATAGCCAAACCCGCTATAAACATAAATAACTGCATGGCAACAAAAAGTATTAGCAATAAGAACATCCACTTTATTTCAACTATAAGAACAAATATTAAGGATGCCTGTGTTAATTTATCAGCCAAGGGATCCAAAAGCTTACCAAGCTCTGTCACCATGTTAAAGGTTCTTGCAATAAATCCGTCCAAAAAATCTGTTAAACCTGACGCAAGTACTATTGCAGCCGCCTGCATATACTGCTTTGGTTCTTCAGCTCTTATATATTGCATTACGAATATTGGTATAAGTAAAAAGCGAATATAGCATAAAACATTTGGTATACTCCATAAGTCTCTTTTGTTAAATTTGGTTAGAATCTTCATAATTTATACCTCTTTAATATGGTTTGATGAATCTGCTTATTAGTGTACATTTTAACATATAATCTCTTATTATCAAAGAGTTTTTTACTTATACTATTATCTTGGCTGTTAAATCAAGAATAAAACCCCTCCCCTTAAAGTCTCCAATGTAATGTAGGCTTTCACAAAGGACAAGGGGTGAGGTTAATATTTCTAGTAAAATCTAGTGTGATTTTACTTTACAACTATATTTACTATCTTACCGGGTACATATATTTCTTTTATTATACTACCATCAATCTTATCTGCAAAAGCTTCCTTGGCAATTGAAAGTACATTATCCTTAGGGGCATCCACTTCAATCATTATAGTTCCTTTAGTTTTTCCATTGACTTGGACAGCTATCTCGATCTCACTATCCTTCATCTTATCCTCATCATAGCTAGGCCATGAGTTGTCAAATATACTTGTATTATGTCCCATCTGTGACCACAATTCCTGACTTACATGGGGTGCAAAAGGGGCAAGCAAGATCAAGGCAGTCTCTAGTGTCTCACGGTCGATTCCTCCAGCTTTTTTCGCTATGTCAATCATTTTATTATTATACTCCATAAAACCACTAATAACTGTATTAAGGCTAAAGCTCTCTAGTCTTGTAGTTACGTCATATATAAAGCGGTTACGAAGCTTAACCATATCATCTGTAGCCTTTATAGTTTTATTCTTATTCTCCATTACCAAATTATAGAAACGATTTATATAGCGATATACTCCCTCTATTCCCCTATCGTCCCATTCAGAATCAAGCTCTGGGGGTCCAACAAATAATTCATATAGTCTAAGCGAATCACAACCATAATCCTTTATAAGTCCATCAGGTGAAACCACATTACCCTTTGATTTACTCATCTTTGCTCCATCTTTTACAATCATGCCCTGGTTAAAGAGCTTGATAAATGGCTCATCAAAATCAATTACACCAATATCATATAGAAATTTTGTGTAAAACCTAGAATAAAGAAGGTGAAGTACTGCATGCTCAACTCCGCCGATATACATATCTACAGGAAGATACTTTTTAGCCTTTTCCTTACTCACAAGCTCATCATTGTTCTTATTATCAATATAGCGTAGGAAATACCAAGATGAACCTGCCCATTGAGGCATGGTATTGGTTTCTCTCTTGGCAGGCTTTCCACAGGTCGGACATGTGGTGTTAACCCAGTCATCTATATTAGCTAGTGGCGATTCTCCTGTACCAGTAGGCTCATATTTGTCTACCTCTGGAAGTAATAAGGGAAGGTCTTTTTCAGGAACGGCTACGGGGCCACATTGGTCACAATGGATAATGGGAATAGGCTCACCCCAATATCTTTGACGTGAGAAGACCCAGTCACGAAGCTTATAATTTACTGTCTTCTTACCAATGCCCTCTTTTTCCAATAAATCAGGAACCTCATTTTTGGCCTTCTCGGAATCCATTCCATTCCATTGTCCTGAGTTAATCATAATACCAGGAAGTGTATAGGGTTCTGTTAATTCTTCCTCCTCTTTGCCGTCCTTTGAAATTACTTGTGTAATTGTAATGCCAAATTTTTTTGCGAATTCAAAGTCTCTATCGTCATGGGCAGGAACACACATTATGGCTCCTGTACCATAGTCAGCCAGTACATAATCTGAAATCCAAATAGGAATTAGTTCTTTTGTAAGTGGATTAATGGCATAGCTACCTGTAAATACACCAGTCTTCTCTTTATCCTGAAGACGATCTACAGATGATTTCATTGATGCTTTAAAAATATAATCCTCTACTGCTTGTTTTTGCTGTTCTACAGCTAGTTCTTTGGCTAAAGCATGCTCTGGAGCCAGTACCATAAAGGTTGCCCCATATAAGGTATCAGGTCTAGTGGTATAGACTCGAATCGACTTATCACTTCCATCAACAGGAAAGTCTACTTCAGCGCCATAGCTTTTACCAATCCAATCAGACTGCATCTTTTTAACCTTTTCAGGCCAATCAAGCTTATCTAAATCATCAAGAAGCCGGTCAGAATACTTGGTGATTCTTAGCATCCACTGGTTAAGATTCTTCTTTGTTACAGCTTCACCACAGCGCTCACATCCGCCATTTACTACCTCTTCATTGGCAAGTCCAGTTTTACAGGAAGGGCACCAGTTAATTGGCATTTCTTTCTGATAGGCAAGTCCAGCCTTGAACATTTTTACAAAGATCCACTGAGTCCATTTATAAAAATTCGGGTCTGTGGTATCAATCTCCATATCCCAATCATAGATAGCAGATATATCATCTATCTGTTTTTTGAATACTGCAATATTTTCAGCTGTGGATTTACTTGGATGTACTCCTTTTTGAATAGCATAGTTTTCAGCTGGAAGACCAAATGCATCCCAGCCCATAGGATGAACGATATAATGACCATTTAACATCTTATACCTACTCCATACATCACTAATAACATATCCTCTCCAATGACCCACATGTAGCCCATTTCCAGAAGGGTATGGAAACATATCAAGACAATAGTATTTTGGCTTCTTACCATCGTTTACATTGACTGAATTGTCTTCCCAGTGTTTTTTCCATCTCTTTTCTATTTCCTTATGATTATAAGGTGTTGACATATTATTCTCCTCCTTAATAAGTATCTCCTAATTTTAAAGCACGATAAATACAAAAAAATCCCTTCATCAATAAAAGAGACGAAAGGATAGGTTCCGTGGTACCACTCTGATTCATAATCACATAAAATATAATTATGTGTATTTACACATAATGCATGAGACTATGCACTTTATATTCTATAACGAGAATACCGTCCTGACCTACTATAGTTCAACCAGGAAGCTCAAAGGCGAGTTGGGAGACTGTTACTGCCACCTTACACCAACCGGCAGCTCTCTATAAGCACATCTTCTCTTAATACTCCTTATCAAAGCTTTTAAAATATGAAATTAAGCTTATTATATTAAAATGTCCAGAACACACATAGATAATATCTTATACATGAGTTTCTAACATGATTTTATATACACTTTATAAATATAACACTTGTTTTATTTTTGTCAAGCGATTTAAAGCAAAATCTAGAGATAGCCAGTCGTATAGCTAATTGTATTAGTAATAAAATCCCTAAAACATAATATATTGTTACATAATAAAGTATAAGTTTATATTGCTTAATCATATGAGGAGGTTTGGATTGAATGGATTTTCTATCAGGGCTGATTTACAATTATGGTTTGATTGCAATGTTTTTAATAATTATGCTGGAATATGCCTGCTTTCCAGTTTCTAGCGAAATTGTGCTACCTCTATCTGGTGCTATAGCATCCATTAATAACACTCATTTTCTTGTTATACTTCCTCTAAGTATAATAGCAGGGCTTATAGGAACAGGCATATGCTATACCGTAGGTTGGTTCGGAGGGGGAGTAATAATAAATGGTATTAAAAAAAGGTTCCCTAAATCTGAAAAGTCAATCAATGCCTCTTATGATAAATTTAACAAAAATGGAGCATCTGCAGTCTGCATAGGCCGAGTCATTCCCCTTGTCCGCACATATATAGCTCTCATTGCAGGATCAGCAAAACTAAAGCCTTCCACATATTTTCCCGCATCTTTTTTAGGAATTACAATATGGAATACTCTCTTGATAGGACTTGGTTATTCTCTTCGAGAAAATTATAGCAGGGTGGCTAGCTACTATGAACGTTACAAGCATAATTTAATGCCTATATTTATCGTATTCACAGGCTTCTTAATAATCCGTAGCATATATAATAAGAAAAGAAAAAGGCCTGCTAATTCAACCGAGTAATCAGGTTTGTTAGCAGACCACTATTTATATTCTTTATATTATACAGATTCAATAGCCATACTTATTATATACTCTCTGATACAACTGATTTATTTTTCCATTTACCTGATATCACCCTTATAGCTCCAAAAATTCCTGTAGCAAACCAAGTAAGTGCTGTTGCCCAGAATATGCCATGAAATCCTATTATACTGGACAGGTATATTGACAAACTTACCCTAACAAGTACTTCTATCATTCCCATAATCATGGGGATTTTAATATCTCCTGCCCCACTTAGGAAGTTTCTTGTAACGAATATTAGACCTAAAAAGCTATAGAATAGGCATGTTATCCTTATTCCCTCTACCCCATTTCTAACCACCTCATAGTCCTCTTTTTTTGTAAATAGTCTCATTATATATTCCCCACCAAAGTACATAACAGGAAGCATTAAAAGACTAAATATTAAGATTATAATAACAGATGATCTCATTCCCTTTTTAGCTCGCTCTATTTTTCCTGCACCAATGTTCTGTCCAGTGAATGAAGCCACTGCTGCTCCTAAGGACATGGAGGGTTGCATAACAAGCTGCTCAATCCTATTTACCACTGTATAGGAAGCCATTATGGTGGCTTGGAAGCTGTTTATAACAGATTGTAAAGCCATCATTGAGATAGATACAAAGGAATTCTGTAAGGCAACCGGTATACCGAGTCTTATACATTTTTTGAGGATATCTCTATCTGGTTTGAATTCATTTAAAGGCATTCGAAGAATTTTAATCTTATTTAAAGCATAAATAATACAACCTGTAGCTGAGACAAATTGAGAAATTATTGTCGCTATAGCCACACCTGGAACCCCCATTTTAAACACTATTACAAAAAGCAGATCTAGAACAACATTTAAAATACTTGCAACTATGAGAAAGATTAGGGGAGTTATTGAATCTCCTAAGGCTCTAAGGACAGCTGATATACCATTATAGCCTGCTATACCTAAAATCCCAAGGAATGAAATCTTCACGTAGATTGTAGATTGATCAATAATCTCAGGCGGAGTACCTAAAAGGTTTAGTAAAGGACGACCAACAAAGAATCCAATTAGACCCATAATAACTGCGGCTACAAATATCATATATGTAGCCGTAGCAAAGCTCTTTCTAACCTTGTCATAATCCCCAGCTCCAAAATACTGTGAAATTACTATTGAGATACCAGCTGATAGACCAAAAGTTAGTCCAAAAATAAGAAATATCAATGAACCTGATGCGCCTACTGCTGCCAAAGCATCCTTATTAACAAATTTGCCTACTACAATTGAGTCTACCATATTATATAGCTGTTGAAATATATTACCAATTAACATTGGTCCTGAGAATTTCAGTATTAATTTAGCCGGACTTCCTTCAGTCATATCCCGGGTCATGTTTTTAGTCATCTTACACCTCTATACTTTCTAAAATTTAACTTAAATCCAACATACTAGCTATGCATTATAATAGTATACTCCATTTTTAAATATAATTAAATGTTTTTTATAATAAGAATGATGTTGTTTACCCATAATTCATTTCTTACATAATTCACTTTTATCCTCATATAATTTAAAGAAGATTGACCAATTTAACCATAGTCGCATAGATCAACCTATTATCAATCATGCGCAGAAATGGAGGTAAAATGCACTGGCATAGTATATCCATAGAAGACACTATAAAAAAATTGAAAACCGATATTAAACAGGGGCTTTCTCTTGAAGATATCGAGGAAAGACAAAAACTATATGGGGAAAACATATTAAAGGGGAAGAAAGGCAAAAATCTTCTGCAAAAATTCATCGCTCAATTTGCTGATTTCATGATTATAATCTTAATATGTGCTGCTATGTTATCCTTATTTGTATCATATATGGATGGTAAGCCTGACTTTGTTGACCCAGTTATTATATTATTAATAATAATAGTAAATGCATTTCTTGGGGTTTTACAAGAGACAAAAGCTGAAAAAGCACTAAACGCCCTAAAAAAACTGTCTGCTCCCCTAGCCCATGTACTAAGAGATAATAAGGTTACTGAAATTCCTTCCTCACAGCTAGTTCCAGGAGATATAGTAATCTTAGAAACTGGCTGCTTTGTTCCAGCTGATTGTAGGCTGGTCCACAGTGTTAATCTTAGAGTTGAGGAGGCCTCCCTGACTGGAGAATCCCACCCCGTAGAAAAGAATGCTAATGTATGCTTGTTGCCTGATACTAATCTTGCTGACCAAATAAACATGGCCATGGCTACAAGCACTGTACTGTATGGTAGGGGTGTAGGTATAGTTACTTCTATTGGAATGGATACACAGGTAGGACATATTGCTAAAATGATTATGGAGGATGATACTCCTGATACTCCATTACAAAAAAGACTGGCAAAAACCGGTAAGGTTCTTGGAATTGCAGCACTTATTATATGTGGCCTAGTCTTTTTAATTGGAATATACAAAGATATCCCCCCTTTTGATATGTTTATGACCTCTGTAAGCCTTGCCGTAGCCGCTATTCCTGAGGGACTACCAGCTATAGTTACCATAATGCTTTCTTTAGGTGTACAAAGAATGGCTAAAAGAAATGTGGTTATCAGAAAACTACCTGCTGTAGAGACTCTGGGAAGTGCAACAGTAATTTGTTCTGATAAGACAGGAACTTTGACACAAAACTTAATGACTGTTACTGAAATCTCCTCCTATGAGGGAAATGAAAATATAAAAAGTGACTATGGCTTCTTTCTCCTATCCCACGCCGCCCTATGCTCAGATGCCACATTACAGATAGAGAACAATCAGCCCATTCTCAATGGTGAGCCTACAGAAAATGCCCTAGTCCTTTCCGCATATCATGCAGGAGCTAACAAATCAGATTTGGATTCACTTTATCGCAGAATATATGAGATACCCTTTGATTCAACTAGAAAGCTCATGACTACAGTACATAAAGATTCAGATACAGGGTCCTACCGCAGTATCACAAAGGGAGCATTTGATATCTTAATCCCTCGCTGCTCACATATTTATAAAAACGGGAATAGACAGCCCATGACTAATAGAGACAGAAACAAGATAAATGCTATTAATACTACGATGACAGGTCGGGCTCTTAGAGTTATTGCTGTTGCATTTAAAAACCTCCCCAAATTTGACTCAAAATCTGCCAACAAAAGTCTTGAGGAAGATTTAACCTTTATAGGACTTATCGGCATGATAGATCCACCCCGTCAGGAGGTTAAGGAGGCTGTAAGAATCTGTCGCCAGGCAGGAATTAAGCCTGTGATGATAACAGGTGATCATATTTTGACAGCAAAGGCTATTGCTAAGGAATTAGGAATTCTAACGGGCCAGACAGAAGCTATTACCGGTGAAGAATTATCAAAGATGTCAGATGAACGACTTCACAAAACAATATCTCGTTTTAGCGTCTTTGCAAGAGTAACCCCAGAACATAAGGTTAGGATAGTTAAAGCCTATCAGAATAAAGGCGAGGTTGTAGCAATGACTGGTGATGGGATAAATGATGCTCCTGCTTTAAAGACCGCAGATATAGGCTGTGCTATGGGCATTACCGGAACAGACGTTGCAAAAAATGCTTCGGATATGATACTTACTGATGATAATTTCGCTACAATTGTAGCTGCTGTACGTGAGGGTAGGGGGATTTATGATAATATTAAGAAGGCTGTGCATTTTCTTCTTTCTAGTAATATAGGAGAAATTCTCACTATATTTGTGGCTATATTATTAGGATTACCCACTCCCTTAGTAGCGGTTCAATTGCTTTGGGTAAACCTTGTAACAGATTCTCTTCCTGCAATTTCATTAGGTGTTGAACCAGCACCAAAGGATATAATGCACAGAAAACCCATCTCGCCTAAGAAGGGAATGTTTGCAGATGGACTCGCCTTACAGATAATAATAGAAGGAATCCTTATTGGGTCATTAGCCCTTACCGCCTTTGTTATAGGAGTTAGAAATTACGACTCTCCACAGACATATAGGGCCATTGTTAACCATGAGCTAAGCAACCTGCCAACCTTGGTTCCCTGGGTGGGTAGAACCATGTCCTTTGCGGTACTAAGCCTATCTCAGCTCTTTCATTCCTTCAATATGAGAAGCAACCGGTCACTTTCAGAAATCGGTATATTTACAAACACAAGGCTCGTTATATCCTTTATAATATGTGCATTCTTACAAATTGCTGTAATATCCTTTGCTCCGCTTGCTAACATATTTCAGGTAGTACCCCTAAATCTTCGTCAATGGGCAATCGTATTACTACTTTCCATCACCCCCATAGTAGTAGTCGAGCTTCAAAAGAAAACAAATAAGAAAAAAAATACTTGAATTAATAACTAGAATTTTTCTGTTTCGTGAATAAAAACATAGATGAAATGCTCCCCAATACAACAAATAGGAGCACTTCATCTATGATTAAATATTAGTCTGTTATAATAAGCCAATTAAGCTAAAATGAAACAAGTAGATAATTAGAAGTTACTGTTGTCTTTTTCATTTCTATGTGCTTTTTCGTTTATATGTTTTTTTATCATGAAAACTATTCCAGTTATTTGCATAATAATAAATATAGGTATAAAAATATAATTTACATAAAAGTTTTCTGAAGGTATAGCTATAATTAATCCCACTAAACCTAGTATAAAACAAAGATGCGGATCTTTAAATTTCTTTAGCATATAGCACTCCTTTCATGGGTGACGTGGGGACGGGGTTGTTTGATGACGTGGGGACGTTGATGACGTGGGGACGGGGTTGTTGACACAAGGAAGACATTGAGGAGAGGACAAGGGGACGGGAAGACAAGACAGATGAAACATCCCCTTATCCTTTGATTTTATTACTATATCTATCCTTCCAAAATAAGTCCATATAAGAGCAACTGTAATTATGCCTAATATGGTATATATAAATATAGCAAATATTGAACTGGGTTTGGAATCGTATACTTCAAGACTGTCAGACATTTCGTTGATATTCATTAGTATAGGTTTCATTTTGGTTCTCCTTAGTACAGTATGTTTTGGGTTTGTAATTTACTATATTTAATTCTAGTTACATTTGTTTTATATATTAAGGGCATATATAAGAACAATTTACTTAGTATGACATTGTTTGTAAGTAACCAAAGATATCTTGATTGTTTATTATTATGAATTAAAAACCACCTGCTCCACCTCCGCCGGCTCCTCCACCGGCCCCCCTCTTGATAAAATATAAATAATAATTATCAACATTAAAATTCCCCCTTTATATAAAATAATATTTGTAATAATTTCAATTATATTACATTTATAAAAGTATATAACAATTTGTCTTAATATAAGCTCTTAGTTTTAAAATATATTAAGATATTGTATACCGTAAAACTTGCATGCTATACTCTATATGTTTCTTAATATCAATAATATCCCCTTTGCACCCTTCTCTGAAAATCCACACATCTAAAATCTGTTCATTATCCACGACTTCTACAGCTTTAGTTGTTGTAATAATAGTTTCACCGTTATTAGCTATAAAGTCTTTAAAGTTTTGAGCTGTTTCCATTAATATCTCTTGTAACCTAGTAGCTGTAAATTTGCCTGATCTTGAAATTACATTTTTATATCATATGATTGTTCTGATAGAATGTTCATTTTTTATATCCTCCGTAATAAATCTAATATTTTTTTATAATATTTTCGTAACTATTCACGACCTCGTTTCGAGTCCAACTGATTTTTGCGCAAAATATAGATTTTTAAAAATTATTTTATACCCTAAAGTGCGTAATTGGTGGATAACCATTCAACAATTATTGGATTATTTTCGCATATTATCCACATTCCTTTTTACCATATCAGAAATTGATCAAATTCACTTTTTTACTGACTTTCAGCTAAGATATAACTATCAAGTTTTAACGAAAGATGGTGGTCTCATTTACTAAGGACGAAATGATTGAACAATTGTTGCAGCAGATGAATTGACTTGTTTATTTAATAGCTAATTCCTTAATAATTACGTTCAACTATAAATTTAAACAGTGCACCAACACAAAAGCAATACTTTCAAGTACAAGTTTGGCGGCATAGGAAGCAATTGAAATTCAATTTAGTATGGTTATTATATAACCTCAACGTCATCTTCTTTTAAATCTAATTTCATTTATACCCCAAGAGATGAGTGGTAGTAGTATAGAACTTACTGCTATACTAATTACACTATTCTCATTAAATTGAACTTTCCATTCAATCAAGAACTTAATTATATACATAAATATCAGAAAAATAGCGCATCTTATAGAACCTATGACAACATAGTATATAAATCCAACTTTTCTTTTAATACTCCACTCTTCCTCAAATTCTTTTTTTCCTTTATAAAATGATTTTTTAAATTCATTTAAAATCCTCCTAATTTCGTAACAGAATCCCAAATATAGATTACAGTTGTTCCAACTAAAACTCCAGCAACTGCACCTACAGGTCCACCTATACTCCCTCCAATGGCACCTCCAACTTTACCAGCAACTGAGGCCCCAC
>FZPS01000133.1_pt51 | contig 183827 bp, 182 predicted proteins | sample 1817821 | NCBI WGS metagenome assembly FZPS01 (sample SAMEA104158645, study PRJEB21678) | metagenome | place: Germany | collected 2015-04-21 | reverse complement strand
TTCCTTGCTCAAGCTTTCGCTTTAGCTTACTTTGTTTGTTCAAATTTACTTTAGAACTTCGTCCGCAATTCCTTACTCAATCTCTTGATTTTCATTGCGTACTCAAAGGTTCTTATGCTGTTTTATTGTCAATGTTCAAGTTTTTATTACTATATTCTGCGCCTCTGTCTTTTGTGACAGCTTTAATAGTTTATCATACCTCAAGGGTACTTGTCAACTGCTAATTAAATTTTATCTGTATTTCCCTCAGCGGGAATATTAGTTTAGCATTGCAGTTCTTCCTTGTCAACTGTCAATTTTTGCTAAATTTTTCAGTCTTTTTTAGGCGACAGCTTTGTTAGTTTACCATAACTATAATTTAAAGTCAACAGGTTTTCAGCTATATTTTTTATCTTTTTTAGGGGACGGTTCTTTTCGTTCTCGAAATTTCGAGAACGAAAAGAACCGTCCCCTAAAAAGTCCCCTAAAAATTGAAAGTTTTGTTGAATTTTGAAGGATTATGTAATATAATTATGAAAAAGTCAAATGGTGTGAGGTTGTTATGGAAAAGCCGGTAAATAAAATGTTGTCATCGTCTGAATTATCTTTTTTCTGCATGCAGATTGCAATGATACTTAAGTCCGGTATGCTCATCAATGACGGCATTGACTGGATGTATGACGATATTGAAGAAGGTAATGTGAAAAGTGCTCTTTATTCGGTAAAAAGCAAGTTGTCTGAAAAGGTTCCCCTTCATGAGGCCATGAAAAGCTCCGGTTATTTTCCTTCTTATATAGTGAATATGACCCAGATAGGAAGCCTGACCGGCAAGCTTGAAAATGTCATGAATTCCTTGTCCTTATACTATGACAGGGAAAATTTCCTGAAAGGGAAGCTAAGGAATTCTGTTTTTTACCCTGCTATGCTTTTTGTTATGATGTCCTTTGTGATCATATTATTGGTAACCAAAATCTTTCCCATATTCGAAGGAATGCTGGAAGAGTTAGGCGCTTCCGCAAATGATTCGTCTTTTGTGGTGTCCTTCTCAAAGGGCATAATGGCGGGGAGGATAGCCATGGTTTCGGTAATCCTCGTTATGGCAGCTTTTGTCCTGATATATATTCTTAATAAAAGCCAGGGGGGCAAAATAACTCTCAATAAGTTTTTCAGCGGTTTTTCATTAACCAAAAAAATAATGGGAAAGATTACGGCCTACAGGTTTGCATCGGCCATGTCCCTGCTTTTAAGCAGCGGCATGAATGTTGATTCTTCAATGGATATGCTTTTGGATATCGTGGAAGAGCCGGTTCTTAAGGAAAAAATTATCTTGTGCAGGGACTACATGAAATCAGGGGACTCTTTCCTTGATTCGGTCAATAAATTGTCCCTATTTAACGGCATGCATATGCAGATGCTCAAAATGGGGCAGAAGGTCGGGGAGATGGACCTTGTCATGAACAAGCTCGCAAATATTTATGAAGATGAATCCGAACAGGCAATCAACAGTGGGGTTTCATTGGTTGAGCCTGTCCTGGTAGGTATCTTATCCGCAATTATCGGCCTTATACTGATTTCAGTCATGCTGCCCTTAATGAACATAATGTCGGCAATCGGATAGTGGAAGGAATGATAGGGTGAAAAGGGATTTTAAAATTATATCCGTCCTTATATTGATAATGCTGATTGTTTATTTCTACATGGCCGTCGATAATGCCCATAAGAAAAGCGATGAAGAGGGCCATAGGATTTTATCGGATGCGATTATAAGGAGTGCCGTTCAATGCTATGCCATTGAAGGTTTTTATCCTCCCGATATTGAATATTTGGAAAATAACTACGGTTTGTTGGTGGACCATGATAAGTATTTTGTCAGCTACAGGGTCTTTGCCTCCAACATTATTCCGGAGGTGGATGTATTCATCAAAAATACCCGATAAGAGGAAGGAAGTTATATGGACAAGCAAAACCGGCAAAATCAATTCCCCTTTATATTTATAATGCTTATCTACCTTATTATTGTCATATTGTCAGTGATGATTATTTCTTTGGGTAAAAATATATATGACAGTATTAATGAAGAGAGAAATACTAATTATAACCTGCGGGTTTCCCTTTCATACATAGCTAATAAGATAAGGCAGTCTGATAAAAGAGGCGCTGTTGAAATCAGGCAGGTGAGCGGAGTAAATGCTCTTGTGCTGAATGAAGAGTTTGATGAAGAAAAATACCAGACCTGGATATACTTTTATGAGGACGGGATTTACGAAATGTATACCGATGCCGGGGCAGCCTTTGAATTATCGGACGGCTTGAAGGTAGTGGATGCGGATGCTTTTAGTATTGAAAAAGTCAAGGATGACTTGTATAGATTTTATACATCGAGCAATGAAAGAAGCGCGGAAATGTATTTATCGGTCTCCTCGAAGGCGGTGAAGCCATGAATAAGGTATCTTTGAATTCAAAGGTTTCACTGCTTGAAATCATATTGTCGGTCATAATATTTGCCGCAGCCGGCATAATTATGGTGAATTGTTTCGGTATTGCAAGATTTACCCAGATAAGGGCCAATGACAAGGCGGCGGCAGGCGCAATCATCCAATCGGATTTTGAAATAATTAAGTCATTGAAGACCCCTGATGAAGTGCATGAATTTTTATATGACTCCTATGATGAAAAAACCTCGGATAAGCCCCATACATATGTCAAATATTTCGATGAGAACTGGGTACAGGGAAAAGGCAGGGAATATATCGTGACCATTTCCGTAGACCAAGAGAATTATAATTCCGGCGACCTGGTAAGCATCAATATTTCTGCCGAAAAGACAAAACCCTATCCTTTTATCAGAAAAGGCGGGGAAGTTTATTCCGTGGAAAGCAAGAAGTTTTTCCCCTTTAATGGAGGTGCCTATGAATAGGAGGACCAACGTATCGGTAGGAATGGGCGGAACCCTTGTAGTAACTGTTTTTGTAGTCTTGTGTCTCATGATTTTTGCCGCCTTGTCCTTTACAACCGCTTATTCGGATTTGAAGCTTTCAAGGAAAGCTCAGGAAATTACTGCGGATTATTATTATATTCACGGGATGGCGGAAGAAAAATTGGCGGAAATAAGCGATGTCCTGCATGGTATTGACGGCACCAAGGATAAAATTAATATGTTTAAAAAACTGTCTGAAATAGACGGTGTTTTAGTCGATGAAGAAAACTCAAGGATAAGCTATGAAGCAGCAGGTCAGAAGAATCAAAAAATAAATGTGACTTTAAATTTAATATATGGAGACAGGCTCTATTATGAAATTGAAAGCTGGAATTTATCAAACATAGACCTGCCGGTTTATGAAGACGATATTATCGATTTATGGGAAGGAATAGAATAATGGAAATCATGGATATTTTTAAAAGGGCTATAGAGAAAAAAGCTTCGGATATTTTTATAATAGCGGGAAGGCCCGTAAGCTATAAGATTTTGGGAGATATTGTAACCTTCGATGACGAGATCCTTACTGCCGATGATACATACAAAACTATAAAAGATATTTTCAAGATTGCCAATGAAAAGGATTTGACCATTTTAGAGGATAAAGGGGATGCGGATTTTTCCTTTTCCGTATCCAAATTGGGCAGGTTCAGGGTGAGCACCTACAAGCAGCGGAATTCTTATGCTGCCGTAATCAGGGTTGTGTTTTTTGAACTTCCCGACCCGGAGAAATTAGGCATTCCTGATGTCGTGATGAACTTATACAAAAAAACCAAGGGGCTGATTCTCATTACCGGCCCTGCGGGCAGCGGCAAATCAACAACCTTGGCATGCATAATCGACAAAATAAACAGGGAAAGAAATTGTCACATAATGACTTTTGAAGACCCCATAGAATTTATTCACAAGCACAAGCAGTCAATCGTAAGTCAAAGAGAAATAAATACAGATACGGAAAGCTATATAGCTTCATTGAGGTCTGCATTGAGACAGGCGCCTGATGTCTTGTTAATAGGTGAAATGAGAGACCTGGAAACCATCGAAATAGCCCTCACGGCTGCGGAAACGGGCCATTTGGTTTTATCAACCCTCCACACCACAGGGGCTGCCAATACAATTGACAGGATAATCGACGTCTTCCCTTCCAACCAGCAGCAGCAGGTCAGGGTTCAGCTTTCCATGCAGCTGCAGGCGGTTATATCCCAGCACCTCATCCCCTCCCCGACCATGGGCAGGGTTGCAGCCTTTGAGATTATGCTCACCAATAATGCAGTAGCTAATTTAATAAGAGAATCCAAGGTTCACCAGCTTAACAGCATAATTTATTCTTCGGAATACATGGGGATGAAGGCCATGGACGCAAGCATATTGGACTTGTATCAAAAGGGGCTGATTACAAAGGAAAATGCCTTGATATATGCGACCGAGCCGGATTCGCTGATTAAATACCTCAAGTGACAACTAAAAAATGACCGGCGGACGGTCATTTTTTAGGGAGGAGACAGTTCATTTCTATGAAAAGCCTGCTGGTTGTCATCTCAGCTCAGTGTTCTGAGCTTGGGCTCGATGACATAAAGAACTTGCTCTTTATTATTAATATTCGAATTGTTTCTGATAATATTTGCTGTCAATCAATTTATTCGTATATTCCATTACCTTGGGACTGTTGGACTGCTTTCCGGATGAAGCTATGGTGCTGTCCATAAGCTTCCACTCAAAGCCGTCAAAATACATTTCGTTTAATTTCATCCAGCCCGTTTCTTCAGTATATACTTCGTTCCATGCATGAAATACGCTTAATTTTGAAGAATAACCCGTTACCAGCTTGGCCGGTATATCCAGTGACCGAAGCATGGCAGCCATCAATGAAGCATAATCAAAACATATGCCCTTATTGCTTTTAAGTATTTCATCCACAACCGGCAGGTAGCCGGATTTTACGGTTTTGGCCTTTTCGGTGTCATATTTAATATTGGTTATTATATAATCATAAATAACACTTACCTTTTCCAGATCATCAGTCATACCTTCCGTCAATTCGGCGGCTTTTTTAATTGCCTCGGCCGTGTCCGAATAATTAACCAATTGATTGGGTGCCAAGAAAGGCGCCTTCAAATCTGTCAGCTTCACATTTATGGTAACCGTTTGTTTTGTTGCATACTTGTTGCCGCTGATATTTTCAAATACTCTTATTTTGTACTTGCCATCCCCCATTTGGAGAGGATATATGTCATATTCACCCTTGTTGTTTAAATCATATGTATATTTGCCCTTATCTTTTTCGATTATCACTTTTAACTTTTTTGTTGTTTCTTTTAAGTATCTTACCTTTATGTAGCCGTCTTCTGTATGGGAGGCGTCAATTTCCGATTTTGTCCCTTTATATATCTTATCTGCTCCATAACAAAGCGTAAATGAAACAAGAAACAGCAATATCATTGTAATCAGTGTAATTTTTTTAATTTGTTTCATAATATAACCCCTTTTCATAAATAAAAAACTTTGCCGAAAACAGCAAAGACAAGCTAAGATACGGATGTACCTTCCGGTACAGCAACTGGCTGTCATGCCGCTTTGCGGTTTAGACCCTATAGCTTTGCGCCGTTTTCTTTAGAAAACTTTGCCCTTTTTAATTACTAAAAATTTACCATATACTTTAAGAGATGTCAAAGAAAATTTGACATTTTTTTCAAGTTATTATTCCGGGACCCGGTCATTTAATTCCGCAAGCAATTTTCTCATAAACCCCGAAAATTTGTCCAGCAAGGGCATTATTTCCTCTTCTTTTTCTTCGTTGAGGGTTTTCTGCAATTCCATAGCGGCATCCCGGACCGGGGCAGCCCCTATGCTTCCGGAAGAGCTCTTTAGCTTATGTAAGATTTGTACGGCATCATTGTACCTCTTGTCACGGACTGCAGCTTCAAGCATGCTCAAAGTATCCCGGTTCTCATTTTGGTATTCTTTCAACACCTGATGATACAGGTCTTTGCTGCCTCCCATATTCTTTAAACCCCTCTCCCGGTCAAGAACGGCTGCATCCTTATCCTCAGCTTTTTCATTCTCAAGCATGATATCATTGATGGTTTGAATAAGCCGGTCAGGATTAAAGGGCTTGCTGATATAATGATAAATACCGACTTGCCTGCATTTGTCCCGCACTCCTAAAATGACATCGGCAGTCATTGCTAAGATGGGAACCTTGGCTGACAGCTTTCGAATTTCTTCTGCTGCTTCGTAGCCGTTCATGACAGGCATGTGTAAATCCATTAAAATCAAATCGATTTTGTCTTTATGCTCCTTATATTTCTCGACGGCTTCCCTGCCGTCATCGGCAATTATTGTTGTTATCCCCTCTTGTTCTAAGAGGGACTTGGTAATCAACTGGTTGGTTTTGTTGTCTTCTGCAAGGAGGACATGGTATGTGCCTTCAAATTTCAAGTGGGTCCTCGACTCTTCGCTAACTGCAGGCTGGGAACCGGAAACGGCTTTCAACTTGAAAATATTTAATATCCCGTTGAGCAGTATTGAGGGGATGATGGGCTTTCCGATACCCATATCAATTCCGTAATCGTTTAGTCTGTCGAACAAGTCTTCCCGCAACATGGGCAAGAGCATAATTATCTTCGGGAGTTTGACAATCTTATCATTATTCTGCATCGCCTCAATAAATTTGAACCCGCCTTCAGCCGGTGTATCGTAATCAATGATAAACAAGTCGAAGGGCTTGGCAAATTTCCCGTTTGCAGCTTCCAAAAGACTTATGGCACTCAATTCCGAACTGGTCAGCTCACAGTGCATCCCAAAACTTCTTAAATAGCTTTCAATCATGTTGATATTTGCGCCTGACTTCTCCAAAATCAGGGTTCTGACATCCCTGAAGTGTTTGGAAGATAAGGTTTCTACATATACAGCTTCCCTTTCTTTATCAACACTTAAGGTCAGGTTGATGATGAAGGTTGACCCTTCTCCGGGTGTGCTGAAGATCTTTATTTCTCCCCCCATCAAATCCAAAAAGTTTTTGACGATAGCCAGGCCTAATCCGGACCCTCCGAAACGGCGGTTAATGCTGGAATCCCCCTGCTCGAAGGGTGTAAATATTTTATTGATCTGGTCTTCCGTCATGCCCATTCCGGTATCTTTAATCGTAAATGAAATATGATACTTATCATTTTCCTTTGCTATCAAATGAACATCTAAGGATACTTCACCCGCATGGGTAAACTTGGTGGCATTGTTCAGAACATTAATCAAGACCTGCTCAATCTTTTTGGAATCACCGAAGAACCAATTAGGGACAAGGGGATCCTTAGTCAGCCTGAAACCGATTCCTTGTTCTTCTATTTTGTAGGAAACAATATTTACCACGTCCCGGATTACCTGGTCCATGCTGAAGGAGCTTATCTCAAGCTCAATTTTTCCGGCTTCGATTTTGGAAATATCCAAGATATCATTTATTATACTCAGCATGTTATTTGCAGCCTGCATGATTCTGTCCACATACATACTCTGGGTCAAGGATGTTTCGGTCTTTTTCAAAAGGTATGACATTCCTGTTATGGCATTGAGGGGAGTCCTTATTTCGTGGGACATTCTTGCCAAGAACCTTGATTTGAACTCATTTGCTTCATCGGCTTCCAATTTTGCCTTTTCCAATTCAAGCTGGATTTGTTTTCTTCGGCGGACTTCCTTTCGAAGTCGAACAATCCAGAAAAAGGATACACATAAAACAACCCCTATTATAGAACCGACTATGGCTATGATACGGATGATAGGCCTGTAGTCCATGTGGGTTTCCAATTCTATCCACTTCCTGTTTATAGCCTGTCTTTCCGTATCACTGATTGAATTCAGGGCCTTATTCACTATGCTTATCAGCTCCGGCCAGTCTTTGCGGCTGGCAAAATATAAGGCCTGTTGTTTTTCTGCCTCAAAGGATACAAATCTTAAATTGGTCATCCCCCTTGACCGTATGAGGTAATCGGTTGTGGCTAAATTCCCGATGAAGGCTTTTTCCGTTCCTGTTGCCACTGCAGTAAGAGCAGCTTCCACTGAATCATAAAGACTTAAGTTTATATTGGGATAGGACAAGAGATAGCTGTGATGGGAACTGTTCCTTTGGACTGCCACAGTATATCCTTTCAAATCGTCTATGCCAGAAATATGGTTATCCTCATCACGGGTCACGATAACTCTTTTATAGTAGTAATAGGGCTCGGAAAAGAGGAAGTGGTCTTCTCTTTCACTTGTTCTCCCGATGGCAGGCAGGGCGTCAATATCTCCCGCCACGGCCATATCATAGGTTTCGGGCCAGGTCAGGCCTTTTGCCACTTCAAATTTAAGGCCTGTCCTTTCACTGATTAAAGCCAAATAGTCTGCAACTATTCCCTTGTATTGGTCATCTTCATCTATAAACTCGAATGGAACAAATCCCGGGTCAACTCCCAAACGAATCACCGGATTATCTTTCATGAAAGCAAGCTCATCCTCAGTCCAGCTGATACTGCTTTCAACAGCAAAGCAGGGTGTTGATATCACTGCAATTGTCATTATTGCCAAAATAACCTTCATTATCTTACCGGTCCGATTTCCCATAAACAAACCTCTTTTTTTACACCCTATATTTTAAGTAAAAGAGACCTATATTCTATGTCGAAATTTCTTGTATATTATCATTATACCATAAAATAAAGCTTTTACACATTTTTTGTAAATTTTCATGGGGTATTTGTTTTCTGCAAAATAAAAACTCCGGCTGATAAGCCGGAGCTCTTCGTTTAATGCGGATGAAGGGACTCGAACCCCCACGCGTATGCGCTAGATCCTAAGTCTAGTGCGTCTGCCAATTCCGCCACATCCGCATGATGCTGTCAGACAGCAAGGATGATTATACTACTGACCGAGGGCTTTTGTCAAGGATATTTTTATGAAAACATTTCATAATCGTTATTTGCCCACATATATTTTAATAGTGTAAACGTGAGAAATCGGGACATTCACACCAGGGCAAGGACAAAGCGAAGAATAGCAGAGAGGTGAATTTATGTATAGAAGTAATCGAAACATTCCCTATTTAGCCCGGAATAAAATAAAAAAAGCCCGGGCAGATGATGAATTTCCACTATTAAACGAATCCCGCCTGCTCGAAAACAATTCTGATATACAAACAGGTTATGTAAATGTATCCGTAAACACGGCCTTAGGTGCTCTTCCCGTAGCAGATGCGGTTGTTACCTTGTATATAACGGATCTGGAGGGAAATGAAGAAGCTTTATACCACTTAGTGACGGATATCAGCGGAAAGGCTCCTAAAATGGCTGTCCCGGTTGTATATGACCCCCTAAATCCCATAGAAAGCCGTGAGTATTTCTTCACTACCTATAATTTAAGAATTCAGGCAATAGGATATTATACCCAAAACATTATTGACGTCAGGGTTTTCCCCGACACAACGACTAATTTCAATATAAACCTGATACCGGTAAGACAGGGGGGTGATGAGGATGAGGGACAAAGAACCCTGATAATACCCCATAGCCCTATTGATGAATCCAATGTGTGAGGTGTTTATATGAATATAACTGCAATCCAACAGACCTATCCCCCGTCACCCCTTAAGTTAGGTGATGACAACCATTACGTATTTCTTGCAAAAACAGCCTTAAACGTAATATCGGCAAATTATCACGCCATACCTGTATTATCGCCGGTTGACAACCTCTATGACGAAAATATGGAGCTTGCGGTAAAAGCATTTCAAAGAATATTTGATCTGCCCGAGACCGGTATCATCGACAAGGCTACCTGGTTTAAAATGGGCGAAATACATGCGTCAGTAGTCAGGCTTGCGGAATTGTCGGCACGGGGTGTTTTGGTCGGTGACGTAGTTGAAGATATCACGGAAGTGGAAGAAGGTGTCCAGGTCCTTCCCAGGGTTCAGATGGTCCAGTTTTTTTTGAATGTTTTATCAGCTTATTATGACTCTGTTCCTGCAGTTGATATTGACGGAATTTTTGGTCCCCAAACAAAAAGCGGGATAATTGCATTTCAAAAGACCATGAATCTTCCTGCAACAGGTTTAATTGACGAACAAACATGGACAGCAATGTACAGGAGCGTTTTAGGAATACTGAGAGAGCTTCCGCCTGCAGCTGTGGAGCTTCCATCCTTCCTTTATCCCGATGTCTTGTACGCTGAAGGGTCGGAAAAAGCCGGAGTGTTTATTATCCAAGAGATATTGGCTTATCTTTCAACCATGATTCCTGAAATTCCCTTTGTCCGGCCGGACGGTATATTTGGTCCCGAAACCACTGCTTCAGTAAAAGCTTTTCAAAAATATACAGGTCTTGAGCCTGACGGAATCGTCGATGAAGAAACCTGGAACAGGTTAATCGAAATGTACAGGCAATTCAGATTCGGTGACTACCCTCTGCCCGAGACGGGTTTTAATTCAATGCAATAATGAAAGTCAGGTGATTTCATGAGTATATCTGATGTTAATGTTGTTATTCCGGATGACGGACTCCCCCATGTTATTGTTCCCTTTCCCCTGTATATAACCGTACATTTGGGAGCCCCGGATGAGGATGCCCTGAATGTAACCGTACCTTATTTGGACTATATAAAAAATGTTGCTTCCAGTGAATTGTATCCCACCTGGCCGGAAGAAGCCTTAAAGGCCAATATTCACGCAATAACTTCCATAGCCATGAACAGGATCTTTACCGAATGGTACAGGTCAAGGGGCTATGATTTTGATATTACCAATACCACCCAATACGACCAGGCTTATGTCCACGAGAGAGGTATTTTTGATAGAATCTCCAATATTGCAAATGAAATCTTCAATCAATATATTACCAGGACAGGTCACATAGAGCCCATGTTTGCCGCCTTCTGCGACGGGAGAATCACCCAGTGCAGCGGTATGTTCCAATGGGGAAGCGTTGATTTAGCCAATCAGGGATATACGGCAGAAGAAATCCTCAAGTATTATTACGGTGATGACATAGCCATAATTGAAAGCACCACCCCGGAATTAATCACTGAAACTTATCCCGGCCGCCCTCTTTCCTTAGGGGATTCGGGAATAGATGTTTTCAGGATGCAGCATTCCTTAAACGTAATAAGCAACGAATTCCCCCTGATACCTAAAATTGCCATAACCGGATACTTCGGTGAAGAAACGGAAAATGCCGTAAGAATATTTCAAGAGGTGTTTAACCTGCCCGTGACGGGAATTGTGGACAGCGAAACCTGGTACAGGATACGTTTTATTTATATAGCCGTAGCCAATTTAGCCGAGTTAATATCCGGAGGACTTACCTATGAAGAACTCCAGGAGCTTTATTCCGGCATTGTCCTCCAGGGAGCAAGCCTGCCTATAGTGGCCTATATAGAATTCTTTATAGATCTCATATCTCAAAGATATGATGAAATAGAGCCTGTCGTAATTGATACCTTCTACGGTCCCGATACAGCGGAAGCAATCAGAAATTTTCAATTAATTATGGGGGTGACACCGACAGGCATCGTAAACCAGGAAACCTTGAATCTACTGTACAGGGAAGCATATATAATACTCATGTCCACTCCTTTGGAAGAAATCAAACTGCCCCCCCTTCCCTTCATGGGAATGGAGGTATCCGAAAACATGGGGATTGAATACCCAAAAATCCTTATACTTGAAATAATGCTCAATACCTTATCCCGCCTCCATCCGGAAATAATACCCGTAGAAGTCGACGGTATATTCAATCCGGATACAAGTGCTGCAGTGATTGCCTTCCAGAGCCTGTACGGCCTGCCGGTAACCGGCAGTGTTGATGCGGAAACATGGAATAAATTAAACGAGGTTTATCAAGTGTTTATCAGCAAAAATGAAAGTACATAAAGGAGTTGTTATGATTTCAGAAATCCAGCAATATCTAATAAATATCAGAAACCTGTATCCCCACCTGCCTAAGGTAGAACTAACGGGTGTTTATGACGAGGCAACCGAAAGTGCCGTACGGGCATTTCAGATTATGAAGGGACTTCCCGCAACCGGTTCTCTTGACCTAGTTACCTTGGATGAATTAGCCCGTGAAAACAACGAGTATATAATGAGATATCAATCGCCGGGCAGTGTTCCCGTCAGCTCGCCGGATTTTGAAGAGATTAAATTAGGTGACAGGAGGGATATAGTCTATACATTAAAAATTATGCTGAACCACTTTAACAGGAGATATAAGAATTACGCTAAGTTAGAAATTAATGACCTCTATGACATAAAAACCCAAGATGCCATAAGGTCCTTTCAGGCAAGGAGCATGCTTCCCGTTACGGGTATTGTTGATATGGATACATGGAATACCCTGGTCAAAATATATGATACCTGCAGATTATATAGGTAATCTGCTCCATATTATTATTCCTATTGACAATCCAGCCATTTTTGATAAAATATGTTTAGCACTCAGCAGTGTAGAGTGCTAACAGTCATCGGGAACTATTCTTAGGAAAGGAAGGATAAAATGGCTAAAAAACAATTTAAATCAGAATCTAAGCGACTTTTGAATCTGATGATTAATTCGATTTACACCCACAAGGAAATATTTTTAAGGGAACTAATCTCAAACGCCAGTGATGCCATTGACAAAAGCTATTATTTGTATTTAACTGACAAGGACCTGATTTTTAATAAGGATGACTTTTACATAAGGATTACCCCCAACGAGGAAGAAAGGACATTGACCGTATCCGATACCGGTATAGGAATGTCAAAGGAAGAATTGGACTCAAACTTAGGCATCATTGCAAAAAGCGGGTCTTTTGATTTCAAAGAAGAAAATGAATTAAAAGAAGGCATCGATATAATCGGCCAATTCGGTGTTGGTTTCTATTCTGCCTTCATGGTTGCCGAAAAAGTAACAGTAATAAGCAAAAAGGAAGGATCCGATAAAGCTTATAAATGGGAGTCATCAGGAGTAGACGGTTATACTATCACCCCCTGTGAAAAAGAGAAGAGCGGAACGGACGTAATTTTGAAAATTAAGCCCAGCACGGAAGATGAAGATTACGATGAATTCCTTGATCCTTACAACCTGAAATCCCTTGTTAAGACTTATTCGGACTTCATTAAATACCCCATCAAGATGATGATGAAAAAAAGACGGCTGAAAGAAGGCTCCGAAAATGATTATGAAGATTATTACGAAGATGAAATTTTAAACAGCATGGTTCCCATATGGAGAAAAAACAAAAGCGAGCTTAAAGAAGAAGATTATGAGAAATTTTACAGGGAAAAACATTTCGGCTTTGAAAAGCCTTTGAAATATATTCATGTGAGCACGGAAGGGGTGGTAAGCTACAACGCAATATTGTACATTCCCTCAAGGGTACCCTTTGACTACTATACCAAGGAATACGAAAAAGGCCTGGAGCTTTACTCTAACGGCGTGATGATCATGAAGAAATGCAGCGAGCTCTTGCCTGATTATTTTGGTTTTGTCCAAGGCTTGGTGGATTCACCCGATTTTTCACTCAACATTTCAAGAGAAATGCTCCAGCATGACAGGCAGCTGCAATTTGTAGCCAAAAAGCTCAATGAAAAAATAAAAAGCGAGCTCTTGTCGATGCTGAAGGATGAAAGGGAAACTTACGAAAAATTCTATAAACAATTCGGCAGGACCTTGAAATACGGCATTTACACCGACTGGGGCCTCAACAAGGAAACCCTTCAGGACCTGATAATGTTCTATTCATCTCATGAGAAAAAGCCGGTAACCCTTGATGAGTATGTCAGCCGGATGAAGGAAGACCAAAAAAACATTTATTATGCCACCGGAGAAAGCGTCGACATGCTGTCGAAACTCCCTCAGGCAGAGCTTATTGCGGACAAGGGATATGAAATTCTTTACTTTACGGATGAAATAGATGAGTTTGCCATTAAGGTTCTCATGACTTACAAGGACAAGGAATTTAAAAATATTTCAAGCTCCGATCTTGACATCGGTGGAGGGGATGACAAAGCCGAATTTAAGGAAGGAGACAAGGATCTTTTTGCATTCATGAAGGAAGCCTTGGGTGACAAGGTAAAAGAAGTCAGGGCTTCAAAAAGGCTGAAAACTCATCCCGTATGCCTTGCTACCGAGGGGGAAGTATCAATAGAGATGGAAAAGGTCTTAAAGGCAATGCCGATAGCTGATAAGCCGGCAGACATCCATGCCGAGAAAATACTTGAAATAAACACAAGCCACCAAATCTATGAAAAATTAAAAGATGCCTATGCAAATGACAGGGAAAAACTTAAGAAGTATTCAAACGTATTGTTTAATCAAGCCTTGCTCATTGAAGGACTAACCATCGATGACCCTGTCCAGTATGCTAATGATGTGTATGAATTGATATAAAGGAAGAGGGACACACCTCCTTTATTATACTTGACAACAGCCGGTCTTTTTTACTTGTTTTTATGCGTGTTATTTATTGTTGAAAATATTCTTCTAATGTCAGCCCGGATTCATAAATCTTTTCCGCCAATTCAACTCCCAAGTATCTTATATGCCAGGGCTCGTATGCATAGCCGGTTATATCTTCTTTTCCCTTCGGGTACCTGATTATAAATCCGTAACGGTGGGCGTTTTCCGCAACCCATTTTCCTTCTTCCGTTTCGCCGAATGTAGTATCCAATTTGTAGTTTATGGCCTCACAGGTAATATCCATTGACAGGCCGGTCTGGTGTTCGCTTTGGCCGGGTTTTGCACTGTATTTATCCGCTGCCGCCTTGCCGTAATTCTCTACATAGGATGTATACAGGGATGCCTGGGTGTAGTATGACCTGTAGCCAGACCGGGCATGGAGTTCATAACCCTCTTCCTTTGCTGCATCAAACAATTCCTTCAGTGCCTCATAGGCAGCCTTTCTCAATTGGTTTACCTCAGGATTTGAAAGGACCGTAGGTATATCGGTTAAGGCCGTCAAGTCTTCCGGAACGTAGTTTTCCGGCAGGTTTCTTTTCTTGTTGACAATTACGTCAAGACTATCGGGGTTTTCAATCAATATGCCCTTTTCAACTCCTTCGGCTTCCTGGTTCGGGGCCGGTTCTTCCGGCTCTATTGGTTCTTCCGGCTCATCAGGCTCTTCCGGCTCCATTGGTTCTTCTTCCGCCGGTTCCGGTTCATTTGAAGCTTCCTCTTCTTGTATTTCTTCCTCATGGTCTATCGGAGGTAATTTATCATTATTTATATTTTCTATTATCAAATATGCACCAAACACTATTAGTATTAAAACTGTAACAATAATTATAGTCCTGCGCTTACGCTTATTTATTTTTCTCATTTTTTCTCCTTAGCTGTTTGCAGGGTATCTCATCCTTGGAGGCAGTTCACCCTTCTCCACATTATTAAGGCGTCTTCTACGGGTTTAAAATAATATCCCGGACGCTTGCCCACAGGAACAAATCCATGTTTCTTGTAGAGATTTATGGCCGGCTCATTTGATACCCTGACTTCAAGTGTCATGGCAGAAATTTCAGAGCACCTGCATATTTCAATCATTTTCTCAATCAGCATGCTTGCTATCCCCTTGTTCCTGTATTCGGGCAGGACAGCAACATTTGTTATGTGACATTCGTCTATAACCTTCCACATGCCCATATAAGCAACGACTTTATCCGCAACTTCCGCTACCTGGTAATATGCCAATTCATTTCTTAATTCATTTTCAAAGGATGCTTTAGACCAGGGCAAGGAAAAGCATATGCTTTCTATGTCGGCTATTTGGTCTATGTCTTTAGGAAGCATTCCTCGAATAATAACATCCCCCATACGCACCTCTCACTTTTTATTCCTTTCCGCTTGAGATAACCGCAGGTATTGCGGCTTAAAGGCTTCCGCCGTCACGGTATCCCCTCGGCAAGCCATTTTATAAGCAACGCTCGCAAGTGTTGATGCCTTGAGATAATTGAAAACTTCCGGGGCAAAATATGCTTTTTTGTTCAAGCTGTTTTCAAGTCTATCCCTGTATATTACCGACCCGTCTCCGTTAAATATCATGGGGTCTTCATAACCATTTAATATTTCAACCAATTCATCGATATTGGATGGGAATTGGTCCACAACTTCAATGCATTCATTGTTATCCCACCTGTATATACCGGTATAGACCCTCCCTCCCCTTGCATCCATTATGGGTACAATCAGCTTGCTTTCATGGTAGACATTGGCTGCCAATGACTTCATGGTCGGGACGCTGACAATTTCGATTCCTGCTGCATAGGCTAAACTTTTTGCAAGGGCTGCTCCGATTCTGAGTCCCGTATAGGAGCCGGGGCCCTTTGAAACCGCAATGAAATCTATATCACTGACCTTTAATTTTAATTCTTCCATCAGTTCTTCAACCAAGGGCATAAGTTTTTCCGAGTGAGTTTTTTTATGTCTTAAGGTGTATTCTCCCAAAATATTCTCATCTTCGGCAACCGCGCAGGAAGCTGTTACGGATGCTGATTCAATCGAAAGTATTTTCATTGTTTAACTCCCTTGCTAATTTTTCAAAAATTAGTCCTTTTCCTTCTATGCTTATTTCTCTTTTATCATCATCAATTCTCTTAATTCTGATATCTATTCTTTCCTCAGGGAGTATTCCTTTGATTAAATCTGCCCACTCTATCACGGTAACTCCCTCAGAATATATATATTCATCATAGCCCAAATCATACATATCATCTTCCGAATCTATCCGGTAGACGTCCATGTGGTAAAAGGGAAGTTTCCCTTCATATTCTTTAATAATGGTGAAGGTTGGGCTTACGATGTTTTCTTTCACGCCGAATTCCCTGGCTATAAACCGGGTAAGGGCGGTCTTCCCGGCCCCTAATTCTCCGTCCAGGCAAATGACTGTGCCCTTGTCAATGCAGCCTGCAATTATTTTTCCCAGCTTTTCGGTATCTTTTATGTTCCTCGCTATTATTTTCATATAAATCCTGCGCCTTGTATCTTGATGTTTAGTCTTTTTGCATTATCCATTTATTGTATTTTTACAATAACATTGCTATTATACATTCATATATTCAAAAAATCAAGAAATAATCGAACCGGCAGGCTATATTCACATTGGAACATGGAGGCGGCCGCCCTAGTAAGGCAAAAAAATTTTATTTGAACAATATATGTATGCATGTTATAATACTTAGAATATAATTACTGGGTCTGAATAAATATAGAACACATTACATTTTGGGAGATTATAATGGAATACAACTTTAACCATATATATTTTATAGGTATCGGCGGAATAAGCATGAGTGCTTTGGCAGAAATTATGCTTGAGGAAGGAATCAAGGTATCCGGTTCGGACAGAAATAATTCTAAAATTATCAAAAAACTCCAGGCTGCAGGTGTTAATTTTCATTTAGGACATGACAGCAATAACATAACTGATGATATTGACCTTGTTGTATATACGTCTGCAATCTCTGATGACAATCCGGAGCTTTTAAAAGCAAAAGAATTGAATTTAAAAATAATGGACAGGGCAGAATTCTTAGGATTTGTCATGAAAAATTACAAGCATGCCATATGTGTTTCCGGCACCCACGGCAAGACTACAACTACGGGCATGCTGTCATCTGTTTTGATAAAAACTGACTTGGCTCCCACGATTTTCTTGGGGGGCGAAATGGATTCCTTGGGAGGAAATCTGCTTCACGGCTCTTACGAGCTTCTCTTGACAGAAGCTTGCGAATACAGGAGGAATTTTCTCAAATTCAATCCAACAATGGAAGTGATACTAAATATTGAAGAGGACCACCTTGATTATTACGAGGACATAAAAGATATTGAAAGGGCATTCATAGAATATGCACAAAAGCTTCCCGATGACGGCTACTTGATAGTCAATGAGGCTTACAGCCCCTTGTTTGACAGATTAAAATCCAATGTCATAACCTTCGGCCTTGATAAGGGTACATACCATGCCAGGGATATCAGGCTTATCCCTGAACCATCCTACACCCTGATGCAGGGGGACGAAAAGATTATTGATATTAGGCTTAAAGTTTTTGGCGAGCACAATATTCTTAATTCGTTAGCAACCTGCGCCGCCTGTCTGTCCTTAGGCATCAAGCCGGAAACCTTGGCTGAAGGTTTGTATGATTTTAAGGGAACTCACAGGAGATATGAATATAAGGGAGAAATAAACGGGGCCCTTGTAATTGATGATTATGCCCATCATCCTTCGGAGATGAAGGCTACCTTGAAGACTGCCCGTTCTTATGCGGAAGGAAGAATAATCACCGTTTTTCAGCCCCACACCTACACCAGGACCATAAAGCTCCTGGACGGATTTGCCGAGGCCTTGTCAAAGTCTGATATAGTAATTCTTGTAGATATTTACGCTGCCAGGGAAAAAAACACCGGAGCTGTTCATTCAAAGGATATAATTAATAAGATGAAAGAATATTCAAAGGATGCAATATATGCGGAAAGCTTCCCGGATGCCGCTCAAATAGTCAAGGCAGAAGCAAAAAAAGGTGATATGATAATCACCATGGGAGCGGGAAATGTAGATGATATAGCAGAGATGCTGGTTGCGGAACAATAGTTTTTTGGGGACGGTTCTTTTCGTTCTCAGAATTTTTAGGGACGGTTCTTTTCGTTCTCGAAATGATGACACTACCCCCGTCCCCTTGTCACTACCCCCGTCCCCTTGTCATCGTCCCCTTGTCATTAATTTTCCCGGCTGGTGAGATATTTAGCTAATTGGATAAGATATCTTGCCTTGTCGCCGAAAATGTTCAAGCTGTCAATTGCTTCTTCCGTCAATTCTTCTATGTCTTTTTTTGCCTCATCGATACTTTTAAAAGTCAAGTAGGTAATTTTATTGTTTGCGGCATCGCTTCCGATTGCCTTGCCTAATTTTTCCCGGCTTCCGGCAACATCCAAAATATCATCTTCGATTTGAAAGGCTATGCCTATCTTTTCGGCATAGTTTTCCAGGGCTCTTATTTCTTCTTCCCCTGCTCCTGCCAATACGGCCCCTGCCGCAATGCTGCTTTTAATGATAGCCCCTGTTTTTAATGAATACATATACTTAAGGTCTTCAACAGACCTTATTTTGTTTTCTCCGTCCATGTCAATTACCTGTCCTCCGATCATTCCTTCCGTGCCGGAGGAGTCGGCAATTATCTTCAAAGCTTTTACCCCATTCAGGCTTTTTGATTTGATTGCTGCTTCCAGACCGATTTCAAAGGCTTTATTGAGGAGTCCGTCTCCGGCAAGTATTGCCGTAGCTTCGCCGAATTTTTTGTGGTTTGACAATTTCCCTCTCCGGTAATCATCATTGTCCATAGCCGGCAAATCATCATGTATCAATGAATATGTATGAATCATTTCCATTAGACAGGCATAGGGCAAGGCTTCTTTTAAATCATCCTTGAAAAGCTCATAACTGCCCATCAAAAGGAGGGGTCTCAGCCTCTTCCCTCCGGATAATAGGCTGTAATTCATGGCTTCATATATTATTTTTTGAGGGTTTTCTTTTTCTTCGATCACTTTTTCCAAGTATTCGTCAACAATACGGACCTTTTCCTTAAACCAGCTTTTAAATTCCATCATTAACCTCTTTTATAGACATGATTGTCATTGTTATGAATAAATCACAAACTATCATTCTGAGATTCTTCACTGCGTTCAGAATGACACCCTGCGGGTTATTCATAGCAATGACGAGGGCTGTACCCTCGTAATAATACTGCTTTATTATACCATATATCATTTATCAGTGAAATAAACAAAAATAAAAAAATCGGGATTTCTCCCGATTTTCACCTTTAACGCTGCTTATATTCTTTCAACGTTAGCCGCTTGGTCTCCTCTGTTTCCTTGAGTAACGTCAAAGCTTACTCTTTGACCTTCTTCAAGAGTCTTGAATCCATCACCTTTGATAGCCGTAAAATGAACAAAAACGTCATTTCCGTCTTCCTTTGTGATAAAACCAAATCCTTTTTCTGAGTTGAACCATTTTACTGTACCCTGTGCCATGAGTACCTCCTAAAAAATTATTATATTGCATGAGTAAAAAAAATTTCACATATTTTTACATACTATATACGGCATGCCCACATATAATACATAAAAACATGTGAAATCCATAAATACCTCTGTAATACATTAACACAATATCACATGTATTTGTTATTGTCAATCATTATTTTTTGGAAATATAAGGGACGGTTCTTTTCGAGAACGAAAAGAACCGTCCCCAAAAATTTATTTTTTGTTTAAGAAGCTTGGTATTGTAAAGTCGAAGGGGTTTTCTGCCTTCTTGTCTTCTTTTTCAAACAGGGCTCCCTCCATTTTTTTAACCGTTGCTTCACCGAAACCGGTTGCAATAACCGTAATTTTTACCATATCTCCCATTGATTCGTCAATATTTGCTCCATATATCAGGTTTGCTTCAGGGTCAGCAGCTTCTTCAATCAATTTTGCAGCTTCATTAACTTCATGAATTCCCATGCTCATACCGCCGGTAATATTTACAAGAACTCCTCTTGCTCCGTTTATGGATGTTTCTAAAAGCGGACTTTGGATTGCTTGTTTCACGGCATTCAAGGCCCTGTTTTCCCCGGAAGCCTGGCCTATGCCCATATGAGCTAAGCCCTGACCGGACATGATTGTTTCAACGTCTGCAAAATCAAGGTTCATTATGGCAGGTATGGCTATTAAATCGGATATACCCTGTATACCCTGTCTCAAGACCTCATCAGCCATGGCAAAAGCTTCCAACATGGTGGTTTTTTTGTCTGTTATCTCCAAAAGCTTATCGTTTGGAATAACAACCAGGGTATCTATATTTTCCTTTAATTTTTTCAGTCCCATTTCGGCATTTCTCATCCTGCATCTTCCTTCAAAGGAAAAGGGTTTTGTTACCACGGCAACCGTAAGAATGCCCATGGACTTGGCAATATTTGCAATCAAAGGAGCTGCACCGGTTCCCGTTCCGCCGCCCATGCCTGCGGTTATGAAAACCATGTCTGAACCCTCTACCAATTCAGCTATGTCTTGTTTGCTTTCTTCTGCCGCCTTCTCGCCTATTTCGGGTTTTGAGCCTGCTCCCAAACCATTAGTCAACTTTTCGCCTATCTGGAATTTAACTTCTGCCTTTGATGTTGCTAAAGCCTGCTTGTCCGTATTTATACTGATGAAATTGACGCCTCTGACGCCGGCATCAATCATTCTGTTTACTGCGTTGTTGCCGCCCCCGCCTACGCCTATTACTTTGATATTTGCAAGTCTTTCTGATGGTTCTTCAAATTGAAACATATATTGACCTCCTACAAGAGAGAAATTTTTACATACTATTCTAACTATTATATCACATATTTAATGATATTCATACATATTTTTCACAGCCTGACCCTTTTTTAAAGGAGTGGTTAAATAATATCCCTAATATTGAGTTTACTTGTTTTTAGCAAATTGTTCAAGATAAATATCAACCAAGTTCCTTAATTTTTTATAGATATTGTTTCCGAATGCGAAAACCGCTGCCAGGTAAATGGGCAGGCCCAACTGTTCACCCACAAATCCCAATAACAAGGCAAATAACAAGTCCGTCAAAAGATAAGCCAAACTTTTGGGGATTGTAAGTTCCGATGTTTTGTTATCATGAAGCAGGTTTATTATCGTATTTAATATTGCCAATATGGTCAGTGATATGTACACTATATAATTGGGGTCGTAAACAAGATTTAAGTTCAATCCTGCGACTATACCTAAAATTAAACCGGCTGCTACGTATATCATTTAATCTACCTCTTCTTGTATTATTTCAGCATATTTGGTTTTATAATCTACTCCTCTGAATCGTCTGACTGTCAAATTATAACCTTTTACCGCAACTACTTCCATCCCGTAGGTGTTCTTCAGCTCGTAGGCATAGGTGCCTTCCTCGGTAACGGCTTCATATAATTCATCCATATCCCCGATTGCTACTATGACAAAAGGAGCAGGGATCACCTCATTGTTTACCCTGATTAAAGGTCCGGCACAGACCACTTCCGACAGGTTTGTTATTCTTTTTCCGTTAATTTCTATGGCTTCTGCCCCTGCAGCCTTTAAATCATTCAACAATACAACAATATCAACATCGTGAACTATTCTTTCCATAAGACCTATGTCCGTATCCTCACTGATGTTGTCCGAAACCCTGAGCATTATGCCGGGACCCCTTACATCCGTAAAACCGTTGAAAAACTTAATCTGCTCAATCTGAGAATTAAGCTCGACAATTTCGTCCATATATTTTTTTGCTTCATAATCGGCAAGGGATTTTTTTTCATTGTCTACGGCGTTTTGCATGCTCTTGATTAATAGCTTCATTTCTCCGATGCTGCGTGAATACTTGCTTAAGCTTTTAATATCATATATGGTATTTTCGTCGATTCCTGCATCTGCACCGTTAACAACCGATGCGGTGACTAAAAAAACCAACAGGAATGCTATTATGTTAATTGACCTTTTTATAATACCCACTCCTTAATCCTCTTCATCCCGGCTTATGGGAACCGCATACCTGAACTGCTTTTCCCCGTCATAGCGCTGGATGAAAATTTCATCCGAATCTTCCGTTTCTATTGAATATCCTATACTTTTAAGCTGTGACACTATACCGCCCACAAAATTAAGGGAAGCCTTGATTGTGGCTGAGTTGCCTATGGCCTTAATCTCCAGCGGCAGGACCATGGCAACCCCGTTCACGTTTATGTGATCCAAAACAGGCACGATTTCCGTATAGTTGGTATACCTTTGCCCGTTTATGGAAATTGCTTCAACACCTGCATTGTTTAAGTAGCTTATTAAGGCTAATATGTACTGGTGGCTTGATGCAAGACTCATATAGGCATTGGGATCCGCATCTATGGTTATTATTGTTCCCGGACCCTTAACATCGTAATAGCCGGAAATTATCTTATGAACCTCAAGTTCCTCACTGAGTCTTAGGAATTCTTCCTGGGCATTTTGGTACAATTCCTCGTATTCTTTATTCTTTTGCTTCAGTGATTCCAGTTCTTCCCTGAGCCTGTTCTTTTCAAGATTCAGCTCCGTTAACTCCTCACTCAGCTGGGCTGTTCTGTCACCAATGCTTATACTGCCCAAGAGATTGGTTTTTGTCCTAACTTGAGTGATTAAGATAATGCCTAAAATCAGGCTTACAGCAAACATCATTAATTTTTGCCACATCTTGCTCATTGGTTTTCCTCCGCTACTCCTCTATATACACAGGACTGTCACCCTTTGTAAAATCGATTAACCCTGTAACCGTTAAATTGTTGTTTAATCTCTCATTTATAATTTTCATAGCAAAAACTATCTGGTAGCCTACATCCTCGCTTAAATCTATCCTAACTTTAGTTCCATATAGGGTTTCAAATAGAAAGCTGTTTTTTAAATCGACAAAATAGGCTGAAACTGCGTCGCTTCCATATTCATTGTTTAAATATTCAATTGCATCGAATATTTTCTTATTGTTTTCGACACCTGCAAATTGTATGCTATCCCCTACATTGTATACTATATCCGTGTAACTTTCAATAGTCAATAAACTTGATTTATCATTGCTTATCCTCAATACTATGCCATTTTTGTCGATTATTATGTATTGGCTTCTATAAAATACCTGATATTTTTCCTCCCTTTCGCTAATGTCCAAAAAAATTCTGTTTGGAAGAACGTAGACCACCCTGACGCTTTCGATATATACTTCTTTTTCAAGGTTGTCTTTAATCTTTGCCCTGTCAATATCAAATATTTTCTTTCCTGATTCAATATCTGATTTTTCTAATATATACTCTTTGCTGTATGTTGAGTTTCCGTCGATGTCTACACCGGCAAGCAGGAAATAATCAGTTTCATAGTATACGTAATAAATGCAAAAAATAACAACTACAGCAGCCGTAATAAAAGCTGCTGCGCTGACCATTAGCTTTTTATTTCGCCTTCTCTTCTTCTTCCTCTGTGGTTTTTTGTTGTTTTTTTCCGACATTCCTTGTTATTTCTCCCAATGTATCAGCATTTGTTTCATTGCAATTAATATACGCCAGTATCATTGCTATAAATAAGCCGCAGAGCGTCATTACCATGAATACACGTAAGTGTCCTTGTAATGAATAAATCACAAGCCTTCGCTTGCTCAGGTTGGACAATCATGTTATTCTGAGGGCTTGTGCCCGAAGAATCTCTGATTATCATTCAGTTTCGGTAATAATTACACCCAGGTTTTGTAATTTATATATGAATTTTTCGTATCCTCTTTTTATATGGTGAATGTTGTTTATCTTGGAGGTCCCTTCAGCTCCCATGGCTGCAATCACAAGGGCAGCTCCCCCTCTTAAATCCTTGGCATCGACCTCGGCACTGTAAAGCTTCTCGACACCCTCAACAACTGCAACCCTGCCGATGGTTGTAATGTTTGCACCCATTTTTTGCAGCTCGGGAACATGTTTCATCCTGCTGTCAAAAACGGTTTCTTCGATTATTGAAACCCCGTCCGCGACAGCCATGGATGCCATTACCTGGGCCTGCATATCGGTGGGAAAGCCCGGATAGGGCTGGGTTGTTATTTTTTCTATAGCCTTAATCCTCTTGTTGTTTGCAACAATTATAGTTCCGTTCCTTTCTCTTATTTCACATCCCGCATCTTCATATAAGGTTATTATCGACTGAAAATGAGATTTTTCTATGTTTCTTATGTAAATCTTGCTCTTCATCGATGCTGCCGCACTCAAATAAGTTCCTGCCTCGATACGGTCGGAAATAATCTTGTACTCTACAGTACCGGTGTTTTCGGCTTTCTTACCTTCAATGGTAATAATACCCGTTCCTGCGCCATTTACACAAAAACCACACGTATTCAAAAAATTTTGCAAATCAACTATTTCAGGCTCCCTTGCAGGATTGTGAATAGTCGTTTTTCCGGGGTTTCCTACTGCAAACAACATAATGTTTTCGGTTGCCCCCACGCTTGGATAGTCTAAATGAATATCACAAGCCACCGGCTCCTTTGCCTTGCCGACCAGCAAGCCGTTTTTTTCGGATATATCAACCCCTAATTTTCTTAAACCCTTTAAATGCAAATCAATGGGGCGAAGACCTATCTCACAGCCTCCCGGATATGCAACTTCCACCTGGCCGGTGCGCTGGAGAACAGCTCCCATCAAAATTATTGACGACCTGATTTTTCTTACTAACTTTTCGGGAACTATATGAGTATTTAAACCTCTTGTATCAATTAATGCAATACCGTTTTCGAATTGGACACTGCATCCCATAATGCTTAAAATATCAAGCATGTCTTTTACATCTTCAATATCAGGTATATTTTCAAGAATATATTCTCTTCCGGTGATTACGGTGCTCGCCAGAATAGGAAGGGCAGCATTTTTTGAACCGCCGATATCGACAATTCCTTCAAGACTGTTTCTTCCTTCAACAATAAAGCTTCCCATTATTTTCCCTCCGCAACAAGCTGATTCATAATATATGTTATGCACGGAATTTTAACTTGTTACTTTTGTGCATTGATGAGACCAGTCATTGTTGCGTAAATTTTATTTTCAACGTCGGAATTGCCAAGTCTCTTGGAATTCAGCGCCATGGTTTTCAGCCTGCCCTTGTTTTCAATGATTTCTTCGATTGATTTCAAGAGGGTCCCTCCGGTTAAATCTTTTTCCAATATAACCAAGGCCGCCCCTTCCTTTTCCAAGGCACGGGCATTGTATACCTGGTGGTTCTCCGCTGTATATGTTTTTGGAATCAAAATCGAGGGTACCCCGATTGCAGTAATTTCCGCTATGGTAATGGCCCCGGCGCTTCCGATTACAATGTCTGCGGCAGAAAGTGCCAGGGGGGCTTCATACATGTAATCCTTAATTTCTATATTTCTTTCTAATTTTATGCTCTCAGTAAGGTCTTTCATGAATCCATCATAGAGCTTCTTGCCTGTTACGTGGAGGATCTTTACATTATTGTGTCCGTTGTATTTTTTTATAACATCAATTATTGCCTCGTTTAAGCTTATTTGGCCTCCGCTTCCCCCAAATGAGTAAATAAAAACATCCTCCGGTTTTAAGTTGTATTTGGTCCTTGACTTTCTCCTGTCAGCCGAAATTATATCTTTCCTGACGGGATTACCCGTCATGATAAGCTTATCCTGGACGCTTTCCGGAAAATATTTTTTCGCTTCCTCAAAGCTTATTCCTACCTTGCCCGCAATCCTGCTCAATAATTTATTGGTTATTCCCGGATAAACATTTTGCTCCAATATCATGGTAGGAACTTTTTTAATATAGGCGGCCAAAACAACGGGACCGCTGACATAGCCTCCCGTTCCCACAACTATGTCCGGTTTGAATTCCTTTATTATCTTAATTGATTCCATCACACCCTTTGCTGAAGCAAATAAGGTTTTGATGTTATCCAAGCTTATTTTCCTTCTTAAATATTGAGCCGTGACAGCTTTAAAGTCAAAGCCTTCCTTTGGAACAAGCTCGCTTTCAAGGGAGTTTCTGCTTCCCACAAACAAAAGGGCACAGTCCGGTCTTTCGATCCTTACTTTTTGCGCTATTGCCAAGGCCGGATTTATGTGGCCTCCGGTGCCTCCGCCTGTTATCAATACTCTCATTTATACTACCATTCCTTTATTATTAGATGACAAGGGGACGGGGGTACTGTCATCAACTGTGACAGGCAGGACCGTCCCCAGTGTCCCAGGTGACAAGGGGACGGGGGTACTGTCATCAAGCGTGACAGAAAGGACCGTCCCTGGTGTCCCATGACAGAGAGGACCGTCCCCAGTGTCCCAGTGTCCCAAACTACGACCTATAAGTATTGGAATACTTCGATATATTTAGCAATATCCCCATTGAGCACAAAAGGAACATTATCGATGACCCCCCTGCACTTATGAAGGGCAGGGCTCTTCCCGTTGGTGGCATTGAGGATGTTGCAACTGCTACGTGAATTATAAACTGGGCCAGGACTATTACCGTCAGGCCAAGGGCAGTCTGGCTCCCGAAAAAGTCGGCAGTGTTCATGGAAATTCTCAAGCCCCTCCATGCAAATACAACAAAGGCCAGCATAACTGCCACACCTCCCATAAAGCCCAACTCTTCCCCTATTATTGAAAAGATAAAGTCATTATATGCTTCCGGTAAATGAAAGAATTTTTGCCTGCTCTTACCCACCCCCATACCGAATAAGCCTCCGGTACCTAAGGCGAAAAGTGAATTAATTATCTGATAACCTTCATCCAGGGGATATTTGAAGGGGTCAAAAAATACGATTATTCGCGATATTCGATAGGGCTGCATGGCTATCAGGCCGATTATTCCCCCGAGGGCAAGGATAAACAGGAGTATTAAATGGCTGATTCTTACCCCTGCACAAAAAAACATGACCATCAGAGTCCCGCCTAATATGACTGCTGTGCTTAAATCATCCTGTACCGCTATTAAACCGCAAAAAAGTCCTATATAAAATAAGGAAGGCAAAAAACCTTTTGTAAAGGATGACAGGACATCCCTTTTTTTTGTGAAATAATCAGCCATATAAAGTACAGCGCCGATTTTTATTATTTCCGACGGTTGTAAGGATATACCTCCTATCTCTATCCACCTCTGGGCCCCGTTTGACGCGATTCCTATTGCGATAGTGAGGCCTGCCAGGCCTATGCATGTAAATAGTATGAGCTTGCTGAACTTTTTATAAATTATGTATGGGAGATTTGTAAAAAAAATCATTCCTACCAGGCCTGCCCCGGCGGCTATGACTTGTTTCCTGAGGAAATAAAAGGGGTCTCCCCCGTACTTATAGTAGCCGTCAGGATAGGAGGCGCTGTAAACCATTAAAAATCCAAACAAAACCAATAAGACAATAACAAAAACCAAGACCCAGTCAATCGACCTTGCTTTAGATTTTTTTACTGTTTCTTCCATAATAATTTACCCTTTCCTTAAAATCTCTGCCTCTGACTTCATAATTAGGGTACATTCCCCAGCTGGCACATGCCGGAGATAAAAGAACATTGTCTCCTTCTTCCGCTAATTCAAAGCTTTTTTTCACGGCCTCATCCATGGTTTCAACCATGAATATACTATTAAACCCGTATTTCAAGGCGCATTTCCTGATGTCCTCCGCTGTCTGGCCAAGAAGAATCAAAGCCTTTACCTTATCGTCGAAAGCTTTGATAAAATCATCGTAGGATGATTTCTTGTCATAGCCTCCCGCTATCAGTATTATAGGCTTATTGATTCCCTGAATCGCCTTTATGGAAGCATCGGGGTTTGTTCCTTTGGAATCGTTGTAAAACTTAACCTTCTTGTATTCGCCGGCAAATTCAAGCCGGTGCTCGACACCCTTAAACTCTTTTAAAACCTTGGCTATTATTGCAAAATCAATTCCCAAAGCTATAGCAGCACCGGCAGCAGCCATGGCATTTTCTAAGTTGTGTTTGCCGGGAATGAATATTTCCTTAACATTGACTATGAATTCTTTATTATTGCCGGTTTTGTAAAACATTTGGCCCTTTTCTGTGAATATTCCATACTCCAAAACTCTTTCGGAGCTGAAAAATATTTTTTTGGCTTTTATTTTATCCGAAAAATTCCTGATTGTGGCATCTTCATAATTTAATACAGCGTAATCATTTTCATCCTGATTGATTACATTTTTGAATTTTGCATCTGTATAGTTTTCTACAGTGTGATGATAATCCAAATGGTCGGGAGTAATATTTGTTATGACGCTGATGCGGGGTTTATACTTTGAAGTTCCGGCTAACTGAAATGAGCTTACCTCAGCCACAAGGATATCATCTTCCTTTGCTTTTATTGCGTCGTAGTATATTCCAAAGCCTATATTTCCTGTTACCTTGCAGGTTTTATTGCTTGCTTTTACAATTTCGCCGATTAGACTTGTAGTTGTGGTTTTGCCGTTTGTTCCCGTTATGGAAACAATGGTTGCCTTTGTCGCCCTGTAAGCTGCCTCTATGTCGCTGATTATTTCGATTTTATTCTTGACAAGTCTTTCAATAATGGGGGCTTCGTATTTGATGCCGGGGCTTTTTATGGCATAATCGAAGATTCCCATGTTAATTTTATCTATCTCCTCATTACCAAAGAAGTATTCTGCCTCTATTCCTTCTATTTCTTTTAACCTGTCCTTTAAACTCTCCTCAGATGCTTCATCAAAAGCATAGATTTTAGCACCTGCTTCACTCAATCCCTTGATGCAGGCAATGCCCGAAACTCCTAAGCCTACCACTAATACATTCATTTTTTTCCTTCCTTAAAACGTCCATTATTATCTTATGTTCTTTATATTGAATAAATACCTATAAATGCCAACAACAAGGTAGCTATCCAAAAGACAGCCACTACCTTTGTTTCCTTCCACCCGCACATTTCAAAATGATGGTGGAGGGGGGCCATTTTGAAAACTCTTCTTCTTGTTCTCTTGTAATGGGAAACTTGAATAATTACCGAAAGGGCTTCAACAAAGTATATGCCCCCTATTATGGGTATGAATAAAACCGTGCCTGATAAAACGGCAACGGATGAAACGATACCCCCTAAAGCCAAAGACCCTATATCTCCCATAAAGACTTTGGCAGGATTTGCATTGTGTTTTAAAAATCCCAGGCAGGCCCCGCTGGTTGCGGCGCTGGCAAGAGCGATTCCTTCATACATTTGATTTGCTTCCTTTAAGCTGTTTGCTATCAAACTGAAAGCCGCCATGACTATCAAGGTAACCCCTGTGTTAAGGCCATCCAGGCCGTCGGTCAGATTCACGGCATTGACTGTCCCCAAGGTAATGAATACAATGAAGGGTATGTATAAAACTCCTAAATCAATATGGATATTTACGAAAGGAATTATCAATGTGGTCCCCATGGCGCTGTACCTTGAACCGTACCAGGCAAGCAAAATGGAAAAAATCAGTTGGCCGGCAATTTTTTGTGAGGGCTTCAGCCCTTCGTTTTGCCTCATTACAACCTTTAAGTAGTCATCAACGAAACCTACGGCTCCAAAACCCAGCATGAAGAATATAACGGCTATAATCTCTCTCGTAAAAAGCCTGCTTGTTACAAGAGAAGTTAAAATTGCCAATATGATGATGATACCGCCCATGGTAGGGGTTCCGGACTTGGAGAGATGGGTTTGGGGTCCGTCTTCCCGGATACTTTGTCCTACTTTAAGGCGTTTTAAGACCGGGATTACAACCGGTCCTAAGAATAGTGCTATTAAAAAGGATACAATTATTACTCTTATGATTTGTGTATTATCTTGCATAATTACTCCTGATTCATCTGTAATATCGATGTCATCCAAGCCCTGCAGCCAAGGAACCTCCCCAGTGTCATTGCAATAAACAACCCCCAGGGTGTCATTCTGAACGCAGTGAAGAATCTCATGAGATCCTTCCTTCCACTCAGGATGACAAAGCGTTTAAATTCCTTCACTCTTGCTTAGGATAACAAGCCTCTTTTTTTCTCCACTTCTTTTATTGCCCTCTTGGCAAGCATGGTCTCATCATAGGGTACCTTTTCGTATCCCATATCCTGATAAGGCTCGGTGGATTTACCGGCTAATAATATTACATCTTTTTCCCGGCTCTTGTCAATAGCATAATAAATTGCCCGGTCCCGCTCGACGATTATCTTATATTGGCCGCCTGATTTCTTGACACCTTCGGCAATTTCCTCACATATTTCATAAGGGTCTTCGAACCTCGGGTTATCGGATGTTAGTATGGTCAAGTCACAATACCTGCCTGCAACTTCACCCATGGGAGCCCGCCTTGACAAATCCCTTTCTCCGCCGGCTCCAAACATCACAATTTTCCTTCCTTGGGCGAACTCATCTATGGTTTCCATCACCTTCTGAAGCCCATCCGGCGTGTGGGCAAAGTCAAGTATTATGGTGCAGCCCAGTTTATTGGGCAATATTTCAAATCTTCCCGTGACTCCCTTAATTTCTTTCAGAGCTTCGATTATATCATCAAGGTTTACTCCCAAGGCATATGCTGCCCCTAAGGCTCCAAGGGAATTAAGTACGCTGAATTTCCCCGGTGTATTTACATGGGCTGTTTTCTTTGTCCCAAACACATTGAGGTCAAAAGTAGTTCCCTTCATTGAAGTCTTTAAATTAGAAGCTTTTATGTCTGCATCATTTTCAATACCAATGGAAATTGCTCTGACTCCTTCTTCGTTTAACTCCCTGTATAGTCTCAAGCCGTAAGGGTCATCTACATTTATAATATTGTTTACCCTTGTGAGATGAAATAATTTTTTCTTAGCCTGATAGTAGTTTTCCATTGTTACATGGAAATCTAAATGGTCCCTGGTAACATTGGTGAAGATTCCCACATCAATTTTAACCTCGTCGATCCTGTTCAGTTCCAAGGCATGAGACGAAACCTCCATGCAGCAATGACTGATTCCTTTTTCCAGCATCATTGCCAGATAGTGCTGTATGTCAAAGGATTCGGGTGTGGTATTGTCGACTTTGAGTTTTTTACCCTCGATAAGCACACCCATTGTTCCTATTATTCCTGATTTTTCTCCTAAATAATCATATATTCCCTTTAATAAATATGTAGTGCTGGTTTTGCCGTTAGTTCCCGTAACTCCGGTGATGTTCATTTTTTCCGAAGGCCGTCCGTAAATGATGTTAGCTGCTTCAGCCATTGATTTTCGAGCTGATTCAACAAGGATAAAATTGCCCTTACCTCTTACATTTTCTGGAATTGTTTCGCAAATAACGGCAGATGCTCCATTTTCCAAAGCTTTTTCTATATATTTGTGACCGTCGTCCGTAAAACCCTTGATTGCCACAAAAAGGTCATTTTTATTGATTTTTCTTGAATCATTTGTAATACCTCTTATTTCAACATGGTCTCCGCCTTCATAGCTTAAATGGTCCATCTCTTTAAGCACTTCTTTTATATTCATAAGTTACTCCTATTTAAATGTATGATAGTATGTGCAATTTTATCATAATTAATTAATATGCGCAATTAATTCTTGGGACATTGGGGACGGTCCTTTTTGTCACACTTGATGACATCACCCCCGTCCCCTTGTCATCTGGGACACTGAGGACCGTCCCCAGCGTCCCAGTGTCCCATTAATTCAATATCAAGGTGACCATGGAGTTTTTAACCACTTCCTCCCCGGCTTTGGGGAACTGGGACTTAACCGTCCTATCGGCTTCAACTTCAATTGTTATGTTGCTTTCTAAACCGGTCTTAATCAAGAGGTCTGTCGCTTCCGCTACTGTCAGGCCTAAGAGGTTGGGAACAACTACCATTTGTTTTTCCACATGGCCCAACTCTTCTTCGGTGTAAACCGGCTCCACATCGTAGTACTTAAGGGTATTCTCCAATAAATCAGCAGCTACGGGACCCGCAACAACACTTCCGTAGTAGCCTATGCTGCTGTCAGGTTCATCAACCATCACTAAGGCTACAGCCCTTGGATTATCTACAGGGGCTACCCCTATAAAGGATGATATAAACTTGCCTTCTACGTACTTGCCGTCAATTACCTTTTGTGCCGTTCCCGACTTTCCCCCTATCCTGTATCCGGGCCTGTAAGCCTGCTTAGTCCCTGCCTCTGCTGATTCTTTCATTATTTGGAGCATAATTTTTGATGTTTCTTCGGAGATTACTTTTCTCCTGACTTCCGTATCGAAATTTCTAATTATGTTCCCGTCTTCGTCAATGAGCTGCTTGACAATTCTCGGTACCATTAAATTGCCCCCGTTTGCAATTGCCGAAACAGCGGTTGTCAACTGTATCGGAGTTATTGCAACTCCATGGCCGAAAGCCTGGGTTACAACATCCACATCCTTCATGTACTCAGGTTTCTTTACAATGCCTGTGGCTTCCCCGTTGAGCTTTATGCCTGTTTGCTCTTCAAAGCCGAAGGATCTCAGGTATTTGTAAAATGTGTCCTTTCCTATATCAAGGCCGATTTCAGCCAAGGCGTCGTTACAGGAGTGCTGTATGGCTTCGGATAAGGTCTGCTGGCCGTGAGGGCTGTAATATCTCCAGCACTTTATATTATGACTTGTTATTTGTCTTACATAACCGTCACAAAAATACGTGGAATTAAGGGTAGCAGCATTTTCTTCCAGAGCGGTTGCCGCAGTTATCAGCTTAAATGTAGATCCTGGCTCGTATACATCATTGACCGCAGGATTTCTCCACATGTCAAACCAGGCATTTTGGAGCTCTTCATTGGATAATGTTTCCCATTCTTCTCTAATTTTTTCATCTATGGGGATTTTAGGGTCATTGGGGTCATAATCAGGCTTCGATGCCATTGCTAAAATATCGGCCGTATTGGGGTCCATGACAATAATTGTCGCTCGTTTTGCGTTGTAATCGGCCATAACCTTTTCTGCAGCTGATTCCGCATAATGCTGTATAACTTCATCTATGGTGAGAACGACTCCCGACCCGTCCTGAGATTCATAGTATTCATTGTAACCGAAGGGGAGCTCCCTGCCGTAAGCATCCGTATTTACAACGGTCCTCCCGGGAATTCCGGTCAGGTAATCATTATATGTAGCTTCAACTCCGTATAAGCCGTCCTGGTCTATGTTTGTGAAGCCTAATACATAGGGGGCAAAATTTCTGTAGGGGTAAACCCTCTTATTGTCTTCGATGATACTGATGCCGCTTAATTCCTGTTCTCTGATTTTTTGTGCCTGCTCATCCGTAATCCATTTTTTAACTACTACATAGTTGTAGTTTGAGGTTATTTTTTCAAGGACTTCCTCATAATCCATCTCCAAAATTTCCGCTAATATACCGGCTATTTCTTCCGGAGTCTTGGTGTTCACGGGTATCTTCTCCGCCTGTGTTTCTTCCGTAAACATGGCCCGGTTCAGCTTTTTTAATATGGCCGTCAATATCCTGTCATCTTCGTTTTCCTCGTTTTCTACGGCAGGATTTACGCTTTTTTTCACATCAGCAGGAAAGCATGTCACAGTGTTTGAGTTGATGCTCACAGCTAATTTTTTGCCCTTGGCATCATATATAGTGCCTCTTTTGGCACTTATGGTAATATCCCTGGACCAGTTTTCCATGGCTTGCTTCCTGTATTCCTCGCCCTTTATCAGCTGGATGTAACCAAGCCTTACAACCAAAGCTAAGGTAACTAAAAAAAAGCATACTAAAAAAACCAGCATCCTTCTTTTATTCTGAAGGTTAGTAATGCTTTTTGCGCGCTTATTCATATGGCAGCCCCCTTATCGAATGAAACTTCTCACCTTGTCAATCAATCCTACTAACAGATTTTCATCCTTTGCCACTATATTATTCTCTTCGGTCGTATCAGAGCCATATGTAAAGTCTACAAATACTGTTTGCTTCCTTGTGGGATAGTTCATGCCTAAATAAACCTTGGCCATTTCCTCGATGCTGTTAGTGTTTTTAATGCTCTCCAAAGCTATATTGTACTTGTCGATTTCATTGTTGAGATTTGTTATTTCAATTTCTAAATTATTCAGCTCCATTTGCTTGTCGGTTATGACTGCATAATTGTACACTATAAGTATTCCAAGCAAAAAAGTAATGGCAATCATGGCTGAATTTTTTATGCTTTCTTTTAATGTATTATTTTTCTTTTTAGTTTTTATGCGTTTTTTTGGAGAATAATCTTTGTCGATTTCGTATTCCTGCAGGTCTATGGCTTCTTTTCTCAGTGCAGACATTTTTCACACCCTCTCACCTATTCTTAATTTAGCGCTGTGTGCCCTTCTGTTTTCCTTTAATTCTTCCTCCGACGGAGTGATTGGTTTTTTGGTAATTATCTTAAGTTTTCTCTTGTGGTCGCACATGCATTTAGGAAATTCGGGAGGACAAATGCAGTCCTTATTTAATTCCGCAAATGTATTTTTAATTATCCTGTCCTCCAATGAATGAAAAGTTATTACACAGATTCTTCCTTTATTCACAAGTCTTTCGACCGCTGACCTTACTGCCTTTTCAAGGATTTCCAATTCCCTGTTTACTTCGATCCTTATTGCCTGAAATGTTTTCTTTGCGGGATGGGACCCGTCTTGCCTGACTTGCTTGGGTATTGCCTTTTTAATTATAGATACAAGCTGGCCGGTGGTTTCGATAAATTCCTTCTCTCTTTCCTCTACAATAAACTTTGCGATCCTTGCCGCCCATTTCTCTTCACCGTATTCCCAAAGGATTCTTGACAGTTCATTTTCCTCGTAGCCGTTGACAATATGCCTTGCCGTTATAGTCCGGCTCTTATCCATTCTCATATCAAGGGGCATATCATAATTATAGGAAAATCCCCTTTCCGGTATATCAAGCTGGAATGATGAAACACCTAAGTCAAATATGATTCCGTTAATTTTTTCTATGTTCAGTTCATCTAAAATTTGGTCTATCCTGCTGAAATTACTCCTCACCGGTATAAAATTACGATAGGTGCTTAATTTTTCCACAGCTCTTTCAATTGCATAATCATCTTGGTCAATTCCTATGACTTTGCCCTTATCAGCCCTTTTTAATATTTCTTCCGTATGGCCTCCCCCGCCAAGAGTACAATCAACATAAATACCGTCTTCTTTGATGTTCAGTCCTGCAATGGATTCGTATAGTAAAACCGGTTTATGCACGTAGTCCATGATTTCCTCCTTATAAGCCTATCCCCAATTCCGACATCTTTTCTGCTATGCTGTCAAAATCGAATTGGTCACTGTTGGAGTAATCATCCCAACTCTCTTTGTTCCAAATCTCGATTCTGTCAATAACCCCTATGATTGCAGCATCCGTATTCAATTCGCTGAAACTTCTCAATTGAGGCGGTATCAGTATTCTTCCCTGTTTATCGAAAGAACATTCAGAAAATCCTGAAACAAAACGTCTTAAGAAAAATCTTTCTTCCTTGTTAAAGGTAGATAGGTTTTTAAGCTTTCCGACGAATTCCGTCCATGTTTCAACGGGATAAACGAACAAGCATTTATCCAGGCCCTTTCCTATATAAAAGGTCTCTCCCAATTCACTCCTGAATTTTGCGGGTATTATTACCCTTCCTTTTTCATCAAATGAATGAATGTACTCACCGGTAAACATTTTCTCCCACCTTCTGGGTATATTATACCACATAGTGGGTATAAAATGCCACAACTATTTTTAAAAATTTAAAAAAATCTTTTTGTATACCACCGGGGACGGTCTCTTTTTGTCCCCTGTGCCACCGGGGACGGTCCTTTTTGTCCACCGGGGACGGTTCTTTTTGGACAAAAAATAACCACAGGGTACGATTCTTTTTGGACTAAAAAATGTCCGTATAGAACCGTCCCCTGTGGTCATGAGATCCTTCGTTGCACTCAGGATGACCAAGCGTTTAAGATCCTTTGTTCCATCTGGGATGACAAAGTGTGTTTAATCCCTTTCACTCAGGATGACTGTTTTTTATTTTTTAAATATATTAAGAGGCCTGCCCCGATGACAATTGATGCTAAGCTTACCAGTTGGGCTACTCTCATGCCTGCAAACATCAGGCTGTCTGTTCTTAAGCCTTCAATAAAGAACCTACCGGCTGAATACAATATCAAATATAAGCCTAATAATTGGCCGTGGCTTGCTTTTTTATGTTTACTGAACCAAATTAAGAAGAGAAATATACAAAAATCAATGATTGACTCATACAGGAAAGTAGGGTGTACTTTTTGCCCGTCTACAATAATACCCCAAGGGAGGTCCGTGGGTCCCCCATATGCTTCCTGATTTATGAAATTTCCCCATCTTCCTATTGCCTGGCCTAAGGCAAGGCTGGGTATTACCAAATCAAGAATCTCCAAAACATTTGTTTTCCTGATTTTGCAGAATAAGACCCCCGTGATTATTCCACCAATAATGGCGCCATGTATTGCAAGTCCGCCGCTTCTTATATTGATAATCTGGGATAAGTTTTGGCTGTAGTAATCCCATGAAAATATGACATAGTATGCCCTGGCGCCCACAATGCCGGCCGGTATGGCGTATAACAAAAAGTCTATCAGGTCATCTTCCCTGAAGCCTGTTCTTTTGGCTTCCTTTAATGCTATAAGGACTCCTATCAGGACTCCTGCCGATATCAGTACCCCATACCACATTACATCTATTCCGAATATAGTAAAAGCTACAGGATTCATTTTTTCTCCTTTTTATTTTATCCTATTCTATGTTTTCTCTGCCGTCAATACAATTGTGATTCAACAAGTTTGGGATGACACTACCCCCGTCCCCTTGTCACCTGAGGACGGCCTTGAATTTTTGGGACAGGACCTCAAGGATTTTTTCGTGGATCTTTTCCACTTCCTTTTCTTTCATGGTGCGGTCCTTGTTTCTGTAGGTAACGGAGAAGGCGGTACTCTTATATCCTTCCTTGATGTGTTCACCTTTATACACATCAAACAACTCAACACTTTCAATCAAATAGGGATTGACTTTCTTGATTTCTTCTTCCATATCTCCCGCAAGCACATCATCCTTGACAATTACGGCTATGTCTCTCACCATTGCCGGATACTTGGGAAGGGGTTCATATTTCCACTCGGTATTTTTGTATTGGAGAATTTTTTCGATATCCATTTCCGCCAAATACACCCTGTGGTCAAGGCCGTAATTGTCCGTAACCTTGGGGGATGCTTCTCCGAAAATTCCGATTACATCATCATTCACCAGCAAGGCGGCAGTTCTTCCCGGATGGAAGGCAGGGTTATCACTTACGTATTCCAAGACCGGTTTGATTCCGAACCTTGACAGCATTGCGAATATAATTCCTTTTAAATCAAAGAAATCGCAGGTCCCGTACATTCCAATGCAGACCTTTAATTTTTCAACAGGCTCCTCTGTAACAGGCTGGTCTTTAGGTATGAAAATGCTCCCTGCTTCATAGAGCTTTGCTCCTTCAACCCCCCTGTTGGAGTTTCTTTGAATTACTTCCATCATATTGGGCAGGAGGGTCGTTCTCATGGACGAAAAATCCTCACCTAAGGGATTAAGTATTCTCACGTAATTTCTTAACCGGCTGTCTTCTTCGGCACATATGGAATCATATGCCTTTGGGCTGATGAATGAATAGGTGGTTATTTCATATAAACCCATGCCGGTCAGTATTGATTTGATTTCATCCTCCAACATGCGCAAATCGGTTTTTCTTCCCACCCTGGTGGTTCCCCGCAAGGGCTTTGATTCAATGTTTTCAAATCCGTAGAGCCTTCCTGCTTCTTCGATCAAATCGGCTTCCTGCTCAATATCCGTTCTGAAGTAAGGAATTTTAGAGGTTATTTTCTCTCCGTCGTAAACTGATTCGATCTCTAATGTATTAAGGAACTTCAGCATATCAGCTACCGGTATTTCGGCACCTAAGAGGGCATTGGCCCTGTGGGGTCTCAAGGTTACCACCGGAGGCTCGTATTCGCTTTTCCCTGCCTGGAGATATCCGCCAACGACAGTTCCGGCACCTATCATTTCAATAAGCTGGCAGACCCTGTTGCTGGCAATTTCACAAAGCACATAACTGATGGGCTTTTCGTTGCGGGCTGACGCTTCCGAGCGAAGTCCCAATTTTTTTGATGTTTCCCTTATGGATTTGGGATTGAAGTTTGCGGTTTCCAATGCCATTATTTTGGTATCATCGCTGATTTCCGAATAATATCCCCCCATTACTCCCGCTATGCAGGCAGGCTTTTCCGCATCAGCTATTACGAGCATGTTGCTATTCAGCAACCTTTCGGTTTGGTCGATGGTAACTATCTTTTCTCCTTCTTTTGCCCTTCTTGCAATAAGTTTTCTGCCTTCTAATTTTTCTAAATCATAAGCATGGATGGGCTGGCCTAACTCAAGCATTACGAAATTAGTAACGTCAACTATGTTATTGATGGGTCTCATCCCGGCATCCATGAGGATCCTCTGCATCCACAAGGGTGACGGCCCTATTTTAAGATCCTTGATTACCCTTGCGTAAAAGCGGGAGCATAGGTCTTCATCTTCAATTTCAACACCCTTGAGATAGTCCTTGATATTTCCTTCTTCGTTTTTGATTTCAATTTTGGGAAACTTGAACCTGGTTCCCAAGGTAGCTGCAGTTTCTCTTGCCATCCCCACTATATTAAGGCAGTCCGGCCTGTTAAAGGTAACCTCTACCTCCAAAGCGCTTCCGGTCAGGTCCAAAACCTCCTTAATATCTGCCCCCAAAGGAGTATCCGGAGGCAGGATGATTATTCCGTCCCTTGATTCCTTTGGAATAACTTTATCTTCAAATCCCAATTCTTCATAGGAAACCATCATCCCGTAAGAGGGCAGGCCTCTGAAATTGGATTTCTTGATTTTTAATCCGTTGGGGAGTTCAGCCCCTTCCAGGGCTACAGGCACCACATCGTCCTTTTTGACATTCTTGGCTCCGGTTATTATCTGCAGGGGCTCTCCCTGATTAGTGTCAATCTTTGTAACCACTAACTTGTCAGCATTGGGATGTTGGTTTATCTCCAGTATTCTTCCCGTGACTACGCCCTTTACTTCCTTGTTATAATCGATTACCGCATCCACATGGGACCCGGTAAGGGTCAATTTATCCGCTAATGTTTTATCGTCAACATCTATGTCTACATATTTCTTCATCCATTTAACAGGTACTAACATTTGCATCCCTCCTAAAATTGTTTTAAGAATCTCACATCATTTTCAAAGAGCAGCCTGATGTTGGGGATTCCGTACTTAACCATGGCAACCCTGTCAATTCCCATGCCAAAGGCATATCCCGAATAGATTTCAGGGTCTAAGCCGCAGTTTCTGAGAACGTTGGGATGGGTCATCCCGCAGCCCAAGAGCTCCATACTCCATCCTGTCCCGCTGCATGCCGGGCATCCCTTGCCCATGCATATGTGGCAGGATACGTCAACTTCCGCGCTTGGCTCTGTAAAGGGGAAGTTGTGAGGCCTGAATCGTGTCTTCACCTTGCTTCCGAACAGTTCTTTCACAAACTGGTCAATTGAGTCTTTGAGGTTAGCCATGGTAACCCCCTTGTCCACAACCAAACACTCCATTTGGTGGAACATGGGTGAATGGGTATCATCCACATCGTCAAAACGGAAGGTTCTTCCGGTGGATACCATCCGGATGGGGAGTTTCCCTTCCCTGACTGCTTCCTTCATGACCCTGATTTCTACCGGCGATGTATGGGTTCTTAGGACCAGATTGTCTGAAATATAAAAGGTATCTGACCAGTCTCTTGAAGGGTGGTCGTAGGGGGTATTTAAATCGTCAAAGTTGTTGGCTACGGTTTCAATTTCGGGGCCGCCGATAACATCGTATCCCATTCGCATAAACACGCTTTCCAATTCTTCCTTGACCCTCATCAGGGGATGTCTTCTTCCTATTTCCGGATACCTGCCGGGCATGGTTATATCCAGGGTTTCCTTTTTCAGCCTCTTTTCAGACTCTCTTTCATGTACCGCTTCCTTGGCTGATTGAATTGCTTCTTCTATAAGAGCTCTCACTTCATTGGCCAGCTTGCCCGCTTCGGGTCTTTCTTCCTCGGGCAGGGACCCCATGGAGCGCAAGATTGCAGTTAATTCGCCTTTTTTGCCCAAATACTGAATGCGGATTTTCTCAATATCGGCATTGTCATTGCATTCCTTTAACCGGTTCAATGCTTCGGTTTTAAGATTTAATAATTGCTCTTTCATATATACTCCTTTCATTCCTTGTCTCTTAATAGACCTTACTATGCATAACTTTTTCGTCAAACTGTCATTCTGAGAGCCTTGGCTCAAAGAATCTCATGGGATCCTTCGCATTGCTCAGGATGACAAAGCGAATGAGTTCTTTCGCGTTGCTCAGGATGACAAAACAGTGTGTCTTGCCTATACAAAAAGGACTTCGTCTCACAAGAGGCGAAGTCCGCGGTACCACTCTTTTTTACTTTTGAAATATGACAATTATTCCAAAAGCCTTGTTTTAATAACGGTTTTCCCGTGCAAAATTACTGAATTTTCATCTTGCAGGCTCCAAAGCGAAACTTCGGTATAAATGCCTAAAACCACTTCCAGCCCCTGATGGTTTTTCTCTGAAAGGCATCTCCTTATACTTACTACTCTTTATCATTGCCGGTATTTATTAAATTATTATATAAAATATGATGTCCCCCACCTGTTGGGTTGGGGCATTTTTTCAAATTATACTATAAGGAATAGTTTATTTCAACAACTTTTTTCTGATTTCATATATGCTTATGCCGGCTGCCACCGATGCATTGAGGGATTCGGCTTTTCCCGACATCTTTATGGTTAAGGCGATATCCGAATTATTGATTATATCATCGGCAACCCCTTGACCTTCGTTTCCTATTACCAGGCAGATTTTATTCCTCTTATCCATATTGTCAAAAGTATATTCCGAATCAACCACCGTTGATACTATGTAAAAGCCTTTATCCTTTAAAATATTTAAAATTTCCGCATCATCTTCCCAATAGAGAAGAGGAACCCTGAAAACGGCTCCCGCAGAAGCCCGGACAACCTTTGGGTTGTAAGGGTCCACGCACCCCTTATTAATTATCAGGGCCGCAGGTCCGAAAGCATCGGCGCATCTCATAATGGCACCCAAATTGCCCGGATCTTGAATCCTGTCACACATTATGATGAAGGGGTATCTGTCTGCAGCCTCATTTGGATCCGGTGTATTCTTATTGATTACGGCAAGGACTCCCTGGGCATTGACGGTATCTGCCGCACTGTCAAATACTTTTGCCGAGCAAACCACCACCTTGTCCTTGTCCACTGAGGCCATGAGCTTGTCAACTTCATTTTTATTCAGTGCTTCTTCGCTTATCAGCAAAAGCTTTATATCTGCCTTTTCATTGAGGGCTTCATAAACGAACTTTACACCTTCCGCAACAAATGCCTCTTCCCGGTCCCGGAACTTCTTCTGATTCAAATTCCTGATATATTTAATTTTATTGTTATCCTTGCTCCTTATAATATCCATAAATACTCCAAGGGGACACTTTCCTTTCGGTGTGTCCCCGTAATTTCACATCTGCACTTTATGCATTTTTAACTTGTTCAACTAAGCTTGCGAATCCTGCAGGGTCATACACTGCCATTTCTGAAAGCATCTTTCTGTTTATTTCAATGTTATTTACTTTCAACAGATTGATAAACTTGCTGTATGACAAACCGTTTTGTCTTGCTGCTGCATTTATTCTTGCAATCCACAACTGTCTGAATTCTCTTTTTCTTAATTTTCTTCCTACATAAGCATATGAAAGCGACTTCATAACTGCTTGATTTGCTGTTCTATATAATTTACTCTTTGCTCCGTAGTATCCTTTAGCAAGTTTCAATATTTTTCTATGGTTTTTCTTCGCGTTTACAGCACCTTTAACTCTTGCCATTATTCTTCCTCCTTATGTTTTATTTTAATAGGGTATTAATCTAGCTATTCTTTTTTCGTCAGCTTGTGATACCAATGTGCCTTTTCTTAAATTCCTTATTGATTTTGAAGCTTTTTTTCCTGTGAAGTGATTTTTTCCTGATTTTGCTCTTTGTATCTTACCGCTGCCGGTTTTTCTAAATCTTTTGGCAGCCGATCTGTTTGTTTTAATTTTTGGCATAGTGGTTCCTCCTTTGTGTTATTTTTTTGGGCTCAAAAACATACTCATATTTTTGCCTTCTACAGTCGGTTGTTTATCTATAACAGAGTGTTCCGATGTCATCTCAGCAAATTGCATCAATACTTCTCTGCCTATATCCATCTTTCCAAGCTCTCTTCCCCTGAAGCGCACGACAACTTTTACCCTGTCCCCGTCTTCAAGGAATTTTATTGCATTTTTAGCCTTAACGGCTAAGTCATGCTCTTCAATATTGGGCGTCATCCTGATTTCTTTGACATTTATTACTTTTTGTTTCTTTTTTGAAATTTTTTCTTTTTTTGCCTGGGCATATTTGTATTTTCCATAATTCATAATCCTGCACACAGGCGGTTCTGCATTAGGTGATACATTGACCAGATCAAGCTTTTTGCTTTCAGCAATTTTTAAAGCCTCTTTCGTATTCATAATACCAAGCTGGCTTCCGTCAGAGTCGATGACTCTTACTTCTTTTTCACGAATTTGCTCGTTGATTTGAAGTTCTTTTATAACTCTTCCCTCCTTTAAATTCCACGAATGCTATAAAAAAAATAGCGTACTTCACCGCTATCTTAAAAACACAAAATAATTGCATTTATATTTAACCAGGCTGGCAGTTAATAAAAACGCCGCAAGGTGAGAAGCGGTTACTTCTTCTTGAACACTTAATCAGTATATACAAGATTACAATAAATGTCAACATTTATTTATCTATTTATGTCATAACTTTTTTTGTTATGGTAAAGATAAAAAAAAACTTAAAGGAGGTCCCATGAAAATTAAATTTGTCCCCCTCTTAATTTTCTTAATCGTATATATTTTTTTATTTGCAGCAATGCCTCAAAACATAAAATTACTCTTAATATATATAACTCCTTTAATATTATACACCATATATATCACTAAAGTCATGTCAGTTTTTATGAAAAATAAGAAGTCCTTTAATGATGACACAGAAGTTAATGAGACCGTATCCTCGGTTTCATATTTTGAGAAGAAAAAACCCGAAGAGCCTAAAATTCAAATAAGCTTTGATGATGTCGCAGGACTTGAGGAGATTAAGGAAGACTTGATGGATATTATCGATTTTTTGAACAATGAAGACAAATACAGATTGATGGATGCAAAAGTGCCAAGGGGCATCCTCCTCTACGGCCCTCCGGGAACCGGCAAGACCCTTATTGCAAAAGCAATAGCGGGAGAAGCTAAGGCAACCTTCATTTATGCCAGCGGGTCCGAATTTGTGGAAAAATATGTGGGAGTCGGAGCCAAAAGAGTGAGAACCATATTTGAAAGGGCCCGGAAGGAAGCCCCAAGCATAATATTCATAGATGAAATAGATGCCTTAGGAGCCAAGCGTAATGCCGACAGCAACAATGAAAAGGACCAGACCCTAAACCAGCTTTTAATTGAGCTTGACGGCTTTAACAACACCGGCAACGTCATAGTAATCGCCGCAACCAACAGGTTAGACCTGCTGGATGAAGCCCTCCTCAGGCCCGGCAGGTTTGACAGGAAAATATATGTGGGTAATCCAAACTTTCATTCCAGACTGAAAATATTAGAGGTCCATACAAAAAACAAACCCCTTGACAAAAAGGTCCAGCTGAAGGATATAGCCGTAAAGACCCATGGTTTTTCCGGAGCCCAGCTTGCCAATATAGCCAACGAGGCAGCCCTTAAGGCAATTAAGGACAAATCAAAAAAAATTACCATCGAGAATTTTGAATTCGCCATTGAAAAAATCGCCGCAGGTTTGGAAGTAAAGCATTCCACCGTCTCTGACAAGGAAAAAAGAATCGTTGCCTACCATGAGGCAGGTCATGCGGTAGCAGCCAAGATGCTGAATATTGATAAGGTTCAAAAGATCTCTATTATTCCAAGAGACAAGGCCTTAGGATATGTATTGAAGTTCCCCACCGAGGATAAGTTTCTCTACACGAAAAACGAGCTCTTCGACAAGGTAGTCGTCCTCCTTGCCGGCAGGGCTTCCGAAGAAATATTCATAGGTGAAATATCCACAGGGGCATCAAATGATATCAAGGAGTCCACAAACATAATTTATGAGATAATCTGCAGCTACGGTATGGGTAAAAACACTCAAAACACCTGCATCGATGAAAGGCTTATTAAGTATTATTTAGACAACATCAAGGATGAAGCCCAGCAGATGACGGCGGATTCCTATGACCGGGCCCTTTCCATAATCAGGCAAAATGAAGCCGTAGTTGATAAGGTTGCCCGGTACCTGCTTAAGTACGAAACCATGAATGCGGAGAAATTAGATGAGCTGATGGAAGAAAGCCAAAAAAGAGCCCTAATCTAAAAATTTTGGGGACGGTTCTTTTCGTTCTCAAAGAACCGTCCCTGAAAATTTAACGTGCTTTTAAGTATTCAATAGGGTTCTTTCTGACCCCGTTAAGTCTGACTTCAAAATGAAGGTGGTTTCCGGTAGATTCTCCCGTCGACCCAATCTTGGCTATAGCCTCGCCCTTTGCCACGGCTTGTCCCTCCCGGGCCAGCAGTCTTGAGCAGTGGGCATAGAGGGTTGCTATGCCGCCTCCGTGGTCAACAATTATGTAATTACCGTAAGAATAATGATATCCTGCAAAAATTACAACTCCCCCATTTGCTGCAAGAATGTCGGTTCCGTAGGGTGCTGCTATATCCATGCCTCCGTGAGTAGACCATTTGCCGGTTATGGGGTGTATCCTTCCTCCGTATTCGGATGTTATCCTGTAATGTCCGGGAAGAGGCCACATTAATTCCCCTCCTACATATTCGACGGCACGCTGGAGGGCTATGATATCCTTTTCGATCTGCTTTGACTGCTCTTCCATTGCAGCTTCCTGCCTGAGGATTTCTTCTATGTTGTTCTGCAGGCTAACCATGTAGTTTTCTTTTGACCGGGAAGCTATCATGACCTCATTCTGCTTGGCATTCAAGTCATTGATGATTGCAGTCAACTCAAGCCTTCTGGTCTCTTGTGCCACTTTTAATTCTTCAACTTCTGTTTTTTGTTCACTGATGGTTTTTAACAGTTCAACATCGCTTTTTATGATTAATTGAATCAAATCCATCCTTGTCAAGGCATCGATAAGGTTTTCGGCATCTAAGATTATTTCCAGATATCCGCCCGTCCCGTTCATGTACATTGCTCTTAAGCGCTGTTCCAGCAATTCGTTGTTTTTATTTATTTCATCGGTAAGCTCCATGATTTTTTGCTCCGATTCTTCAATCCGCATGGAGATTTCCTGCTTTTGAACTTCCTGCTTCTCGGCTTCTAAGGTCAAAGCCCTGAGCTCGCTGTCAAGCAACTGGATTTCTGCTTCTATTGTTTTCTTTTCGCCTTTAAGAGCATCTGCTTTCTTGCGGATTTCTTGTATCTGGTTTTCTATCTGCTGCTGCTTGTACCTTAAATCAGCAATACTGCCTCCTGCATTCATAGGGAAGATGCTAAATACAGTTAAAGTTAACAAAATTATCGCAATACATTTTTTAAACATAACCCTCTCCTTAAATGCTTAAGAACTTTTTCAAGGATACTAAAGATCCTAATATTCCAATCCCGATACCTATTGTCATAAATATTATGATAAGGTCATTTATAACCATTTCAACTCCAACTAAATATCCTGACATTCCCGATATTAGGGCCACGTAACGGCCTGCAAGATAATTGATGGTGTAGTTGTATCCAAGCATAATGAGCAATATTGCCACTACAGACCCTAAAAGGCCCAGCATGATGCCCTCTAAGATAAAGGGGCCCCTTACATATCCGTTTGTAGCTCCGATATACTGCATGAGCTCAATTTCCCTCTGCCTGCTTAAGACTGTAATCTTAATGGTGTTGGAAATAATAAAGACGCTTATCAATAACAGGACTATTATTATGGCTGCCCCGAATCTTTTTACGAATTCGGACAATTTTATCAGGGTATTGACCGCATCTTGATAATACCTTACCCTCTCAACCCCTTCAAAGGTTTGGAGCTTTGCAATCACTTCATCTGACTTGCTCACATCAGAAAGCTGAACAATGTAGGTGTCGGGAAATGGATTGTGTCTTAGGTCCTGGAGTAAAATGGCATCTTCACCCCAATCCTTCTTCACGCTTTCAAGGGCATAGTCCTTTGTCTGAAAGGCAACGGCCATAACCCCGTCAATTTGTCTGAAAGCCCTGCCCATCTCTTCTATTTGCTCATCATCCACGCCTTCGCCTATATATACTGCTATCTGGTCAAAGGTTTCTTTGGCAACCATGGCCATGTTGTTGACATTTAAAACAATGATTAATACAAATCCAAGTATTATCAAAACTGCTGTAACTGAGCCGATTGAAGCTGCCCCCATCATACGATTTCGCCACATGCTTTTAAATGCCTGCTTGAATATATAGCTAATCTTCTTTGGGTTCATCGTCATATCCCCCTGCCTTGGTGTCTCTGATAATAATTCCGTTCTTTAGCTCAACTACTCTTCTGTGGAAATGGTTTACTATTTCCCTGTCGTGGGTTGCCATGATGACCGTGGTTCCCCGCCTGTTTATTTCATATAGGATCTTCATTATTTCTTTGGATGTTTCTAAGTCCAAATTGCCGGTAGGCTCGTCCGCAATTACGGTTTCAGGCTTGTTGATGATGGCTCTTGCAATTGCAACACGCTGCTGCTCCCCTCCCGATAATTCATCAGGATAGTATTTAGCCTTATCGCTTAATCCCACCATGCTGAGAACCAGGGGAACCTCTCTTCTTATGGTTTTTGCCTGGCAGCAAATCATTTCCATTGCGAATGCAATATTTTCATATACGGTCAGCTTGGGAAGAAGCCTGTAATCCTGGAAAATGAAACCGATTTTTCTTCTGTATTCGGCCAAGCTTCTTTTCCGTATTTTATTGATATCCTGGTTATTATATGTAATTATTCCCTGTGTAGGACTGATTTCTCTTAACAAGAGCTTTATCAAAGTGCTTTTGCCCGCCCCGCTTTTTCCTACTATGAATATAAATTCACCCTGGTTAATTTTTAAATTGATGTCTTTAACGGCGGTAAAAGTCTTTTTGTATATTTTTGTAACACGGTTAAACTCAATCACTGGTCGTTCACCTCATAGCGTATAGTATTAATATAACACAAAATGACAAAATTTCAACTATTATTATAATATTTTACAATATTTTTGAAGGAAATGAAATGTTTATTTTTAACATATATAAAAATATATGTCATCCCGGGACCAGAGAAGGAAAGGACAAAAAAAAGACTGCTTTTTCGAGACTCGCACTAAATCTGAAAAAAAGACAGTCTTTGACAATTAGTTGCCAATAAGCTAATTCTTATATTCCCTCTCCAGGACAACCTTCTGGGGTAATTCTTCCAGCTCGGTTTTAACGACGGCAAAAGGATAGGTAAGAACTTGTGCTGTTACATCTCCGGGCTTGGGATCCTTATAGAGGGCATATACGGTCAGCACTCTTTCCCCGTCTACATCGCTTAAAGTAATTTTATCTATTTCAACTTCGTATCCTGCCGTATTTTTTTCACCTCTTGTTACAACAACGAAAATTTCATCATTTATTCTGCACACTAAGGCTTTTTCTTTCATCCTGTAATTTGGCAGCACCTCGGTGATTTGTTTCGGTATGTTTTCAGGACTAATATTATCAAAACTCACGTTTTGTACACCCTTCCCCCTGAAATACCTGAAAAAAAACAAAAGAGCAGCAATGAATACTATAATCGCAAGTACAGATATTATTCTTTTCATGAACATCCCCCCACATATATACTCTTTATATTTTATTCTCCATGTACTATTTTATGCTAATAAAAGGTTGTTTATTAAATATGCAATAAAGTAATTGACATTGGTGCTTGTCTTTAAGTATAATTTAATGTATGAAGGGAGTTGAAAATATGTCATGCAAGTGTAGTGAATTTCAAAAAACAACAGCTGAACTGCAATTGTTGAACAAGAGTATCCTGGATATAGTTACAAAATTAGATGAGCAAACTTCCATGCTGAACAGGGCTGTTTTCAAGTCTGCTACCCACTGCGGCTGCATTGAAATACATGCGACCAAGCAAATATATTCACCTCACAAGTCTTTGGAAGAAAACCAGCAAGAGCTGGATACCCACATCGAAGGGGACCTGTGTCCCAAATGCAGAGACAAGATAGAAGAAGAAATGGGTGAGTTATTATTCTATCTGGCTTCCATGTGCCAAGCTCTGAATCTTGAATTGGCAGATATCATGTCAAAGAAGCATGAGCACCTTAAGACACTGGGATTATACAACCTTTTGTAAGATAGATTTACTTTTTTTGACATAAAACGCAAGAGATCCTTTGCAGTGCAAAAGAATCTCTTTTTTTGTATAATTATGTTTGTGTAATTCTTGACAAATATTCCAGGTGGTACTATAATATTATGTAATTTGATAATACTAAACATAATTAGGAGGATGTTATGAAAAGTAGCAAAAGAATTATTTCAATTCTTTTAGTGCTGGTGATGTTGTTTTCAGTAGCAGGGTGCCAACCCCAGGAAACAGCACAAGAACCACCGGCTGAAACAGGCGCAGACGCATTGTTCACTCCCGGTACCTATACCGGAAAAGGCGCAGGTATTAACGGCGAAATTCAAGTGGAAGTGACTGTGACCGAAAGCGAAATAACTGACATCAAAGTAGTGTCACATAATGAAACTCCTGGTGTAAGTGACCTTGCATTATCAGACATTCCCGCAAATATTGTTAAACATCAAAGCTTAGGTGTAGATGCAATAGCAGGTGCTACAGAATCAAGCAAGGGAATCCTTGAAGCCGTAGCTAATGCTCTTGAGCAAGCAGGTGGGGATATCGAAGCATTAAAGGCAAAAGAAGTAAAATCAGAGACAGGTCCTTTAACAACAACTGAAAAAGAAGTAGACGTTGTAGTTATAGGAGCAGGCGGTGCCGGATTGGCAGCAGCCGTTTCTGCACACGAAAACGGAGCAACCGTTTTGGTTTTAGAAAAGATGCCAAAGGTAGGAGGCAATACCATCCTTTCAGGTGCAGCCTACAATGCTGTTGACCCCAGGAGACAGCAAGCTTCAGGAATAGAGGACTCAATAGACCTGCATTTCCAACAGACCTACGAGGGCGGAGACAAGGTAGGCAATCCGGAATTAATAAGAATTCTGGTTGAAAATGCTTATCCGACCTTAGAGTGGTTAGAAGGTTTGGGAATGGAGTTCACCGATTACGTATTTACGGTTGCCGGAGGTCTCTGGCCGAGGGCCCACAGACCGGTAATGCCTTTAGGAACGGGATATATTACCACCTATATGAACTACATAGAAAACAACAGCTCCGAGATGGAAGTAATGCTTAATACCAGAGCCACTAACATCATAATGGAAAACGGAAGAGCCGTTGGAGTAAGAGCCGATGGTCCGGAAGGTCCGGTTATTGCAAAAGCAAACAAGGGTGTTATAATTGCAACCGGCGGATTCAGCAGGAACAAAGAAATGTTGAAAGAATACAATAAAGCTTGGCCGGATTTGACAGATACCGTATCAACTAACCATCCGGGAGCAACCGGTGACGGAATACAGATGGCAGTTGAAGTTGGTGCAAACTTAGTAGGTATGGAGCATATTCAGCTCCTGCCCTTGGGAGATCCTGAAACGGGAAGCTTAGCAGGCAATATCGAGCAAGCCGTTGAAAACCGTATATTCATAAACAAAGAAGGAAAGAGGTTCGTTGATGAAGGCGGCCGAAGAGATGACATGACCAGGGGCTTGTTTGCTCAGGAAGATCAATTAATGTGGATCGTACTTGACAGCCAGAACTATCCTGATCCGGCAACAACAAAGAATAACTTCAATGAAACCATCGATGAGTTAGTAGCAGCAGGAAAAGCATTTAAGGCAGATACCTTAGAAGATTTAGCAGCTCAAATAGGAGTTAATGCAGACAATTTAGTTGCTGCCGTAGAAGATTTCAATAAACATGTTGAAACCAAGGAACCCGATGAGTTCGGAAGAACCCTCTATCAGTGGAAGATAGATACTCCTCCATATTATGCGGGACCAAGGAAGCCGACAGTTCACCACACCATGGGCGGTATTGAAATAAATACCGAAGCTCAGGTTATAGACACATCCGGAAATGTTATACCCGGTTTATTCGCAGCCGGTGAGACTACAGGCGGTATCCACGGAACTAACCGTCTTGGCGGAAATGCCCTGGCAGACATTAACACATTCGGAAGAATTGCAGGCAGAAACGCAGCAACCATGGAGTAAAACGAAAGCCTTGCTGTTAGTATAAAAATAATATTTGGGACAGTGTAAACTGTCCCATTTTATTCCAAAAAATATATTGAAAAAATAATTATTCAGTGTTATAATTATTACAGGTGAATTATATGGAAATAGAAGTCCGCTTGTTTGCATCTTTCAGAGTCGGCCGGTTTAAAAGCAAACGTTTTACCATAGATGATAAAACCAAAATTATTGATATTCTTAATATTTTAAATATTAGACAAGAAGAATTGGGTATAGTGCTTGTAAACGGCAAATACAGCAGTATTGATGCGAATTTGAATGACAATGATGTACTGACAATATTTCCCCCTGTTGCAGGGGGGTAAAATATATATCCCGATTCATATCAGCCCACGTGGTTTTTATGAACGTTAGGCGTAAAAAGCAATTTTTACACCAGCCATTTCGCAAAGGGATACAAATTAACATGGTTAATTTGTATCCCTTTTATTTTAATCCAGGGGATTAAAATAAGCTGTTATCATTCAATTTTAAGGAGGGTTTATTAATGTCTAAAGGTTTAGTTGTTTCACCTGACAAATGTACCGGCTGCAGAACATGTGAATTAGCATGCTCTTACAGCAAAAGCGATACCTTTAACCCCAAAGATTCTGCAATATCGGTACTCTTTTACGAAGATGTGGGATTAAGGGTTCCTATGACTTGTATGCAGTGTGATGAGCCCCACTGCGTAAAAGTATGTGTGGTTAATGCTCTAAGTAAGGATGAAAAAACAGGTGTTGTCAATTATGACAAGGAAAAATGCATAGGCTGCAAAATGTGTGTCAGCGCCTGCCCCTTTGGTAATATGACTTACAGTATCAGGCTCAAAGAGGTAATTAAATGTGATTTATGCAAGGGAGACCCCCAATGCGTAAAAATGTGTAATTATGGTGCTATTCAATACAAGGAATTAGATTCAACCCTGGATAAAAGAAAAAATATTGCCTACCAATTTAAAGAGGCATTTGGAGAGGGGGCTAAATAATGAAAGGTTATACCGAAAAAGTAATCAGAGTCGACTTAACCAATAAAATCATTAAAATTGAAAAGTTAAACATGGATTATGCCAAGGAATACATAGGCGGCAGGGGTCTGGGCACCAAATATTTATATGAAGAAGTCGACCCTCAAATCGATCCCTTAAGTCCTGAAAACAAGCTTATATTTATGACAGGTCCGGTTACGGGAACCAACGCCACATGTGCAGGCAGGTTCAATGTAGTTGCAAAAGCACCCTTAACAGGTGCAATCGGTGCCGGAAATACAGGAGGTTATTTTGGTCCCGAATTGAAATTTGCAGGCTATGACGGAATTATATTTGAAGGAAAAGCAAGCTCTCCTGTTTATCTGAATATAAATGATGATTTAGTACAATTAAAGGACGCTTCACACCTTTGGGGCAAAGATGTATTTGAAACAACCGATATACTTTTAAGTGAAAATGATGAAGATGCCAAGGTTGCTTGCATAGGACCGGCAGGTGAAAATCTGGTTCTTTTTGCAGCCGTTATGAATGATAAGGACAGGGCTGCAGGCAGGTCCGGACTTGGTGCCGTTATGGGTTCCAAAAACTTAAAGGCCGTGGTTGTAAAAGGCACCAAGGGCTTAAGTGTTGCTAACCCCATGCTCTTTAATAAGGCTGTGACAGATGCAAGAGAAAAAGTTAAAGCCAATGCTGTAACCGGTACCGGAGGAGGCCTTGCAACCTACGGAACCGAAATTTTAGTCAACATCTTGAATGAAATGCATGCCTTTCCTACAAACAACTGGCAAACATCAAGATTTGAAGAGGCAGAAAAAATCAGCGGCGAGTATCTGACAGAAAACTATTTGGTAAGAAATAAAGCATGCTTTGCATGCCCAATAGGCTGCGGCAGAACAATAAAAATTCCTGACGGTAAATACAAGGGCATCGTGGCAGGTCCCGAATATGAAGCAGGCTGGTCCTACGGAGCTTGCTGCGGAATCAGCGACTTAAATGAAATAAATAAGGCAAACCATGTTTGCAACATGCTTGGACTAGACCCAATCACCATGGGAGCAACAATTGCCTGTGCCATGGAATTGTATGAAAAAGGTTATATAACAAAGGAAGATTTGGACGGAGAAGAATTAAGATTCGGGGATGCTTTAAGCATTATGAAATTGACGGAAAAAACAGGCTACAGGCAGGGATTCGGCGACAAGCTGGCCTTAGGTTCCTACCGCCTGGCTGAAATGTATGGTCATCCCGAATTATCAATGACCGTTAAAAAACAAGAAATGCCTGCCTATGACGGAAGAGCTATTCAAGGAATGGGGCTTTCATATGCAACCAGCAACAGGGGCGGATGCCATGTAAGAGGATATGTTACTTCAACTGAAGTATTGGGTATTCCAATGAAAACAGATCCATTGTCAACAGAAGGCAAGGCTGCCCTGGTTAAACTGTTCCAGGATTTAACGGCATTGGTAGATTCGTCGGATATTTGTTTGTTCACGACCTTTGCAATAGGACTTCCGGAAGTGTCGGCAATGCTTCGAGGTACCACGGGATTTGAATATACGGATGAAGAAATGCTCCGAGCCGGAGAAAGAATATGGAATCTTGAAAAGCTCTTTAACATAGAAGCAGGCTTGACAAGAGAAGATGACATGCTTCCTCCGAGGCTGTTAAATGAACCTGTAACAAGCGGCCCATCAAAGGGTAAGGTAACAGAACTGATAACCATGCTTGATGAATACTACCAGGTAAGGGGCTGGGACGAATATGGAGTTCCCACGGAAGACAAATTAAATGAACTCTCACTAAGCAGCAGAGGTTTGGCAGAAGCATATTAATCCTATCAACCCGGAGTATCTCATACTCCGGGTTTCATAACAAAAAACGAAGGTGATTAGATGACAACAGAAACAATGGATATAAACACCATAATCCATAATTACAGGCCGGAAAAAAGATTCACTTTGGCCATCCTTCAGGATATACAAAAGAAGTTTAATTTCATTCCGAAAGAAGCAATTTTCATTCTTTCAGATTATTTACAGGTTCCCGCCAGTGAAATATATTCCATGGCTACCTTTTATAAGGCCCTTAGTCTAAAACCCAAGGGCAGGCACATTATCAAAGTATGCAACGGCACAGCCTGCCACATCAGGGGTTCTAATATTCTTATAGATGAATTAACAGATTTGTTAAATATAAAACCGGGAGAAACAACAAGCGACGGTTTATTTTCAATTGAAATAGTCAACTGCCTGGGAGCCTGCGCCTTGGCACCCGTAATGGTTATTGACGACAAATACTTCGGTGCCATGACCAAGGACAAAGTTATTGAAGTAATTAACGGATACAAGGAGGCGGTTGAAAATGACAAGTAGAAAAATATTGGTGTGCTGCGGTACAGGCTGCCTAGCAAACAACAGTTTTGAAATATATATTAGCTTCCTTGAGAAATTAAAAGATACAAATACGGAAGTAATCCCGGAAATAAAAGCCACCGGGTGCAACGGCCTTTGCGAGAAAGGCCCCGTGGTAAAAATTCTGCCTGATGAAATCTCTTATTTTAAAGTCAAGGCAAAAGATGTTGATGAAATAATTTCAAAAACAATCTTAAAGGGCCAAATAATAGATAGGCTTCTATATTTTGATACCAATGCCAAGAAAAAAATTGTATCACATAAGGATGCTAACTTTTACAAGCACCAGCACAAAATCGCCCTTAGAAACATTGGTGAAATTGACCCTAAGAATATTGAAGATTACAAGGAAAGAAACGGTTTTGAGGCTTTAAAGAAGGTTCTGTTTGAAATGACTCCTGATGAAGTAATAACCGAAGTTGAAAAATCAGGCTTAAGAGGCAGGGGTGGTGCAGGCTTCCCCACAGGAAGCAAGTGGAGAACTTGCTCCAAGTATACTAACAATCCTAAATATGTGGTATGCAACGGAGACGAAGGAGACCCCGGTGCTTTCATGGACAGAAGCATCATGGAAGGAGACCCTAACACGGTCATTGAAGGAATGATTATTTGCGGTTATGCAATCAATTCAAATCAGGGATTTCTTTATATAAGGGACGAATATCAGTTAGCCAGGGAAAATATGCAAATTGCGATAAACAGTGCCAGAAAGCACGGCTTTTTAGGGAAAAATATTCTTGGCAGCGGTTTTGATTTTGATTTGGAAATAGTAAGGGGCGGAGGCGCATTCGTATGCGGTGAATCAAGCGCCCTGATGGCGTCCATTGAAGGAAATGTGGGAGAACCCAGGGCAAAATATATAAGAAGCGTGGAAAAGGGTCTTTGGGACAAACCTACGGTTTTAAACAACGTAGAAACCTGGGCAAACATACCCCCGATTATTTTACATGGAGACCAATGGTTTAAGCAAATAGGTGCGGAAAAGAATTCAGGCACAAAAGTGTTTTCCCTTGTAGGCAAAGTTAAAAATACAGGCCTGGTTGAAATCCCCATGGGGACTACATTAAGAGAACTGGTATTTGACATAGGCGGAGGAATTATTAAAGACAGGCCCTTTAAAGCTGTTCAGACGGGAGGTCCTTCAGGAGGGTGTATCCCTGCCGAATACCTGGACATATCCCTTGATTTTGACAATTTAAGCAGGATAGGGTCCATGATGGGCTCAGGAGGAGTTATTGTAATGGATGATACCACCTGCATGGTAGAGCTTGCCCGGTACTATATGGAATTTTTATCTGAAGAATCCTGCGGCAAATGTACCACCTGCCGAGAAGGTATAAATACCATGCTCAATATCCTTAACAAGATAACCCGGGGTCAGGGCCGGGAGGAAGATATTGACCTCCTTACAAGTTTAGGCGACACTATTAAAGAAGCTTCCCTTTGCGGTTTAGGCAAAACCGCCCCTAATCCCGTTATGACCACTTTGAAGTACTTTAGAAATGAATATATGGAACACATAGTTAACAAAAGGTGTCCTGCAGGAGTATGCAAAAATTTAACCTCCTATTCAATAGACCGGGATACCTGCATAGGCTGCGGCGCCTGTGCCGGAAAGTGTCCGGCAAAGGCTATTGAAGGGGAATTAAAAAAGCCCCATGTTATACAGGATGACAAATGTATTAAGTGCGGTACCTGTTTCACCGTATGTCCCTCAGGAGCAGTTAAGATAGGAGGTGGATTAGTTGAAAGTTATAATAAATAATGTTGAATATGAAGGCCTCCCCGGAGAGACCCTGATGGAACTTGCCAAAAGAAACAAGGTCGATATTCCCAATCTGTGCCATAAGGAAGGATTTGAAGGCCAGGGCAGGTGCAGGCTCTGTATGGTAGAAGCTAAGGAAGGAAACAGAACAAAGATTGTTTCAGCATGTGTTTATCCAATACAGGATGGCCTTGAGGTTATCACCGACTCTGAAAGAATAAGTGCCATGAGAAAAAACATTATTCTCCTCCTCTTGCTTAAGACTCCCAACAACGAATACATTAAGCAATTAGCTGAAGAATATGAGGTAAAACCCCCGGCCGGATATGTGGACCTAAGCAGCAATGAAAACTGCATCCTTTGCGGTCTATGCGTCAAGGCCTGTGAAAAAATGGGTACTTCAGCCATATCCCTAATAAACAGAGGGACAGGCAAGAAAGTTTCCACCCCCTATGATGACCCTTCAAAGGATTGTATCGGCTGCGGTGCCTGTGCCCAGGTATGTCCTACAAATGCGATAACCATGACAGAAATCAATGGTATCAGAACAATATGGAACAAAGAATTCACAATGGTTAAATGCTCCCTGTGCAATAAAGAATATACGACAGAAGAAGCACTTAAATTTATTGAAGCCCATTTAGGGGATGAAGAAGAAAAAATCTGTGACCCATGCAGAAAGAAAATTATTTCAGAGAGATTTAAAGAATCATATAAAAATATTTATGGACAGCCGTAACACTTTGTACAATTTGGAATATGATAATATTGAGCTTGGCTCAAATTTATTGCGAATAAGGTGTTATGATGAGTTGTTGCAGAAATAGAAATAGAGATAGAGATAGAGACGATGTTTTTGGTATTCAGAGAATAGCTCTTCGGGGCCCCGGCTGTATTGACGGAACAGGCCGGTGCCGGGGTGTTCTGGGTACAGGCGGCAGAAGAAGATGCGAAGACTTATTGGATGCTGCGGAAGATTTCTGTGATGAGGTTTTTGGCGACAGAGGCAGAAGGTGCTGCAGCAATGTTTTAGGCACAGGCGGAGAAAGATTCCGTTGCAGCAACAGGGATCTCTTAGGAATTCGCGACAGGGAATTCCGGTGTGAAAACAGGCGTGTCATGGGTGCCGGAGAAGAGGAGCGGTGCGGTCAAGTGTTCGGGACCGGAGGCGGATTCCAGCACTCAGACCTGGCAGGTGCCGGAGGCAGACGCCGCAGGCGCAGATGTTTACCCTCATGCCTGGATTTGAAAACGCCGGCAACGGTACCAAGATAATAAAGGGGGGACATTTTAGGCGTGTGTTCATAAAGATACTTTGTGAACCACCTAAAATGCGGGGTATAGGGCGGACAGTTTCGGCTGTCCGCCTTTTGCTATGCCTTAAATTGCGGCTGCAATAAATCGGATATTGAAAACTTCTATTCCTTGTGATACCATTGTCCCATATCCAGAAAAAGAAATACACACCAAGGAAATTATTTAGGATTCATATTCACTAAACAACTAAATACTACATAAAACTACAATATACATTGCTTTTATGCCTTGTGTGGCGTATCATTATCGCATGATTAGTCATATGCCTTTGAAAGAAAGCGAGGTGCTTGCCGTGCCAGAAAACAACATTCAATACAGATGGATATCCCTGCAAGAGGTCTGCGATTATCTTGGCGTGAAGCGCCACACCATTATGCGATGGATTGAGCAGCGCGGTATGCCCGCATCCAAGGTGGGAAAGCTCTGGCGTTTCAAAACTGCCGACATTGACGAATGGGTTAAAAAAGGCGGAACCTCCGATGAGCGGGAGGTTATCAAATGAACGGACTTAAATCTTTCAATGCCCGCAGGCTTTCTGTTGCCGGATTTTCATTTCTCTTTGCCTATATTCTGTCATTTCAGTTTGAAGGGCAGGTGTTGTACAGCCTGCTGGATCTGCGTGGAACAGACGCCGGCCGTTACATACTGGCTGCAATTATCGCGCATTTCGCGGGGCTTTTTACCTGCGGCCTGTTTGTCAAGTCACAGGCGGCCGCCAAAAGCATGATGTTCGGCGGCATGGGCTTATGCTTAGCCTCCACTGTCCCCTTCTTTTTTCCTCTCCCCGCTCTATGGATGGGCGGACTGATTGTCAGCGGATATTTTAGCGGCTGCGCGGTGGCGGCATGGGGATTTTTTCTCAGGGCCTATACTCCCAAGAACGAGCGCATTAAATCCTGTGCCGATGTTCTGATTTATTCCAATTTGCTGATGATTGCAGTCAACGTGGTGGCCATGAACAGGTCAACCTTTATAGGGCTTGGTCTCTCTGTGCTTTGTCTTGTAATCGGTATGGTCTTCATTTGGATGCTGCCGTTGGAGCAGGAGAATGAGCAGAACAAAACATTTAAAAACAAGACGCATGGCGGCATTAAAAACCAGCTAATATTGCTGTGTCTTTTTGTCTTTATCATTACAATTAATTCCGGACTGATGTATCAGGTCATCAACCCCGCTTTCGAGCATCTGACGGGGTTGGTGAGCTGGTATTGGGCCGCGCCTTATATTGTGGCCCTCGCCATTATGCGCAACCTGCCTATGAAAGCAAAGCGTTCCAGAATTTTGTATATCGGGATGGCAATGATTATAGGAGCGTTCATCAGCTTCATGCTGTTAGGGCGAAACACTTCCGACTATCTGATTGTGGATACGCTGATGCTCGGTGCTTGCGGTATTTTCGATCTGTTTTGGTGGAGCATCCTTGGAGAAATGCTGGATTATAGCGACAACCCTGCACATACCTTTGGTATTGGGCTTTCCGCCAATGTATTCGGTGTGCTTTGCGGAGGTGTTTTGGGAATGACCGTAACATCCATTGGGCTTCCCGGTGCGGAGGTTGCGGTGATTGCCCTTACTGTGGTTTGCGTTACACTGGTTATGCTGCCGCCGCTGAACCATCAGCTTGTTTTACTGCTGAAAAGCCATGCCTATCTTGCCGCTTATGACAATATGAGCCAGTCACAGCAAACGGACATTGTACGGCAGGTCAAAACCCTTGATCCGCTGACCGTCCGGGAGCAAGAGGTATTGCAGCTAATCCTTTCAGGAAAATCCAACCGCGAAATTGCTGGGGCTTTGTTTATCAGTGAGAGTACTGTAAAAACACACGCAAGGAATATTTTTTCAAAATACGATGTAGGTAGTCGAGCAGAACTCATCAGCACCCTCCTGAAGAATCAAAGGGTTGAATGATACATAAAATCACATAAATATAGGGTCTAACTGGCCTCTCATACTAAAGTATGAGGGGCTTTTTTATGCAAATTCATCCTTTCGAACGATGCTTTTTGAGGCATCCTTCCCTAAAATGAATACTGGGCCGTCTGCTCTATGACGCAACACTCATTTGGGATAATCGCATCCTTGCGGTGCCATCTGCTCTCATCTCCATGCCGGGCCGCCAAAACGGATGTACCTGACCTTTGGCGATGCGGCCCAGACCATGCGGGTAGAGTTGCTGCACGGAATGACTCAAAAGCAGGCAGTACTGGACGCCGCACAAAAGCTGCTTCATGAAACTGGCGTAACTGCAGACATCACCGGATGGTAACACAAGAAGCAAAATATAAACATTGGAGGTAATGCAATGAAAAAGTATGTGTCTTTATTTCTGGCGCTTATTATGATTTTTACCCTTGCCAGCTGCGGCGGTAAAACAGAAGAAAACACCACGGTATCCCTTCCCGCAGTTGCCGCAGAACGCGCTGCCGTGGAACAGGCGGGCGCGATAGCGACACAGCAGTACATCATCGCCCGGCTTAAAACTGAGGCGTTGATTGAGTATGACATTGAAAACGGCAGTATAGACGAGCTGAAAGTCATGACTGACGACACGCTGGAGGCATGGCGGCTCTGTGAGCTGGCCAGCGTCCAAGCAGCGGAATTGGCAGATTATGCTCAAAGTCTGCGCAGCTCCGCGTCTACGCAGGCGGCAACCATGTCCTATACCTCATCAAAATCCGCGGTGATTGGTTTGTTTACTACGGTGGCCTACGCTGCCGAGGAAAACGCCGCGGTAAAATGGGCAAAGGATTTGACCACAAAATACGACTCCTACCCCGCGGGGCAAAAGGTCAAGCAACTGGCCGAGAATCTGGGTACAGACGCGAAAAAGGCTTACGCCCAACTTAAAATGGCGCAAAACATTCTGGAGGGCGAAGCCTATTCTGCCGAAGGCGATACGATGCAGAGCTTCGAAAACGCGGCCATGGCGACTAAAACCGTCTGCAAGACCGGACTCTACATCGGCGGCGTGGTGGCTGGCGGCGGCGTGGCCAACGGCATTTTGGAAGCTGGCGGCATGATTATCGGCGGCGTTGATACCATTGTGGACATCGCCTCCACAGGCAGCACCATCATCTGCGGCGAGAACAGCAAAATCACCATGGCGGCGAATGACTTCAAGGATTTTATGGGCCCCATTTCCTCCGCAGCCGGAGGCGTAAACGTGCTGACCGGCGGGATAAAATTTGCCGGCGACGCGGCGGATAAGATTGGCAGTATCGACAAGCTGTCCTATATCGGCGAGAGCCTGCTTGATCTTGTCCGTGATGGCAAGATAATGGGCGGGCTCATCACCGTGGGCGAGAACGGCGAGACCACCGTCACCATGACCGAGATCGATGTGGAGGGCAAGACCCCGGAGGAGATCGAGAAAGAGCTTGAAAATGCCGGCCTCTCTCTGCCGCAGGACGAGGAGGCAAAAACCGCCGCGGAGCTGGCGGAGGAATTGGAGGAGGAATACTATTACACGGAAGAAGAGCTGAATGAGGTCATAGAAAGCCTGCGCAATCTGCTCTACGATATGTTCCTGAATCCCGAGGAGGAACCCTCGGAAACGCCGCCCACCCAGGAGCCGCCTGAAGAATCTGCCGTTCCCCCGGTGGTAAGCGGCGGGCTTTCCATAGATGAAGTTGTGGGGTCATACCATGTGGCGCTGATTGGAACTGATACTGAGGGCACATGGCTTCTCGCAAAAAAAGGTGATAGCCAGATAGTAGATGAAACCGGTGATATGGTCTACGATTATGATCCCAAAACAGGTATCGCTACTTCGTCATATGAGAATGAAGCAGGCAAAGGGACGACGGAGCTAATATTCACCGCTGAGGATGGTAAAATCAGTCTGTCCGGTTCTTGGAGATATTCGAATGAAGTAAACGATGAAACAACTATCTTTAATTACAAAGGAACCAAAATAGACTGACGGCAACCCATTTCGCCAGGAAGAAGGAGGATATATCATGAAAAAAGCATTGAATATTATCTTATCATTGGTGCTGATATTCTCCCTCGCCGCCTGCGGCGGGGGCGGGGGCGGCAAAGCGCCGACCGAAAGCACATCGTCTGCGGAATCCGGCAAGGGCGCCGAGGATACGGAGTTGTCGCGGCTGAAGGAGTTGTATGACGGCGAATGGATCAACGAAGATCCCTATGACGGCCCGTTTACCATGGAGGTACTCAGCACAACCAGCATCAAGATGACATATGAAGCCTCGGGCGAACTCATCTGCGATTTGTTCTATTCTTCGGGGGAGCTTACCAGCATCAGCGTCAGCATGAGCGGGAACAGCCTTGGCAAATACAGCATTGATACGCAGAGCGGAATATTGACATTCAGACCCAATGACACTGATGTTTTTACCTACACAAAAGAATGACAGATAGTCAGAAATAAAAATGATAAATACGGAGGTTTTCTTATGAAAAAAATATTGATTATTATGTTGTCACTGACGTTAGTATTGTCGCTCGCCGGCTGCGGTGGAGGTGGAGACGGCGAGACTTCTTCGGCAAGTCCTGCCCCTGCTGAATCGGAAAGCACCCCTTCCCGTGAAGTGGAAGCGGATGAAGTCAAGTATTACGGCATCGGTGAAGCAGCCGAGGCAAACGGGCTTTCCATCACCATTGACGGAGCGGAGCCTTTCGATTATACAGGTATGCTTTCAAGACCGAAGGACGGTTTTGAATATGTGAAGGTCTGGTTTACGTTTACAAACGCATCCAACGAGCCGGTGGAATCCCCCGACAAGAAGGATCTCTACATTGTCTATGAGGAAGGCCCCACCGGGGATGACAGCGACATGACCTCGGAGGAAAATTCACAGGTGCTGCCGGATGTGGCCGACAGGAACCAGCGGTATATGGAGGACGAGATAGACCTTGCCCCTGGCGAATCCGTCAGCGGCTGGATGGTCTATCAGCGGCAGACCGACAAAAGCGAGGTCACCATGCACTATTACTCCGGCTTTGTCAACGTCGCGCCGGATTTGAGGTTCAGCTTTGCGGTTGAGTAAGCCGACAGAAAGGAGCTTTGCGCAATGAAACGAAAAATATTATCTATTCTGCTTGTAGCCGTCATGCTGCTGTCCGCTATAGCAGGTCTTGCAGGATGTGGAGAAAGTGGTTTTGCCTCAACCAAAATTGCTTCGGACAAAGGAGCAGAAATCGGGAATCTGAAAAAGGACGGCTGGATAGTATCGGTTCCTGCCGGAGCTTTTGACGGTGATGTAAGTGTCAGCGTGGCGAAAGCCTCCGAGAGTGAAGACGCTTTGCTCACTACTCCCATCGATATCAGCGTTGAGGGCATGGAACAGGTGCGCCTGAACCGGCCGGTGAAAATCACCATGAAGCTTGATAAGAAAAACATCCCCGATGCCGAGAGCTTTGACCGAACGGTCATGGCATATTGGAACGGCAGCGAATGGGAGCCGATTATCCCCGACCCTGTTCGCCTGTCCGAGGGATATTTGGAATTTGAAACATGGCATTTTTCATCATACAGTGGCAAGTTGATGAACAGAGAAGAACAAATCAAGCTTTATGCTCACAAAATGGCGGTGGATTCTGTCAGCAACGAAGTGAAAGATCCAACTTATATCGAAAAGATAAAAGCAGTGTGCAATGATTATTTTGATGGAGTTGGGCTTTATGCCGGTGAAACACGAGAAATTATTATTAACCGTGTTTTGGAGATGAACATTATTCCGACAACGCAAGAGCTTGCTGCAAAAGGTGATATAGAGGCATTAACCTATGAATGTGGAAAGATTCTTGCCGAAGCCACAATTGATATGGTTCAGGAAAATCCTCTCGTTAAGGAGAGCCTAATGGGATATATCCGTTTTCGGAAGTGAAAAAGACCGTGAAGATAATTTGAGCATGGCAATTGCCATGTGGCTGGGCTACGGCAAGGACAGAGCCAAGTTTTATGACTGGATGCGGGAGCAAGGTTATCTTAAAAAGGCGGGAGCGGTGACTGAGGGGTATTGGCTGCTTGTCAGAAGCTTTGATAACAAGTATGAAACAAGCGCAGCTGATGATTCCTATTCAGAATCATGGAGTGGTGGCAGCGGAAGCTACACATATCGATGCAAAACAACATTTGATTACAGTTACTCCGGTAGCACCCACGATAATTGCAAGGGCGAATTTGTTGAGAATATAGGAACCGCAAGTAGCCCAAATGGACGGTATTCGGGAGGAGAGCCGGTTACCTTGGATTTGAGTATCAAGGCAAACACATCAAGCAACATTTGCTTCCATCTTGGGGCGTCTTTGGGGGCCGCTATTACGCCTATCAACCATAACGATCCCTTTGTCTCATACGGTACGGACACATCTCTTTATGATATTACTGAAAAGCACACAAAATCATATATCTGGACCGAAAAAAACGATACCAACACCGGCTACACGGGTATGCAAGTCACGGTTGGCGGCACGATGCCCGCAGGGTCAGCCGATGGCGATAAGGTATATATTGTGGTCGGGTTTACCGGTGGTAATCAAATAATTGCAACAGCTTATGAGTATGAATGGCATACCAAATAATAGCCCGTGAAAACGAATACTTCTGCGGATTTCATCCGTACTGATGTTGCTTGCCGCCCTGCCCATGCTGCTATGGTGCTGGAATTTCATAGACAATGCGGCGCTGGACTACGCCTACGCCGGAGCTGGCTGCTTCGCGGCTGGAATAGCGTACATCTTTTCCATGGTGACGGCCATCGCGGGCCTGGCCTTTGCAGGGCAACTCCACCGACATCGCTGGTGCCGGACGCTTGGCTATATCCAACTGGCGGCGGGAGTGTTGCTGGTATATTCGCTTCGGTCCTATGCAGCGCTCACGCTGCCGCCGCTTTTCCTGCTTACCGTTCTGTATCTGTTTGGCGTGGGCTGGCGTGAAAAGCGGGATAGCGAACAATAATGAAAGGAGCGTTGAGATGTCAAAGAAGAAAAAGAGCAAAAACATCCCCCTGCCCATCCTCATCCTGATTTACGCCGTGCTACTGTTTGCCATGTATTTGAGCCTATCTACGCTGGCTCTGGCGATATGGGGCGACAGCGTAATGGGTACGGTGGACAGCTATGACAGCCGTCGGGACGATACGACCGCACAGGAAAATCGCTCCCGGACCATTTCCAAGGGCTATTGGTTTGTGGTAAGTGGCAAGGAGTATCGGGGCTATGTGATGTACCAAAGCGACGAGGCGTGGCCAAGCCTTACCGAGGACGAAACGCGCTCCGAGCGCATCCGCTACCTTGGCATTTTCCCCTATGTCAACAAGCCCGCCGTGCTGTGCGAATTTGATGAGATGGGCGAGGCGGCGATCATTTACCATATCCTCGCCCCCATCGGTTATCTGCTTTTGCTGATACTTGTCATACGCACAGCCAGAGGCGGGAAAAAGAAGAAAAAAGCGGCGAGGAAACCCGCCGCGCCTCAAATATTCGAAGTAAGGAGTGATAAGGATATGTTTTGTCCCAACTGCGAAAGCAAGTTGCCGGAAGGCGCTGAATTTTGCATCGGCTGCGGCAAGGCGGTGAATTTGAGAACGCCGGAGCCAATGGAGGCAAGCCAAGCGGCATCTTCCGCTCCCCCACAGGGCGACGCGGGGCCGGTCGGCTTTTCCGACAGGTGTAATTCGCCGGAGATACTGGCCGCCGCACAGAAAAACAAAAAATCATCCATCGGTTGTATGTGGATATTGGTTTTCGTACCGCTCATCGGCTTTCCCATTGCCGGTCTACTGATGGACGATTTCCCGTTTGGAGAATCTCTTGTCATCGGTGTTGGCATTGCTCTTGTCATGCTGGTCGTTAACCTGCTGGGGCTGCGAAGAACAAAACAGCCTATGTGGGAGGGTGTGGTCGTCAATAAGTACAGCAAAGAGAAAAGCGAGCATAGAGGCGGCGAGGACGACAACTGGCGAACCTATACGGAATATAACACGATCATCAACACCGACGCGGGCAAGAAAAAGACCATCGTGGAAAAGGACAGTGGGCGGCATATGTACGACTATCTTTCCGTTGGCGACAGGGTGCGGTTTCACCCAAGATTCGGTACATACGAGAAATACGATAAATCCAAAGACCGCATCATCTACTGCAACGTCTGCTCCATGATTAACCCCATACAAAATGACCGCTGCAAGCGATGTAATAATCTATTATTCAAATAAGAAATAAGGAGGCTTTTCGTAATGGATAAATTTATTACCATAGTGAAGATGATGATTTACCTCTATCTATCAGGTCGACCCGCAAATAAATTTCTGCCCCAATGCGGCTCCGGTGTTGTTTCCGGCGCTCGCTTTTGCGGAAAGCTCGGAAATAGACTATGAGACATCTTTGAATAATACAGAGGGATTTATTCAGTTTACCCTGACCCTCGGTTCACAAGTTGTCTTTATGGCTACTTGTATTTTTGGGTGTCCCCTTTTTTTTATGCAAATTTTTTTGTAACTTTTTAACTGTTTATTTTTTTTCTCAAGGCTAATACTAACTGTAAGCTTCATTGTATGAAAGGAGCAAAAGTATGAGCAAAAATAAATTATTGGTTCCTGAAGCACAACAGGCTATAAATGAATTAAAAATGGAAATAGCCCAAGAGTTAGGTATGCCGGTCATAAGCAGGGCAGATTCAAAAATGTATCCCGCAATCGTCAACGGTCTCAGTGTCAGGGAAATGGTGCGAAGAGGCGAGGAATTGCTGATAAATAAAAACACACCATCCGACACAAACATTTATTGATTTATTAATTTATGGAAAAAACTAAAACGCCTCAAATGGGGCGTTTTATCCTGAGCTTTTATTCCATGTCCAAAACTGAATGCATTAAATCCTTGGTCGCCAAATAGTCTATGATATAAAATGATATACCGTTTCGTGTCTGAGGGGCACCGGGAAGAGTGTGAAAATTAATATTCTCGGTTGACAGCCCTATGCATCCCATTGCTAAGGATGTTGCTTCCGTCAAGGAAAAATTGGTGTTTACATAGGGATATACCTCTTTTACCACAAAGGGCAGTTTAAGAGACAAGGCTTTTTTGATTGCAGCTTTTACGAAGCCCTGCTGGGCTTCGATACGGCCTAAATCTCCGTTGGAATACCCTGTATAACCCGGATAATTTGTTTTCCTGAATCTTAAAAACTCCATAGCCCTGTCCCCTTTTATAAGCTGTTTGCCCGCAGGGATGTCTATATCAAGGGGAGGGTTGGCATAAGGGTCAGTGTACCTCATATGAAAAGGTACGTCCACTTCTACCCCGCCAATGGCATCAACGGCAGCTCTAACCCCGTCGTAATCTATGGTGACATATTTATCCGGTTTAATTCCGGTTATGTTATAAATTATTTCAGATAAACCTTCTATACCTTTAACCGTGTATACGGAGTTTATCTTATTGTTACCGCTGTTTACAAATCCGTCCCGGTCCACATATGTATCTCTGGGTATGGAAATAAGGTCTCCCGTCTTGTTTTTTGTATCATAAGTAACAAGCATGATGGTATCGGACCTTGTATTTTCCAATCCCAGCAAGAGTACATTTATCCTGCTGTCCTTATCGTTACTTAATATTTTAAATATATCGGCGGCATCGGTGGTTCCTTCCGTCAAATTGCCGTTAAGCCAAAACAAACCGCCTGTGATAATCAATGAAAAACAAACCAGCGAAATGAAGAATACCTTAAAAAACTGCTTCAATTTTAAATCCTCCAAACTTGTGCGTACAAAGTTTATGATAACACCAAAAATACAGGTTTGTAAATAGTTTTTATCTTAATTTTTCTTGAATTTTTTGGGGACGGTTCTTTTCGTTCTTATTCAAAAAGAATCGTCCCCTTGTCATGTACGCAGGTAATTGAATCAATGTGACAGTACCCCCGTCCCCTTGTCATATTCGATTCTTGCCGACAGATTCTGGAGAACGAAAAGAACCGTCCCCAAAAAATTATAGGTTTTCATTGTATGCTTTTTCAAAATTCATAACGGTCAGGTCGCTTTCCAAAAACCTTGCATATGTGTACAGCACGTCGGACAACCTGTTCACGAACTTAAGAAGGGTGTCGCTGACTTCTTCATGGCGTTTCAAAGATAGGATTCTTCTTTCAGCCCTGCGGCAAATGGTCCTTGCCACATGGAGGGCAGCCGAGGCTTGGGAAGAGCCGGGTACTATAAAGGCGTCAAATCCGCTTATTTTAGGAAGGTAATCATCGATTATTCCTTCCAGAGCTTTTATGTCTTCTTCCTTAACCTTGTACTTAAACTTTCCTTCCTCCACGGTGGCTAATTCGCCTGCAACAAAAAATAACCTGGTTTGAATTCTTTTTAGACTTTCTCTAATTTTTTCGTCTTCAATAAATTTTGAAGCAAAACCTATATAAGAATTTAATTCGTCAATCGTTCCGTAGGATTCCACCCTCAGTGAGTCCTTGTCAACCCTTGTCCCGTCATATAAGGATGTCTGTCCCTTATCCCCTGTCTTGGTATAAATCTTCATATGCTTCCTCCTAAGTTTTTACTCTTTTTACTATTTCGTCAGATATTCTTCCGAATTCCTCCAAAGTAAGGTCTTCTCCCCTTATACCCGGGGGTATGCCTGCGTAAACCAACGATTCATTTATTATGTCTTTTGAAATATTTAAGTTCTTGCTCAATCCGTTTAAAATCGTCTTTCTTCTTTGGCCGAATGATGCTCTTATCACGGCAAAAAGCATCCTTTCATCCCTTACCCGGATTTTAGGCTCAGGCAGGATTTTTAACTCGACTACGGCAGAATCAACCTTTGGCCTCGGCATAAAGACAGTATTGGGGACTATCATAGCTATATTGGTATCTGCCCTGTACTGAACGGCAAGAGTGAGGGCGCCGTATTCCTTGGTACCGGCTTTTGCATTAAGCCTTTGGGCAACTTCCTTTTGGACCATGACAACAATCTTTGAGACCTTATATTTTTCCTCCAAAACTTTCGTTATTATGGGGGTAGTTATGTAATAAGGCAGATTTGCGACTATTTTTACATCAAGTCCTTGGAATTCTTCCTCAATGAGTTTGTTTACATCAACCTTTAAAAAATCCTCATAAATAATCTTCAGATTGGGGTAATTGAGGGTACCCTTATGAACTTCTCTCAAGTTCTCATCAACTTCTACGGCAATGACCTTCTTGGCCTTCTTGCACAAGACCTGGGTCAAGGTTCCAAAGCCCGGTCCTATTTCCAATACTCCCGTACTTTCATCCAAACCGGCTACATCAGCAATTTTTTTAATTATGTTCCCGTCAATGATAAAATTCTGCCCTAACCTCTTGTTGAATTTAAAGCCATACCTGTCAAGTATGTCAATCATCACTCTCGGTGAATACAGTTTTATTTCATCCATTAATCCCCTCATTTGCCTTAATGACGGCCTCTTCCAATTCTTCCCTCGTTATGCCGAAAGAATTGAGCCTTTTTAAAAATTGCTTTCCGCTGCAATAGCCTATGCCCAGCTCATCTCCTATCAGGCTTCTTCTCTCAGCTGCCTTATGGTTTCCAGCCAAACCGTAGTAAATCATGTCTTCCATTGTAAATACATCGACCTTATCTGCAAGCTCGGCCCTGGCATTTTTCAGGGCTTCGATTATGGCTTCTTTTGATGCATTTTCAACCCCTATATCCCCGTCCTTATCTGCCTTGTCCCTAGGTATGAAGGCATGCTTGCAGTTTTCTATTTCCGAGCTTAAAATATTCCTGATTTTCTTGCCGGGATAGTCAGGGTCGGTCAGTATTATTATTCCCTTATTTTTTGCTGCCTTTTTTATTATACTTATTATTTCGTCATTTATACCTAAACCGCTGGTAGAAATTACCTGGGCGTCAACAGCCCTCTTGACGGCAGAAACATCTGCCTTCCCTTCAACCACAATTATTTCCTTAATCGATGGCCGGTCCATGTCTTCTTTCTCCTGACCCGGTCATGTTCAGCAAAGACCTTATTTTGGTAACCATCAAGTCCACGGCCACCAAATTGTTGCCTCCTTCGGTTACGATAATGTCCGCATATTTCTTGCTTGGCTCTATAAACTGTTCATGAGCAGGCCTTACTGTATTTATGTATTGGTTGATGACAGAATCAAGACTCCTTTTCCTTTCGTTCATATCCCTTATGATTCTCCTGAGTATCCTTATATCCGCATCCGTATCGACATAGATTTTGATATCCAAAAGTTCCCTTATTCTTTCTTCGTAAAATATCAGGAGTCCTTCCACAATAATTATTTCCTTGGGTTCAACAGTCACCGTTTCCTTTTTCCTGTTATGAATAGAGTAGTCATAGATAGGTTTTTGGATTGAATTTCCTTTTTTCAATTCCTTGATATGGTCTACAAAAAGGTCAGTATCGAAGGCAAAGGGATGGTCGTAATTTGTTTTGCACCTTTGCTCATAAGTCAATGAACTTTGGTCCTTGTAGTAAGAATCATGCTCCATAATAGCTACGCTCTTTTCGGGAACCTCTGAGCATATCCTGTTTACTATCGTTGTTTTGCCTGAACCGGATCCTCCCGACACTCCTATAAAAATTGGCTTCTTCATAATTTCCTCTCAATGTTTGTTATAATAATAATATACAACATTTTTTCGAATTTTACCATATACAAATAAGCCTTAACAAAAAAATATTCAAATAACCCGCAGGGCGTCATCCTGACCGCAGTGAAGAATCTCATGAGATCCTTCGCATACGCTCAGGATGACAATGTGCTCCCATACCTTTTAACTCAATGATATTAGTCTAAAATATAGACTTTTACCTGTCTCCTGCCAAAATTCATGGCATCTTGCTTGTCTTCCATAAACAAGTCTATCCTGTACCCCTTTATTGCCGAACCGGTATCAAGGGCAGTTGCAAAACCATAATCAGGACTGCCGTCTGTAGAAGCAATGTAGAGCTTAGTACCCAAAGGTATTACATCGGGGTCTACCGCAACCGTACCCGGCTCGGCTTTTGTGCCGGATGCCGTGATTCCGTATTCAGGATGGTCAGGATACTTTCCGCAGCTTTCATAGGATAAATCATAAGCTGTAGCTACCATATCCATTGCTTGGCTGAACCTGAAGCCGCTCCTTGAGACTGCTTCCGGTTCCTTTAAAACCTCTTCTCCCTTGTCCTCATTGTGATGCTGTGATTCTATCAGGGTTAATTTTGCTTTTGTAATCCTTGCGGCTGTTTCCCTTGTTTTTTCATCTCCTGCCGAATCATCGATTTGAGCAGGTTCCTCCGCAAATATCCCTGCAAAGGCATAGATAGCCTTTTCTTGGCTGAAACAAAAGCTTATTATCAAACTCATTGTTAATGTTATAATCAAAATCGGATATATTTCTTTTATTTTCATATTACCACCAACCTTCATCTTTAATTGACCAATTCTGAATAAGTCTATCAAAGGCAGAAATTTTTCATATCTTATAATTTTGCATAAGTATAAATTTATGCATCACCGGCAATCCCATTTTTTACAAGCCGTATTTTTTGGCATAAAGAGAATTATACTTCAAAAAGAAAGTATGGTCAAGTTTTTTTTCGAAAATTTAGCCATTTTTGCCTAAAACCCTGCAAGGGTACGGCCTTCCTCTTCTCCTATACCTTAGCAATTTTGTTATAATCAGGCAGAGTCTACCATGTATTTTCCAAAAATAGCATACAAAAAACAGCCCTGATAAGGCTGTTACTGTCTGCATATATTTTTATATACTTGTATATTTATATTCCCTAATTTCGTTGTAGAGCTCTTTCATAATCTTTTCAAAGATTACTCCTTCCGAGCCGGGTACCTGGGCAAGGTTGCTTATATGAACCGAAAGGGAAACAAATCTTGCCGCTTCTTCCATAGCCTCAGGAAGACTCTTTCCCTTCATGTAATAACCTAAGAATAACGAAGTAAATAAGTCCCCGGTACCCGGATATCTTTTATCAACGTAGTCAAAAGGTGCCAGCCAATACTTGTCCTCTTCCCTGTCGTAACAAACGTTGATATGTTCTCCTTCCGGGGTCATTATGCCCGTAATCAATGAGATTTTGGGGCCTAAGTCGGAAAGGTCTTTCAAGTAACCTTTTATTTGGGGAATGGTTACCTTTTCATCATGATACTTTTTTCCCAAAAGAATACATGCTTCAGTCAAATTCGGGGTTATGATATCTGCCCTTTTGACTAAATCAGACATTTTTTTTATCATTTTGTCATTGTAGGTGGCATAGGTAAAACCGTGGTCGCCCATCACAGGGTCTACAAGTATCAGGGCTTGGCGGTTTTTATGCCTAACCTTATCGATTATGTCAAGAATTATATCTATTTGGTCTTCGGACCCTATGAAGCCGCTGTATACACAATCAAACCAAAAATTATTTCTCTCCCAGTAGGAATAGTATTCTTCCATATGGTCGGTAAAATCGAAAAAATAGAATTCCTTGAACTCCGAGTGATTGCTTAATAAGGCCGTCGGCAAGGGACACACCTGGCATCCCAAAGCAGACATAATCGGAAGAATCACTGTCAGGGAACATCTTCCTACTCCCGACATGTCTTGTATTGCCATGATTTTAGGAATTTCTTTCATAATATACCCTTTCAATTAATTTGGGGACCTTCCTCCGACCAACAGGGACTTTCCCTTAATATGGAGGTGTGTCCATCGAATTTGGGGACATTCCTCCGACCGGCAGAGACCTTCCCTTAATTTGGAGGTGTATCCCCATACCTATAATACCTCAATCTATCACTTTCGAAAGGTACAGATTTGCCAAATTCTTAGAGGACAGACTTTTATATGGCCATATTCCATACTATTGATTCTTCAAAATAACGTCGTGGGCGCCGCCTTCAGTTAAACTTGTTGCCGATACAACCGTAAGTCTTGCATTTTGTTGAAGTTCTTTTATAGTCTTTGTCCCGCAGTTGCACATGGTTGATTTTATTTTATGGAGGGTAGTCCTTAGGCCGTCATCCAGCTTGCCTGCATATGGAACATATGAATCAACCCCTTCTTCAAACTCAAGTCCCCCGTTTCCGCCCAAATCATACCTGGCCCAGTTCCTTGCCCTGTTGGACCCTTCTCCCCAGTATTCCTTAACATATCCGCTTCCGTACTTAATCTTATTTGTAGGGCTTTCATCAAAGCCGGCAAAGTATCTTCCAAGCATTACGAAATCCGCCCCCATAGCCAGGGCAAGGGTTATGTGATAATCCAGAACAATTCCTCCGTCCGAGCATATGGGCACATATACACCGGTTTTTTTATAGTATTCATCCCTGGCAGCGGCCACATCCATTACGGCAGATGCCTGGCCTCTTCCGATTCCCTTCTGCTCACGGGTAATGCAGATTGAGCCTCCCCCTATGCCTACCTTCACAAAGTCGGCTCCTGCATCGGCTAAGTATTTGAAGCCGTCCCGCTCAACAACATTGCCGGCCCCAACCTTAACCTTACCGTCATAGGTTTCCTTTATCCAATTGATTGTATCATACTGCCATTCACTGAAGCCTTCGGATGAGTCGATGCAAAGGATATCTGCTCCCGCTTCAACAAGGGCAGGCACCCTTTCCTTGTAATCTCTTGAATTAATCCCGGCTCCAACCACATATCTCTTTTGGGCATCCAAAAGTGAATTTGGATTTTCCTTATCCTCGGAGTAATCCTTCCTGAATACCATGTATACTAAGTTGAAATCCTTGTCAACTATGGGAAGAGAATTCAGCTTGTTCTCCCAAATAATGTCATTGGCTTCCGAAAGAGTGATCCCTTCCCTGCCTGTAATAAGCTTATCACCGGTGGTCATGAAATCCTTCACCTTTTTATCCAAAGAATCCCGGGTTATCCTGTAGTCTCTCCCTGTTACAATTCCAAGGAGTTTACCGTTTGGTGACCCGTCTTCGGTAATAGCCATGGTTGAATGTCCGGTTCTTGCCTTCAATTCCAAAACATCCCTCAAAGTATGGTCGGGGGTTAAGTTGGAATCGCTTATTACAAAGCCCGCCTTGTACTTTTTAACTTTCCTGACCATCTCCGCTTCCTTTTCAATGGGCTGGGAGCAGTAGATAAAGGATATTCCTCCGTTTCTCGCCAAAGCAATGGCCATGTTGTTATCGGAAACGGATTGCATAATGGCTGAAGAAAAAGGTATGTTCAGCTTTATTTCAGGTTCTTCTCCCTTCTTAAACCGGGTTAAGGGGGTAGATAAATCAACGTTCTCAACAATGCAGTCCTTTGTTGTTAAATTGGGTAAGAGCAAAAATTCTCCAAAAGTTCTGGAAGGTTCCTTTATAATAATTGCCATTTTAATCTCCTTTTCTCATCATTGGTATGAATAAGCCGCAGGATGTCATTCCGAGCACAGTGAAGAATCTCATGAGGTCCTTCGCTTGGGCTCAGGATGACAATTAACTATTCATTATAATTTTTATATTATTGTTACCATATCACATACTAAATGTCAACTTTAACATTAACAAAAAACTTTTAAATATTTATATTTTTTAAGATTGTTTTAATGATTAATAGGTATAATATATAATATATATGAAATATACATATTTTACAGGGAGGGTTTATGAAAGAACAAAAGAATCCAAGAAAACCATTTATATATTACTATATGATTGTAATGCTGCTGATTATATTATTAAATGCAACAGTATTTCCATACTTCAGGAAGGTTCAGTCCAAAATAGTTGAAATTGATTACGGAACCTTTCTCAACATGGTGGAGGCAGGAGAAGTAACCACAGTCGAAATTGACAGCAAGCAGATTGCATTTTTAACCGATAAAGATGAAGAGACTGTATATATAACGGGAAAATTTGAAGACCCCATGCTGGTTGACAGATTGCGGTCTGCAGGCAAGGACATAAAATTCGACAGGCTGATTGAAAAAGAAACAAATACCTTGTTGTCAGCCCTGATGTCCTGGGTCCTTCCCCTCGCCTTCTTTATAGGAATAGGCCAGCTCTTGTCAAGGCAGATGCAGAAAAGGATGGGGACCACTATGCAGTTTGGAAAGGCTAATGCCAAAATATATGTGGAAGCTCAAACGGGCAAAAGCTTTGAAGATGTTGCCGGCCAGGATGAAGCAAAGGAGGCCTTGCAGGAGATTATAGACTTTCTTCATGATCCGAAAAAATATGAGGAAATCGGAGCAACAATGCCGAAGGGAGCCCTCTTGGTCGGACCTCCCGGCACAGGCAAAACTCTTCTCGCTAAGGCCGTTGCGGGCGAAGCCAAGGTACCCTTCTTCTCCATATCCGGCTCTGAATTTGTGGAAATGTTCGTCGGCATGGGGGCTGCGAAAGTCAGGGACTTATTCAAGCAGGCCCAGGAAAAGGCACCATGCATAGTGTTTATAGATGAAATTGATACAATAGGCAAAAGAAGAGACTCAGGAGGATTTGCAGGCAATGACGAGAGGGAGCAGACCCTGAACCAGTTGTTGACGGAGATGGACGGATTCGACGGAAGAAAAGGCGTTGTGATATTAGCCGCCACAAACAGGCCGGAAATCTTGGACAAGGCCTTGCTGAGACCGGGCAGGTTTGACAGGAGAATCCCCGTGGAGCTTCCCGATTTGGCAGGACGGGAGGCAATTTTAAGAGTTCATGCCAAGAATGTAGCCTTGGAAGACGACATTGATTTTAATGCCATAGCCAGGGCAACGGCAGGAGCAAGCGGTGCTGATTTGGCCAACATAATTAACGAGGGAGCTTTGAGGGCAGTAAGGTCAGGAAGGAACAAGGCCACCCAGGAGGACCTGGAAGAATCGGTTGAGGTTGTTATTGCAGGCTATCAGAGGAAAAATGCCGTTATTTCACCCAAGGAAAAGAGAATCGTTGCTTACCACGAAATCGGCCACGCCTTAGTGGCAGCAAAGCAAACAGATTCAGCCCCGGTTCACAAAATAACAATCATTCCCCGAACATCCGGTGCCTTGGGTTACACCATGCAGGTTGCCGAAGAAGAAACCTTCCTCCTTTCTAAGGAAGAAGTATTCAATAAAATAGTAACCTACACAGGAGGCAGGGCTGCAGAAGAAATAGTATTTAATACCTTTACGACAGGGGCCTCCAATGATATAGAGCAGGCTACAAAATTAGCAAGGGCAATGGTGACCCGTTACGGCATGAGTGAGGAATTCGGTATGATGGCCCTGGAAAGCGTGACTAATCCTTACTTATCCTCAGATACTTCAATGATCTGCTCATCCTTAACCGCCAGCAAGATTGATGAAGTGGTCATGAATATAATAAAGTCAGCCCGGGAAAAAGCCAACCGGATATTGAAAGAAAACGAAGATAAGCTCCATGAGTTGGCCGAATATTTATTGGAGAAGGAAACCATAACCGGTGAAGAATTTTTGAATATATTAAACAGGCAGGATGAGTCATGAAAGAAAGATTACTGAAAAAGCAATTATGGGACATGATAAGACTGACCAACACGAATTTTGAAACGGCCTACAAGCCGATAGTTGAAATTCACGGTCTTACAACATTGCAAAGCAGGGTATTGATAGCCATCAATGAATTCGAAGAGCCGACGGTTGGTAATGTCTCCAAAATAATTGATATGTCCAGTCCCAATGCTTCAAATTTGTGCAAGAAACTGGAACGGGACGGCTTTATTCGCAGGACCCGGAGTTCAAGGGATGAAAGGGTGGTCGTCCTTAAACTTACCGAAAAAGGAGAAAAAACTCTTCATCAAATAAACACCGATTTAAAAATCTTGTTCGGCCCTATTATTGAAAAAATACCGGAAGAAGAATTCGAAACCATGATCTCCGGCATTAAGCTTTTGAATAAATTACTGAGTCAATTGGAAAATGCAGTAAAGGAACTGTAAGATACAGTTCCTTTATGTATTAGTCTTCCTATTCGTCCTCGTCAAACAGCTCTTCCATGTCTGCTTCTTCTAATATTTCATCGAAGGCTTTTGTCACTGATTCGTATTCCTCATCGGATTCTATGCTCATCAATTTAATTCCGTCATCATCTTCTTTAAATTCATATAGGAATACTTCCCCTTCTTCTTCGTTGCCGTCCAAGGGGAGCAAGGCAATATAATCTTTTTCGTCAACGGGAAAAATCGCGATAATTGCGCAATCAACTTCTGTTCCGTCTTCTAATGTTATTGTCATTATTTCTTCTTCGTGGTCTCCACATCCGCAGCCGCATCCGCATTCGTCATCGAATTCATCGTAATTGCAGTCGCAATCTTCACCTTCACAAGCGCAGCCGAATAATTCTTTATCATCCATATTTTTTACATCCTTATTATTTATTTATCCATAGCCATGGATATATCAACTTTAACAGAATAGAATATAAAATGCAACATGTAATTTAATAAAGAATTAATTTGTTTAAAATGCATAGAATTTAGTTTGTGTTGACGGATAATAACGCCATCAAACATTTTTCATGTTAAAGCAGGGAAGAAAATATATTTGTTTGGGAGGCTAAAAAGGCTTGAAAATTACAACAGAGCCTGGTATAATATGAAAAATCGTCATCCATTTTTTTCCTCGCAGATACAGAATATATTATTTGGGGAAAGGTTAATCCTATGGATATTTACAAATTGATTCAAATAATTAATAATGCAAGGGATGCAATAATCGCCATTGATGAAAATGCCCATATTACACTTATTAATGAAGCTGCAGAAAAATTATCCGGTATTTCAAAGGAAGAAGCCATTGATAAGCATATTGAAAACGTTATACCAAATACGAGGCTTCCAAAAATACTCAAGACAGGAATAAAAGAATTAAATGTTAAACAAAAATTCAGGAATACCGAAATTATTGCAAACAGGATACCTTTGTCCAATGTAGAAGGAAAGATTATCGGAGCATTTGCTGTTTTTACAGACATAACACAAACTAAAAAAATGACTAATGAGATCATTAATTTGAAAGAATACACAGACCTCTTAAGGTCTATTCTCGACTCTACGCAAGATGCCATATCTGTTGTAGATGAATCTGGTATAGGCATATATGTTAATCCTGCTTATACTAAAATGGTTGGAATGACAGAAAAAGATGTCATAGGCAAGCCTGCTACAGCTGATATAGCCGAAGGAGAAAGCATTCTTTTGAGGGTGCTGAAAACTCAGAAACCCGTAAAAGGTGCTTTAATTAAGGTTTTGCCAAATAAAAAACAAGTAATAGTCGATGGAGCCCCCATATTCATCAACGGCAAGCTGAAGGGCAGCGTAGGAATCGCCCATGACATTACAGAAATACGTGAGCTTACAAAAGAGTTAGAGCATGCGAAACAAATGCTTAGAATATTAGAAGCAAAATACACCTTCCAGGACATAATAGGAAAACACCCCTTGATTTTAAGAGCCGTAGAAAAGGCGAAAAAGGTTGCCGATACTACGGTCACGGTGCTAATTAGAGGTGAAAGCGGGACCGGCAAGGAATTATTTGCCCATGCTATTCACAATGAAAGCAGAAGAAAATCCAAACAATTCATTAGGGTAAATTGCGCCACTTTAGAAGAAAATATTATAAACAGCGTCTTGTTCGGATACGTTGAAGGGGCTTATACAGGAGCCATGAAGGGAGGAAAGCAGGGCTTATTTGAGAAAGCCGATAAGGGTACCATTTTTTTAGATGAGATAGGAGACCTATCTATTGATACACAGGCCAGGTTATTAAGAGTTATACAAGAGAAGGAAATAATACCGGTGGGCGGCAATCAGCCCAAAGAAGTAGACGTGAGAATCATAGCGGCAACCAATGTGGATTTGGAAAAGGCAATGCTGGAAAAAAGATTTCGAAAGGATTTGTATTACAGGCTTACGGTTTATCCCATAAGAAACATTAAAAAAGCATTTGGAAGAAAGCGAAAAAAGTTACATACTCAGCTCCCTTATAAGGAATAATATGAATAAGGAAAAGACAGCGGATGAGTTGGGTATTACAGTAAGAAACTTATATTATAAGCTAAAAAAATACCGGATAAGATAATTGAAATTTAATTCATGAAATTGAAATTTAATTCATGAAATTTTTTTCAATTTTTATGCAACCTTTAGAAAGTGGGTTTGAATATTCAAGCCCGCTTTTTTTATTAAAGAAATTCCAATCATACAATTAGGATAATTAGCCTGCTTTCGGGCCTATAAGGGCTGCGAATTATGCACATATGTTTGTCCGGTTAACATTATAGTAATGGACAATAAAAAAATTAATAAAAGAGGATATCATCCCGCCACGGTTACAAATATGGATAAGTGTTTAGGATGCGCAAATTGTGCCCTTATGTGCCCGGATACGGTTATTAAGGTCGAACGGGAATTTGTATCAGAGAGGAGATAGATGGTATGACAATAGAGTTTATGAAAGGAAATGAAGTAATAGGTGCTGCGGCTATTAAGGCAGGATGCAGGTATTTCTTCGGTTACCCCATCACTCCCCAGAGCGAACTGCCTGAATACATGGCAAGAGAATTACCCAAGGTTGGAGGAGTCTTCCTGCAGGCAGAAAGCGAAATAGCCGCTATTAACATGGTCTACGGAGCCTCGGGAGCCGGGGCTCGGGTGATGACTTCTTCCTCCAGCCCGGGTATCAGTTTGAAAATGGAAGGTATTTCTTATATAGCAGGTGCCGAACTCCCATGTTTAATCGTGAACATCGTAAGAGGAGGACCCGGCTTAGGGGGAATTCAGCCGGCCCAGTCAGACTATTTTCAAGCCGTAAAAGGCGGAGGCCACGGAGATTATCGATTAGTGGTTTTAGCCCCTAATTCCATACAGGAATTAAGTGATTTGGTGATGGAAGGGTTTGATATAGCAGACCAATACAGGAATCCCGTCATGATTTTAGGCGACGGCATGCTTGGCCAGATGATGGAAGCAGTGGAATTCAGGGAACCAAAAAAACGAAATTTGCCGCCAAAGAATTGGGCAACAAGCCTAAATAACACAAGCTCAAAAAAAATAATAAATTCACTCTACATTCAACCGAAAGACCTGGAAAACCATAATTTGAGATTACATAAAAAATATGAAGAAATAAAGAAGAATGAAACCAAATATGAAAAATTAGAAACGGATGATGCAGAGATAATTCTGACAGCTTATGGCACCACATCAAGGATAGTAAGTAATGCAATCAGGTCCTTAAGAAAAGAAGGAATAAAAGCCGGCATAATCAGGCCCATAACACTATGGCCCTTCCCCTACAAAGCCTATGAAGAAGCCGCAGATAGGACTAAAGCATTTTTAACGGTCGAAATGAGCATGGGTCAAATGATAGAGGATGTTAAGCTGGGCGTAAACGGAAAGAAACCGGTGTATTTCTGCGGAAGGACCGGCGGAATGATTCCTGACTCGTCAGATATCGTTGAAAAGGCCAAAAAAATATTAGGGGGTGAGATTCAGTGAAAACAGTATTTGAAAGAACCAAGGCTCTTACACCAGCAGTTATGCACTATTGCCCCGGCTGCACCCATGGGATAATACACAGATTGGTTGGAGAAGTATTGGAAGAATTGGATGTGCTAAACAAGGCAGTTATGGTTGCACCTGTCGGATGTTCCACCTTTATTTATGATTACATCAACTGCCATACCCAACAGGCAGCTCACGGCAGAGCTCCTGCTGTTGCCACCGGCATAAAAAGAGTCCTGCCTGAAAGCGTGGTATTTACTTACCAGGGAGATGGAGATTTAGCTTCAATAGGCACGGCAGAGATTGTCCATGCAGCAATGAGAGGAGAAAAAATAACTGTCATATTCGTTAATAATGCAATTTATGGAATGACAGGAGGCCAGGTAGCCCCTACCACATTAGAGGGGCAGAAAGCTTCAACGGCACCCTTGGGCAGAGATAAGTCTCACTTCGGAATGCCTATCAGAATGTCAGAAATGTTAGCAACATTAGAAAGCGCAACTTTCGTTGAAAGAGTATCTGTTCACTCCCCGTCCAACATCCGAAAAGCAAAATCGGCCATCAAGAAAGCTTTTGTAAATCAAATATCAGGTGAAGGATTTTCCATGGTAGAGGTCTTGTCAACCTGCCCTACAAATTGGAAGATGACACCCATTCGTGCCCTTGAATGGTTGGAAGACAATATGATACCATATTATCCTTTAATCAATCTTCGAAATCCAAAGGAGGTGGAATAATGGCCCACATTGGATACTTTTGTTGCAATTATGGCTGGTGTAGTAATTATCCCTGCAGCCGTATCATTCGGCTTTGAAGTAGGTCAAGGGCCCGGACTTGTATTTGCAACCGTTCCTGCAATTTTTGCCACTATGGGACCGGTTATAGGAAGGATATTTGGACTCCTCTTCTTCCTTTTAGTAACTTTAGCCGCCTTAACTTCTTCTATGTCACTGATGGAAGTTGTTGTTTCATTTTTCATAGATGAAAGAGGTTATTCCAGGAAAAAGGCTGTGGTTATTTCCGGCGTGGTAGGAACAATTATGTGCATTGCCGCATCCCTGTCTATGGGAGCATGGTCCGGCATCATCATATTCGGAATGAACATTTTTGATATTTTTGACTATGTAGCATCTTATATATGTCTGCCCTTAGGCGGAATGTTTGTCTCAATTTTTGTAGGATGGTTCTGGGGTAAAGACAAGGCTTATAATGAAGTTACCAATCAAGGCACCATACAATTCAAGTTGTTTAATGCATGGTTTTTCTTATGCAAATGGGTTATTCCGGTTATTATATTCTTAATCTTCCTGTCCGGAATCGGTGTCATTTAGGTTCAATGTAAGAGATAAATAAAGGCCCGGTTGTAATGACCGGGCTTTTATCGTCACACTAATAAAATATAAAATTTTCCTCTTTACAGCGAGGAAGATTTGGGTTATAATTTAATGTGTTGTCGGGATGTGGCGCAGTTTGGTAGCGCACTAGCATGGGGTGTTAGGGGCCGCAGGTTCAAATCCTGTCATCCCGATAATATAAAAGGGAACCAAAGGTTCCCTTTTTTGTATATCCTGGGACACTGGGGACGGTCCTCTTTTGTCTCACGGGCGGGACACTGGGGACGGTCCTCTTTTGTCTCACTCATGGGACATTGAGGACCGTCCCGGTGTCACCGGTGTCTTTGTCATGAGATCAATAATTTAATGTTTTCTGCGAATTCTTTTGCTTTCTCTCTTATATTTTCTATTTTTTCCACATCACCCGGGTTGTTGGCGGTTTCCATCAAGGCAAATTTTGGCGGCAGCATAAAGGTTTTGTTGATATTCAAAGCGCTTATGAGCTGATGGGCTATCAGGTCGCTTCCGCTGAAGCCCGATACGATTATGGAGTAAAAATATTTATCATAAAACTTGGTTTTTCTGTAGAGGGCTGTCAGGCGGTTTATGACTGCCGACATGTTTGCGTTTATGGAATCATTGTAGTTGGGACAAAGCATTACCAATATATCACAGTCTAATATTGCAGGATATACTTCCTCAACCATTATTCCTCCGTAAAAGCAGTTTGTGCTTTTGGAATAATGCTTGCATGTCTTGTAAGGGCATCCCTTGCAGTCGACCACTGACCCGTTTTCTATATGGATTTCTTTTATTTGACAGGCATCCAAATTTTCCTTTACCATGGTCCAAAGAGCATAGGTGTTTGATGTTTTTGAATTCCCTGAATATAAGGCCAATATTTTTGGAGCCCTTAATTTATTTATTTTACTCTCTGCCACCCTTTCAACAACTTCCCTGCAATCTGCTAACAGCATGTCTTCAAGGGATACCTGCCCTTCCGTAATGGACCGGCGGGTATTAAAATTTCTGAGTGACCCTGTTGCTTCCGACAGGGGCTTCCCCGGAAACAAACATCCCGCCATATTGGCATAGAATATTGTTCTTCTTGCCTCTCCCCGGGAGAAGAGTTCATTGTCGGAATTAATCAGTATTCCTCCAACAGAGTTTCTCATAAAATCAGGACCAGATGAGCGGATTTTTTCAAGCATTTTTATAAGGTCAATATTTATTCCCCCATCATACAGGTCGATAGCAAACAATACTCTTTTATTCTGCAAATCATTCATTTCATCAATGTCGGTAAAGATGTCCCATTCATATCCCTTTAAAGAGTATTCCAACATCCTGCCGAGTCTTTCCGATGTACCGAACTTTAAAACCGTTAATTGGCCCATAATAACTCCTTATTAACTTGTCATCCTGAGAGAATCGAAAGATCTCATGAGATTCTTCGGGCTGAAGCCCTCATAAATGACAGTTTGTGCATAGTTCGAAGCAATAACAAAATAACTATTCCCGGTAATGATAATTAAAATCTGTTTTTAAACTTTCATAAGTTTTTTTAATTCTTTCAAACAGCTTATCAGGCATTTTTATTTTTTCGATATCCAAGCCGGAGGGCAGGTTCCTGTTTTTTGCCCCCATGTAAACCCCGGCCAAATAATTGGAGCTGTAATGATATTTTCCCTCAAGAGTATGGACTATGGAAATTGCTCCCGATGACAAGGCAGGTGCTATGTAGGGCTTGAATCCTGTCTTTCTCACTTCTAGGTTGGCCTCCACCGCATACCTTGTCAATTCTTTTGAAAGGTCGTCATCATAATCTCTTATGCTGTTGGCGATTACAAGGTCCTTGCCGTGGGGGCCGAAGGCTCTTCCTTCCTTAAGATACATAGAGAACTTATCATATTTTTTTGAGTAATATATTGCTCTTGCATTCATAACCCCCAGCCCGTATCCCTTGATTTGCTCCGGCGACAGCATCCCTCTGCCTTCTTTAAGTGCTGCCAGGCACAAGAGGTCAACAGGGTCTGAAACTACGGCGAATGTCCCCCTGAACTTATTGTCTGCGGCTATTGAAGCGTATTCTCTAATAAGCTTGGCATTTTCTTCAAATTGAACCATCCTCACGTCAAGTCCTTCGCTCCCTATGGGGGGAACCCCCTTGGAGGCACAAAAGACAAACATATCGCAGTCAAAGAGTTGGTCTCTTTCTATGCCGTGAACCTCAGGCAGGGAATCTTCAAAGGGAAATGAAGTTTGGCCCATTTCATATTCCCACCTCTTTACCTTATCCCCGGACCTGTCATAAATGCCTATGGAGCTTATGGAGTTTGCCCCATATAGTTTAAGCCCGATTAGGAGAGTACTCCCCACATCCCCCAAGGCTAAAATATTTACTTTATTTTTCTTGAATTGGTTCATGTAAAAGCATTGTTCATAATCTTCATATGCCGTATTTACCGCCTTGATTTTCCGGTCTTCAATCAATTCAAGGATTTTTTCCGGAAGAGCGTATCTTCTGTCATCCAGCTTAAGCATATCCAGGCTTTCCTCTTCAATAAACAAGTCCGAGGGATGGTTTACGGCAAATGATTTTTTGGAATTTTCCTTATCCAATCTGCTCAGGAAGTACAATTCCCGGCATTCCTCCGGAATACCGGCTGCTTTTTCGTAATTGTAGTCATCCTTTAATGAGAATAAGTATTTGTCCTTGTATTTATAATAAAACATTATTTTATAATCCTTTCTAATTTTAAGAGAGACTTTATGCTTACATCCATAAATCCCGATGCTTCCTTGTTTAAGTCATAATATATGTTATCTCCCAAATATGGGAGCCTGGGCGACAAAAGGACTTCCCCCAGCCTTTTTACGGTGAGGTTCCTTTCGAATATTTCCTTATACTCCTTTTCCAAGGCAAGGAGTATATGCTTTGCATTTTCCAGGCAAACCATTGAAAGGTTGTAGATCGCCTCCTTGGAAGCTCCCCTGATAAACATGGGGGAATAAAAGGGAAGTATCAAATTTATCGAAGGAATCAAATTTGTTATATTTTCGTTTTCAACCCATATGCCGTCTCCTCCCAGGAAAGGATACATTAGGTTCTCGTTGAACCACAGCCTCAGGTTGGGAATATAGTAAGCGCAGTCCGCTTCTCTTCCCTGAATATCCATCAGATCCTTGCCCCTGCCGGACAATATTCCCACTATTATTTTTTTAACGTTAATGTTATGCTTTTTCAGTATGGGGTCTATTTCCTTTATCCTGTATCCCTTGTGCAATACGTCATCCACCAAAATCACAGGCTTCTTAAAGGACTCTATGGTTCTCACCTGATTCTCGATGGGTGAGTAAAAGGGATATTCCATAATCTTAAATTCAGCCGCATCGAATGAATATACTTTTTCCGTGTGGAGGGACTTGGTTACAGTGTTTGGAACAACCATGCCCTTTAAAACATTTCCGAAAGGCACCACCATGTTTTCCCCCAGCACCCTCGGTTCCCGAGCCTCATTGGGCACCCGGTTCATGCTGCATATTTTGTTTATCAGGATTTGGTTTATCATGTCATTGTCTATTGACAGGACAAGGCTTCCCGGATAGAGGTCAGTCATTGCTTTTTGCAGCCTTTTCCTGGCGCGGGAAATTGCCCGGTGGACATATTGGTTTTCATTCAGGGGCTCCTTGAGAAAACTTTCCATATTGAGGGTAAGACAGATAGGAAACTTCATATCTACCCCATACACCGTCTTCCCTGTTCCTTGGTCAAAAATCTTGAAGAATCCCTGCAGGTTCAAGGTTTCTAAGAGGTCAGGGGAGTCCGAACCGGTTATGGTGTTATTATAAAGAACATAAGTGAAATCATTCTTTATGCAGTGGGACAGGGTTTCCGTGACCAAAATCTGGTCCATGCTGTCATATGTCCCGCTTGGGGCCGCAAATATCCCGTCAACAACAATAATCCTTCCCGAGGTTTTTTCTCTCACGAAATTTGCAATATAGGAGCTTTTAAATTCCGAGTAAACATCGGAAGTGCTTATCTTATGGAATGCCGAAAAGCCAAGTATGTTTAAATTCTTGGCATCCCTTATCAAGAGGAGTTTTATTTTTTTTGAATCGAGCCTCTCTCCGATTTTTTCATAGAAACCGGTATCATTTAAAACGTAACGGCCTATTTCATCGACAACCTTCCTGGTTAATTCGTCAAGGATTTCAATTTCAAAGGGCTTTGTCTTCAACACTGCCTTGTGTAAAGGCTCCCTTATGTAGAGATTCCTGTCGTATATGAAATTTTGAGCCATGGGGTCAATCAGGTTGGAAATGTCCCTGTTGTTGTCTATGTTCTCCCTTATTTGACTTGAGCTTATATCCTCCAAATAAACGGGCAGCTTGAGCTCCACAAGGGTTCCTTTTATCCTGTCCTTTGCTTCCTCGGCCTTTTTTAAGGCTTCTTCCGTAAGGACATCCTTAGCCCTTTTAAAAACAATGTGGTTGAAATGATGTATTGAATTTTTTGAAGGCCTATTTTTGTAGGCTGTTGCATTTATTATTACATCGCTTCCCACCACTATGTAGATATCCTTGTTGGGAAAGAGAGATTTCAACACTTTCAAATCATCATTGTTTGATAAATTCACGGGTATATCGTCGGAAAACAGGAATACCCCCAATTCATCCGCTATGGACATATTGATTATTTGTCTTCTGATCATTCTGGGCTGAACCTTCTTGGACCAGGAAAACTCATCCACGGCTAAGTACACGTCATAACCTAAATTTCTTATTTCCTTCACTATCCCCTTGTGACTCAGGGAAAAGGGGTCGAAGGTTCCGGGGAAAAAGGCTATGCTTTTATTTTCCCTTATGTCAAATTTACCCCGGAAAAACTCATAATCGCTTATAAACCTATAAATGTGGTTAAAGGAGGCGGAGTTGTTGAAAAAAAACAGCTCGCTCAATTCTTTCTCGCTAATCAAGGTTAAAAGCTTCTTGCAGATAAGTGAAAATATCTTGTGCTTTTGTTTGAGATTCAATATTTTGGAGCCGAAAATATACTGGCCTATCACCAAAAATGTTTCCTGCTTCACCTGGGTATTAAAGTTGGCAAGACCTCCCAAAATAATCCCCAGCATCCTGATGAGCCTTTTATCTATAACACTGTTGTCCTCTCCGAACCTCTCCTTATATTCGGGATAATGCTGGACCATGACTCCAAATGTGTGTATAACTAAAGCGCTTGACCGCTCGCTTGAATTATTGTATATGTTTTTCAAATCGGTTATAAACTCATCCAGCTCTTTCGGGGACAAAAGCATTACAAACCGCCCCAAATATTCGGGAATATACTTTGCATACTGCATTTCATCTATTTCAAGGCCCTTGATAAGTTCAAAGGCGACTTCATTTCTCTGGTCTATGGTAAGCATGGGACCTAACTTGACCAGAGAATTTCCTGCTTTATTTCGCACTGATTCCATAGCGCTAACCTTTACAAGATTGGCTAAGTGGGTTGCAGCCTGCAAAAGAGCAACCTCATTCCTTTGTGAAAGATTCTCCATTATATAATCGATGCTTATGGTCTTTACATTCCATGGGGTTGCTGCCTTGAGGTTGTTCAAAAATATATCCGATGTCTTGTACCAGTTGCCTGATAAGAGGGAGGAATATTTTTTAAGGAGGGAATCGGGTGCATTTAAAGATTCTGCCATCTTGTATTTCAAATAATTCATGCACAGACCTTCATCGGGGGAAAATTCCGAAATCAAATCCAACATCTCCTTAAGGCATTCCCCTTTTACCTTTATTTGTTTTACAGCCATCAGTAAAAATTGGGCCGCCATAAGTCTTGTGCTATATGAAGGCTCCCTGGTATATTTAACGGAAAATTTAAGGACATAGGTAAACTGGTCCTCATCATAAAGGTCCAAAGGAATGCTCAAGAGGGAATTCAAGCTGTTGAACTTGGCCGTTTCATCGTTTATGTCACCCTGAAGGTGGTTTAAGAAGACTTCTAAGTATTCTTTTTTCAATGTATTCCTCGGTGAATTGATGACGGAGTCAACAAATACCCTTAAAGAATAGCCGATCCATTCTTTTTGTTTGTCGGTCACCTTGTAGCCGGGAGAAAGGAAAAGTCCCAGATACTTATCCCACAGGGATAAGCCGGCATTTTCCTCGGTTTGCTTTATTTTGACATCCTCCGGTATTTCCTTTGTATATTTGGGATCATAATGAACAATGATTTTCCCCATCAAAATGGCAGCCTGTTTCCTGATGTCCCCTTCCCTGTGAACCAAAAGTTCATAAAGGAAGCTCAAGGCAAAGAGCTTTTCCTTTTGGGACAAATATATGGAATACTCCTCCAATATGTTTAAATAGGCCCTGATGTTTTTCCAATCCGTCTCGCTCCTGGCGGCTTCAATCATGCCGGTAAAGGTAACTTCATTGTTTAATTTGCTCATTAAGGGAATATTGTGGTCAAAAGCTTTATATTTAAAATTCTTCACAACTTCATAGCCGTCTATCAGGGCATAATCAACCGGCTTCACCGGCTTGGGCTCAAGTGAGCCCAAGTCCGTATTTATACCCTTGCTAATTAAGTATTCTTCAAAATCCTTCAGCTTGGAGTAAACTCTTATGTATCTCTTTTCCTTGGCTTCATCTACATTGTCCAATTTGTTAAGAATAATATCAAAAGATTCGGCCAAAGAAAAAATATGCATTTCTTCGCCCTCATGAGTTTTTTTGTTCTTTACTCTGAAATCGGCATATATGAGGAGGAGGGATTCCAAGGACAAGTTTTCAAGCTCTAAGTCCCAAGTCGAGTGATTTGCGGCAATTAGCCCTATTCCCGCCATATTGTACTTTATGAACCACTGGTCCGTATAATAATAATGCAGATATGCAACCCTTCTTTTTTCCAGCCCCTTGCAGCCGTACTTTCCTATGTCGTGGCCGGCGGCAGAGCCGGAAACAAGGCCTAAGTTAACCTCAAGTCCCGCCTTTTTAATCTGTCTTGCGACATGGGTTGCGACATAGTGTACGGTGGAAACATGGCTTAAGGTATTGTAGCCGTTAACCTCCCTGTCAAGCATCATCAGCTCATAGACATAGTTCTTTTCGAACACATCCAAAAAAGTCCGGTATTCCTGTTTGTTGGGAAGGTCCCTGATCTCTTCTTCGGTTAAAAATTCAAACTTAGGAATTTCCCCCATATTGGTTTTTTGTGAGTATTTTATAATCGTTCTCAATATTTCAAGGTAAATGACAACCGGAACTTCGTATGCAGGATTCAGCTTAATTGTAACAGCTTCCGGAAAGGACTTGTTCAACACATGCTGAAAAGCATATGCCAGCCAACCTTCAGGAGGTTCAGCCCGGTGAGAGTTTAAAATATCCGCCGACAGGTCAAGTACATTTTTGCACGTTACTTTTTCTTTACCGATAAAGGCTGACAGGTTCCTTAGGAAGTTCTTGTTTATCAGATAAGCTTGCATTTTCTCTTCGGAAATATCAATAGTTTTCAAAAATTCCCCTTTGGTCAGGTTAAATATTAACTCCTTATGTAATTCATTTAATGCTGGCCTGGTCATGGTTGCCCTCCGCGCAAATATCGTTTTCATGATTATAACACATGACCCCCAACCCCGCAATAATTAGATGACAAGGGGACGGGGGTGGTGTCATATATTTTTGTCTTGAAAAAACATTTTAATTATATTATAGTCTCTATATAAAACAAAATAATGGAGGCCTTTATGTTCTTATTGACTTACTCCTATAACAACAAAGAATCCGCAGGTTTTCTCAATGAAGATAAAACCGGCATAATACCTGCTTCTAAAGTATTTCAAGGAGCCGAAGATTTGGATATGGTCGGCGTCATTGAGAGATTTGATACTATGGAGCCGGAAGAAATAAAAATTATAATCAATACATGCAAGGATACAATAGACCTGAACCGGGTTAAAGTATTATCACCTATTCCCTACCCCAAAAGAAATGTAATATGTCTGGGTAAAAATTATTTAGACCATGTAAAAGAAGTTAAGAGTTTAAAAACCGTTAATTCCGATGTACCCCAGAAACCTATTTATTTCAGCAAGATTGCTTCTCCCGCCATTGGTCATGAGGATCTTGTGGATTCACATTCCAATGTTGTCAAACATTTGGACTATGAAGTTGAATTAGCCGTAATCATAGGCAAAAAATGCAAGAATGTATCTTTGGAGGAGGCAGAAAGCTGCATTTTCGGATATTCAATCGCCAATGATATCTCTGCAAGAGACATTCAAACATCCCACGCCCAGTGGCACAAGGGCAAATCCTTCGATACCTTCTGCCCCATAGGGCCATACATTGTACATAAGTCCAACATAGCCTTTCCGCCTAAATTAAAGATTCAAAGCTATGTGAACAAGGAACTGAGGCAAAAGGGCAACACGGGTGACATGATATTTGACATATCTTACATAATATGGGACCTTACCACCGGCATAACCCTGTATCCGGGAGACATAATCCTGACAGGTACCCCGGCAGGCGTCGGAGCAGGATTCAATCCCCCTAAATATCTCAAGCCCGGAGATAAGGTTGACTGCCTAATCGAAGAGATAGGAACCCTTTCAAACACCATCGCCTGATGACAAGGGGACGGGGGTAGTGTCATCAAAAGATATTTTCCAATGTTAAGCATTCATTTTCATCAATTACATTAAATAAAACCATCAAGTGCTCAAGCTCAGCTTGAGCCAATATTTTGTCTTCATTTTCAATATAAATATTAAGCTGCCTGAGCGAAGAGTCAATATTGTCAATGTCCCTTTGATTTATAAAGAACATCCACATTTTTTTTACTTGGTACCATTTGTCGGTGTGTTTTTTAATGTCTTCCCTCGCCCTTCCCCAGTCTTCATTTTTCACGATTTCTGTCAAGGCTGACAAATTGTCCCGATAATAGGTTGTAACAGGGCTTACGGACCCATAGTAGAACCATGCCCATATACCTATCATAGCCAATAATATGATTAATGAAATAACTACCATTCTCATGATTACCTCTTGTAAAAAACAAATTTGTCATCTTCATCGATGAAACCGTACAGGACATCTTTATAGCGGAGGTTTTCCTTTTTAAGTTTCTTGTCAAGTTCTTCTTTGGAAATATTTAATCTCTCCAAATTTTCATACATGATTTTTCCATCTAAAATAGTTGCAATGGGAATCCTTTTGACTCTTTTGGCCGACTGGCTTTCCGGGGCTATGATGCTCACTTCTCCGTTAGTTTCCATTATCACGTAATCTATATCTTTAAGGTTATAATAACCTTTTAGCCGCATTTGCCCCAACACGTCATTTATGTTGATCCTTAATTTGTTCATATCCTTAATATTAAACCTCCCATGGTCATAAATTACCGACGGAGTCCCGCATATGAGCTTTCTGGCTGAATTGCTCTTAAGCGTAATATAGGATATCAGGCATTGTAAAAACATGACAACGGCAGTTGCTATCAAACCATGCATCAGGGGTGCATCCAAGTCTTCCATGGGCATTACCGCAAGTTCTGCCAATACTAAAGACACCGCCAAATCAAAAGGCTGCAGCTCTCCCAAATCACCCTTTCCCATTATCCGCATGGCCAGGAGTAAAACACAGTACAATATTACCGCCCTTATGACAACTATCATTTTAAGCCCTCCTTAAAGTCAATCACAATTATTCTAACCTTACCTTCTAATAATATACAAAAATGGTCTGGCTCAAAATGGAGGATTGAATCTGAGAAAGGCAGCTTAAAAAAAAGATGGCTTCAAAAGAAGCCATAAATAAAAGTATATATTTGGAGTATGCAAAACGTAATTATCGTAAAGTACGCTTATAAGTTTTCTCTGATCAGGGGCATGCTCATACATCTCGGGCCGCCCCTGCCCCTTGATAACTCGGAGCTTGGCATTATATGAATCTTTATGCCTTCTTCCTCAAGTATTTGATTAGTTACATAATTCCTTGAATAAACAATTACTTCACCCGGTGAAATGCACAAGGTGTTGGAACCGTCATTCCATTGCTCCCTGGAAGCATCAATCACGCTGTCCCCGCCGCATTTAAACAGTTTTACCTTATCTAAATTTAATTCCTTTTGCAGGACTTCTTCGAGTGAGCCCCTTTCTTCGCTAATGTTGAGTTTACCGTCAACCTTTGTCAAAACATAGACTACAATATCGGACTTAATATTGGGATGCATTGTGAACTTGTCATAATCAACCATTGTGAATACCGTATCCAAATGCATGAAAGCCCTTGTTTTGGGTATGTCGATAGCCATTACCTTTTTAAAGGAATTCTCCTCTGTCAATATTGAATTTGCAAACTTTTCAATTGCATTGGGATGGGTTCTCTGTGAAATACCCACTGCTATGGTTTCCTTGTTGAGTACTAAAATATCCCCGCCTTCGAGAGAATAATCCTCGGTTCTGTCATAAAACAGTTTTGTCCCCTTATACAAGGGATTGTAGTTAAAAATATACTTGCCGAACAAGGTTTCCCTGTTTCTTGTAACAGTAAGCATTTTGTGAATTGACACCCCGTTGCCTATGGAGGCAAAAGGATCTCTTGTAAAGTACAAATTGGGCATGGGGTCAATTATAAAAGGATATTGGTCGCTTAAAAATTCAGCCAATCCCAGACCCTTGTAATCCTTGATTTCTGATTTTCTTATCCCTTCCATCATCTTTAATACCATGGCCTTATTATCCGAAAATGACAAAAAGTATTCCTTCAAAATGCCTGTTTCCCTGTTTTCCTTAATACCCGCCTCTTCAATATATTCGTCGATGAACTTTGACTTGACTTCATCATTGATGAGAGACTCCGCAGCCAAGTCTTCCAGGTACACAACTTCTACACCCTTATCCCTGAAGATTTGTGCAAAAGCATCATGCTCCTCCTGAGCGATTTTTAAGTATGGAATATCATCGAAAAGCAGCCTGTCAAGGTATTCCGGCATTAAGTTTTCCAATTCTTTTCCCGGCCTGTGCAAGAGGACTTTTTTTAACTTCCCTATTTCTGAAAATACGTTTATTGGCATATCGGTCATATTATCACCACCTGTATTTATTGTAGAATAACAACTCCTTCCGCTGATTTAGGTTATGCCGACAACAAAAGGAGTTAGTTATTCTAATAGCTTTCTAACACTTGACTTAACAGAATTGTTTATTAAAACTGGGTTGTATCATCAATATCGGTTGATAATCCTGTTAAAGCTCTCTCTACTAATTTCTTCCTCAATGTGTGTTCTTCATCTTTTGAAAGACTCGGATTCCCTATCGGATAAGGAATTGCAACCGTCGGAACTATTCTGTTGGCTCCTACGGATTCGGAGATTGTTGTTATTGTAGCCATATGAACTATGGGTATACCATATCGTTCAATTTCTTTAACCATCGTTGCACCGCAACGTGTACAGGTGCCTCACGTCGACGTCAGGATAACACCGTCTACTCCTGCTTCTTTTAATTCCTTCCCGATTTCGGTGCCAAACTTTATAGCATTAGCTACAGATGTACCCGTTCCGGTAGTAGTATAGAAATATTTATAAACCTTTCCTATTTTTCCTTCTTTTTCAAATTCCCTTAATATATCCAAAGGTACTACTCTATCAGGAACCTCATTGGCATATACCGGGTCATAGCCGCCATGAATTGTAATATATTCTCCGGCTAATGCTTCTTTGTCGCTTATGTCATACTTGCCCCATTTTTGGGCACTGGCTGACTGAATTCTATCCGGATTCCCTTTAGGAACTATTCCTCCGGAATTTACCAAGGCAATTGTTGCTCTTTGTAAATCTTTTATTGCAGGAGCTACTTCCACCCTGTCAAACTCCGGCATTGGAAGCTCAGTCTTGAATTCTTCATTGTTAAAGCGGGCTAACAACATATCAACAGCTCTTTGTGACCCTCTTTTATCCGAAAACACTGTCAGCCTTTTTCCTTGAGCTATGTATCCTTCTTCTTCCGGGAGTCCCAGTTCTTCGCCCTTGATTAGTTTTTTTGCGATATCAGCCATCACCGGTAATGCTTTTCTCATATGGGTAGCCGAATTTCCGGTTTTAACAACTATCGCCTTGGCTCTGCACGCATCAACTCCTGGATTTTCTTCATACATACCTGTAATCACAGGAATGTTCAGCTCATCAACAACGGCATTAGCCAGCTCGGCACAAGCCATACCATACCTTCCGGCGTTAAAGGCAGGTCCTGCAACTAGCATATCCGGATTTTTTTCCTTAATAATTTTCATTATTGTTTTTAGGGCATCTTCTTTATTTTCGTTGAAATAATTATCTCCGCAAATAATCGTGCCTATAACTTCGCCTTTATTTTCAAGCAATCCGTTAAATCCCACTGCAGGTCCTATAACTTCTTCCTTAAAAATTGGCGCTGTTCCGGCTTGTTCTTCTCCGCCTATCTGACCAAAAAATTGGTTTACATAGTACAAAATATTAAACTTCATGTTTCTCACCCTTTCCAATTTGATTAATATAAATTAACCGTACAGTTGTGATAACCAATTTCTGATGTAGCACCAATTACTGCATTTAACTCACATTTGATTGTTCCGTCCGCTTCCAGACTGCCTTCCCAGCCGCCTGCCAAGGTAGCAATTGCTGCAGCATTGCCAACCACCTTATCTGCAGGGGGCAATGTAACAACATGGCTCACATTCCCGGTTGATACAACCGCAACCGCTTCTTTAGCCGTATCTGCCAAGGGTTGGCTCATTCCGTCCCATCCGGAACATTCATCAGTAATGAGTACAGTTTTGATGTTTTCTTTTTCTAATCTTTTGCATATCATCAGTAAATCTGAATCAGGATTACCATAACCTTCTTCCGAAATAATAACTCCGTCTACTCCAAGCATCTTACACAGTTTTACCGTATAGTCGCATGTCCTGAATTTACCTTCTAAGGTAGTCAGCTCAGGTGTTAATATTACTCCCATGAAGTTTATTGTTTTTCCATGCTGAGCATACAAATCCAATATTACAGAATTGTTCTGGTGTTGATAAGTTGTGATTTTATCGCATGCTGCAACACAGTTTCCGCTTATTACCGCATTATCCAATTCTTCATTAGGGTGTAAGAGGGTAGGAAGTATATTTTGACTGTTCACTCCGTAAATATAACCGTCATGAAGCAATCCCTGTGAAATTAACATTTCTACATAGGCCACTTTCGGCAGATCCGGATACTTGGCTTCTTCCTCGGTATGAGTTCCTATTTCATATGTAAGAACTTCCTCCGGCTCTACATTTCTTCCGGCTTCTCCTAAATATTCTGCTGCCTTAAGTCCGGCTATTCTAACCGCAGCTTCATGGTTATGTGGCTGCAACCCTTCTATAGGTGTAATATCAACAACTAAATTGCATGTTTTTGAAAAGGGCGTCCATTTTGCACCTTCTCCCCACATGTCAATTACGCCTTCCTGGAATCCTACTATATCTCCAACAGTTACCACAGCTGCTCCATATAGTACATTCACCTTTCCTTCCCCTAATTGCTCGGTTTTAGATGTTACTCCGGCAAAGCCATGTCCTTTTCCTTCAATTTTTACTCTCGGCTCTATCACATCTTTAACCGGAATAATTCTTACCTTTTCTCCCGGTCTGGCAATGTCAACCTTTACATCTTTAACTCTCTCATCTTCCTTAAGCTTGTCAATCAATTCTTGGGAATTTACTATTAAGGTCCCATTATTTACATGTGTCTTATTTCCAAACTGTATGTCCTTAATATAAATTCTTCCTAATTCAAGTTTCAATACAGGTCACCTCCACTTAACATTTAATAATCATAAATGCTTTTAAATTCATCTAATGCCGATTTAAGAAGATTCAAATCTAACATTGCATAATCTTTACTGTTTACTGCATCCGGTTTTCTTCTTTGCATGGTGTTTTTATAACTATATATACTGTTTTCTATCACTTCAATATGGTCCTTGTTTATTTCATTCGTTTTGTTTCTGACGATAATCGAACGATATGGAGAATACATTGTCCTAATGCTGGAACCGAGAGGATGGCTGATAAGTTCATGCCCTTTATGGACTAAATCTCTTACATTGATGAGAACATCAAGAAATGTACCATTTACAAATATTATGTCTTTATATACTTCCTTTACACTTGGATTATTGGTTACTATTCTATAGTTCATTGTTCCACCTCTTTAAATCATGTATTCCCGACTATGCGCCCGGTTAACTATACTGCTTCTGCACTTTTTTCATTTTTAGGAAATCTGCTCATTCCGTTATTGATATAGCCCATAACAAGGTATACAATTGAGCCAAATACTGCTGAAATAATCGGTGCTTCTACCCAGCCGGCACCTACGACAAACACTATAATAATATTTGATGCAAATCCTACAAGCATTGATGCAAGACATGCTTTTAAATCAGCTTCAACAAACACACGCATTATTGTCGGACCTGCGAATGAAGCTATCAAGCCCCCTGTACCAATATAAGCTATTTGATTAAGCATCCCTTGAGGAGCCACATATGTTAAAAACATTCCTAAAGCTGCAATTACTATAACTCCTAAACGGTTAAGTAAATCTCCGTATTTAGAATTTTTATCAGCAATAGATACAAACAAATCATATGACAATGCCGCGGCTAATGATTGCAACACCGAACTGATGGTAGACATCATTGCAAATAATATAAACAATGTTATAAGGGCAGTTGCAAGCGGCGGTAAATAACTGTTTAAGAATACCGGCATTGCACTATCGGCAACAGCCAAGGTCGGGTCTTGATAATACATAAAAATACCTACAAGTGGTATCAAGCTCAAGATAATACCTACGGGTGCCATTATTAAAGCCATTCTGTGAACCTTAATATCTTCCGTTAATGACAGAAAACGCACTGACATATAAGGTAATGTAGTAGTAAATAATAGAGCATATACAAATACCAAATATACACTGTATCTCCCGTTACCATAAGGAATGGATGTAGTTGGATTCAAAAATTCGGGAGCTGCCTTTCCAACTGCTACAAATAAATCAGCAAAAGAAATGTTTTGAGCCATCACAAAAGTTACATAAATAGCTCCTATTACCATTCCAAGGCACATGATTGCATCCGTAACTGCTACGGCCAAGAGTCCCCCTTGCACCGTAAAAATTACTATAACAAGCATTAACAATGTAGATGCCAACGTTTCGCTAATGCCAAGCCATTCAGCTGCTACAAGGCCAACCGCTCTTATTTGGCCGATTATATATACTGAAAGAAATACAAAGGTAGCTAAACCAGCTGCAAAATGGACGGCCCTTTTCAGATTATGGCTTCCTCTATGGGTTACTGCCAAATATTCCGGTACGGTCATCCCGCCAAATTTTTCTGATTGTTTACGCATGAAATTTGCAAAAAATAAAGTTCCAAAAACAATACCCGGGGCAAAGAAAAAGTTTGCCAGTATTTCAATTGTACCGTAAGCATATGCTGTTCCGGGAGACCCGATAAAGCCCCAGCCGCTGTAACCTGTAGCCATTAATGTACCTGCTCCTACAACAGCACCTACCTGCTTTGCTCCTAACAAAAAACCTTCTTCACTGTCTGATGCGGCTTTTTTTGCTTTTTTCCCCGATATTGCACCAACTGCAATTAAACCAATCGATGACAAAATGAATGCTAACCAATTCCAAGTCATTGCTTTTCACCCCTTCTCACTTTAATAACGTCTTCATATATAGTTGATGCCAGAGGGACTATCAGCAAAATAATGCTCCCAATGATAAAAGCATCTAAAGTCCAAGAACCTGTCATTATAATTCCTCCTGTAAATTGCAGTTACAACTTATAAGCGCAACTGTCATATTATTCAAGCCTAATGGACCAGAAGAACTAGATTATTCTAGTTCTTCTGATTAAATTGCTATATTCCTTTATTACCATGCCCTATTTTCATATGTAATCAATGTCGGGTCATCAACTTGATTTGGAAAATAGTCTTGGCAGGTGCCTTCACGGTAAACGTCAGCAGTTGCACAATGCAAACCACCGCCAAATGGATACGCGTCTCTGAACGGAACGGGAATAACTTCGAATCCAAGCTTGTCTAATTGTTCTTGTTGATATACTTCGCTTTCTTCCACTATTACAGTCTTATGATCTAACACTAACAGATTCATTGACAACCATACGCTTGAATAGCATAACGGGGGTGGCTCTGTGTGTGCTGATTTTGCAGCTTCAACAATTTCCCAATCATTTGCTTCAAATATCTTTCTTTGCTCTTTCGGCAATGGTCTTTCCGGATTGTTTATGATTAGTCCCGGTCTTAGGGGAACAAAAGTTGCGTCTATGTGTATCGGATAGGGGTCGCCGGGGAAATTAACCGCGTGAACGCGCATATCCGGATACATACGTCTTAACCATTCCATAGCTTTTAAGTTAGTTGTCGAACCATGCTGAACAAACAAGTCTTTGCCTAATCTGAGTACGTCTGCAGCGTCAAATAAAATTTCATGTTCAGTACTTACGAAATACTTTTTCGCAGTGCGCTCTAACAACGTTTCTTCTGTAACGTCTCCGTCAAAGTAATGAAGGTCAAAGCTGGCATCTCCTAATTCCGGACGAGGTGAATAAATCCATCTGAATTCAGGGTCCTGCTCAAAATATTTGCGCAGTACTCTTGAATAAGCATAGTGCTCAAAAAATCTTGACCTAAATGACATTGAAGTACAGATAATGTCCCTGCCTATAGTTAATAAAACATCTCTTGGCGGCATGCATCCAAACATGCTTCCTGTCATAAAATGCGGTGTAACTACGGCTTGGTTCCATTGCAAAGCATCAGGTCTGTCAACCTTAACTCCGCGTCCTTCTAACACTTTTACCAAATTGTCTAACTGTGCGTTAGCTTTTTCAACCGTATCCAATGGACGAGGACCGGTCATGCCTCTCATCGGGCTGTCTAAAGGTACCTTTACTTTAGAAGCGGGTTCTGATGGTGCAATACAGCAATTGTCGGCTCTTCCGACAATACAGTGCTTCAAAGGATCAAAATCATTCCATGAATTTACTACTTTCATCTTATCCTCCTGAGATTTTTATTATTTAATAGTCTGCAAGATATGCAGAACTAAAAATCAGAGTAATTTGTACAACAGGTGATTCTTTTTAATTATTGGTAAAGATAAATTATGATATTTTTAACAATTTATCTTGTATGCATTTATGTATTTATGCACCCTTTTTATCTTTATTAGTATTATACAATATTGTTTTTAATTTGTCAATAACTGAAATACTATATATTTTATTTTAAAATACTTTTTGTATTTCACTGATGCAATGAAAAAACCCCGCTGTAGAAGTGAGGGTGAAAAATTTTGATATTTCAATTAATTAAAACATTTCTTTTTTAATTTTATAAACAAAGTCATCTATATGGTCTCTGGTATACCTCTCTACATTTTCAAAATCCTTTTCTTTTATAGCTTGGAGTATCTTTCCTAATGTATCCGAAAACAAGTCAATGCTGTCAAAAAAAGATTCGCAATAATGCCACAGCCTTTCCGTATGGTAATGCAAATTGGTTAAAATATCCTTAAGCCATGGATTTCCACAGCTCGAATATATAATATTGTGGAATCTCTCATCATCTGCAATTGCATCCTGATAATCTCTGCTTATTTCTTTGTAGCTTTTAATTCTTTCCATGATTTCTTCCAATTCTTTTATGCCCTCATCGCTTATTCTCTCGGCTGCCAGTCTTGCAGCAAAGGGATCTAATACCCTGGTCAGCTCAAAAACAAACCGCATCTGCTTAAAGTCTATGGTAGAAACCTGAGCTCCAAATCTTGGTACAATTTTCACTAATTTATCAATCATTAATAACCTGAGCGCACTCCTGACAGGAGCCCTGCTGATATTAAACTCATCTGCTAAATCTGACTCATTTAATATAAATCCCGGTTCATAATCCAGGTTTATAATCCTTCTTTTCAGTATTTCATATATTTCTTTTGTTTTATTATTATTATCACACATACTCATGCTCCTTGTTAGAAATGCTTGCTATATAAATCAAAATCTCGATTTATGCAATTTTATTGTAAATTATATTATAAACCACCATATTTGTCCACTATCTTTTATTTATTTCACAGGCAAGTATAAAAATAGACCTCAAATATCCCTGATAATCAAGAAAAAATTGAGGTCATTATTTGTTATTATATTATGATAATCTCAGCTTTATTTTGAAGCTTATACCGCCTTGTTATTGATTGCATTTTTTAATTTAGCAAAAATCATTCTTCCTGCAGCTGTCTGCAAGACGCTGGTAACAGTTACAACCACCGAATCCCCGATGCATTTTTTGCCGCCTTCCACAACAATCATGGTTCCATCATCCAAATAAGCCAAACCCTGACCGGATTCCTTGCCGTCCTTCACTATCATGACGGTCATTTCTTCACCGGGCAGAACAACGGGTTTTACCGCATTGGCCAGCTCGTTGATATTCAGCACTTCAACCCCTTGGAACTCAGCAACCTTGTTTAGATTAAAATCATTGGTCAGCACCTTGCCCCCTAATTCCTTTGCTAATTTCAGCAGCTTCACATCCACTTCGATATTGTCATCGTAATCCTTTGATTCGATGACAACATGGACTGTATCGTCTTTTTGCAGGATGTTCAAAATATCCAAACCCCTCCTGCCCCTGTTGCGCTTAAGGCTGTCTGAGGAATCTGCTATATGCCTTAACTCCTTCAGGACAAATTCCGGAATTACCAGGGTTCCTTCTATAAATCCCGTCTTGCATATATCGGATATTCTTCCGTCAATAATTACGCTGGTATCTAAAATTTTTGGAGATAACATTTCTTTTTTGTTCTTATCCTTTTTAACCCCTGCTGACTTTTTTAAACTCAAGAGCTGGGGCCATAAGACATCATCTTTCTTCCTTGTAGCAACCTTTAAGCCCAAGTATCCAAAAAATACAAAGGATAATACCGAAGTTATGGTTCCCACATACTTGATGTTTGACAGGGGCTGGCTTATGAGAAATGCTATTATGAATCCCACTATCAGGCCAAGGGCTCCCAACATTATGTCCATAGTGGAAAATTTAAGTATTTCTGCCTCTAAGGCCTCGATAATCCTCAAACCGGTCTTTTTAATCTTAGCAGAAAGAAGAAAAAATATTATTCCAAAAATTAAACTGGTACCTATAATTACTATAATACTCTGCAAACTTGATAATTCAAGAAGACCGCTGTTGTTCAGCAGTACACCCGTTACTGCCCCCATGGATGCGCCGATAACAGCAATTACGGCTTTAATAATCTTGTCTATCATATACTCACCTCCTTACAAGTATAACCAATAATAGCATTATTATTTAGTATTCATTAAATAATGTACCATATTTTTTGCTGTTTGGCTATAATAATTATTGAAATATTATTAGAAGATTTCATTAATATTCTCTTAATTGCGACAAGCACAAGGCTGATGCCCGTCATTTAATCCAAGCCATAAGAAAAAATGCATCAGAGCAATTTTTATAACTGTTCTAATGCGTCAAGGTTGATAATTTCATCCAAGTGTTCCTGTATCTCTTCTGTGCCCATGCCGGTTGAGAGTGTAATTTCGCTGATGAGCATCTGCTTTGCACTTACAAGCATTTTCTTTTCCCCTGTCGAAAGACCCTTTTCTCTGTCCCTGTAAGTTAAGTCCCTCACAACCTCAGCAACTTCGAAAATATCTCCCGTTTTCATTTTTGCCATGTTATCTCGATATCTCTTGTTCCAGTTGGATTCGTTAATCTCTGCTTTTTGTCTTAAAACCTTGTATACTTCCTCAACCGTTTGTTTATCGACGATGTTTCTTAAACCAATATTATTTACATTATCCACAGGTATCATCAGCTTCATTTCTCCTATGGGCATTTTCAATACGTAATAGTTTTTTATCTCACCCAGGATTTCCCTGGATTCCATAGTTTCAATAACACCGGCTCCGTGCATGGGGTATACTACTTTGTCGCCTAAATTAAACATGCTGCACCTCCTATCAATCTATTATACCCCATACTCTTACAAATGTCAAATCGATTATTATATCGTGATACTCAATGCTTGTCAATATCAAAAACAAATAAAATATTAAATTTTATTAACAGTTTTAGGGACGGTTCTTTTCGTTCTCAAAATTTTACTTCATTTTAATTATTTCTTTTGTCTGCCTTACGATTTCTTCAGCCGTTAGCCCGTATTTCTTAAGGAGGTCCTTGGGCTTTCCGGACTCCCCGAAGGTATCCTGTATCCCTACTCTTTTCAAAAGAACGGGGTATTGGTCCGACAAAACTTCCAAAACCGCGCTTCCCAAACCTCCCACGACGCTGTGCTCTTCCGCTGTCACAATTGCCTTGGTTTCTTTGGCTGCCTTGATTATTATATCTCTGTCTATGGGTTTTATTGTGTGGATATTTATAACCCTTGCATCAATTCCTTCTTCTTTCAACATGTCATGAGCCTTAAGGGCTTCCTGAACCATGAGTCCCGTGGCAATTATAGCCGCATCCTTGCCGTCTCTTAATAAAACTCCCTTGCCTAATTCAAAAACATATGAATCATCATATACATCCTCAACAGCCATCCTGCCTAATCTTATATAAACAGGCCCTACATATTCGGCTGCCCTCAAAACAGCCTGCTCAGCCTCCCTGCCGTCAGCGGGACTAATAACCGTCATGTTGGGAATACTTCTCATCAGGCTTATATCTTCAATTGCCTGGTGGGACCCTCCGTCCTCTCCTACCGAAAGGCCGGCGTGAGTAGCTGCAATTTTAACGTTTAAACCAGGATATGCCACTGTATTTCTTATGATTTCAAATGCCCTTCCTGCAGCAAACATGGCAAAGGAGCTGGCAAAGGGAATCTTTCCGGCCAAAGCCAAGCCTGCCGCTGTCCCTATCAAATTCTGCTCCGCAATTCCTACATTGAAAAATCTTTCAGGGCTTACCTTTTTAAATTCCGAAGTCTTGGTAGAGCCGGATAAATCCGCATCCAATACTACAATATCGGGATTATCTACTGCCAATCTTTTTAAGGCTTCCCCGTATGCTTCCCTTGTTGCTTTAGCCATTTAATCCGCCTCCTTCGCTTTTATCTCCTATATCTCCCATTTCCTCCATTGCCCTGCAGTATTCATCTTCATTGGGAGCCTTGCCGTGCCATCCTGCCTGGTTCTCCATGAAGGAGCACCCCTTCCCCTTGGTTGTATCTGCAATTATTATGGCAGGTTTACCTTTGATTGTTTTCCTCTCTTCAAAGGCTTTTTCAAGAGATTCAAAACAATGGCCGTCTGCATGTATAACATGCCATCCGAAGGCCTCAAACTTTTTATCGATGGGTGTTATAGTCATGACATCTTCATTTTTCCCGTCTATCTGGAGGCCGTTGTGGTCTAATATTGCAGTCAGGTTATCAAGCCTATAGTGGCTTGCAAGCATTGCCGCTTCCCATATCATACCTTCGTTTATCTCCCCGTCTCCCAAAAGGGCAAATACCCTGTTGGGCTTCTTGTCAAGCTTAAAGGCAAGGGCCATGCCGTTTGCAATTGAAAGCCCCTGGCCCAGGGAGCCTGTTGATGCTTCAACTCCTGCCCCCGGAAGTTTTTTTATGTCCGGATGGCCTTGAAGCTTAGTATCGACTTGTCTCAAGGTTGGAATCAGATCCTTGCCGATAAAACCTTTTTCCATCAATACGGCATATAAAACGGGAGCTCCATGCCCCTTAGACAATACAAACCTGTCTCTTTTATCATCTGTCGGCGAATCTATATTCATTTCCTTAAAGTATAAATAGGTCATTATTTCCACAGCTGAAAGAGACCCTCCAGGGTGGCCTGACTTTGCCTTATAAATCATGGTCAGGATGTTTTTTCTCATACTATTGGCTATGACCTTTAAATCATCGTGTTTCATTTTTCCTCCAAGTATTTTATTTAGGTACTGTTTCCCAGTCTTTTAAGAATTGGTCTATTCCCTTATCTGTCAAGGGGTGCTTGGTCAGCTGGACAATAACCTTGTAGGGCACGGTTGCTATATGACACCCTAATTTTGCAGCCTCGATGACATGCATGGGATGTCTTATGCTGGCAGCAATGATTTCGGTATCAAGATCATAATTTTTGAAGATTTCTACCGTATCTTTTATAATGGTCATTCCGTCATTAGCTATGTCATCAAGCCTTCCTACGAAAGGACTCACATAGGCGGCCCCTGCCTTTGCGGCAAGAAGAGCCTGGCCTGCAGAGAATATCAAAGTAACATTGGTCTTTATTTTTTCCTTGCTTAATACCTTAACGGCCTTCAAGCCTTCGACAGTCATGGGAATCTTTATGACAATATTTTTATGTATTTTGGATAGTTCCATCGCTTCTTTTACCATTCCTTCCGAATCCAAGCTTATTACTTCCGCGCTGATGGGACCATCCACTATTGAAGTTATCTCTTTTACAACATCTTCAAAATTTCTTCCTTCTTTTGCTATCAATGACGGGTTTGTCGTAACCCCGCAGATAACTCCCATGTCATTGGCCTTTTTTATCTCTTCAACATTGGCCGTATCAATAAATAATTTCATTTTCTCCTCCTATATATACTATTTATAATGACAAGGGGACGGGGGTACTGTCATCAAATGCCTCCAGCGAGCCGCCCCTGTTTATATAAAATGTCTCATTAGTTCACGAAGTGTCATTGCTATATATACACATAAGTATGATAGAGTTATGAATAACTCACAAGCTGTCATTCTGAGAGCTTTAGCTCGAAGAATCTCATGATAATCCTTCCTTTGTCTCAGGATAACTAATCTTCTATTGGTCTGACTAGATTATTATTTCCAAAAATCACCTTAATCATGAATAGTGGCAGGACAATTTGCCTCTTTATTCTCTTGGGCTCCTTAATAAGCCTGTAAAACCATTCCAAACCCAGTTTTATAAATATGTCCGGTGCCCTTTTCACCAGGCCTGCCAAACCGTCTAAGGTTCCCCCGTTGCCGATTATCACATTGGCCTCTATCAAGTCCTTGTTATATTCTATCCACTGCTCCTGCTTTTTAGCACCGAATCCCACAAAGAGGATGTGGGGCTTATTCTTATTAATATCTTCGATGAGTTCCCTCTCTTCCTCATGACCCCCTTGTCCCAGGTGGGCTCCCTTGAAATATCCGTGCCTGGCACCAACAATTTTAATACCGGGATAATTACTTTGAACATTTTTCATGGCAGCGTCAGCCACCCCCGGCCTTCCTCCGACAACATAGAGTCTGAGTCCCTTCTCATGGGCCATTTTCAGCAGATTCATCGACAAGTCGTAGCCTGCCACCTTTTCCTTTAAAGGATGGTTTTTAATCTTACCTGCATAAATCAAGCCAACTCCGTCCGGTACATTGATGTCCGACTTGTTTATAATGTTTAAAAAATCCTCATCCTTTTGGCACATCATAATTATTTCCGTATTGGGGGTATAAATTATTAGTTTTTCATCCTTTTTTATTGTTTCTTCCGCTGACTTTAAAGCCTCACCCATGGATATGTTGTTGATTCTGACACCCATTATACTTAATTTATCCATTTGCTATTTCCTATTATATTTTTTAATCATTCAGCTGCTGATAACCGTCACTTTGGTCAACTTGGCCACCAAGAACCGTCCCTACCGGTCACTACCGGTCAGTAATGTGACACTAAGGACCGTCCCCTCTGTCACGCTGAGAACCATCCCGTTAGCCACCGTGGGACACTGAGGACCGTCCCCACTGTCACTTTTTCAGGACACAAACCACCATTTTTACTAAAAACTCTTTCAAAAATGGCAGTTTTGCCGGATATTTAAAAAAGCTTCTCAAGGGCTCTTCTTTGTAATATTCTAAATGAAATTTGCTGTTTTGTAAAATCTTATTTGCCCTTTTTATTGACATTTTATTGATGTATGAAAAATACTCCGACCCGTCTTCCTTCTTGCTTATACGAAAGTCTATCCTGTCCTGACCGTCAGGCAGGTCTTTAACCAATTCCTTGTAGGCTTTTATAAGGGTCTTTTCGCTGAAAAACACGTGTACCCAGGGTATTCCTACCGCATCGCTCAAATGGGCCCCGTAAGGATGGTTGTAGGGGGGAAAGTTCAGGTAGAGCCTTCCGTCTTTTTTTAAAACCCGATAGCATTCTTCTATGACTTTTTCTGGCTTATCCACGTGCTCCATGGCGTCGTTCATGATGATTGTGTCAAAGGTTTCGTCTTCAAAGGGCATATCTGCGGCGTCACCCCGGACAAATTCAAATTTATCCGCTAAATTATGGGCTTTTGCCAGGTTTTCGGCCTCTTCCCTGTATTTTTCCAAAATTTCCAGGCCTCTTATCTTTTTTACCCCCAAAGACGCATAATAAACAGTTTTTCCTCCGGCCCCGCACCCGATATCCAAGACTACCTTATCCTTAAACATCTCATCAGCAGTATTGTGCTTGAGGTAAAACTTTATTGTGTCGATACCCTTTTCATATTGCCACTGGGCGTAAGTTTTTTTGCCCTCGTTATGTAAGTTAAAGGGGTGGACGGGAAGCTTGAACAATTTGTTTATTGCCATGCATACCTTATACATAAATCCATCCTTCTTTAAATTTATCTGTGAATCTTTTGCAATTATACCACCACAACTAAGTTAATTCAATGCAAAGTTCGACCCTTTACTTAGATTCTTCGGGCTGTTCTACAAAAATGCGAGGCAAACACCCTAAGATTTTTATTGTTTATATTGAAAATTGTCCTTATTTAAGGTAAAATGTCAATATATCTGCAAGGGAGTTGTTAAATTGAAAAAGATAATAATATTTGCATTAATCTTGGCAGTGGCATTTACAGCGGTAATATATGCCGCCCCCGGAGATTCCAATGACCCGATCGTTGTTCTCAGCTACTTGAACGACCGCATCAAGGGGTTAATCAAGGAATATAAACTGGATGAACTAGAAAGTTTGAAAGAAAAGGTAGACGGATTAATATCCGGCGGGGCAGGCGGTTCTTCGGCTGCCTTGGAGGTAGTTGAAATTTACCCGGGCGAAATTCTGATCGCAGGAGCAGGAACGGAACTTATCCTGAGAGGGGGCAGGGCTTTTGTAATAGGCAGCGAATTAGGCGGTATTGCCAATGTTACAGCCGGCAGGGATTTTGCTTCCGGATCGGAGTTTGTTGCCAATCATTTGATGATAGTTCCCAGGGATGACGGTCGTGGTGCCTACACAAATGATTATGCCATTTTTATGGTAAGAGGTAAATACGAAATAAAAGACAGGTAAGTATATGAATTAGGGGACATCCTTTGTGAAGTTCCCTAATTTCTTATTATAGGGACAAGAGCATATAATAAAATAAGGAGAATATAAGTAAACAGACATGGAGGTGTAATATGAGCTCTTATGCCATAGCAAGTTATCCGGATGCAAAAGAAATAACCCGACTCTTGGATGACCTGATAAAAAAGCCTATTTATTCCATACGAAGGGATGTTTTGGAAGAGTACGAAAGGGAATACTTCGACAAAAAATGTTGGAAATCAAAGGAAATGATAAATGTTGCAAAGGAACTGATTCCGGGAGGCGTCCAACATAATCTTGCCTTTAATCATCCCTTCCCGTTAGTGATAGAAAAAGCTCAAGGCTGTTATCTTTATGATATAGACGGGAACCGGTATTATGATTTTTTGCAGGCAGGCGGCCCCACGGTTCTGGGCAGCAACCCTCCCCAGGTAAGGGAAAAGGTTATCGAACTCTTGAACGAATGCGGTCCTTCAACGGGTCTTTTCCATGAATACGAGTATAAGTTAGCAAAGAAAATCTCGGACTCCATGCCCTCGGTGGAAATGTTCAGGATGCTGGGCTCCGGTACGGAGGCCTGCATGGGGGCAATCCGGGTTGCCCGGCTTGCGACAAAAAAGAAAAATATTTTGAAGATGGGCGGGGCCTATCACGGCTGGAGCGACCAGTTAGCCTACGGCATAAGAATACCCGGCTCAAAGTGGACCCAGGCAAGCGGTGTCCCAAGAAGGATTTTCAAAAATACCCGGGAATTCTTCCCCAACGATTTAAATGACCTTGAAAGGAAATTAAAAATCAACCAACTAAGGGGAGGAACAGCAGCCGTATTAATAGAGCCGGTGGGACCCGAAAGCGGAACCAGGCCCTTGGATTTTGAATTTAATAAGGGGGTCGAAGCCTTGTGCAGAAAATACGGAGCCCTCTTGATATTTGATGAGGTCGTTACAGGTTTCAGATTGGGGCTGGGAGGTGCCCAAGGATATTTCGGGGTGTCTCCGGATTTGACCATCTTCGGAAAAGTCGTAGCCGGAGGATATCCGGGTGCAGGAGGCTTAGGAGGAAAAAGAGAAATTATGAAATATCTCTCATCAGGCATAAGCGGCGATGCAAAACACAAAAAAGCTTTGGTAGGGGGAACAATGGCGGCTACCCCCTTGAGCTGTGTGGCAGGTTACTATGCCCTGTGTGAAATAGAAAGAACCGACGCAGCAAAAAAAGCAGGGGACTTTGGTGACAAGCTCATCCTTGGTCTGCAAAAGCTCATAGATAAATACAAGCTTCCTTTTGTAGCCTTCAACCAAGGCTCCATCTGCCATCTTGAAACCGTGGGCACCATGCACTTTGCCATCGACTGGTCAAAGCCCTGGAAGATAAGGGACATCATAAATGAAACATCCATCAGGAAACGTGAAATGGAACACATGGGAGCCGCTTACACGGCAGAAGGAATAATCACCTTAGCAGGCAGCCGACTTTACACCAATGCTGCTTACCAAGACGAAATGCTGCCGGATATTTTGGAGCGGTTTGAGCGTGTTTTCCAAAATGTTGAAAAATTGCAGTGAGGATGCCATGAAAGCCCAAGAAGTAAAAAAATCAGTCGTAAAAGCCGGAATTGAGCTCATGAGGTCCGGTCTTGTTGCCAGGACCTGGGGTAACATAAGCTGCAGGATAGACGGAGAAAGCTTTGCCATAACTCCCAGCGGCAGGGATTATTCATCCTTGAAACCTGAAGATATCGTAGAGGTCAAAATAAAGGATTTGTCTTATGAAGGCACCGTAAAACCCTCATCGGAAAAGGGAATCCACGGAGAAGTTTACAAGACTTTTCCTGATATTAACTTTGTAATACACACCCATCAAGAATATGCATCAGCTCTTTCGGCTTCAGGCCTGGATGAAATACCGGTTCCCCATGAGTGTGTTTCGGATATATTTTCTGAAAAAATACTCTTTTCAAGGTATGCCCTGCCGGGGACAAGGTCCCTGCGGAAAAATGTAGCTGCTTGCCTTAAAAAAACCAAATCAAATGCCATAATCTTAAAACACCACGGAGCCCTGTGCTTTGGAAGAGATTATGAAATCAGCTTTAAAACAGCTAAAGCTTTGGAGGGAATATGTTTAAATTTCATCAACAGTATGGGAGGAAACATATCTCAGGCTACGGATTGTGATAATCCTCCGCCCCCGGAGATTAATGAAATTATGAATTACATAACAAAGGAAAAGGGCGGCTCTCTCATTTTCTGCAGCAACCCTCAAATTATTGCGTGCTCCGGAATTCCTTCTCCCCTTCTGCCTTACCTTGACGATTTTGCTCAAATTGTCGGTTTAAAAGCCAAGGTATGCAAGGATGACGAAAAAGAAATAATCAAAGCTCTTAAAAACTCATCCGCAGCCCTGATAAAGAATACCGGCGCCCTGTGCTGGGGGATTGATAAAAAGGACGCTGAGGCTGTTTGTATGATACTTAAAAAAAATTCTACCGCATATTTGACTGCAAGAATCTTTAACAATCCAAGACCCATAAATACTATAGACAGCATGCTCATGAGGTTTGTATACCTGAAAAAGTATTCCAAACTATATTAAATATAAGGAGTTTCCGATGTCAGTTTATGTAATCGCCTATGATGTAGGCACCACCGGCGTTAAGACATGCCTGTTTGAAATCTCCGACAAAATAAGCCTTATTGAAAGTGCCATGTCAGGATATGATTTATTCGTATTGGAAAACGGGGGTGTGGAGCAGGACCCGGACCAGTGGTGGAAGGCCATGTGCAGGACCACCAAGAGGGTTATAAATAATTCAGGCATAAAAAAAGAAGCCGTATCCGGCATATCCTTTTGTGCCCAGATGCAGGCCCTTGTCTTGGTTGACAAAAACGGGGACCCCGTGAGAAGAGCCATGAGCTACATGGACAACCGGGCCCATGAGGAGATGAAAACCGGCATCATGTCAGGCTTTAAGCTTGGAGGCTTAAATGCATATAAGCTTCTTAGGTCCGTCTTGATAAGCGGTGCAGTTTCCGCAAGCGTTAAGGACCCGGTTTGGAAATATAAGTGGGTTGAAAACAAGGAGCCGGAAATCTTCTCCAAAGTCTACAAATGGCTGGACGTTAAGGATTTTTTGGTTTGCAGGGCAACAGGCCAATTCACAATGTCGGAAGATAGTGCCTTTGCAACCCTCTTATATGATACAAGAAAAGATAAGATGCAATTCAGCAGTGAATTGTGCAAGTTAATGGGTGTCAATATCAACCACCTGCCTCCTATATGCAAAAGCACCGACATGGCGGGGACCTTAACCCCCAAGGCCGGAGAAGAATTAGGATTAGTTCCCGGCACTCCCGTTTTTTCCGGAGGAGGAGATGCATCCCTGATAGGAGTCGGGTCGGGAGCAGTTGAAGAAGGCGAAACCCATATTTATATGGGGACGTCAGGCTGGGTTTCGGTTGTTGTGAAGGAGCAAAGGCTTGATATAAATAATATGATAGCTTCCATAGTCGGAGCTGTTCCGGGTTACTATAATTATTTCGCTGAGCTTGAAACAGCCGGCAAGTGCCTGGAATGGGTCAAGGATCATCTGGCCCTGGATGAAATAGGCGTATTTTTGGAAGGAAAAAAGGTGTGGGAAGACCCGGAAAGCATGTATAAAGGCATGTATGATTTCATGCTTGACAAGGTAAAGGATGTGCCTGCAGGAAGCAATGGAGTCATCTTTACTCCCTGGCTCCACGGAAATCGGTGTCCCTTTGAAGACCACTATGCCCGTGGCATGTTTTTCAATATAGGCCTTGAAACGGGCAAAACAGAAATGATTCACTCGGTAATCGAGGGGGTTTGCTATCATTTAAAATGGCAATTGGAAGCCATCGAAAAAAAGGTTAAAACAAAACCTGTCATAAGATTAGCCGGCGGAGGAGCCTTGGCACCCCTCACCTGCCAGCTGCTTTCCGATATGCTGGGAAGAGAAATCGAAAGCATAGATAATCCTCAGGACGCAGGGGCTGTAGGAGCGGCCATAACTGCGGCCGTGGGGCTTAAGGTAGTTGAAAGCATTCCCGCATCCAAAAAATTTATCAAACCCGTGAGAAAATATGAGCCCAATGCCTCCAATACGGAAATATACGACAAACTCTTCCCTGTTTTCAAATCCTTATACAAAAATAACAAAAAGGCCTTCCATATTTTAAATAAACAGTAATGACCCTATAAATATCTGCCCAGCCAATTTATGCTTTCTTCCATCATATTGGTTGTGACGAAGTGGTTTAATAGGGGATATTCAACTAATTTAATCTTTTCCTTGTCCCGGTACAAGGGGCATATTTTGTTGTAAAAATCTCTTTGACCGTCGACGGGCACCAAGCTGTCGCTGTCGCCGTGGAGCATTAATATAGGCCTGTCCTTCAGCATGCTTAAGTGCTTAAAGGGGTCTTTTTCTCCGGCTCTTTTTAAGAGTCTTTCTATCTTTTCCGTCATATCACCATCATAAATCTTATTAAAGGTATCCCAGGAGCATGAACCGTTAAATACGATGAGAGTTTTAATATTCTTATTGGAGGTAAATATTCCCGCTGCGGAAAAGCCTCCCATGGAATTGCCCATTATTGCGATTCTATCCGGGTCTGCATTGTATTTTAAGATTAGCTCATTTTCAAGCCTTGTGTATTCTTCCATATTGGTAAAAATAACTTCCCAAAAATATTCTGTTGCTGAAGCCTTGCCGTAATCTTTCAAGGGGTTCCTTTCCCCATGGTAGACCGCATCCGGGATAAGAACCTGATATCCGGCTGCAGCCAAGATAAACCCTCTTATTCTCTGGGTATCTTTGTTTGACCCCCAACCGTGATAGAATATAAGGTTAGGCGGCTCTTTTACTCCCTTTGGTCTGAATATTATTGCGGGTATGCCATTTATATTTACCCGCTCTTCAATTATAAAACTTGATTTAATATAATCAGTCATAAAACTCTCCTTTTCCTGTTGCCGAATTAACCTTGTGCCTTATTATACCACATAATAATTAAGACCCGGAATAATTTTTTTATTTGACAATCAAGAGGTCCTGTGCTACTATCAGTTTAAGGGGAGCTTAATGAATTAGGCTGAGATCGAACTACTCCAATGTTCAAAACCCTAAAACAGTTTATACTGTTTGGAACCTGATCCAGATAATGCTGGCGTAGGGAAAGTACAAGACATAAGTTAAATAGTCAATCATGCGTACCTCCCCATTGTCAGGGGAGGTTTTTGTTATAACAAAGTATTTTTAAAGGAGGAGCTGCCATGGAAGCTAATATTGCAATACAAGTTTTACCCCATGTATCTTCAGATGAAGAGGTTGTACGTATAGTAGATGAAGTAATTGATTATATTAAAGGGACCGGACTAAACTATTATGTGGGACCCAGCGAAACTTCCGTCGAAGGAGATTACGACACCTTGATGGAAATCGTGAAAAATTGCCAGTTGGTGGCCTTAAAGGCCGGAGCCCCAAAGGTATCCGCCTATGTAAAAATTAGTCTGGCTCCTAAGGACGGGGTGTTAACCATTGAAGAAAAAGTTACGAAACATCATAAATGATTCATCATCTGTTTTTGCTTTAATATTAATTTTAGCCCTTTGGCAGTTCATATCATCATCAGGTCTTGTCCCCAAGTACATGCTGCCCTCCCCTTTTGATGTGGTGATGGCTTTTGTAAATGATTTTTCCTTATTGATGGGGCATGCAAAAACAACTTTAATGGAAGCCTTGTTGGGACTGTCGGTGGGAACGGCACTTGGATTTGTAATTGCCGTATTGATGGACAGATTCAATCTGTTTGAAAAATCTGTATACCCCATAATCATTCTCACCCAGACAGTACCTACGGTAGCCATAGCCCCTCTTTTGGTTTTATGGCTGGGATACGGCCTCCTGCCTAAGGTAGCCTTAATAATACTGACTACCTTTTTCCCCATTACTGTAAGCCTGCTGGAGGGCTTTCATTCGGCAGACAAGGATGCCTTAAATCTCTTAAAGGCCATGGGAGCAAACAGGATGCAATGTTTTGTACATATAAAGCTGCCCGGCGCTTTGAACCACTTTTTTTCGGGGCTTAAGATATCCGTATCCTATTCGGTTGTAGGTGCGGTTATTGCCGAATGGCTGGGAGGCTTGTCCGGCCTTGGTGTATATATGACCAGGGTGAGAAAATCATATTCCTTTGATAAAATGTTTGCTGTTATTTTTTTCATATCAATCATAAGTCTTGTCCTTATGTATGGGATATCATATTTAAAAAAGGCTCTGATGCCTTGGGAAAACAAAAAAAATTGAAAGGATGCAGGTGAAGTGAAAAATAAAGTTATATTTTTAGCAGCAATTGCTGTTTTATCCCTTCTTTTGCTCCCATCATGTGCAAAAGAAACTCCCCAAGGGGATGAAAGCATAAAGATTGACATTGTGTTAGACTGGACTCCCAATACAAATCATACGGGCCTGTACGTTGCTCAGGCCAAAGGGTTTTTTGAAGAAGAAGGCCTTGAGGTAGTAATCATGCAGCCTCCCGAAGGGGGAGCTGAAGCCATAGTGGGAGGCGGAGGGGCTGAATTCGGAATTGGTTTTCAGGATTACTTAGCTCCCAATTACGCATCCAATACCCCCATGCCCATAACTGCTGTCGCAGCAATAATCCAGCACAATACTTCAGGCATAATTTCCTTGAAAGAAGACGGCATAGACAGGCCGTCCAAATTGCCGGGCCATAATTATGCTACATGGAATATGCCCATAGAGTTAGCCATCATTAAAAAGATAGTGGAAGATGACGGGGGCAGGTTTGAGGAAATCGATCTGGTTCCAAGTACCGTAACAGACGTTATCACAGCCTTGCAGACGGATATTGACTCCGTATGGGTTTATTATGCCTGGGACGGGATTGCTACAAAGGTAAAGGGTTTGGAAACAAACTTCCTTAACTTTGCTGACTACGGCAAGGAATTGGATTATTACAGCCCTGTCTTGTTTGTAAACGATGATTTTGCAAAATCAAATCCCCAAACAGTGAAAAAAGTGCTGTCAGCCGTTAAAAAAGGCTATGAATTCGCCATCGAGAACCCGGAAGAAGCTGCCGGGATACTTTTGGAAGCAGCTCCGGAGCTTGATCCTCATATAGTTACTGAAAGCCAAAAATGGCTTGCCGGCCAATACATTGCAGATGGTCCCAAATGGGGACACATAGACCAGGAAAGATGGGACGCCTTCTACGGGTGGTTATTTGAAAACAAGCTTATTGAAAGAGAAATTCCGAAAGGAACCGGTTTTACAAACGAATATCTTCCTGAATAGAAAAAGTTGAGGAGAAATAATGGAAAAACTGACTACAGAAAGCATAACCGTCAGTTATGAGGGAAAAAAAACAATCGAAGACATTTCGATTAAATTGAATAAGGGTGAGATAGTCAGTATATTAGGGGTAAGCGGGGTCGGCAAAACCACCTTGTTTAACGTGATAGCAGGCTTGATAAAACCTGACTCGGGAAAGGTGTTTTTGGACGGGAGAGACATTACCAATACTACCGGAAATACCAGCTACATGCTCCAAAAAGACCTCCTGCTTCCTTATAAAACCATAATTGACAATGTATCTCTCCCCTTGGTCATAAGGGGAGAGAAAAAATCCAAAGCAAGGGAATACGCTTCAAAGTATTTTGAAGAATTCGGCCTAAAGGGTACTGAAAACAAGTACCCCCACCAGCTTTCCGGAGGTATGAGGCAGAGGGCCGCACTCCTTCGCACATATTTGTTCTCCGACCAGGTAGCCCTCTTGGATGAACCCTTCAGCGCCTTGGACAGCATAACAAAAACCAGTATGCACCAATGGTTTCTTAAGGTGATGGAGCAGATTAAGCTGTCAAGCTTATTGATAACCCATGATATCGATGAGGCCATCCTCTTATCCGACAGGATTTACATCATGTCCGGAAGCCCCGGTAAAATTACCGATGAGATAATTGTTGATGAGCCAAAACCAAGGAGCAGGGACTTCTTAGTGAGCGAAAGCTTTTTAAAATACAAAAAACGCATCCTAGATGAACTGGAAAGCTAAAATTTTAGGGACGGTTCTTTTCGTTCTCAGAGAAGAACGAAAAGAACCGTCCCTAAAATTCTTAATTAAAGTTCAGAAGGTTGAGGCCGATTTCTTCGCTAAATTTCCTGTCTACCTGGCCGTCAATGATATGTATAAACATTTCGCAGGTAGCGCTGACAACCGCCCTGTTCAAATGACCTCCGACTACCTTGTTTTCCTTGTCTCCGGCGCTCATATGAATGTGGTTGTATAACTTACCGTCCATTGTTGAAATACTTCCCGTCAAGGACACGATTTCGTAATCCCCTGTGTAATTTGTGGAATAGTATTTTTTCTCCGATGTATTAAACAAGCCTATGGTAAAATCTCCTACTGCCCCCAAAGCATTGACATTTGCCAATTTAACCTTCTCTTTTTCACAGATTTCCATTAATTTTTCAATTATTTCTTCGCCTTTATCAATTTTGGCCAGAATCGTATCTTTAAATCTTTTATATTCCATTTTTAACCTCTAATCTCTTTGACAAAGTTCTATAAGAACCCCGTGAGTGGATTTGGGATGGCAGAATGCTATCTTTGCCCCTCCGGCTCCGTAACGGGGTTTTTCGTCTATCATCCTGATTCCCTTTTCTTTCATATCTTCTATAGCCTTTTCGATATCATCCACCCTGTATGCTATATGCTGGACACCCTCGCCGTTTTTAGCGATATATCTTGCAATGGGTCCGTCTTCTTCGGTTGATTCCAAGAGCTCTACCTCCGTGTCTCCGATGGGGAGAAAGGCAACCTTTACTTTTTGCTCTTCAACGATTTCAAATCCGGCCGACTTTAATCCAAGTATATTTTCATAAAAATTTAGGGCTTCCTCTAAATTTTTCACGGCAATACCGATATGATCAATTTTGTTTACCATAATACCCTCCAATATTTCCTTAACCTTATACTCAGACACTTTACCACAAAGGTGTGTCCGCCTGATTTGGGTACATTCCCTCTGAGTCACCCCATAGTCTATCCCCTATGAAGGTGTGTCCCCATACCCCTAATCAGTTCATCTCTCACTTCATATACATTTTTATTTTTATTATATATTTCAATTACTTCATCGTTTAGCTTGTTTTCATCCTCTGCATGGGAAATCACAATTTTTCTGAGCTCTTCTTCAACAAGTTCAACAAGTTCCATTTTTAAATTATTTTTTCTTCTTACTTCAAATCTGCCGCTTTCTTTAAGGTAAATAAAATGCTCTTTTATTTGATTCACCAACTCAACAATGCCTTCATTCTTGACGGCAGTAACCATTAGGACAGGAGGCCTCCTATCCGTGTCAGGGTTTAAATCAAGCATCATGTTTACCTCGAGTGCCGTCCGGTCAGCCCCGGGCAAATCACTTTTATTAATGGCAAAAATATCTCCTATTTCCATTATGCCTGCCTTGATTGACTGTATATCATCACCAAGGCCGGGTACCATGACCATTAGAACCGTATCGGCAATTTTGACTATATCCACTTCGGACTGGCCTACCCCTACGGTTTCGATTATTATATAGTCATATCCTCCTGCATCCAAAACTTTCAAGGCATTTTTAGTGTGCTTTGACAGACCGCCTAAATAACCCCTTGTCCCCATACTGCGGATGAAAACATTGGGATTGAGGGCTAAATCCTGCATCCTGATCCTGTCTCCAAGGATAGACCCGCCGGAATAAGGGCTGGTAGGGTCTACTGCAATTACGCCTGCCTTCTTTCCTTCCCTTATTAATTCTTTTACTATCTTATCCGTAAGTGTGCTTTTTCCTGCCCCGGGCGGACCTGTAATTCCTATTATATGAGCATTTCCAGTGTATCGATAGATATCCCCCATAATTCTTTCGGCCTCATCCGAGTCGTTTTCCACTGCGGTTATAAGCCTGGCACATGCTCTTTTGTCCCCTTCCAGCATTTTTTCAATCAATTGTGAATACGGCATCAATTCACCATCCATTTCATTAACATGTCATCTCTCATGAGATTCTTCGAGCTAAAGCTCTCAGAATGACAGTTTGTGAGTTATTCATAGCAATGACACCCTGCGGGTTATTTGATCTTATACGCCCTCAGGATTACACAAAACTATCTTTTCACATTATTTTTTATGTAATCAACCATCTTTGCAATCGGTGTTCCCGGTGTGAATATTTCGTCTACTCCTGCCTCCTTAAGGCCGGGAATATCTTCGTCGGGTATTATTCCTCCCCCTACTATGAGAACATCATCAACACCTTGCTCCTTTAACAATTCAACAACCTTGGGAAATAAATAGTTGTGCGCCCCGGATAATAAACTCATCCCTACGACATCAACATCTTCCTGGACTGCCGCAGCAACTATTTGCTCAGGAGTCTGTCTGAGGCCTGTATAAATCACTTCCATGCCTGCATCTCGAAGAGCTCTGGCTATTACCTTGGCACCCCTGTCATGACCGTCAAGGCCGGGTTTCGCAATTAAAACTCTTATTGGTCTCTTCATCCTTCCCCTCCTAAATCAATACCGCCTGCTCATATTCACCGAAAACTTCTCTCATAACACCGCATATTTCTCCCAATGTAGCATATTCTTTAACCGCATTGAGTATATAAGGCATAAGGTTTTCGGTTCCTTCGCAAGCCTTCTTAAGCAAGCTGAGTCTCTCTTCCACAGCCAAATTGTTTCTTTTTGCTTTAACTTCATTTATTTTTTGTTTCTGCATTTCTGCAACAATGGGGTCAACCTTCAACAATCCCTTGGGAGCTTCTTCTTCCACCTGATATTTATTGACTCCTACCACGATTCTTTCCAAGGACTCTATTTCCATCTGGTACTTATAGGCGGAATCGGAAATTTCTTTTTGAATATAGCCTAAGTCTATAGCTCTTGCTGCCCCGCCCAGTTCATCAATCTTATTTATATACTCCATTGCCTTATCTTCAATTTCCTTTGTTTTCGCCTCAATGTAATATGAGCCTGCCAAGGGGTCAACCGTGTTTGTCACTCCCGTTTCATTTGCAATAATCTGCTGGGTCCTCAGGGCTATCGTAACCGAATCGGTTGTTGGAAGGGCAAGGGCTTCGTCCCTTGAATTGGTATGCAGGGACTGGGTTCCCCCAAGAACGGCAGCCAATGCCTGCATTGCAACCCTGATAATATTGTTGTCCGGCTGCTGGGCAGTCAAGGTGCAGCCTGCAGTTTGAGTGTGGAATTTAAGCATCATGGACTTTTCGTTTTTCGCCTTGAACCTGTCCTTCATTATCCTTGCCCAAAGTCTTCTGGCAGCCCTGAATTTTGCCACTTCTTCAAATAAGTCGTTGTGTGAATTAAAGAAGAAGGAAAGCCTGGGGGCAAATGTGTCCACATCAAGGCCTGCCTTGATGGCGGCTTCAACATATGCAATCCCGTCAGCCAAGGTGAAGCCCACTTCCTGGGCTGCCGTTGAGCCTGCTTCTCTTATGTGATATCCGGAAATACTTATGGTATTCCAATTTGGAACATGTTTTGAGCAATAATCAAATATATCGGTAATAAGCCTCATGGACGGCTCGGTTGGAAAGATGTAAGTTCCCCTTGCTATATATTCCTTCAATATGTCGTTTTGGATGGTGCCCCTCAACTTGTCGGGAGACACTCCCTGCTTTTCCGCAACCGCAATATACATTGCCAGAAGAACTGCCGCAGGAGCATTTATGGTCATGGATGTACTTACCTTATCAAGGGGTATACCGTCAAACAATATTTCCATATCCCTAAGGGAGTCAATGGCAACCCCTACCTTACCCACTTCTCCCTGAGCCAAGGGATGGTCCGAATCATAGCCTATCTGGGTGGGAAGGTCAAAGGCTACGGACAAGCCCGTAGAACCCTGGCTGACTAAGTACTTGTACCTTTCGTTGGATTCTTCGGCAGTGGCAAAGCCTGCGTACATCCTCATTGTCCACGGCCTTCCCCTATACATGGTGGGCTGGTATCCCCTTGTGAAGGGATACTGTCCGGGGTATCCCAGATCCCTCTCATAATCAATGTCTTCAATATCTTCGGGTGTATATAATCTCTTAACTACAGACCCGGAAACAGTCTTAAACTCTGCCTTGCTTTCCGGTGCCTTGCTTAATGTTTTTGCCAACACGCCCACTTCCCATCTCTGCCTTGCTTCTTTTAAATGGGAGAGCTTCTCCTTATCAAACATTAGTGCCTCCTTTGATTTATGAATACATGTGGTTCTTATATCTTTACTTAATAAACTTGAATTGTCATCCTGAGCGTATGCGAAGGGTCTCATGAGATTCTTCGAGCTAAAGCTCTCAGAATGACAGTTTATGAGTTATTCATAACAATGACACCCTGCGGGTTATTCATAGTAATGACAGTTTGTGAGTTATTCATAACAGTGACTCCCTGCGGGTTATTCATAGCAATGGCATGGGGAGCCTATATAATATCCCCTCCATCGTATGACTCTCCGCCCCCATCAGGTAAAATCCCGTACCTTTTTGACCAATTATCCTTGTATTTTAAAGCCTGCGAATGTATTTTTGAAAGGTCTTCTTCGGCCAGGGTTTTTATTACCCTTGCAGGTACTCCCGCAACAACAGAAAAAGGAGGTATGTGGTGGTTTTTCTTAACTACGGCTCCTGCGGCAACAATGCTTCCTCTCCCTATGACGGCACCGTCAAGAATGATTGAGCCCATGCCGATTAAGCAATGGTCTTCAATTTTACAGGCATGAATGGTTGCATTGTGGCCGACCGTCACAAAATCTCCTATAATCGCAGGGTAATCATTTGAAACATGTATTACGCAATTGTCCTGAATATTTACATACCTGCCTATTTCTATAGAGTTTACATCTCCTCTTACAACAGTGTTAAACCAAATGCTTGAATATTCTTTAAGGGTTACCTTGCCTATGATATGGCAACCGTCGGCAATAAAGGTTTTTTTGTCAATAGTTGGTTTAACGCCTTCAAATTCCATTATCATTTCTTATCTCCCAAAACCAAGCCCGCCATTGTCCTTACTGACTTATTGATAATAATAAATCTCCTGCGTTAACCGTTGCTGATTTGGAAGTGTAAATCTTGCTCACCACTCCGTCTGCAATGGCAGCTATTTCATTTTCCATTTTCATAGCTTCTAAGATTATTACGGTCTCGCCCTTGTTAACCCTCTGTCCTTCGGTCACAAGGATATCTAAGATTGTTCCGGGCATGGGAGCCGTCATCAATTCTCCTTCTCCGACCACAGGCTGTGTTTTTTTGGCTTTCGGTGCTTCCGGAGCCGGCGCCGGTGCAGGTTGAGGTGCTGCTTGAACGGGTGCCTGCTGCACAGGGGCCTGCTGTACCGGTACCTGCTGAACAGGCTGATATGTAAATCCGCCTTGGCCTCCTCCTACTTCCTCAACTTCTACCGCATATGTTTTACCGTTTACTTTTACATTAAATCTTCTCATTTTAACCTCCGTATAGTTTAGATTCTTTTTTGGTTTATATAGCCTTCAATAAATAGGATTAATATTTATCCTTATCTCATCTCATTAATTGTATTCTCCCCACATGAGCCCATATCGAGTCCATTTCGGGAGTCCGTTTAATATTTCTCACTATGAATTCACCCGGTCCTTTTCCAAGGATCACAGATACGGCCGCCGTTATTGCAGCCACTATTTCATCTTCTTCGTCCATGGCTGCCACGGCTGCGGCTATCACGGCAGCAATCTCATCCTCGTCATGGTCAGGTTTTATTTGAATCGGTGATTTTTCTATTGTAAAGTCTTCAACCTTTTTTCTCTTTTTGAATAAAGTGTTAAATAAGCCCATATCCACCTCCTACAAAGGAATATTGCCATGTTTTTTCTGGGGTCTCTGCTCTCTTTTCCCTGTCAACATGTCAAATGAACTTATTATTCTCTTTCGTGTTTCCGAGGGCTCTATGACGGCATCCACATATCCTCTTGCTGCCGCCGTGTAGGGATTTGCCACATTATCCCTGTATTCTTCAATTTTTTCTGCTCGTTTTGCATTTTTGTCTTCTGCTTCTTCAATTTCCTTCTTGAATATTATATTGGCTGCCCCATCGGGTCCCATCACAGCAATTTCCGAAGTGGGCCATGCAAATACCATGTCTGCCCCTAATTCCTTGTTGCACATTGCTATGTATGAGCCTCCGTATGCTTTTCTTGTTATGACGGTAACCTTTGGCACCGTAGCTTCGGAAAATGCATAGAGCATTTTTGCCCCGTGTCTTATTATTCCCCCGTATTCCTGATTGGTTCCGGGCAAGAATCCCGGCACATCCATCAATGAAAGAAGGGGAATATTGAAGGCATCACATGTTCTTATAAAGCGAGCCGCCTTGTCTGAAGCATTGATATCCAGGCAGCCAGCCAGAACCTTGGGCTGGCTTGCTACCACTCCTATGCTTTTTCCGTTTAATCTCATAAAACCGGTAATTATATTTTGAGCATACCAGGGCTGGTATTCCAAAAACTCGCCGCAGTCGGCAAGAGTCAATATAATGTTTTTCATATCATAAGCTTTGTTGGGACTGTCAGGAATTATATGGTTTAAACTGTCATCTGTCCTGTTTATATCGTCCTTAACCGGTTGAACAGGTGTAGTTTCCAAATTGTTCTGGGGTAAAAAGCTGAGAAGTTTTCTAATGTGGTCCATACATTCTTCTTCGGTATCATCAATAAAATGGGCAACCCCGCTCACCCTGTTGTGAGTCATGGCACCCCCCAATTCCTCCGCTGATACCTTTTCTCCCGTAACTGTTTCAATAACATTGGGGCCGGTAATAAACATCTTGCTGATATTTTTCACCATGAAAACAAAATCGGTGATTGCCGGCGAATATACGGCTCCCCCTGCGCAAGGCCCCAATATAACCGAAATCTGGGGAATTACCCCTGATGCGAGGGTATTGTTATAAAATATTTTACCATAGCCGGATAAGGCATCAACCCCTTCCTGTATCCTGGCACCGCCGGAATCGTTGATTCCGATTAAGGGGGCTCCTACCTTTAGGGCCATCTGCTGGGTTTTAACGATTTTTGCCGCATGCATTTCACCCAGGCTTCCTCCCATTACGGTGAAATCCTGTGCAAATATGTATACTAACCTGCCGTCTATGGTGCCGTAGCCGGATACTACCCCATCTCCCGGAAATTTCTTTTTTCCCATTCCGAAGTTCGTGCATCTATGTTCAACAAAAGCATCAATTTCCACAAAGCTTCCCTGGTCCAAAAGTTTTAAAATTCTTTCCCGAGCGGTAAGCTTTCCGCTTTGGTGCTGCTTATCAACCGTTTTTTGCCCGCCGCCTGACCTTATTTGTTCTAATTTTTCTCTTAGCTCGGCTAATTTATCCATACTTCCCTCCGGTTTAAATATTTAATCTGACTTCATGTCTATTGTGTTTTTTTATCAGGTTTTTTGTCGGTAAATCTGTGCAGTAAGTTTACTGCAGCGTATATTACTATAATTACCGAAAAAATTGCAGTCATTCCCATACCCATCAATTTTATAGACGCTAATACGTTTCCGTTCATTTTCATCCTCCTACCACAAGGTCGGCACCAAGCCGATTATTACTCCGCCTGCAATAACAGAAGCTATTTGTCCTGCCACATTTGCTCCCACCGCATGCATCAAGAGGTGGTTCTGAGGGTCTGCTTCAAGACCCATTTTCTGAATAACCCTGGCTGACATGGGAAATGCAGAAATCCCTGCTCCCCCTACCATAGGGTTTATTTTTTCCTTCAGGAAGAGGTTTAAGAATTTTGCGAACATGACTCCCCCCATCGTATCAAATATGAAGGCTAATAAGCCCAACACCATGATTTTAATAGTGTCAACCGATACGAAGACATCCGCCTTCATGCTGGCAGATATGGTGATTCCCAAAAGCAAGGTGATAAGATTTGCCAAAGAATTTTGTGCCGTTTCAGACAGGGACCTTAAGACTCCGCATTCCCTTATCAGGTTTCCGAACATCAAAAATCCTACCAAAGACACGGATGCCGGCGCTACAAGTCCCGCTATTATCGTCACTATAATTGGGAACAAAAGTCTTGTCATTCGCGAAACGCTCTTAGGATTATATTTCATTCTTATTTTTCTTTCATTTTTGGTGGTAACTAATTTGATGGCAAAGGGCTGAATCATGGGGACAAGGGCCATATATGAATATGCGGCCACCGCAATGGGGCCTACATAATTGCTTTTAAGTATCTGAGATACCAATATTGAAGTAGGTCCGTCGGCTGCCCCGATTATTCCGAATGATGCAGAATCAGCCAAACTGTATCCCATGAGGGATGCCGCTGTAATTGTCGCAAATATTCCGAATTGAGCTGCAGCCCCAAACAATAAGAGTCTCGGATTGGACAGCAAGGGACCGAAGTCAATCATGGCTCCTATTCCTATAAAGAGTAAAAGGGGCATTGCTTCCGAAGCCTCAATTCCCACTTCAAAGAGCCAGTCTATGATTCCCTTTACAGGTCCTATTCCCTCCAAGGTTTGGTTCAAAACCCCCGACATGGGTATGTTTACAAGTATTGCTCCAAAACCCATGGGCAGGATTAAGGCAGGCTCCATATCCTTGACGATTGCCAGGTAAATCAAAAGGGCACCGATTACCCACATGATAACTTGTTTCGATGTTACTGATAGTATTCCTTCAAACAAAAAATTCATCTTCTACTCCTTGTTTATTTATCGTTGGTTTAAAACATAAATAATGTTTCATTTGCCGGTGTATATATTGCATCAAAACGAACAGCTTAAGTTTTAATTACAACAAGGGCACCAAGGTCACATAAATTCCCGTAATGATTGCAGAAGTTATTATGCCGCAAATATTGGCACTCATTGCATATTCCAATATAAAGCTGAATTTGGTAACCCTGTTGACTTCCATTTGTGCCACCTTGGCAGTTGTTGGAACACAGGAAACCCCTGCAATTCCCACCACGGGATTGAAGTTTTTGCCGTTTATCAAATAAACAACATACCCTCCAATGATTCCCCCTATCCCCGAAAGGAGCAGGGCCAGCATTCCTAAAACCAGGAGGGGCAGTATTTTGGGATTTAATATTGTGCTTGCTTCACACAGAACTCCCAAGGTTAAGCCTAACAGGAAGGTTGCGGAGTAAAGAAAAACATCTTCCAGGAGCTTTGCATACCTTGTTATGCCCGATTCCCTGATGGCATTTCCCAAAAAGAAGCTTAAGAACAAGGGAGATGCTGAGGGAAATAAGAGGCAGAGGACTATACAGGCTATTATATCAAAAGCTAATTTCTCCTGGGAGCTGATACTATTTCTTTTTCTTGAAGATTTAATTACTATAGCTCTTAAATCCTTTGGAATCATCAATCTTACCAGGAAAGGATAACCGCCGTAGGTCAGGCTCAGGTACAAGTAAGCAACAATCGTAATAGGAACGAAGAGGTCCTGGGCAAGGACCAGTGATGCAAAGAGGACCATGGGGCCATCGGCACCCCCTATAAGGGATATGGCCGCTGCTTCCCCGTATGTAAAACCCACAGCCCGGGCAATGGGAAAGGTGGCCACGGTGCCGAGCTCAGCAAACATTGCAATCATCATCCCCGTAAAGGGATACTTTAAAACACTTCCTACATCCGATATTACTCCTATGCCCATAAAGACCAGGCAGGCAATCAAGCCATTGCTGAACATAAAGGTATAAACAGGCTGCAGCCAATCAATCTGCAAGATATTCATAAGCTCATGGGTATTTGTCGCCATGGGGTCCAGGAAAATGGTTCCTATTTGTGAAGCGGAAAGAAACAAGACGCCGGAATTTACTGCTGCCATTCCAAAGCCCATGGGGATCATGATAAGAGGTTCTAATATTTCTTTTTTCCCTAAATAAACCAATATAATTCCGAGTATTATAAGCACAATCCTTGCTGCTGCAATTTTGGGTTCTTGAACGAAGAGGGTTCCGACACCTTGAAAAAGATTTATAAAATTCAACCGACCACCTCTTTTCCTGAGAGTTTTCTGATCATGAAAAGAATCAGTTTAATTAAACCTGCAATGATTACCGATACCGCAAATCCCAATAAATATACCGAAAAGGCAAAAGTAATATCCTTCATGGCAACTCCTTTAACTTAATTCTTTCCTGATAAAAAATATAAAAACTGAAGCAATGGCAAGAATAGAAATAAATGCGGCCAAAGGCTCTATATTAAACATAACCTGTCTCCTACTTTTTGCTCTGGGCTCTTCTGTATGTTGATTCCATCAATTTTTCTCTGTTTACGACAGCTCTCTCATACAAGCCCTTACATATCAAACCAATTTCATCGTAACATGAAAAATCCAGAAAAATCCTGTTGCCGGATACTTCCGTTACAGTAAGAATTGTTGTTATGGCTCCCCCGGTCAGTGTCAAAGTAGGATGCTCATGAGACAGTTCTATATATTTGCCCACTGTTATATATCCTGTCGGCAGCATAGGGTCAAGCATTTTTACCGATGCCTCGATAATGATGTCCAGCACTTCAGGGGTTGACAAGAGGTAGTCTAAGGAGTCGCTGGAACCTGAATATATATACTTTTCCCGGACAGTGCCCTCCCTTTTATGAATAGTCGAAAGTCCTGCCGTTATGTTGTGTTTAACCACCCGTATCCCTCCAATATTTTGTTGTTGCCGTCACTGAAACCATTAATACTACAAGGATTGTTTGCTATATCTTAATACGAATCAGCTTATTTTGCAATACTTTAGGGTTAAATGAATCTGATTAATTTAATCTTGCAAAAAAAGGACAGCCCCTGTCCGGCCCGGATTCATCGTTGAATTTCGGGCATAGGCGCTGTCCCCTTCCAAATCCTTCATTTTTATATTAATAATACGGATGCAATCCCAAAATAAACCATGAGGGCCAAGCCGTCCACCAAGGTTGTTATCAAGGGACCTGCCATTATGGCAGGGTCTAATTTCAGCTTTTTTGCCAAAAGGGGCAGAATGCCTCCCACCATTTTAGCTAATATTACTATCAGGGCTACGGTTACGGAAACCGTTAAAGAAACCGTCAATCCCACCCTGTCAATCACCATGTTTTTCGCAAAATTCACTGTAGCTAATATTATTCCCACCACTAAACTTATCCTGAATTCCTTCCATAAGACCTTGCCGGCATCGTTTAAGCTGACGTCTTCAGTTGCCAGGCCTCGGATTATCAGGGTTGAAGACTGGTTGCCGGAGTTTCCTCCGGTATTCATGAGCATTGGAATAAATATTGTGAGAACAACATAGGTGCTCAGAAGATTTTCAAATTTGGTTATGATACTGCCTGTTATGGATGCTCCCAGCATCAATATCAAGAGCCAGGGGAGCCTCATTTTTGCCAGTTCAAAAACTCCCGAATTCAAATAGGATGCTTCGGAAGGTACCATTGCAGCCATCCTCTGCAGGTCTTCCGTGGCTTCATCTTCCATTACAGTCATTATATCGTCAAAGGTGATGATACCTGTTAACCTGTGCTCCTTATCCACCACGGGCAAGGCCATAAATCCGTATTTCCTGAAAGTATTTGCCACTGTTTCCTGGTCATCATGAGTTTCCACATAGATGATATCCTCATGGAAAATATCCTCTATCAGCCTATCGGTATCAGCAACAACCAAATTTCTTAAGGATACTATCCCTTTTAATTTTTTGTTGTTATCCGTAACATAGCATGTATAAATTGTCTCCTTGCTCAATCCGGTCTCTTTAATGTGGTCTAATGCTTCTTTTACCGTCATTCTTTTTTTAAGCTCCACATATTCGATGGTCATCAGGCTTCCGGCCGAATGGGCAGGATATTTTAAGAATTGGTTTATCAAAACCCTCTCTTCGTGGCTTGAGTTGGATAAAATCTTATTGACTATATTGGCCGGCATTTCTTCAATCAAGTCAATCATGTCATCAAAAAACAATTCATCAAGTATGAATTTGAGTTCTTTGTCTGAAACCGAATTGATTATTTCCGCCTGCTTTTCCGCTGAAAAATGAGCAAAAACTTCAACGGCAATATCTTTGGGCAAGATTCGGAATACAAGCAAGGATGTGGCATGGTCCAACTCTTCTATTATTTCCGAGATATCTACCTCATTCATCTCCGAGAGTTCTTTTTTTAAGTCAATGTATTTTTTTTGCTCGATTAATTCCAATATCCTTTCATCTCTCATTGGTCCCCTCCTTTAGATATAATAATTGTGTTTCATTAATCTATCAGAGAAACCGCAGTGGTGAATATGGTTTCCCCGATAATGCAGGTCTGTATTCAGCTTTTGTGTTATTACTCAAAGGATCAGAATCCATATTCATCACTCCTTTATTATTTGTTGGGCCTTTTCCTTAAAAACCTCATGTAAAAACAAAGACCATAGTTCATTATATCACTATTTTTCACATTAAACACTAATTTTTTTATCCATTAACAAAAAAACGGGCGGTAAATAATTACCGCCCCGGATTTATTTCAAATGGCTTTAAACTATGCTTCCACCTTCAAAGAGTATTTCGAACTCCTTGCCGGTAATTGTTTCCTTTTCTAAGAGGGCCTGGGCTACATTGTGGAGCTTTTCCATATTTTCGCTCAGGAGTCTTTCTGTTTTATTATATGCGGTATCAATGATCCTTCGCATTTCTCTGTCAATTTTCGCTGCAACATCTTCGGAGTAGTTCCTAATCCTGTTGAAATCCCTGCCTAAGAACACTTCGTCATCGCTGGTTCCATAGGCCATGGGGCCTAATTCATCACTCATGCCGTAGGTTGTAACCATTGCCCTTGCAATTTTTGTGGCTCTTTCTATGTCATTGGAAGCCCCGGTTGATATATCATTAAGGGCTAATTTTTCTGCAACCCTTCCTCCCAATAATCTTACAATATACTCTTCCATGTCTGACTTGGACCGGTATGTTTTGTCTTCCTCAGGCAGATACATGGTAAATCCGCCTGCTCCCCCTCTTGGAATAATGGTAATCATGTGAACCGGATCCTTGTTTGATGAAAGCCTTGCCACAACCGCGTGACCTGCTTCATGATATGCTGTCAGTTTCTTTTCGTTTTCGCTTATTACCTTGCTTCTTTTTTCAGGTCCCGCAATCACTTTCGTTATTGCTTCTTCAATGATATCCATCGTAATTACCGATTTATTCTGTCTTGCCGTCAAAAGGGCCGCCTCATTCATTGCATTTTCCAAATCGGCAGGGGTAAAACCGGGAGTTCTTTTTGCAACAATTTCTAAATCCACATCATCCGCCAAGGGCTTCTTTCTCACGTGGATTTTGAGGATTTCCTCCCTTGCTTTTACATCGGGAAGGCCTACGTGAACCTGTCTGTCAAATCTTCCCGGTCTCATCAAGGCAGGGTCCAAAATGTCAGGCCTGTTGGTTGCCGCTATGATGATTATTCCTTCATTGCCGGAAAATCCGTCCATTTCAACCAAGAGCTGGTTTAAAGTCTGCTCTCTTTCATCATTGCCTCCACCTAAACCTGCTCCTCTTCTTCTTCCTACCGCATCAATCTCATCTATGAATATTATGCAGGGGGCGTTTTTCTTTGCCTGGTCAAACAAGTCTCTCACCCTTGATGCTCCCACGCCTACAAACATTTCAACGAAGTCCGAGCCGCTTATGCTGAAAAAGGGGACACCTGCTTCACCGGCTACGGATTTTGACAAATATGTTTTTCCCGTCCCGGGAGGTCCCACAAGGAGAACTCCTTTGGGTATGCGGGCACCAAGCCTTACAAACTTGCCCGGATTCTTAAGAAATTCCACTATCTCACTCAGCTCTTCCTTCTCCTCGTCCAAGCCTGCCACATCCGCAAAAGTAATCTTTTTTTCGTCATCTTTTACCATATGAGCCCTGCTTTTCCCAAAGCTCATCGCCTTGCCCGGACCGGCTCCCTGAGATTGCTTCATGAATACATACCACAAAACTCCCAATAAGACTAACATTCCGATTGTAGGCAAAGCCTGAAGCCACAGGGGAGTAGGAGGTACGGGCTCACCGCTTACTTCTATTTCCTCCGCTTTTATCCTTTCGACCAGATGATTGTCATAAAATGCTCCCGAAAAATAAAACAGTGGAGGTACATAGGAAGTAAACTCCTTACCGTCTTTAAACACTCCTTCTACCTCATTTTCGATAAAATTGAGTGCTTTTACATTATTATTTTCTATCTCAATAACAAGATCGCTATAACTTATGCTGGTTGCTTGCTGAGGCTTCTCCACCATGCTCTGGACCAGCAGTATGATCACTACGAATATCAGGATATACATAGCGATACTTCTCATAAATCCTTTCAATTAAAACCTCCTGTGTCTAAAACTGACTACTGTATTAATATAACATAAACGAACCGGTATTACAATTGTTTATTACATTTTTTTAACCTTTGTACACTTCTTCCTTCAGGACAGCAATATAGGGTAAATTTCTGTACTTTTCAGCATAATCCAAACCGTAGCCCACCACAAATTCATCGGGAACCACAAATCCTGTGTACTTTATGTCCAACTTAGCTGTTCTTCTTTCCTTTTTGTCAAGAATTGTGCATATCTCAACGGATGCAGGCCGTCTGGTCCTAAGGTTCTCCACCAGGTAAGCCAATGTAAGCCCTGAATCTATTATATCCTCCACAATCAAGACATGCTTGTCTTCAATCCCCATATTTAAGTCTTTTAAGATTCTTACAACTCCTGATGATTTGGTGTTGTTTCCGTAACTGGAAATCGCCATAAAATCAATATCCAAAGGCAGGTTTATTTCTCTTATCAAGTCACTTGCAAAAATTACCGCACCTTTTAATACACATACGATTAATAAGTCCTTACCCTTGTAATCTTCGGTAATTTTTGCGCCTAATTCAGCTACCTTTGCCTTAAGTTCCTCTTCTCCGATAAGGATTTTCTTAATGTCTTTATTCATATTGCCTCCCCGTTGTAATTTTAAGTATTTTTTTTGTTGAATCCCTTATTTTGTATTTATCATTAATTCTATAGCCCTCAAGCCATATTATATTTTCGTCATCGGCTATTATCAGTTTTGAATCCCTTTCATCTTTCGGAATTTTCAAATCTATAAAAATATCTTTGATTTTCTTGCTCCCCTTCATGCCGCAAGGTGTCATTGAATCCCCCTGCCTCCTGTTTCGAGCTCTCAGATTTCCTTTTATCAAATCAAAATCGATACATACGCTGCACCTGTCGTCAAAATCTTCCCCTGATACATCGGCTGCCTCTAAAACTTTTGCAACCAGGGTTTTATTGATTTCTTCTATGTAGTTAAACTCGTTTAAAACAATATTATATTCAAAAGCAGGAACTTTTTCAACCGTTTTATTCACAATAAAATTATTATAGCTTATTTCGACTGTAAAGCCTCCGGTCAGGTCGATTTTTTTGCCGGTTTTTCCTCCATCTATCAAGCTTATGGCACTGTCGATATGCTTCATTTCAATATTTACCGTACTGCCTTTGAGTTCTTCGATTCCCCGCCTGATGATCCGTCCTTTTTCCCCTATGTCCAAAGTTTTTAAACAATTCAGGTCCAATACAATCCTTGTTTCGCTTTTGTCCTTAAGAACTTCCCTGAATTTAGCATCTATGTAATTTTCGATTATTTTTTTGTCTCTTCCCATTGTTTCGGCCATCCTGCAAAGGGCCGTCTGGATGTTTGGGTTATAGTTCTTTTCCAAATATGGAATTAAATTAAGCCTTATTTTATTTCTGCCGTAAATATCCTGTGAATTTGTAATGTCGATGCAGTATTGGTAATTATTTTCATGAAGGTATTTCATTATTTCATCCCTTGATACATTGAGCATGGGTCTTATCAAATTATCTTTTTGAAATGACATAGCACTTAAACCGTCAATTCCCGTTCCCCTGATAAGCCTCTGGAGGACCGTTTCTGCCTGGTCGTTTAAGTTATGAGCAAGGGCTACCTTGCCTCCCCCCAGAGAATTTAAGTTTTCTTTGAAAAAACCGTACCTGAGAACCCTTCCTGCCTCCTCTTCCGTCACCCTTAGCTCCTTGGCATATTCTGTCATATTTTTTCGTTTCACAAAAAGTTTAACACCGTATTTTTGGCAGAGCTCTCTTACGAACTCCTCATCATGCATGGCGTCCTTGCCCCTGTACATGTGATTTATGTGAGAAGCATACAGATTAAAGGTTAAACTTTCCCTTAATTTTCTTAAATTATGGAATAAAAATACCGAATCCGGTCCTCCGGACAAGGCTAAGAGGATATTGTCCCCTCTTACTATTAAATTCTTACTGAGAATATTGTTTTTTATCAATTCGTGCATATTTTTCCTCATCTAACATATATAGCATAAATTATACCACAAAAATACTTTTTTAAAAACAAATTTTAGGGACGGTTCTTTTCGTTCTCGGAATTTTAGGGAATTTTAGGGACGGTTCTTTTCGTTCTCAATGAAATTTTAGGGACGGTTCTTTTCATTCTCAATAAGTTACAAATAAATAATTACAATAGAGATTTCATTATTCAAAAAATTACCATTAAAACGGATTTTTAAGAACGAAAAGAACCGTCCCCAAAATTTCAGTTTTGAAATTACGGAATCTGTATTTTCGGAGGATTATGCTGTTTTGAACAAAGAATTAAAAAGCTTCAGGGAGGATGGCATAAAAATATACCTTGACGACTTTGGAACAGGTTATTCGTCCCTTGAATTTCTCATCAACCAATCTTTGTGACCAAGACCGTCATATCATCTATTATTTTGTCCTGACCTCTGAGGGCGTAGCTTAGTATAGAGTTTGCCGCGGTTTGGGGGTCCTTTTTTGTCAGGCTTTCCAAATACTTATCGAGGGATTTTTTGGGGTCTAAGTTTATGGAGTCGATGATTCCGTCGCTGACCATCACAAGCATGTCTCCAATGTTTATTTGTTTTTTAAAGGAGCTGTATTCAAAATTATCTAAAATTCCCAAGGGCAGGCTTTTGCCGGTTATTTTGTCCACTCCCTTGTTACTTAAAATATAGGAAGGGGCGGCTCCTGCCTTGTAGAGACGCATCTCCTTGGTCCCGTAATCAATTACGGTGAAATCGAAGGTCACATATCTATCATCACCTAATGCAATCATCAAAACGGAATTTAAGGTTCTTAAAATTTGTTCTTCCGTGAAATCAGAGTACAAAAACCTTGACATTAAGTCTAAGGCACTGTTGCTTTCACTGTGTGCTTCTTCTCCGGACCCTATTCCGTCGCACAAAACCACATAGTACTTGTCTGCCCTGCCGGCATATGCGAAATTATCCCCCGAAACAAGGGACCCGTCCTTGACAGCAGTTGCGGTATACGTGCGGATTTTAATCTTTTTTAAATTTTTAAATTTAAAAACATAGTAATTTGGTGCAATCACAACTCTTTCAACACATCTTAATTTTGCACCGGTAAGATTTCTTACAATCAATGCGATTGCAGTTTCAGCTTCATCGGGTGTTTTTTCGGTTCTGACCGTCATGCTCAGCAATATGGAAGCTTTATTGGAGGGTATCACTTCAAGGAATTTGACATTAATATTCTGCCATAGAAGGTATTCTTTTATTTTTTCTTTGGCTTGGTCGGAAAATATGTTTAAATGCTTGGTTTTCTTGGTAGTTTTATTTGCAGCTGTATCAGACAGGGTTGAAGCAGCTTCTTTTTCAGCCTTATTTTCAGCCTTATTCTCTGCCTTATTTTCATTCTTTTCTGTTACCGGTTGGGCATCTTCTTTTCTTGCCTTTCTTGATTCCCTAACTTTTGCTTCTTTTTTTATTTTTTTAAGGGTATTGATTCCTTCGTTTACTAAAACCATGGCGCTGAAAATAAACAAGGCCTCAAATAAGTTAAGCATGAGTTCATTTTTGTTAAATCCCTCGGTAAAGAGTATTGCTGTTTTCGAAAAAAACAAGACTGCGGCAGTATATCCGGCTGCTAAAAAAATTGAGCTTTTACCCTCATCTTTAAAAGCGTAATAGTACCCGTAAATGGCCGTGAGCATAACAAGGTATGCAAAATCAAACCGAACCGACATTATTCCCGCTATGGATACAGCCAAGATTGAAAACCAGGGACCCTTTGCATGGCAGTATATGCTTAGAACAATTAGGGCGAAGGGAAAAATTTCACCGATTATCGTATGCCTTGAAAGAAAAAAACACATCAAAAGGAGGGGCAGGTTTTCCTTGATGTGTTTAAATTCTTTAGTTATAGATTGCTTAATGATTGAAACATATTTTTCATCTTTTGTTTTCCCAATCATATTTACACCCCTCTACTTATGGTAGCAAATATGATTGTAGTATACTGTCAAAATATGTTTAAATCATAATATTTTATTCATTTATCAAGTCTTTTTCAGAGCCTATTCCTTGAATAAGCTTATTATCATTCTTGTTTTTATCTATGTATATGGTTTCATTGGGTTTAACCATTTTATACTGATCTCTTGCTATTTTTTCGACTATTTCCATAAGTGCTTCTTCTTCGTTCAGTTTTTCCACGTCATTTTTAAGCTCCATTGCCTTCTTCTCGATTTCAGCCTTCATATTTTCCTTTTCTTCTATCTGGGCATTCAGGTCCAAAAGCATTTCATATTGATTGAAGGCAGTATAAACAAAATACACTAAAAAAACCAGGAACAGAAAATTAAGCACATTGAATTTTCTCTTCTTCTTTATTGGAGCAGCTAACTTTTGCATACGCTTTTGTTCTTTTATCTCTTTTTCCTTTTGACGAAAATCATAATGGTTGATTTTCTTCTTAAGCTCAATAATCTTTTGTTCTTCGTTCAAGAGACTACTCCTTTCTTAAGTGCTTCAGGCGGGTCTTAGTGCTTTTTTTGCGCTTCCTTCGTTTTTTCCTATTATATATCATTTTTTTATTTTTGAAAACCTTTTTTAATTTAAATTTCATAAATTTGTGCCTCTTCTTGAGCTTATCCCTGAATACAAGGTATTTTAACTTAAGGGGATATAGTAAAACCTTTATTTTTCCCATGATAAACTTAGCCGGGACTGTTAATGAATGAATGATTTTTGTTATAACCCTTATTATATAATCAACAATAAATACGAAGACCTTTAAAACATATTCGCTGATACCCCAGAAATAAAGGAGGGCTCCGGCACAAAACCCCATCAAAATAAAGAATCTGACATTGCCGTAACTTATGTCCAAGATCAGTTGGGTGCCAAATTTTATGCTGATTATCCAATATATTATATCGCCTATAAGGGTTCCTCTTGTCTTAAACCTGCCATAGTGCCTGATAAGCCTGTAGATATCCCATAGAAATCCAAGAAGCACACCTGCCATGACGGAAACGGCGAGCATGTACTCCTGAGAATAAGGTAAGTAGTCCATATTATTTAAACAGTTTCTTTACTAAGCTTACTTTTTCTTTCCGGCCTTCATATTCGGAAAAGACTAATGAATTAATGATGCCTTTGACCATGAGCTTGCCTTCATCTACATTTAACTTGCTTATGGACAGGTTTTCCCCCTTTATGGTAAGCCTTCCCTTTGTTGTCATAAGAACAACTGTTTCATCGTTAAAGTTATCAACCCCTTCAACGCCGGTGACATTCAGTATTTCTTTATTCTCAAGCATTAAACTCTGCATTGTTTTTTCATCCATGAACATTCCCCCCTTAAATAGTATATTATATGTCCCGTTATTTTTAATTATGACTTGATAGTCAACCAGCGACTTGTCATTGACATGAATAACCCGCAGGGTGTTATTGTTGTGGATAACTCACAAACTGTCATTCTGAGAGCTTTAGCTCGAAGAATCTCATGAGATCCTTCGCATATGCACAGGATGACAAAACGTATTCATTTATCGTGGTGTGGATAACACGTGAGAATTCTGAACGCAGTGAAAAATCTCATGAATCCCTTCGCTTTGCTCAGGACGACAAAAGGACACGAAGTATTCGTGTCCTAAACCTTTAGCCTGGTATTTTTGAAAGCACAAGACTAAGGCACCTTGTGCTTTTCCTTGTATATGTCTTTGGCGATTCTTGCGTTAAGCATGTTTTTTTTGACAGACTTGACGCTTTGCCTTGTTTCTATCATTCTTCCCGACTTCATTTCAATAACCGCCTTGCCTTCCTTGTCATATACATTCTCTATGGAATTCACGTCAAATAAGCCAAAGGCGGCATCGTGAGCAAACATGGGCTCTCTTACATTGATGTAGATATAGATAAGGTTCTCGTTTATGACCAGGGGCACCTTATTGGTAATTCCCAACTCTTGTCCATAATTTATACGATTGTGATACAGGCTTATATTAAAGTAGTCTGCCAACTTCTTGGTGCAGGTTTCAATTGTTGCAGTTTTTATAAATGACCCTGCTCTTGTTATTATTTCCGTGCAGTTCCCCTTATCTTTCACGTAGACCGGAAGCATAGCTTCGATATCGTTGAATTTTATATTATTTTTCATATACTTTCATTTCCTTTTTACAAAAATTTGTTTGATTTATTCATATTATAGTATTTTTGCGGTTTGCATAAGTCCGCTTGTTTAATCCTCTCACAGCCCTTTATACAAACCACCACCTCTTTAATATAATGTCCGTGGTGATGAGGATGCAGCCTGACATTAACTATATTATTCAGGAATCTTTAAAAGGGGACAAGATTTATGTGGAAATCTTGCTTAAAAGGTTAAATCCGGTCATTTTTAAGAATATTTACACATATTGGTCCCCTTCCGATCCCCTTACCCAAGACCTGCAGCAGGAAGGTTACATGATAATTTTACAGTCCTTGAAAGATTTTGACACGGACAGAAAGGTTCACTTTCTTCAATATGTTAAAATCAGGCTCTATTATTTCTATAAAGACTATTTTAAAAAAAGCATCAAAAATGATGCATTGAGCATGGACCACCTGTATGAAACCGGCAGGGAATTAATAAGCGACTGTAGGGACCAATTAACTTCAATAATTTTAAAAGAGGAAGAGGACTCCTTGCATAAGTGTATCGATGAATTGTCCGAAAAGGAGCAGATGATTATAAGCCTCTTCTACTTTCGCCGCCTTTCAATCCAAGAAATTGCAGATAAATTAGGTATTAAATACCGGGCTGTAATCAATATCAAAAGTAATGCCGTCAGAAAGCTTCGAAGAAAAATGTCAAAATTACTGTTCCAATAGCATGGTTTTTATGTTAAGATACGGTTATTACGAATATGCGAGGGGATAAAATGAAATCAAAAGAAATTAAGGCAGTGTTTATCTTATTGTTGACGGCAGCTATTTGGGGATTTGCATTTGTGGCACAGAGGGCCGGTATGGAGCATATCGGTGCTTTTACCTATAACGGTATAAGATTTGCCTTGGGAAGTGCTTCCCTCCTGCCTATAATTTATTTTTCCGGCAAAAACAATAAGGATGCTGAAGCAAAACCAAAAGCAGACCTGAAAACAACAATAAAGTCGGGAATCATGGCCGGATGCATATTATTTATTGCAGCCTCTTTCCAGCAGGTTGGACTTATTTACACCACTGCGGCAAAAGCAGGATTCATAACAAGTTTATACATAGTATTGGTGCCCATTTTAGGAATATTTTTAAAGCAAAAAACTTATTCCACAACCTGGATAGGTGCTGTAACAGCAGCTGTTGGTCTTTACTTCTTGAGTATCAATGAAGATTTTTCTATTCAATTGGGGGACCTCCTGCAATTAATAGGAGCATTTTTCTGGGCAGCCCACATACAAGTGATAGACAGGTTCGTCAAAAATGTTGATGCCGTTAAATTGTCCAGTGCACAGTTTGCAACATGTTCGATTTTGAGCCTGATAACTGCCTTTGCTCTTGAAGATATAAGCATAGGTGGAATCTACCTGGCCCTTATACCCATCTTGTTTGGCGGTATTATGTCCGTAGGGGTTGCTTACACCTTGCAGGCTGTGGGACAAAGGTATGCCAAGCCCGCCCACGCAGCCATTGCCTTAAGTATGGAGGCAGTGTTTGCAGCTATTGGGGGAATGTTGATTCTAAAAGAAACAATGAACTTGAGAGGATACTTTGGTTGTGCCCTCATGCTGGCGGGAATGCTCATCACCCAGACAGAGAACATAAAAACCGAGAACAAATAATTTTGGGGACGGTAATTTTAGGGACGGTTCTTTTCGTTCTTGAGAACGAAAAGAACCGTCCCTAAAACTTTATTCGACTGCTTTCATTGATTCAACCATTTCGATTTTATTAAGCTTTTTGGTCAGGAACAAATTGACCAGCAGGGAGAAAAGGAAGGTTAAAAGGGCTGAAATTGCGTAGCTTTGGGCAGATATTACCCTGCCCAGCATCAAATTCGATGCTTCTACCGTCATTACCACGAAGGTATGGAGAAGCTTGCCCAGGAACAGGCCTAATACAGTTCCCAACAAGCTCAAAATAACCGATTCCCTGAACACATAAGCCGCTATCTCCTCCCTGTGGTAACCTAATACCTTGAGGGTGGACAGTTCCTTTCTCCTCTCGTTTATATTGATGTTGGTAAGATTGTATAAAACTATGAATGCCAAGGCTGCCGATGAAAACACTAAGACCGTCACTATAAAATTAATGTTGTTAAGGAGGCTGTCAAATGATTTTTTGAGCTGAGACAAGGGCTCCGCACTCATGATTTCACCCCTTAAAAGGGTTTCTATCGCCTCATCCATAGGCTGTCCTTCCTCGATATTTGAGTCAACCATTATGGTATTGTATTCAATATTTTCATTGAAAGCACTCTCATAATCACTCTTGTTAATATACAAATATATTCCCACATAGTTTTCGGTAATGCCGGTCAATTCAAATTCTGCTTCCACGTCATCGTCATTTCTGATTTTAAGTTTATCTCCTGTTTTTAAGTTGAGGGTATCCGCTAATTTTTCGGTGATTATAACCGATGTATCGGAAAAAGTTAAGGTGTTTCCGGTAATACGGTCTCTTAGGCTTATAACTTCATTAAGCTTCTCCTCATTTTTAGGGACTATGACGGTTGCCGCAAGCTCATCCCCTTCATGGTCGATATAGACTGTATCGGACATTGCTTCCGCGTAAATATTGTGGTCTCTGAGAAAACTATCGAGCACATCATCTTTTTCTTCATTTTCCAACTGTATTGTCAAGTCATACCTGAATATATCCCTAAACTGGGTGTTGGCAATGGCCCCTATGGAATCAAGCAAGCCGAATCCGGTCGTCATCAGTGCCGTGCATCCTGCTATTCCCGTAAGAGTCATGTAAAAATGCCTCTTGTACCTTAGAATATTTCGAGCCGTTGACTTATGGGTAAATTTCATTCTTTTCCATATGAAGCCTACCCTTTCCAGCATAATTCTCTTTCCTGCCTTGGGAGCCCTGGGAAGCATCAAGGTTGAAGGCTTTTCCTTTAATGTCTGGTAGCTCACATACAAGGTTACAAGGACCGTACTTAAAACTGATATGAGAGAAACAGGCAAGGCATATTTCCAGAGTATGTGGTTGGTCAAATCCGGCAAATCGTACATTGACCGGTATGCGTTCCATATAACATTTGGAAGCAATTTGGAACCTGATAATATCCCTGCCATGCTGCCTAAGGTGCTTGCTGTCCCGCAGTAGATGATATACTTTGAAATGATAGTTAATTTCTTATACCCCAATGCCTTCAGGGTGCCTATCTGGGTCCTTTCCTCCTCCACCATCCTTGTCATGGTGGTAAGGGTAACCAGACCTGCTATCAGAAAGAAAAATATCGGGAATACTTCTGCCACATCGGCAACCTTTTCGACATTTACCGCAAAGGATAAATAGCTTAAGTTGGAATTTCTGTCAAGAACATACCATTTGGGCATTTCCAATTCTTTGATTTCCTTTTCGGCATCGGCGATTTTTTCAGCAGCATCAGCCAATTCCTTTTCAGCATCTGCCTTTGCCTCAAGGTATTCTTTCTCCCCATCTTCAAACTCCTTTAATCCGTCCTGATACTCTTTAATACCGTCCGCAAGTTCGATTTCTGCGTCACGGATTTCCTTGTTTGCTTTTTCTGTTTCTTCCTTGAGGGTTATTTCAGCATCCTTCAGTTCTTCAAGTCCGTCATAATATTCCTTCCATCCGTCATCAAGCTCTATCCTTGCATCTTTAAGCTCCTTTTCCCCGTCCTCGATTTCCTTTTTAGCATCTTCCAATTCAATCCGGGCGTCCTCCAATTCCTTCCATGCATCCTGAAGCTTGGCCCGGTTTTCTTCTAATTCTTTTCTCCCTTTATCTATTTCAGCCTTTGCCTTGTTTAGTTTTCTCCTGCCGCTTTCAAGCTTAGCCTGGCCTTCCTCATACTGAATCCACCCTTGGGAAATCTCCCTGCCTACTGCTTCAAGGTATTCTTCTCCTGCCTTGAGATCCTTATATGCTTCCAGCATTTCTCCCGCATTGCCGGGAAGGCCTTCAATACCCATGGCGCTCATTCCATTAAGTATATCGGTTACGCTCCCGTAAATTGCACCGGGTGTAGCAGCTTCACTTTCAATAGCATACATGAGCTCATCGGTTGTGGTTATTCCGGTCCCGCTTGTAATCTTAGCTATAATTTGGCCTGTCAAATTCTCAAATCCAGCTTTTCGCTCCTCCAACATAGTTACTCCCGCTGAGTATTCTGCTTCTGCTTTTATAAGCTCCTCCTTTGCGGCAGCTAATTCTCTTGCACCTTCTCTCAGTTCCCTTCGGCCATCCTCATATTTATTGACACCGGCCAGGAATTCCTCCTCCCCTTCATCGAATTCCTTCTGTGCATCCTCTAATTCTTTTTCGGCATCAAGGAATTCCTTTAAACCGTCTTCATATTCCCTTTTACCATCGGCTAATTCGATTAAACCGTCAACGTATTCTTTTTCACCGTCTTCCAGCTCGATTTTGGCATCAGCTAACTTTTCATATCCTTCCTTTATATCCTTTTCGGCCTTTTCTATTTCTTCCTGAAGCTCTATTTTTGCATCGGCTAATTCTTTCTTACCTTCTTCTATATCCTCCCAGGCGTCTGCAAGTTCTATTCTGGCATCTTCCAATTCCTTAGCCGCATCCGCCAGTTCAGTCTCGGCTTCTGTTTTGGCTTCTTCATATTCTTTTTTTGCATCGTTTAATTTTTCGTAGGCTTCCTCTTTAATCTCCCTATCCCTGATAGTTGACTGCGCTTTGCCCACATCTTCCAATATATCAACCTTGTCCTTGACATAATCCTCATATTCATCGGTAAAAGCCGTCATGGGGCTTGTATCCTTTAAGGTGATATAAAAGTCAGTATAGACATCTAAGGAATAAGAGCTTTCGTCCACGTAAACTATTGCATTGATTCTTCCGTTGCCGATATTGGTTCTTTCAATTTCTACGGAAAAATGAGAAGGATTTCTCACGATTCCCACAACCTCAAATTCTTTAACCCCGTAGGTATCGTCGATATCCTCATAATCCTTGTTGGTTTCCGAAATTCTTAATTTTTCACCTATATTTATTTCTCCTATGTGGCCGATGCTTTTTTCCACAAGAGCCTCATGTTTGTTTTTCGGCATTCTTCCGGAAATCAGTTCAAGCTTATTCAATTCCCTTCCATTAAAAAAAGGCAGTCCGTAAATCCTTGCCGTCAATATTCCGTTACTCCCGCTTTCAAGCAAGGCATCGGTGACATAGGCAGGCATTATCCTCTCTACAATGCCTGTCTCCTCGACTGCTCTTATATCTTTTTCCGTAAGACCCTTTGTTCCTTTTATGAATATGTCATACATCCTGTTGCTATCATAATACTCATCAACGGTTTTTTTCATGTTGGGGGTACTGGCTAATAAGCCTGACAAAAAACCCACGCTAAGAGCGACTATCCCGAAAATAGCCGCAAATCTACCGATGCTGTGTTTAATTTCCTGAATGATTATCTTCACATAGGTTTTTTTCATTACCATTCAATTCTTTCGACAGGTAAGGGATTTTTGTTTATTTCTATCTTATGTACCGTTCCGTTTCTTAAATGAATGACCTTGTCCGCCATCCGGGTAATTGCCGAATTATGGGTTACTACGATAACCGTCTTTCCCATCGACTTGCATGTATCATGCAGTAATTTAAGTACACTCTTCCCGGTTTTATAATCAAGAGCACCTGTCGGTTCATCACATAAAAGGATTTTAGGATTTTTTGCCAAAGCCCTCGCTATAGAAACCCTCTGCTGCTCTCCTCCCGACAGTTGGGAAGGAAAGTTGTCCATCCTGTCCTCAAGTCCGACCATTTTAAGGGCTTCCCGGGCATCATGAGGCTCCTTGCAAATTTCTGAGGCTAATTCCACATTTTCAAGGGCAGTTAAGTTTTGCATCAAATTATAAAATTGAAAAACAAAGCCCACGTCATACCTGCGGTAATCCGTAAGCTGTCTTTCGTTTAAGGAGCTGACTATCTTATTATCCAATTTTATTATACCGCTGTCGCAGGAGTCCATTCCGCCCAGCATGTTTAAAATAGTCGTTTTACCCGCACCGCTGGGACCTACTATCACGCAGAATTCATTCTTATCTATGGTGAATGATACATCTTGGGCAGCAGGTATCTTGATGGTGCCTGTGTAATAATATTTACATACATCCTCAAAAACTACAAAATCCTTCAATTTAACCTCCGAAAATGGTCACCTCAGTGTCCGTTGAAAAGCATTATAACACTTAAAGAGGCGCATTTCAATTGTTTTTATCCCTTCATATTCCCGTTGAGGGTGCATATAATCTAATAAAATGAAAAGAGGTGAATGTATGTTTAATGATTTTATGACTTTGGATGTTTTGACGACCTTTGCCGGTCTGACGGCTACCACCATGCTGATAGTGCAATTCACGAAATCCCTTGTGAAGAAGAAATTCGGCGATTCCTATGTAAGATTATATACCTTTTTAATTGCATTAATTCTCACATTTTTATTTGCGCGACAGGGAGATAACACCCAGGGGATTGTTATGACAATCATAAATGCAATACTGATAACAATTGCTGCAGCCGGCGGCTATGAAATGATAACAGACCCCCTGGCCAGAAAATAAATATGGGACACTGGGGACGGTCCTCATTGTCACATTTGATGACACTACCCCCGTCCCCTTGTCATATAAAATGGGTGCAAAAAACGCGCAGACAAGTTATCACACTTTTTCATTGAGAGAATAGTATGATAATGGGCTTGACCCAAAATTATCATGAAAAGGTGTTGTTATGAGCTTTAGAGATAATGATGTTGCAGGCGATTTCGGCAGATGCAGAGATGACGTGGCAGGTGATTTCGGCCGCAGAAGGTGCCGAGATAATGTAGCAGGTGATTTTGGCAGAAGAAGAAGATGTGAATGCGTATTTGAGTGTTTGTTTGAATTGCTGGAAGATGCTTTAGAAGATGACAACAGGACTTGCTGCCGCAGACGCAGGCGCAATTTTGTAGGTGGCGCCGGAGAATTTGACAACCGCAGAAGATGCGACTGTGAATGCGTATTTGAATGCCTCTTCGATTTGTTGGATGACGCTTTAGAAGACAACTTCGGCAGATGCCCCAGATAAGTAAAACAGCATCTGTCTAAACCTATTAGACAGATGCTTTATTATTACCTGCTTATTTTGTTATAAATTACCTTCATCCTTTAATACCTGTTCCAAGGCAAAAACTACATCCTTATCGTAGGTTATGCCCGCCAGACTCTTTAATTCTTCCATGGCTTCCATGGGAGTCATGGCACTCCGATAAGCCCTGTCAGATGTCATGGCATCATATGAATCCGCCACCCCTATTATTCTTGCTTCAATTCGTATTTCATCGCCCTTTAGGCCCTTAGGATAACCTGAACCGTCAAGTCTTTCATGGTGCTGCTCCACTATCTGAGCGATATCATCGGTAAACTTCCCCTTAAGAAGTTCATAGCTGTATTTGCTGTGCATTTTTATGTAATTGAATTCCTCATCGCTTAATTTGCCCGGTTTATTAAGTATTTCATCCGGAATAAAAAACTTTCCGATATCGTGAAACAAGGATGCCAAGGCTATATTATAATTAATTTCATTTGACAGCCCAAGCTTTTCAACAATTTTAACGGACAAAATCTGTACACGGTTGCTGTGATTATGGGTATAGGTGTCTTTTTGTTCGGACTTATCCAAGAGGCTTCTAAGCTCTCCGGTATATGTGTATAAAAGATTGTAAACCGGCCGGGATGAAATATACAACATCTTGGTATCTTCTATGGTTCTGACAGGCACAGTTTCTTTTATGTTGCTGACAAAAAAATAATCTCCTTTATTTAGTTTTACAAAATTGCCCCCGTCTTTGATTTCAAGGGCTCCTTCTATTATGTAGTAAAACTCCATTAAATCCGGAAAATCACCGGGGGTTATGCTGTTAGGCCTATCGGCCTTTATTTCATAGAGCATAATCTCAAAATCATCTTTTTTGGCAAGCAAACTTAGAGTTGAAGTGCCCACAACTTGATCTATGTATTTCTTATCCTTATAGATAAACAATCCGTTCATATAACCTGCTCCACCTTCATTTGTCACATTCCCCTCAGCAGTCTTCCTTATAAGTTCGGGAATGCTTGAGCATTCCCGATTAATCAGTGTGCGTAAAAGGGGTCTACCAATATAACTCTGTCATAAATAAGTACTTCTATGTATGTCTTGCTTAGAGTTACGCCTTCCTTAGCAGCTTTCTTTATTAACTTGTCTGCTAATTTTTCCGTCTTCTCAAATAACTTCTCGATTAACCCGTCCAAATACTCTTCAAATTTTTCCCTGCTCTTGCCTTTGAGAGCTTCCTTTTCCGCCTTTTCCTGGGTTTTCTCAACCTCTTTAAAAATCTGTTCATTTGTCTTATCAATTTCGTCCAATAGTTTTTGGCTGATTGCAAATGCAGGTTGTGCAAATAAAGCCAAAACGGTAATGATTACCAAAATCAATGATAAAGTTTTTCTTACACTCTTTTTCATCTTACCCTCCTTATCAACCGTCAAGAAGGAATGAAAAAACTTCCTTCGGTAGCTGGCTGCCATTTTAAAGGCCCTATAGCTTTGCGTCGCTAATTTTCATTAGCTTTGCCATTATCGGTTGAAGTTATATTGAATTTATTTAATAATAGCATAACTTTTTAACATATGCAAACATTTTTCACACTTTTTGACATAATCAGAGATTTTCTTCTGTTTTTTTAATCAAGATGCTGTATTTACTTACAGTTTCTTTCCACCTAACCTCATTGTATTTAAAATCAAATTCTTTTGCAATTATTTTCATAAGCCTGTTTAAACTGTCTTCCCTGTTTGCATTAGCTGCCTGCCACCGGTTAAAGGGCAGGGGCAGGCTGCTTATGGTCAAACCGAAGCAGCATAAGGGAATTACCTTGATTCCCTTTGACCATCCGACCCCGGCTTCAAATGCAATCCAGGGACGGCAGATTGACTCCGGGCTGCATATGAGAAGCATGATGTCGCATTGTTTCAGGCCCTCATTAATATTCGCCAGCCATTCATCGCCTAAGTCTATACTCTCTGAATCTGATGAAACAAATATATTTAATGCATTTTCAAAAATTGTGTTTATCAAATCTTTGATAATCGATGCCAATTCTTTGTTTTCATGAATATGCGACACAAAAATAGTAGGTTTGGAATATTTCATTGGCGCCCCCCAATAAGTTCAACTTACTTCACCCTTGTTAAAGGACCCTTTGGCTCTGGTATATCTTCTTCTATCTGGTTTACCGTGCAGAAATAATCAAAGAACTCCTGCAGCTGAGCTTCCTGTTCACTTTTTAACTCTATCAGGTCTTTTAAAATCTGAGCCATCACTATATTGTCAAAATAACGATGCCTGCCGGACCAGGTCATATTGTCGGGATATTTTTCATTCAGGTAGTATTTCCAAAAAGGCATTTTTTTGGACTCTTCTGTTGAAAGCTTGATTCTGTAATCCTTATGGGCAGGAATATATCCGTCTTGGCACAATTTGCCCGAAAAGCCTTCGTCCGCCATAAAAAACCCGCATATATACCTGTCCCTTTCACGTGCCCCTTCATCCTTTGAGGTTATAAGGCATGCACTGTTATGCTGAACCCTTACCAGCTTGTTTATCCTGCCTTGATTGGCCCCGCTTTTTATGGTCCCGGTAAATATCTTCCAATCAGAAAAAATAGCATCTAATTCTTCCTCCCCGCAATTGAATGCAACCTGGGATGAGCTGTGAATCTTTGATTGTTTTAGTTTTTCTATTCTCATTTGGCGCCTGGTTTCTTCAAGTTCCATTTCTTTTTGCTCTTTGATTCTCTGTTCTTCGATTTCACGCTCCATTTCCAATTTCTCAAGGATTTTATCCACCGAATCGGCTGCTTTTTTATCAACCAATTTTAAATACCTGTCAAATGCATCCGGATAAACGAATTCCTTGATTCCTGATTCGAACTGAACTGCCACGTAAGAGTCGCTGCATTCAATTATGGTGCCCTGGCCGAAACTTTTATGCATTACGGTTTTTTTGATTAAATCCATTTGCTTTTCCACCTTCTATGATTCGTTTTTCATCATGGTACAAGACTTGAAAAACTTATATTTCTATCTTATCACAATTTAATCATTTATGCAAATAACTACCGTGATGACAAAGGTGACAAGGGGACGGGGGTACTGTCATCATGACAAGGGGACGGGGGTATTGTCATCATTTCAACATGACAAGGGGACGGGGGTACTGTCATCATTTCAAGAACGAAAAGAACCGTCCCCAAAAACAAAAATTTATAGTCCGTTATAGGTGTATGGTATGAAGTTTGGGTTCTCTCTCACCCTTTTTAGTTTATTTATCAGCATATCCCTGTCTTGATTGAGGGTGCCCGCCAAATTTACTAAGTTTGAAACGTGGTTGGCTCTGAATATGCAGTCGGTCAATTCTATGTTTTCAAGCAATATAATATTCTCATCAAGGATTTGAAGGGGTGTCAGCAATTGAAACTTGCCCTTTTCAATATCCTCAGCAAGTTCTGATCCTTCATCAACCACAAGCCTCAGCAGCGAAAAATAATGGGGGTTAATTGCAGAAATAACCTTGGCAGATTCCACCGCATGGTCCTCCATGTATTCAAGTCCCCCTAAACCTGATATTATCATGCATGAAAATTTAAAGCCTGCTTTTATTGCCTTTTGTCCGGCTTCTATCATTTCTTCCCGGTTGACTCCTTTGTTCACCATGGATAATACCTTGTCCGACCCGGTTTCAACCCCCATATAAAGAAGTTCCAAACCTGCATCTCTTATAGCCCTTAACTCTTCATCCGTCTTCCTCAATAAATCCGAGGGACCTGCATATGAGCTTATCCTTTCAACATTAGGAAATTCTCTTTTTATATAATTTAACAAGTCCAAAAGCTTATCCGTATTTATGCAAAGAACGTTGCCGTCTGCAAGAAATATCCTTTTAGGATTCTTGTAAGCAGCTTTTAGCCACTCTATGTGTCCTGTAATTTCTTCTTTTGACTTTAATCTGAACTGCTTGCCCTTATACATGTAACAAAATTTGCACTTGTTGTGGGAGCATCCTTCAGTTACTTGAATTATCATGCTCCAAGCTTCGCTGGGCGGCCTGTACAAGGGCTGTGAATAATCGTATCTCATGTCTTCTCCTTCCGTGATGCTTATAAATTTATTAAATGGCATTGTAGGTTTGCCTTATTGCTTGTTCCGCTCCTTTAATAAAGTCATTTATTATTTCTTCACAGCTCTTAATGGAAGTTATTACCGACAAGCTTTGACCCGCCTGAACCAAACCCCATTCAACATCTCCTTCTAAAGGAGCGCTTTTAGCTTTTCCTGCCCTTAATTTACTCAGCTCTTCAGCGGGAGCATGGGCTTTTTCCAGCTCTATATACTTTTCGGTAGTTTTATTTTTCAAACTTCTTATGGCATGGTTAGCCAAGTAACCGGTTATTTCAGTTCCCATTTCATCTGCATTAACAATAGCATTCTTGGCATTGATATGAGCCACACATTCCTTGGAGGCATAGAATCTTGTTCCTGCTTGAATTCCGGCTGCTCCCATAACTAAGGCAGCGGCTAATCCCCTGCCATCTGCAAAGCCTCCCGCAGCAATAACCGGTATATTTATCTCGGGAATAACCTGTGTCATCAGGGATAAGCTAGTTAGTTTTCCTATATGGCCTCCTGCTTCCATCCCTTCAATTATCAAGGCATCGGCTCCGTTTGCTTCCACCCTCTTGGCCAATCTTGTGTTAGGCACAACCGGAATTACCTTAATACCTGCATTTTTTAATTTTTCAATGAAGGGAACCGGATTTCCCGCCCCAAGGGTTACAAATGAAACTTTTTCATTGCAAAGCAAGTCTATTTTTTCTTCCTTGTCATCATCCATCAATACCACATTGACGCCAAAGGGTTTATCTGTTAACTTTCTTGCTAAATCTATCTGTTCCTTAACCCAGGAAACGTCCCTGCCACCCGTGGCGATAATACCCCCGCCTCCTGCATTAGATACGGCCGCTGCCAAGTTAGCTTCAGATATCCATGCCATGGCTCCTTGTAAAATTGGATATTTTATATTTAAAAGTTCCGTTAATCTTGTTTTCATATTGCCTCCCATACCACAATATTAAAAATCATCTGATTTAATCTTATCAGATGATTTTTAATAAAACAAGGAGATTTTGGGGACGGTTCTTTTCGTTCTCAAGAAATTTTAGGGACGGTTCTTTTCGTTCTCAAATAGATAATAATTAATTTTTATGAAAAGAAATTGAATTATTCAGAAGTATTCGCAATAAAACTGGTTTTTTCAGAGCGAAAAGAACCGTTCCTAAAATCACGTCCCTAAAATCGTTGTTATCAAATATCCTATGAGAACCGTCCTTGGTGGGCACTAAATCTTAAAAGTCAAATTTCGAGAACAAAAAGAACCGTCCCCAAAACTTGATGACAGTACCCCCGTCCCCTTGTCATCCCCTTGTCATTGAGAACGAAAAGAACCGTCCCTAAAATCTTCATTATCAGCTATGGCGTTTTGTCAGTTCTTTCTTAAGCTCATCGGGGGTTACTTCTTCGTTCACCATCAGAACCAATGAATGGTAAATTAAATCGCAAATCTCGTAAATGAGTTCTTCTTTGTCTTTATTTTTGGCTGCTATTATTACTTCACTTGTTTCTTCGCCTACTTTTTTAAGTATTTTATCAAGTCCCTCATCAAACAAATAGTTCGTATAGGAGCCTTCCTTAGGATTGTCTTTCCTGTCTTTTACTCGGCAATATACCTTATTTATTATCCCTTGGTCCGCAACACCTTCTTCATAAACCTTATTGAAGAAACATGAGTATGCTCCCGTATGGCATGCATTGCCAACCTGGTCTACCTTTAGTAAAATGGCATCTGCATCGCAGTCATAATATAGGCCTTTTAAACGCTGAACATGTCCTGATGTTTCCCCCTTTCTCCATAAACAATTCCTGCTTCTTGAATAATAACAGGCTCTTTTTTCCTTCAAGGTTATTGCTAATGCTTCTCTGTTCATATAGGCAACCATCAGTACTTCATTTGTGATATAATCCTGCGTTACTGCAACTATCAAACCCCTATCATCGAATTTTATTTCATTCAGAAATTTTTCTGTTTCCATCTCATCCTCCTCTTAATCAGAATTATCACGTGTTATCCACACCACGATAAACGAATACGCTTTGTCATCCTGAGCATATGCGAAGGATCTCATGAGATTCTTCGAGCTAAAGCTCTCAGAATGACAGTTTGTGAATATTCATAACAATGACACCGACTTGTATTCAATGTCACTGAACTGTATACATAACAATGACACCCTGCTGGTTATTCACAGGAAGACACTTCAACTCCCTTTTCCCTCAAGTATTTTTTCAATTCCGGTATTTTAATTTCACCAAAATGAAATACTGAAGCCGCAAGCACCCCGTCTACGCCCGCATATTTAACAGCCTCTAAAAAATGCTCATACCTCCCTGCCCCTCCTGAAGCTATAAGGGGAACATTAACCGCATCCCTTATCTTTTTTAAAAGCTCTATGTCATAACCATTTTTCATGCCGTCTTCATCTATGCTGTTTACCACTATTTCTCCGGCTCCTAATTCTACACCCCTTTTGGCCCATTCAACTGCATCCAGGGAAGTTTTTTCTTTTCCTCCTTTGATATAGACGTTCCAGGACCCTTCTTCATTCCTTTTTACATCCATAGCCAAGACAAGGCACTTATTGCCATAAAGCTTAGCAGCTTCTTTTATTAAGCCGGGACTTTTTATAGCGGCAGAATTAACAGATACCTTATCTGCACCGTTGCTTAAAATAAACTCGAAATCTTCAATTGAAGAAACTCCCCCTCCCACACAAAAAGGGATATTTATTTCGGCAGCAACTCTTTTCACAAATTTTAGGGCTGTTTTCCTGCCTTCGACTGATGCGGTGATATCATAAAAAACCAACTCGTCGGCTCCCGAATCACTGTAATATTTGCCTAATTTAACCGGATCATCAACATCTTTAATATTTGAAAACTTTTTTCCCTTAACTACTCTTCCATTAATAACATCCAAACAGGGTATTATTCTAATCGCCATTTCACGCCTCCTGATAATTATATTTGATTGGCTGCCTTTAAGGCATCCGTCAGTCTCACTCTGCCATCGTACAAGGCCTTCCCGATAATTGCTCCGTACAATTCCATTTCTTTGAGTCTTTTTATGTCCTCCAAGTTAGTGACACCCCCTGATGCAATTATCTTTATATTTACTTTTTCTGATAATTCTCTGTAAACATCAAAATTTGGTCCTGATAACATTCCATCCTTTGAAATATCTGTGTAAACAATTGTTTTTATACCAATTGATTCCAAATCTTTACATATTTCAATTGAATCCACGTCCTCCACTCTTTGCCATCCCCTGGTTGCAACCTTGCCCTTTAATGCATCTATGGAAACAGCAATATGGTCCTTGTAAGTTTTTACAAGCTCTGCTAATAACTCCTTGTTTTCAATTGCCATAGTACCTACAATAACCCTGTCAACACCCATGTCAATCAAATTGTCTATTCTGTCCCGGCTTCTTATTCCTCCCCCTGTCTGCATGGGAATGGATATTGCTTTGGCTATTTTCTCTATTGACCTTCTGTTTTGAAAACCTTCATTTTTGGCCCCGTCCAAATCGACTACATGAAGGTATCGGGCCCCCATGGCCTCCCATTTCTTAGCCATTTCTACAGGGTCGTCCGAATACACTTCTACCCGGTCAAATTTTCCTTGAGTCAGTCTCACACATTTATTGTCCTTTATATCTATAGCAGGAAACAGTATCATCAGAGTGCCCCCTTTGTGGATTGGAGGATGTCTGATGTTATTCCCGCAGCCTTTTTCATTGCCCTTCCAAAACCTTTAAATACAGCTTCAATTTTATGGTGGTCATTTTCACCATATAGGACTTCTATATGGAGATTACACAAGCAGTTGTTTGCAAAAGCTTGGAAAAATTCTTTAAAATCCTCCGTTGCCATGGTTCCGATTTGTACTCTGTTAAAATCTACCTTGTAAATCAAGCAGGGTCTTCCGCTCAAGTCTGTTACTACCCTTGCCAGTGATTCATCCATTGGCAGGCAGACAAAACCATACCTTTCAATCCCCTTCTTGTCACCTAAAGCTTTGGAGAAAGCCTGTCCCAAAGCTATTCCCACATCCTCTGAGGTGTGATGGGTGTCTGTATTTAAATCCCCCTTGCATTTAATACTCAAATCAAACTTTCCGTGGAAGCCAAACAAGGTCAGCATGTGGTCCAAAAAACCCACACCCGTATCAACTTCCGTTATACCGCTTCCATCTAAATTCAAATCGATTTGAATTTCCGTTTCTGACGTTTTCCTGACTATTGTACTATTTCTCATGTGCCCCTCCTCTTTCTAAAATAATCTTTTCAGCTCTTCTATGAATATTTCGTTTTCTTCTTTTGTGCCCACAGTTATGCGGTAATACTCGTCCTTGAACTTTCTTATCAAGACTCCTCTTTCCATAAGCTTTTCAAACAAGTTTTCTATTGGCGACTTAACAAACAAAAAGTTTGCCCCCGAAGGATATACTATGAAATCCAATTTTCTCAATTCGCTGCTTAACTCTTCTCTTAGGATTTTTACATTTAATATATAGTCTTTTACCCTGTCAGAATTTTTTAGGGCTTCTACTGCTGCATATTGGGATAATATGTTTACATTGTAAGGCAGCCTAACCTTCCAAATATATTTTACTGTTTCCGCACAAGCAATGAGGCATCCGACCCTAAGCCCCGCCAGTCCGAAGGCCTTGGACATTGTCCTCATTACGATTAAGTTTTCAAAATCATTTATCAATTTTACAGCCGAATTATCCGAAAAATCAGCATAGGCTTCATCTAAGATAATCAAAGAGTTTTTAACATTTTCCAATAGTTTTATGACATCCTTAATTGGTGTAACATAGCCGGTTGGATTGTTTGGATTGCAGAGGATGACAACTTTGGGAGCTTGCCTCTTTGCTTCTTCTATCAACTTATCTATATTTTGCGAAAAGTCACTTTCCGAGTCTACACCCACAAATTCAGCAGAGCATAAAGCGCAATAAGTCTTATACATGCTGAATGAAGGTACAAAGCTCATCACCTTATCCCCTTTTTCGCAGTAAGCATTTATTACTGTATTGATGATTTCGCTGGAGCCGTTTCCAACCATGATATTTTCCATATTGCAGCCATAGTAGGATGAAATCTTTTCCCTTAAGATGGTACAGTCGCTGTCAGGATATAAGTTTGGTCTGAAACCCTCTATTTTAAATCCATCCTTAAGCAAGTAGTTGCTTCCTTCATTGGCATCAAGCTTTACCCTGAAATCCACATTATTGACAAAATAGGCCTGAATTTTTTCTGCACTTTCTTTTAGCTTAATCATAGTCTTCATCTCTTTTCATTCTTATTTTTATGGCATTTGCATGTCCCGTCAGCCCTTCATTTTCTGCAAACCTTACAATATGCTCGCCGTTTTGGAGCAAGGCCTCCCTGCTGTAATAAATCAGTGAGGTTTTCTTTATAAAGTCATCTACACTGAGACCGGACGAAAACTTAGCCGTTGAGTTTGTAGGGAGGGTGTGATTGGTACCCGCAAAATAATCTCCCACGGGCTCAGGGCTGTTTGCTCCCAAGAATATGGCTCCTGCATTTTTTATTCTTGAATAATTGTCAAATGGATTTACAGTCAGGAGTTCTACATGCTCGGGAGCAATTTCATTTGCCAAGTCAATGCAGTCTTTCATGCTGTCGGTGATAATTATTGCTCCGTGGCTTTTCAGAGACCTTTCTATTATTTCTTTTCTTTCCAACAGCTTAACCTGCTCTCTTAGTTCGTTTTTTACCTTCTTGGCTAAGCTGTATGAATTTGTTATCAAAATACAGGCAGCCATCTCATCATGTTCTGCTTGAGATATCATGTCTGCGGCAATGTAATCCGGTGATGCCGTTTTATCTGCAATGATCAATATCTCGCTTGGTCCTGCAATCATATCTATACCGACAAAGCCTGACACCCGTCTTTTTGCCGCCGCAACATAAATATTTCCGGGACCTGTTATTTTATATACCTTGGGAATTGTTTCAGTTCCATAAGCCAAGGCACCTATTCCTTGTGGACCCCCCACCTTGAAAATCCTGTCGACACCTGCTAAGTGAGCTGCAACCAATATTGAATTTTTAAGCCTTCCGTCCCTTTGGGGAGGAGTTATCATAATTATTTCATTCACACCGGCTATTTTTGCAGGTATTGCATTCATTAATACCGTTGATGGATAAGCAGCTTTTCCTCCCGGCACATAAATCCCGACCTTTTCTATGGGATTTATCAGCTGTCCCAAAATTACATCCATTCCATCTGGTTTGTATTTATAGCTTTTTCTTACTTGTCTTTGGTGGTAATCACAGATATTTTCCTTTGCTTTTTTAATGGTTTCTAAGAGTTCTTTGTCAATGGTTTCATATGCTTCCTCAATTTCTCGGGAAGTAACTTCAAAGTTATCTAAGCTTACCTTGTCAAATTCCAAGGTATATTTTTTTAATGCTTCATCCTTGTTTTTTCTTACATCTTCAAGAATTTTGTCGACTTCCTTGTAAACTTCCCTGTAGTCTTCTAAATTACGATTTTGAATTTCAGCTATATATTCTTCTATGTTATTTTCAATCAATCTGACCATTCCTGTCCTCCCTCCTTATCAGCTCAATTATTTCCTTTATTTCTTTTCTCTTAAATTTGTAGCTTATTTTATTGGATATTATAACTGCGGAAATATCATACATATCTTCAAAAACCTCAAGTCCGTTAGCCTTCAATGTATTTCCCGTCTCAACTATATCAACGATTACGTCTGACAAGCCCAAAATCGGCGCAAGCTCTATGGAGCCGTTCAGCTTTATTATTTTAATTTTCTGCCCCCTGCTGTTAAAAAACCTCCGTGCAGTTTCCGGATACTTGGTGGCTACCTTTAAAATTGTGTCATCCTTGAAAACTTTTTTGCCCTTAAATCCCGCCACAGACATTTTGCATCTGCCGATATTCATTTTATAAAGTTCATAAAAGTCTCCGGAGCTTTCCATGATCATATCCTTTCCTGATATCCCGATATCCGCAATCCCATTTTCCACATATGTTATGACATCAGAGTTTTTCAAGAGTATAAATTCAACATTCTGCTTCTCATTGTTAAAAATCAGCTTTCTCGAGTCTTCGTCGATTGAATTGCCCACACCTGCGGCTTTTAGTATTTCAATAACCTTATTGCCTAATCTTCCCTTTGGTATTGCAATTGTCAAACCCATGTCATCCCTCCTTGTACTACTTTCAGCAATTCATCCAGCTCCACGGTAAATCCTATAGCAGGTATTTTTACTCCGAACTGCTCCGTAAAGGAATCATATCTGCCTCCCCTTATGATTTCTTTATTGGAGCCTTGAACATATCCCCTGAAAATAATTCCGTCATAATAGCTCAGTTCCGATACCATTGAAAGGTCATAGCTTATCTTGTCTGTAATATTTTTCATATAATCATCTACTTTTTTCAGCTCTTCCAAACCTGTCTTCATCATTTCGTTTAAGTAGAGGTCTTTCAGTTTGCCGGTTACTTCCTCAAATGTGCCTTCTAAGTCAAGAATGTTTGATAATGTAGCCATAGGCTCTCTATATTTCAAACCGGACAAATAATCGCTAAGTTCCTGCTTGTTTTTCAAGTACAGCAAATCCAATATATTGTCATGATCTTCCTTATTAAAGGAGCAAGCTGACATTATGCCTTTCAAAAACTTGCTGTTTCCTATTTCAAACAAAAATTTGTCACTGTACCTGCTTATTATTCTTTCAGCAGTCTCTAAGATGTCCTGGTCAACATCGGGATTTTTATCTCCGATTAATTCAACGCCAATTTCTCTGTTTTCCTTAATGCCTGTGCCGTTATACTTGTATGTTTTGCCGTAATAAAAGATTTTCAGCATTAAGTCATAATCCCATCTGGGCATGAACTTGTTTATGATTCCGGTTGTTATATCCGGAGATAAAATCAGAATATCGCTGTTGCTGCCCAAAATTTTCACTGTCGATTTCTTGTCTATCCTGGAATTAACCGATGTAAATTCATCGTATTCTTCGAATATTGACGGCTCTATGTTCATATAGCCTTCCTCGAAGAGAAAATTTTCGATTTCTTTTCTCAGTATGAACATCTTCTGAAAATACTTCATTTCATCTTCAATTTTTAGAAAATTCATTACAACCTCCCTCATTCAGCATTTCTCGCATTTAAAACCAACTAAAAAAGCCACCCGGCTTATACCCGGATGGCTCAAAATTCTTTATATTAACCATTCACCTCAGATACAAGCCCTTTTGTTAAACGACCAATAGAGCTTGTAAGGTGATGATCACTTACAAACTCTGTACCTGTGGTGATGAAATTGTACGAATAAAATTTTATTTTCCATTTCGCACCTCTTTAGTTAAATTACAGTATACTACCATAAAAATCCAAAGTCAAGAATAATTATTTTATTTTATTCCCCTTCGGTTTTCTGGTATCCTATCCTCTCATCACCGTTTTCTAAGTAGATTATTCCGCAGGGAACAAAACCTAACTTAATTAATAAATTATGCATGGGAATATTGTCACGATGGGTGTCTATCCTTAGATTGCGGCATTGTTCAAAACACCAATTCAAACAAAAAGAAGCAACACCCCTTTTGCCGGTTTTTGAAGCAACCCTGTGAACTACGCCGTAGGGCTCATCATTAAGCCACTGCCCCTCATATATCCGGGCATAGTTAGGTTCCTTGCCTTCAAAATACATAAATGTCCCGACAATTTCACCTTCATCAAGGCATACAAAACCAACATTGTTTTCAATGTCGCTTTCTATCAATGCTCTTTCAGGATGATTATCCTTCCATTGATTAGGATTTCCGCTATCCTTCATAAATTTTCTTGCTTTTTCAAATATCTTCATGATTTCATCAATATCGTTCTCTGTACTTCTTCTAATCTCCATAACAATTCCTTTCTTCTTTCCGACAGGAGCCCACCGGGGACGGTTCTCGCTGGTCATTAGGTCCACCGGAGTCTGTCCTCTCCGGGTCATTGGGCATTTGATGACAGTACCCCCGTCCCCTTGTCACCCTTTTCATCTAATTCCATCTTATCAGATGATTTTTATTATGACAATAGATTTAAGGGACAGATTTAAGGGACGGTTCTTTTCGTTCCTGAGAACGAAAAGAACCGTCCCTTAAATCTAAAATTTGTTGTCTATTTCCAAAAAGATGGTATAATACTTATTAAAATATTTTCAAAGGAGAAAAATAATGACCAGGGCTAAAAAAGCAGTATATTATATTTGCGACAACCATGATTGGGGATATGTCAGCTACTTAGTTTGGGATATATTAAAAGAAGAAGGGTACTTGGATAATAAAGCCGGCTTTACCTTTGACGGAAGAGAAGTCTATATATATACTGATAAAAATAATAACGAGTTTTATTTTGTCCCTACGGAAATTGCAATATGCAGAGATTACCCCAGGTATCTTCCGGACATGAACAAGTATTTCTCCGATTTTGACATGTCCGGTATGGTTACATGGCATGAAGGTACAAATGCACCAAGTAAGGTTATTACCGTTCACAGCATAGGAGATGTTAATTCCGGATGTTATGGACCCGCTAACCCTTTGTATATGCATAACCTGATGTGGGCAATGGAGAAACTTAGAAAGGAAGCCGGTCTGAATTTCAATGTGGTGACTGAAGCTACCCATTGGTCCGGCGTTTATGAAGGAGAAGGGAATCCTGAACTTATCTTGGAATACCCGGTACCCATAGTGGATATAGAAATAGGCAGCGAGCCGGAAAGCTGGGTAAATACGGATGCCTGCAGGGTCCTTGCCCGTTCCCTCCTTCATATATTTGATGAAGACGGGGTCAAGCTCCATAACCTGCTCTGTGTGGGAGGAGTCCACTTTGACCCAAACTTTGCGGAAGCAGTCCACACATCATGGAATGACGGGAAGGAATCCTTCGGCATCTCTCACATAATTGCAAACCAATGGCTGGTTTCGGGAGAATACGAAGGAGAAAATGGTATTGAAAAAGCTTCTGCCTGCGTAGATGCAATAATCGGCGGAATCGACGGCATTGTTTTTCATGATAAATTGAAAGGCTGTTACAAGGATGTGGTACGTGCCTTGGGAGAAAAATACAAGGTGCCCATATTGAAACACCAGGCCTTAAGAAAACCCGAAAATATCAATTGGTAAAAGGACTTCGGGACTTTGGGGACGGTTCTTTTCGTTCTTGAGAACGAAAAGAACCGTCCCCGAAACTTTTTTTTGGGCCTGCATATAATGATACTGTTCTTATTTAAAAGAAAGGTGTGAAGAATTTGAGATATAAAGACAAGATATATTCATTCAACCAGACTCCTCAAAATGAAGGCCTTCCATTACCGCCGGAGCAGGAAGTTGGCTACCTGTCCGTAAGTGTTTTTACGGCATCCGGAGCCTTGCCGGTTCAGGGCGCTTTAGTAACAGTATATATCATAGATGAAAGCGGAGTGGAAAATGAAATTGTTCATCATGTAACCGATGCCAACGGCAAGATTCCCCTTATTACCCTTCCCGTAATATATGATAGGTTTGACCCCTTTGAAAGCAGCCGGTTCTATTTTACTACATATAATATGAGGATCCAGGCAATTAATTATTATACGGTCAATGTAGTTGATTTGAGGATTTTCCCAAACACAACCACATACTTTCAGATTGATTTGATTCCTGCTGCAATAGGTCCCATGGATGGTCCTGAAACCACAATTGTTATTCCCCCGAGTCCCATTGACATAACAAATGATTAAGGGGGTGAAAGCATGGCTATTGGAATTCCGGGACTTACACAAGTAGTAATCCCTGCGGAAATTACCGTGCACTTGGGTGCACCGGATGAACCTGCCGAAAATGTTACGGTTCCCTTTATTGACTATATAAAAAATGTTGCATCAAGCGAGCTTTATCCTACTTGGCCGGAAACAGCTTTAAGGTCAAACATATACGCAATTGTTTCTACGGCTTTAAACCGTATATTTACGGAATGGTACAGGGCACAAGGTTATAATTTTGATATAACAAACAATACCGCATTTGACCAGGCCTTTGTCCATAACAGGGGTATTTTTGACACTATATCGGTACTTGTAGATGAGCTTTTTGACAGCTACATAACCCGACAAGGCCAAATTGAGCCCCTGTATGCTCAATTTTGCGACGGCCGCGTCACCTGGTGCCCGGGACTTCTCCAGTGGGGGACTGTTTCACTGGCAGAGGAAGGATACACTCCCTATGAGATTCTTCAATACTATTACGGTCAGGACATCAACATACAGACAGACACCCCGGTAGCAGCTGCCGGCGAAACATACCCCGGAATCCCTCTTCAGCTTGGAGATAATAATCCCTATGTATTGCTGATGCAAATATTTTTAAACACAATAGGCATAAATTTTCCGTCCATTCCAAATATCCCAAATCCTACTGGAACTTTCAACGAAATTACTCAAGAAGCCGTAACTGCCTTTCAAACTGTATTTGATCTGCCGGCTACGGGAATTATCGACAAGGCAACCTGGTACAGGATAAGGAGGGTTTACGTGGCAGTTACAAAATTGGCGGAATTGACCTCAAAGGGTATAATGATCAGTGAGATCCCCGAGTTCACTCCTACTCCCGGACCTGAGGAAGTGGTGCCGAGAGTTCAGGCCGTCCAGTATTTTCTTAACGTTCTTTCTGCATACTACAACAGTATACCATCGGTAGATATTAACGGTATGCTGGATACCCATACCAGGACCGCCTTGATGGAGTTTCAAAAAACCTTTAATCTCCCGATTACGGGTCTTGTGGATGAGCAAACCTTGAATGCTATGTACAATGCAGTATCCGGTATTTTACAGACAATTCCACCATCAGCCATAGCTCTTCCGGCTTTGTTATGGCCCGGTGTCAATTATCAACGAGGTTCTGAAGGAGCGCTGGTTTACTTTATCCAGCAATATTTATCCTATATTGCTTCTGTCCTTGAAGGAATCGCTCCTGCAGACCCCGATGGAATTTTCGGGCCTCAGACCGAGCAAGCTGTAAGGTCCTTTCAGCAATATTTTGGTATAGATGTAACAGGAGTGGTTGACAGGTATACCTGGGATAGGATAGTTCTGATATACCGCAATTTAAGATTCGGCAATGCAAGCAACATCAGCCGGCTTAACGGTACTCAATAAAGCAAAACCACCGGTTGACCGGTGGTTTTTCATCGTCCTCCATTCTCAGCTCAAATTATTAATAGGGAGAAAGCCAAAATAATTTAAAATCCCGATATATATGCCATAAGCAACATTCCACAGGTTATCCCTCAAAATCATCGCATCGTTATAATTGGTCAAGTAACCCATTTCTACCAAGACTGCAGGCATATTAGTATTTCTCAAAACATAGAGGGATTGATTCTGTCTTATCCCGTTATCCCTAAGCCTTGTGTTTCGCACAATCCCGTTCATTATATGCTGGGCCAGCCAGTTTGCCTGGGTATTAAACTGGTATATATACATTTCAGACCCGTTTATGGCAGGATTTGGGTTGGCATTACAGTGGAGACTTATAAAATAATTAGCCGGCCATTCATTTGCCATCCGCACCCTTTCGGCCAGGCTTGTTGCGTTGTTTGTTCCCAGTACCGTGGTTGGTGTGGGTCTTGAGAGCATGTATTCAAACCTGTAGTCATTGGCAAGAAGGTTGCCTAAATAAACACCTGCCCGGTAATTGATTTCACTTTCATACAAGCCGTTTCCCACGGCTCCTGCATTGTGAAATCCCGACGGATTGTGTCCTTGATCTATAAATATTTTAATTGCCAAAAAATCACTTCCTTCATTATATACTCTTATTATTTTATTCTTCTGATAATGAAGTGTGATTTTTTTAGCTTTGTTATTAATATCTCATGGGACACCGGGGATGGTCCTCATTGGGACACTGGGGACGGTCCTCATTGGGACACCGGGGACGGTCCTCATGGGACACTGGGGACGGTCCTCATTGTCCCACTTGACTACAGTACTCCCGTCCCCTTGTCATGATGACAGTACCCCCGTCCCCTTGTCATGATGACAGTACCCCCGTCCCCTTGTCATCTTGATAATAGTAACCCCATCCCCTTCTCATCAAATTTCGATGCCAATTGAAACATTTCTGAGAACGAAAAGAACCGTCCCCCAAGAAGTCCCCCAAGAACGAAAAGAACCGTCCCCAAAAAAACAAAAAAAGAACAGCATAATCTATGTATGTCTATTCTATTGTTGCATTTGCAGCATTCTTACGAACGCTTTCCACCCCGTTTTTACAGTTTTCCATTGTTTTATAACCTTCAGATACGGCAATTATTGCTCCGTTTTTGGCTTTCAGGCGGAATCTGAATTCTCCTGCCTTATCTTTGTAGATTTCAAACTTAGGATTCTTTTCAACTTTGTAATTTTCAACTGTTTGGTCTTCAACATTGGCAATAGGTGCATTATTTATAACACTGTTTATGCCCTTCATACATGACGCCTTGGACTTATATACTTCAGAATTAGCTATTATTTGTCCGTTTGTAGCCTTTAAATCGAATTTTATACCGGTTTTTACTTCCTTAACAACAAACTTTCCCATAATACCGCTCCTTTCTTGAAAACCTTTTCTTTTAATATAGCAGTTTCGACGAAATGTGTCAATATTCTTTTATGTCAACATTTTACCTCAAGTAATCACAAAAAATAATTTTCAGCATAATATATAATAAATTTAGTGTTTAAACATCTATAATCAGGGTATAATATTTATACAACAAGACTAATTCTTACAAAATTCTGCAAGTAATTATATGATCGCTGCAACCAAATTGTTTGAAGAGAATTCTATAGGAATGTCTCAAAGTGCAGTAAAAGCTTATCTAGGAATGAAAGCGGGAGTAAGATTAGGAATGTTGATTATATAGATGGTTGACAAATGAGGTGATTCCAACAGGATACGAAAAAGAAAACCAAAATAAATAGCACCCGGCTTTGAATTAAAAAGAAGTTCGGGTGCTATTTATTTGCAATTTTCTTGTTGCCGGACATGCTTTATGGTATACTAACCCATACAATAAAACTAATTGAGGAAGCAGCTATGAAAGTAAAATTACATAAAAATGTTATATATATTTTGACAGTATTGATTTCTGTATTATTCATCGTCCTTGGTTATAGAATTAATAAACCTGACCTAATTGAACAAGAATACAATAAATCATACCGGGCCCGTGTTATAAGCTTAGAAGAAACTATCCGTGAAGAATCAGATTTTGCAGATGAGTACTCAACTACAATTATCAGGTTCAAAGCCGAAATAACCAATGACGAGTATAAGGGAAAGATAGTTGAAGCTTATCAGTATATAGACAATATTGTTACTGTCAATCCCAAGATTATCGAAACCGGGGATAAAATTATTATATCTTCTCTCATTTCCAGGGTCGGTGAAGGAGAGGAATGGGTATTTTTGGAGTACGACAGGAGTGGAATCCTAAGCGGCCTGGTCGTAGGATTTATTGCTCTCATGGTTTTGTTTGAAAGGAAAAAAGGATTCAATACTGTAATTTCCCTGATATTTACATGTCTTGCCATATTCATGGTATTTATTCCTTCAATTTTGAAAGGAAGGAACATTTACCTGTCTTCAATCAGCGTAAGTATTTTCATCATCTTCATGACCCTGCTTCTTCTTAACGGAGCCAATAAAAAGACCCTGTGCGCAATAGTAGGAAATTTGGGCGGATTGTTGATTGCGGGACTCTTGGCATTCATAACCAGTGAAATGATGCACCTAACCGGCTTAATAGATGATGACTCTATCTTTCTTCTTATGATTGGCACCGAGACACCCATTGATTTAAAAGCAATCTTGTGGGCAGGAATAGTAATCGGCTCATTGGGTGCGGTAATGGACGTATCCATGTCAATAGCCTCCCCAATGCATGAATTGGCTGAAAACATGTCCGATAGAAGTTTTAAATCCATGCTTAAATCCGGGATCAACATAGGCCAGGATGCGATTGGAACAATGACCAATACCCTGGTCTTGGCTTATATAGGTAGCTCCTTATCCGTAGTTTTGCTTTTGATGGTCAATTACAAGGACCTCCTCTTGTTATTTAATTTAGAGATGATTGTATTTGAAATAATTCAGGCAGTGATAGGCAGCATGGGAATACTATTTGCAATTCCAATCACAGCAGTATTTGCAGCCTATATCTATAATGAGAAATAGTGGCTTCTATGAATCCTACTATGTATCATTGTTATGTATACAGTTCAGTGACATTGAATACAAGTAGGTGTCATTGCTATGAATATTCACAAACTGTCATTCTGAGAGCTTTAGCTCGAAGAATTTCATGAGATCCTTCGCATACGCTCAGGATGACAAAGCGTATGCGTTTATCGTGTTGTGGATAACACGTGATGATTCTGAGGGCTACACCCCAAAGAGTTTCATTAGATCCTTCGCATAAGCTCAGGATGATACAATTAACATTCATTTCATCATTTAGGGAAGTTCCCTCCTATCGGAGACCTTTCCTTTTTTCATTTATATGAATCGTAAAATTTCCTCTTGAATTAAATAAGAACATGTGCTATATTAGTATGGTATTTATTTTAAAGACATGTGTATTTATTTTATGAACACCAGGAGGAAGATATGAAAGAATTAAAGCCGGTAAAGTTAGGAATATTAGGCATGGGGACGGTGGCATCAGGTCTTGTTAATATCATGGACTTCAATAAAAACAAAGTAGATGCTGCCATAAAGAGAGACTTAACCGTCACCAAGGTTCTTGTAAAAAACCTTGGCAAAAAGAGAAATGTGAGCTTGCCCCAGGAAGTATACACACAAGATGCATATGAAGTGATAAACAGCGATACGGATATTATCGTGGAATTAATAGGTGGAATAAATCCTGCTTACGAATATATAAAAGCTGCTCTTAATAACAAAAAACACGTGGTAACCGCAAACAAAGCCCTAATTGCAAAACACGGAGAGGAACTGGAGCTTTTAGCCGATAAAAACAATGTAAAGCTCATGTATGAAGCAAGCGTGGGCGGAGGAATTCCGATACTAAATACTATAAGAGAAAATCTTTCAACCAATGAATTTGAATCTGTTTTCGGAATTCTGAACGGAACCACAAATTTTATCCTCACACAAATGACCGAAAACGGACTGGATTACGACCAAGCCGTAAAAGAGGCACAAAGGCTGGGCTTTGCAGAAGCCGACCCTTCTTCGGACGTGGGCGGCGATGATGCGGCATACAAGCTGTCCATCCTGTCCGGCTTGGCCTTCGGACAGAAAATTCATGTAAATGATATACCAAAGGAAGGGATAATCAAAATATCCAGGGAAGATATTGTATATGCCAAGGAATTAGGTTACAATATAAAACTCTTGGCAGCAGGAATCAAAAAAGGAAATGAAATTGAATTGAGTGTCCATCCTGCATTTATTCCTGCCTCCCATCCCTTGTCAACAGTTAAGAATGAGTATAATGCCGTTTATTTGAAAGGGAATGCAGTCGGTGAACTGCTCTTTTACGGCAAGGGAGCAGGCTCCCTCCCTACGGGAAGCGCCGTTTTGGAGGATATAATTTATATTGTAAAAAATGTCAGCTCTTCAGCTGACGAGATTGCTGAAAACAGACAAGCCGGGAATAAAAGAGAAAATAATCTTGCGGTTTCAAACAAAGGTTACAAGCAGTACTACATCAACATGGAAGTTATCGATAAGCCGGGTGTACTCGGAAGCATCGCAAGCATATTCGGGAAATACAACGTCAGCTTAGCTTCCGTAGTTCAAAGACAAAAAAACGGCGACAATACCGTCCCCTTGGTTTTCATCACCCATGAAGCCGAAAGAAAAAATATCGATGCCGCCTTGGAAGAAACAAAAAAATTAGAATTCGTAACAGAATTAACCAGCATAATTATAGTAGAAAGCTTCAAATAAGTTCCCTAAGGGTGCCGGTCGCCGATGAGTTATCGCCGGCACCCCCATCACCAGGTCAAACTTGACAGCTTATTCATCATCTCTTTCTTTGTTGCATTTTCGTTTTGAATAATCAATTCTCCTAATATTATACAGACAGGATATATGTAATTATCCAAATAAGCCTTTATTTTGTTTTCATCATATGTAACATTTCCCTTAATGTCGGAATAATTGCCGCTGAAAGAGCAGGATTGATGGTCCTTGCCTTCCTCCCAATTCCAGCCTATGAGGTCTTCAACTTCTGTCCCGTCCTCCATATGCCTTAAGGGAGTCAATAATCCAACATCAAAATGCCGGGCAATCTTAATATAGGTATCTATGGAATCCGGCAATTGATTTATTTTAACCCTTCCGTCATGGCTTTCACGCTCGCCGCAAATAACCTTTTTCCCTAACTTTGCTGCTATAACTGCCCTGATCAAATGCAAATAAGCATGGCAGCCTATGCAGGGGGAATAAAAGCCGAATTTTCTTATGATCTTGTCTACAAACCTTCCGTTTATTACACTCCATAAGTCAAAATTGCTATGGTATATCAGAGGGAAAATAACCTTCTTGCTGCCGTAAAGGTCCCTTATCCTGTCGACCATCATACTGTAATTTGATTCCAAGCTTTTGAAATCTCCATATTCCGTCGGGGAAAATGATGCAACAGGAAGTATCCTGTTGATTGATTCATCTTCTAAAGCCTTAATAATTGCTGCCACACTGTCCCTGCCTGCAAACTCACCTATCACCACATCATTTGGCAGTTCTTTTATTATTCTATTAATAGAGCTTATATTTTTTACCTGATCCATAAGAGTTCGCCTTTCTCATACTCTGTTAAATTAGTTTCCCTTCGAATACCCGGCTCCAATTATTTTATGCCCGGTGCCAGGCACTATAAATTAACAAGAACATTTTACCATAAAAATATTAAAATATCATCCGCATAATTAACAAAATAAAAAGATGGACATATAATACAGTAGTTGATAGTTTGTACTATCAGCTGATATTTATGAAAAGGGTGAAAATTAATTCATGGACTGTCCATTTTGCCATTTTTTAAAAAACTTTATTGGACAATTTTTAAGGATAGGCGTAGTGTGCAATTGTGATAGCAATGATCACATTTATAGGGACGGATATATCACAAGGTGCTCATTTGAAGATAACGTTATAAAACTGTTTGATTCACCGATTAACGGTGAAGTTATATTTACCACTTGCTGTGACAATATTTTTGAAGTATATTTGTTCCCTCCCGCAAATAGTCCGCAAGTAGCAGCCGAAGTCGAAAAACCCAAGAACATTATCGATGTTGCAACAATGGTGGAGCAAAGGCGTAACCTGTTGAAATCTGTGCAAGATAACTTGCAGGAGGAGGAGAAGGCGCATGAGTAAACATAGAGAAGATTGCAATATTTGTAAAACCTTGTGTGATTACAGGGGAAGACTAATTTTTGTTAAATTTAAATGTCCCACTTATTTCGGCACAGCCGGCACAGTATTAGATGTTAAAAACAATCTTTTAATATTGGATTATATCAATGGCGGCATTAGCGTAACCTGCTGCGACAATATATGCTACGTTCTGCCGGTTGCCGCAAATACCCCGGGATAATAGGATATTACAAAAATTCCGGCATTTTTACTGCCGGAATTTTTTATATGATTTAATTAAATTCTACATGAATAAACGCTCTGTAATTCGTTTTACGCCGGCTTTTACGGCTTCTATATCTATTGTCTTATACTCACCATTTTCATACAGTATCTCACCATCTACAATAGCCGTATGGACATCGGACCCCTTACCGCAGTAAACCACGGCTGATATAGCATCATTCAGCGGATAATAATGGGGCTTATCCAGATCAATCAGGGTTATGTCTGCCTTCATGCCGGCCTTGATCCGGCCGACATCACTTAAGCCAAGTGCCCTGGCTCCGTTTACCGTTGCCATCTTCAAGGCCTCATAAGCCTTGATGCCGACACTGTCCTCAAATACCCCCTTGGATAAAACCGCCGCTAAATATACCTCTCTCATCATATCCAACGCATTGTTGCTGGAGGCACCATCGGTTCCAAGTCCCACGTTGATGCCGCTTTCAACCAACTTTACTGCTCTCATTACCCCGCTTCCTAACTTGAGATTGCTTGCCGGATTGTGTATTATTGAAACATTTTTCTCGCTTAATATTGAAATATCTTCATCCGACAAATGAACCCCGTGAGCTGCAATCACCGGCAAGTCAAACACACCCAAATCAGCTAAATGCTGTGTTGGCGACTTGCCGTAGGTTTTTACGCAATTTTCGTTTTCATTTCTGGTTTCTGATAAATGAATGTGAATTCCCACACCAAGCTCTTTGGCAAGGTCTGCAGTTTCAGCAAGGTACCTGGGAGTGCAGGTATAAACCGCATGGGGACCGAAACGAATCTTGATGCGGCCGTTAGCGGCATTATGATATTGGTTGAAAAGGTCAAGAGATTCTAAGACCCTCCTGTCGGTTTTAATGTCAAAGTCCTCATCAAAACATTGGAGGCCCCTGGCAAGGTCTGCCCGTATTCCCGTTGATTTTACCACTTCAGCTAAGACATCCTCAAACATATACATGTCCGCAAAGCAGGTGGTGCCTGCAGCAAGCATCTCCGCTATTCCCATCTGGGATGCTTGGTAAATATCATCTGCCGTCAGCTTATCCTCCATGGGAAAGAGTTTATTGAAAAGCCACTCCTCCAGAGGCAGGTCATTAGCGAAATTTCTGAAGGGAACCATACCCACATGGGTATGGGCATTGATAAAGCCCGGGAGGGCAAGCTTATTTTCCCCGTCTATAACCCGGTCACACTGTCCTGAAGTGCTCTCATAGCATTCATCTTTTGGGTCTCCAACAATTCTGTTACATTCACTTACCCCGTTCTCAATAATATCAAGGATCCTGTCATCCTCAATAATGATATCCCCGCAATCAATAAGGGGTTTTTCATCATCCATGGTAATGATTTTTATGTTCTTAATCAGTGTTTTCAAAGCCTGCCTCCTCCTCTTCCATTTTCCGCTCCCTGCTTTTTCGCTTAAAATCCGGTCAAATATTCTTCCTGGTCCGGTGTAAGGGAATCTGTTTTAAGTCCCATGGATGCTAATTTTAACCTTGCAACCGACTCATCTATGGATTTTGGTACGTCATAGACATTAGGTGTCAAGCCACTGCCGTTCTTTGCAAGGTATTCGAGACAGAGTGCCTGAATACCAAAGCTCATGTCCATTATTTCTGCCGGGTGGCCGTTGCCTGCTGCCAAATTTACCAGCCTGCCGTCACCCAATAAATTAATAATCCTTCCATCCCCCATTTTGTATCCGGTTATATTTTTCTTGCGAGGAAAGACTTCAATTGCCAGACTTTCAAGGTCCTTTTTATCCACTTCCACATCAAAATGACCGGCATTGGCAAGGAGAACTCCGTCCTTCATGACTTCATAATGTCGGCGGGTAATAACCTTGTTACAGCCGGTGGTGGATATAAAGATATCTCCCAAGGGGGCTGCTTCATCCATGGTCTTAATTTCGTAACCTTCCATTGCTGCTTCAAGGGCCCTGATGGGATTTACTTCCGTAACCGTAACCCGTGCCCCCAATCCTTTTGCTCTCATGGCTACTCCCCTGCCGCACCATCCGAAGCCGGCAACAACCACGTTCTTAGAAGCCACAATGTTGTTTGTGGTGTTCATAATGGCATCCCAAACAGACTGGCCCGTCCCATACCGGTTATCGAACAGGTATTTGCACTCCGCGTCATTTACGGATATCATGGGATATTTAAGCTTTCCTGCAGCAGACCGGGCTTTTAACCTGTGTATGCCCGTCGTAGTCTCCTCGCAGCCGCCTATCAGTGAATTTCCAAATTCGACGCACTCCCCGTGCAAGAGCTCTATCAGGTCTCCCCCGTCATCGATGATAAGATGGGGATCTACGGAAAGAGCAGCCTTAAGGTGGTCAACATATTCCTCCGGGCTCGCGCCATACTTTGCATGCACCTCAAAACCCATATTCCTCAATGCATCTGCAACATCATCCTGGGTTGACAGGGGATTACAGCCTGTAACGCTGACCTCTGCACCGCCGCTACGCAGCACGGTAGCCAAATATGCTGTCTTTGCCTCCAAATGTATGGACATTGTTATCCTAAGACCTGTAAAGGGTTTTTCCTCTATAAATCTATCCCTTATTGATGTGAGCACAGGCATGTATGACTGCACCCATTCCATTTTTTTATCACCGCTCTGCCATGATTCATGTATTGTGTCATTAGTCATAATATTTTCTCCTCTAATCTAATAATATTTTCCAATAAGTTTATCATTTCCATTATACTTAAATTTACTGCATAAAACAACAAAAAAGACAGAACCTGATCTCAATGTCATCCTGAGCGTATGCGAAGGATCTCATGAGATTCTTCGAGCTAAAGCTCTCAGAATGACAGTTTTTTAGTTATTCATAACAATGGCAATTTCTGAGTTATTCATAGTAATGACAGTTTGCGAGTTATTCTTAACAATGACACTTATGTGCATTCATAGCAATGACACCCTCCTGCTTATCCTTAGATATGATAATGTATATTATATTTTGGCAATATATATGGGGTGTTATGAAACACCCCATCATATTTAACCTAAAATCCATTTGCTCGGAATGGTTACATTCTCATCAAATTAAACTATTGCTGTTTCCATGCTTCTAATATGAAATCCCCCTGGCCGTCATAATACTGTACGAATTGAAGCATAGCCCGGCACTCAACTCCATCGATTGTAACATCCTTAAATACCATGTCATAACTTCCTTCCCAACCGGCTGACACTTGTTTATCTATAAAAGCAACACAGTCTTCTTCGGTTAAATCCACCAAAGAGAAACTTGCGGTGTAATACTGACCGTATTCTTTGTCTGATTCCGACAATTCTGGAATATAAACTTCACCGTACAAGGTTCCTGCATCAGGAGGAAGAACATCACCCAAAAGCTTCGGCCATTCGGAAGTGCCCAAATCAGTTACAATCATCTGGAGAGTATCTCTGCTGTTGAACTGAAACCTAATTGCAACAGTCCCTATACGAGCATAATCATCGTCAGAAACAGTAAAACCCTCTTCTTCCAAGAGTGCTAAGTATTCTGCCAGCTCATCTTTGTTGGTAGGTGAAATCAGGATATAGTATTCACCATCTCCGCCATCGCCTGAATTCGTTACCTCCCCATATGTATATTCGGGAATAACATCAGGTATTTTACCCTCTGGCCATCCGGGAGTTGCAAGATATGATAATGCTTCTTCCAAATCCTCCATAGCCTCATCAATTTCTTCTTCATCAAATCCTTCGTTATCATTTACCGGAGTTTTGTTCTCAGGCTGGCTCGCACTGTTATTGCCGCATCCGGTAAATAACCACAGACCCAAGACTAAACATAATAAAATAATTATTAACTTTTTCATATTGCCTCCTTGGAAAACATTATCACTGTCATTATACGTTAATACTGATAGTTTTCAATCACCCTCAGGGTGATTTTGGAGGCTAAATCCCATTATTGACTTAACTTTTCAATAATAGCCTTCAAGAAAACAGGAAGGTCACTCGGACTTCTCGAAGTAATAATATTGTCTGAAACTACAACCTTTTCATCTAAATATTCTGCTCCTGCATTAATTAAATCATCCTTTATTGAGAAAAATGAAGTAACCTTTTTACCTTTTATATCACAAGCAGAAGCAAGCATCCATCCTCCGTGGCAAATTGCAGCAACAAGTTTGCCTGCCTTATCCAAATCCCTTACAAAATCCACCGTAGCCTTTGTTCTTCTCATAAAATCAGGTGAAAATCCCCCCGGAATAACAACACCATCATAATCCTCTGCGAGAATTTCATTAGAAGCATGTGTGCTCTTTTCCGTAAGACCGGATTTCGAAGTATAAACCGCATCCTTTTTAGGCCCCACCAAATGTACTTCAAATCCCTCTTCTAACAACCTGTAATAAGGATATATAAGCTCTCTTTCGTTAAACAAATCCTCAATCAATATTGCTATTCTTTTCATTTTATACTCCCTTCCAAATGAACTTAATATATTCTTACCCCAATAGTTGTTTTTCAATCTCCTATGCAAAACTTTTGATTATTATGTACAACAAAAATGACGTATAAATCTTATTATACGTCACGTCGCATGTTACCTATTATTTCGCATAAGTCTGCTTATGCGTTTCAATATTTATGATAAGTCTCGCTACATCATACAACTCTATTATTCTTTAATATTTTCTATATCAAGCAAATTATAATCAAATAAGATTTTTTCTCCGTTATTGATTACTATACAGGGCAGGCCGACTCTACCTGCTTCCTTTATTTCCTTAAACTCAGGTGCCTCATCCCTATATTTTAAAAACCTTTTTAGATTTAACATATTATCTGTAATATCAAGATATATGAAATCTATTCCATTTTCCGAAAGAAACTCTTTCGCAGGTGCACAATCAGGTCAGTGCTTGCTGCCAAAAACAATAATTTTTTTCATAAGCTAACTCCAATTCTTTTATATTCTTATAAATAAATATTAATTCATCATCCGATGTTCCGCCGGATGACTCTCCCGGAGACGGGAATTTTTCTTCGACATCCTCAATTATAAATTTTGCCAATGGCTGGCTGCAGGGAGGGTATCCGGTTATCCCGATGGCAGTTTCAAGCCTGATAATAAAGTTACACGGGCTGAGTTTGTAATAATGGTGAACGGAATAATCGATTATATCTAATGGTTAAATCTTACAAGTATTATTATATCACATTTTTTGAGTTTTTCAATTATAACTTTCCGTTATAGGCAACATGAGAATGCCAGGCACCGGGGGGGACGGGTGCCTGGCACTATGAGTGACTGGAAACTATTCTCCAAGCTTCTCATCTATCAATTGTATTTTGCTGGATTTGCTTTGATATATACTGATGTATCCTTTCCTATACCGGTTGAAGAGTAGTAATCAATATGCCAGTATGGCATGATTTAATAATTGCTTATTTGGCTTGCATGTATAGCAGCACCAATTACTCCTGCCTCTGCATCACCGGATGCTTGTATGAATATAACAGCTTCTCTGGGGTTTGGAGAACGTAAGTTTTCTCTAATTGATTGAAGCAAAAACTCCATTGGGAATCCTTCTGCTTCAATCACACCACCACCAAGTATTACATGGCTGGGATCTAAAATTGTGATTTCAGTAGCAATTGCAACAGCAGAATAATAAACTTGATCCAGTACTTTTTTTTCATTTCCATAGTATTTAAAAATGTCCTTTACATCACACTTATAATGCTTCTCTGCTAATTCCCGGAGAATCTTACCACAAGCAATTAATTCAAAACAACCCTTTTTCCCACAACCACATTCTTGATTCAATCCCGGAACAGGTATGTGACCAAGTTCACAAGCAGACCCGCTATTACCTTTATATATTCTCCCATTTATACAAATAGCATTACCTAAACCGGTACCTAAAAAAATCCCTGCTATAATGCCATCAGAAGTTAATTGCATTTTCCTTATTTCATACAACAATAAAAGATTAACATCCTTTTCAATAACAACGGGAATTCCTATTTTGCTTTGTAATAGTTTCACTATTTCAATATTTTCAAAACCTTTAATCATAGGTGATGAATAAACAACCGTTCTTTCCTTATTCATCAAAGATGCTAACCCCATGGAAACATATAATATATTTTTCTTCCCATACTCAACTATTAGCGGCTCGATTAAATCTGACAAGAATTCTATTTTATCTTTAGCAGAAGAAAATTTGTCTGTAGCTATCTTACTAAATTTAATAATTGAAAAATTTGTATCTACTAAGCCGTATCGAAGGTTTGTGCCTCCAATCTCAATACATATATAATACTTTGCCAAAAATCCTCTTTCCTTTCTTTGCATTTATACTAAATTCGATTAGTGCTTCTCATGATTTCCATTTTATGCATATATAGATTTGCCAATATTGGCCGTATTTTTAAAGTAAACACGCGACTATCAATTGCAGATGGATTTTCCGACAAAATCTTTCTTGTATGAGCTAGTGCACAAATCCATCCGTCCGAAGCAATATTAATTTTACATACAGCCATTTCTGCAGCACGTGTTATTTGTTCTTCCGGGATTCCAATTGCCTTTTCTAATTTGCCTCCGTAATTATTTATCATATCAACATAATCGGATGAAATACTGGATGCTCCATGAAGGACTATTGGGAACAATGGAAGCCTCCATTGTATCTCTTCTAAAATATCATAGCGAAGTTCAGGTAATATTCCATCCTTGTTTGGTTTTAATTTTACAAGGCCATGGCTTGTCCCTATTGAAATTGCTAAACTATCTACCCCCGTATACTTTACGAACTGTTCAACCATTTTGGGGTCTGTATATTGATTATCGGTAATTAATTCTGAGCCTTCCTCACTTCCGGATAAAACACCCAGCTCTCCCTCTACGGAAACATTATGATTATGTGCATATTCAACTACCTTTTTAGTTAGTTTTACATTATCATCAAAAGGTAATGCACTGCCATCGATCATAACTGATGAAAAACCATATTCAATAGCCGTTACACATTGCTCATAGGTCATACCATGATCTAAATGCAGTGCTACAGGAGCATAGATCCCCAGATTTTTCAATCTGTCAGTACCGGACTGCACTATTCTGGCAATCATCTCATACCCCAGCTGTTTATGTAAATTTGGTGAAGCTAATAAAATAACAGGTGATCTTTTTTCAATAACAGCATCAAAAATTGCATTAAACTGTTCTATAGAAATAAAATTAAGTGCTGGTACTGCATATTTTTCTCTATAGGCCTTTTCGAACATACCATTGGTATTAACAAGACCTAATTCCTTATAATCATACATTCCGGTTTCCCTTTCTAAAAAAATCTATCTATCCTAAAAAATCAAACTTTGCAAACACTGGTAGTTCCCCTACTAAGGGCTCAATATAATCTAAATAATCGGAAGTAATATAGTTTTTTTCTTCATTTAAATAGTATAAAGGCAGAGTAGCATCCTTTTGTGCAACCATTTCAATTGGAACCAGTTTTATTTCTGTTTTATAAGGCCTATCCGATATTCTGCATATGGACAACATCTTGCCATGTTCTCCTTTTAATGCTTCGCAAACTGCTAACTGCCCTAACGTTATTGCTTCTTCTACATCTATTTTAGAAATCGTATGTGCTGCACACCTTTGCATTAATCCTAAATCAATGCAACGAATCTTGCACGTAAAATGCTCAGTTAAAACATTATAAATATATGGTGATATCCCTCCCATGTTTAATTCAGGAGTATCTGATTTTCTTCCGTGAATGTCTTCAAATAAATACTTGCCATCAGGTGTTTTCACGCCTTCGGCTATCACAACTAAGCATTTCCCTTTTTTTTCATAGACTTTTTTTACGTCATTAATAAACTTCGAATTATCAAAAACTACTTCAGGTATATAAATTAAATCCGGTCCATTTCCTCCCTTGCTGGCCATGATGCTGGCAGCAGCAAGAAAACCCGTATTTCTCCCCATTACTTCAACAGTAGTAATCAATCCCGTATCATACGTTCGTATGTCATGAGCCAGTTCAGAAATACTTATTGCTACATGCCGAGCTGCGGATGGAAATCCCGGCGAATGATCTATACATAGTATATCATTATCTACCGTTTTAGGAATAAGAATTATATTACATTCATAATGTTGTTTATCTAAAAAATCCTTCATTTCTTTGCAAGCTCTTGCAGTGCCGTTTCCGCCATTTATAAAAATATATCTAATTTTATATTCTTCCAAGGTATCTAAAATCTTCTTGTAATCTGTATCATCAATATCTTCCGGTGTAATTTGGTAACGACAAGAACCAAATGCCATAGAAGGAGTTTGTGGTAACAAATCAATCTGTTTTTCATCCAATGTAAATATATCAATTAATTCTTTGTTTATCAAACCTTTGATTCCATATTTAGCACTATATAATCTATTTATTTTATCTTTATTTTTCTTACATGCAGATATCACGCCATAAGCAGTAGCATTAATTACTGAAGTAGGTCCTCCCGACTGTATATAAATTGCATTATTTTTCAAATTCCAATCCTCCAATATTATAAGACTTATTTAAGACTTATTAATGTTGTCTTGCTACACGCATGGTTCTTATTGCCTCAAGAATAACAACAGATAATACTAATACACCTTGTATAAATTGTTGATAATATGCCGAAACCCCAAGTAAATCCAATGCATTTGTTATTAAACCCACAATTATTACACCAAGAAAAGTGCCCATTATCTTGCCTTTTCCTCCAAATGTCACACTGGTTCCGCCAATTACAGCTGCCATAATAGCTCTCATTTCCAAGTTGTTACCGAGGGTTGCCGGGGCTGAATTAGTACGGGAAACGAATATTAAACCGGCTATACATGCCAAAACTGAACACAATATATATGCAAAGAAGATAACCCTAGTATTCCTTATACCTGCGACTCTGGCGGCTTCAGGATTACCACCAACAGCATAAATATTTCTGCCTAAAATAGTCCGTGACATAAACCAAGAGGCACTTAAATAAAAGACAACAATAATAATTGCAGGTAACGGGATAATTCCAAATAATAAACCTTGTCCTATAAACTGAAAGGATTCGGGCAATCCTGTCAATGTAGTACCCCGAGAAATAACGGTTTGTAAACCTCTAGTCATGTTCATCATAGCAAGAGTCGCTATCATTGGAGGAATTTTCATTATACCAATTGAAAATGCATTAATTGAACCGCACACCATAGCAATTAATATCGCACATACACAAGCGAGCATCCAGTTTGTGCCGCTCTTCATCAATGATGCAGCAATCCATGCAGTAAATGCACATACACCCCCGGTTGATATATCAATACCACCTGTAATAATAACAATAGTCATACCAATTGCGGTAATTCCTTGCAATGAAATGTTTTGCAAAATGTTCATCATATTTTTTATATTAAGAAAATATGGAGATGCAATAGGCATAACAATGAGAAACGCTAAAATTATTGCCAACCTCATAATATCTTCGCCAAATATAGATTTCAGTCTGTTTATTTTCTGCTGCATTTATAAAACCTCCACTATCCACTATAATTTCTAACCTATCATGCTTAGTAAACTATTTTTAGTTAGATTTTTAGCACTTACTTCATCGACGACCTGTCCTTTTTTTAAAACAATTATTTTACTGCAATTGGCTAAAAGTTCTTCCAATTCTGATGAAAAGATTATAATTGTTGTTCCCTTTTCTGCAAAATCTCTCAAAATTTTATATATCTCTGACTTTGCATATACATCTACGCCTCTTGTAGGCTCATCTAAGAGAAATAACTTTGGTTCTGAAGCAAGGCATTTAGCTATTACAACTTTCTGTTGATTCCCTCCGGACAAAGATATTACGCTTTGGTTTATACTTGACATTTTAATAGTCATTTGTTCCGATATGTTATTGGCAAACCTCTCTTGTTCACTCTTATAAATAATTCCCAATTTATTTGCCAATGTCTTCATTATTGATAATGTAGTATTCTCCTTTATTGACATTAAAGGTATAAATCCTTCCAGCTTTCTTTCTTCTGTCAGCAAAGCAACCTTTTTTTTAATCATTAAATCCGGCCTAGGTTTTTTAATTTCTTCTCCATACAAAAAGAGCTTTCCGGAGTCATAATCATCTATACCAAAAATCGCTTTTGCCAGTTCGGTTTTACCTGCGCCTAACAATCCACAAACGCCTACAATATCCCCTTTATGAATTTTTATTGACACATTGGAAAACTTCTTCTCACTTGTGAAATTCTGTAATTCTAATATTACCGGAGCATCTTCACTAATCGTTAATGTATCTGATACTTCATTTGCGATTTTTTTGCCCATCATAGCAACAACTAAATCGTCTTTTGTATAATGTCCCCTATAAAACACACCATTGTTAAGTCCATCCTTTAGAACAGTAACTCTGTCCGAAAGTCTAAAAACATCCTCAAGAAAATGGGATATAAATATTATTGAAACTCCCTTTTTTTTCATTCTCTCAAGGATACCAAAAAAGTTTTCCTTTTCCGCCTCATTTAATGATGAGGTAGGTTCATCAAGAATTACAACCTTTGCTTCCCTTGTCAAGGTTTTTAAAATCTCTATAATTTGTTTTTCAGCAGTTCTTAATCTTCTCACAGGGACATCAGGGTCAATACTTACCCCCATAATATTTAATAATTCCTTTGCTTTTTCGGAAGTGGCCTTTTTATCATATAATCCATATTTGTCTCTTATCCAATTACCTATGTACATATTTTCAGCAACTGTCATATCATTGCAAACATTCAGCTCCTGGTGTACAAAAGCAAGACCGTATTTTTCTGCATCAGATGGTGTCTTAATATTAACCTTTTTACCATCGATTTCTATTTCGCCAAAAGGAGTATTGTAAATTCCATTTAATATTTTTATAAGAGTGCTTTTACCTGCACCATTGGCACCCATAATAGAGTGGACTTCCCCCCGGCGAAGGTCAAAGTTTACATTATCCAATACCTTGTTTCCCGAAAAAGACATAGTAATATTTTTCATATTTACAATTATTTTTTGCTCCAAAGTTTACGCCACCTTCCATAAAAATACACTATATGGACATGGCTCTTGCATGAGCAAGAGCCAATCATTAAGCTCGAATTTCCTGTATATTAATTCTCCATTGAACCCGCGCCCCAAAGTGAACCTGCTTCCTTTAACTCTTCAAGATTATCTTTGGTTACAATGTTACCACCGATGAGGATAGTTGAATCAACCTTTCCGCCATCGAAATGAGTTTTTAATGCTTCTACTGCAGAGGAGGCCCATCCATATGGATCCAACCCGAACGTAGCGTCAATAGTACCTTTCTTCACTTGAGTTAATCCATATCCGTCACCATCTACAGAATATACATTTACGTGCCCTTCTTCTCCAACATTATGAAGTTTACCAGCCTCGTCTAAAGCTGTTATTACAGAAGGCAATATGTAATCCGTACATGACATAACAGCATTAATATCAGGATTTGCTTGCAAATAGTTGGTTACTGCTGCAAGAACAATTTCGCTGTCCATTTCAGTAGCCGATTCTGCAACTATTTGAACATTATCTTTTCCCTCTATCGCGGCTTTAAAACCTTCAGTTCGATTCACAGTTGCCGAACTGGACAAAGGTCCGCCTACAATAAGAACTTTGCCTTGTTTATCTCCTAATGCTTCTAAATACATTTCACCTAATGCTTTGCCAATATTAAAATTATCTGCTTCTACTGTTGCCAATGATGTACCTTTTACCTGACGGTCGATTGCAATTACAGGTACTCCGGCCTTTTCACATTCACCCATAAGGGTCGACACCGCTTCACCATCAATCGGAGTAATTACGACACCATGTACGCCTTTAACTAATGCGTTTTCAATTTGGGAAATTTGAGTTTCTAAGTTATCATTGGGATCAAGTATTTCAGCTTCCCATCCGTATTCTGCCGCTTTAGCTTTAAATCCTTCACTTGCTGCAGTCCATATTGGTGCACTTAAACCTGGAATTGAGTAAACAACTTTGTACTTGTCCCCTTCTTGAACATCAGTCCCTCCTGTCGGGGTTTCTTTAGGGGTGCTTGTACATCCGGCTAGTACTATAACTAGCATTAAACATAATAACAATACAAGTATCTTTTTCATTCCATTTCTCCTTTTATTTTTTATAACCTAAATTTTATAAAATAGGTTAAAGGTGACAAAGTTATTAATTTATTATAATATTATTATATTATAATAATATATTTTTTGTCAAGTTACATTATTTGTTATTTAATAAAGATTATAATTTCAATATATTAAATCATTGACAATAACTATAAATATTATTTATAATAATATTATAACAATAATATAAATATGAAAGGATTGGCTTATGGATAGAAGGGAACTTGATTTTAGCGGTAGAACTCAGCTTTATTACCAGTTGTATGATATTCTGTATGATGATATAAAAAACGGTGTATATAAACCAAAAGAACTTCTACCCACTGAAAATGAACTAATTGAGCGTTATGGTGTTAGCAGGGTCACGGTGCGCAAAGCAATGGACATGTTGTTAAACGAAGGAATAATCGGCAAAAAACGCGGATATGGGAGTTTTGTACTAAACAAAAAAGTTGAACAAACTTTAAACAAGGTGCTTCACTTTTCTAACGAAATGGAAAAACGAGGATATAAATCATCTTCAAAAATGCTGATAAATGAAAAAGTATATGCCAACAAAACAATTGCTGAAGCATTATCAATAGCTGAAGGAACACCGCTTATTCATGTTAATCGTTTGCGATTTGCCAATAATGAGCCAATGTGCATCGAAAGTGCTTATTTGATTTATGACATGTGTCCTGATGTTTTATGTTATGACTTTTCAGAAATGTCTTTACGTAATTTTTTAGTTGAAAGATATAATATTATATGGAAAAGAGCCCATCAAAAAATGTTTGCTGTTAAAGCAAACGCCCGTTTTTCCAAGCATCTGAATATAGAAGAGGGAGACCCAATGATTTATATTGAGCGTATTTCCTATACACAAGATGATCAACCCGGAGAGTATTTACAAAGCTACTACCGTGGAGATTGTTTTTATTTAACTGCAGATTTAGAGGCTTAATTCATCCGCTCAAAAGCCCGCCTTAAAAATTATTTATATGTGTCCTTATTTAATTTTATGATTTTCTAACCCTTTAGTTTACAAATAGCCAATTCATAAAAGTGCCAGGCACCCGTTACGGGTGTCTGGCACCATATGAGGGACTAAAACGTATACTTACTTGCTAGCGTTTTCGCCTGCGATACGTCCGAATACAAAGATGTCTGCAATAGCATTACCGCCAAGCCTGTTACCGGCATGAATGCCGCCGGTTACTTCGCCCGCTGCATACAAGCCCGGAATTACCTTGCCTTCAGTATTTAAAACTTCGGAATTTGTGTTGATTTGAAGTCCGCCCATGGTATGGTGAATTGCCGGTTTTGCCGGGCATGCATAGAAGGGACCATTTAATACCTTCATTTCAAATACAGGCTTTCCGAAATCAGGATCTTTTCCGTTATCAACATAAGAGTTATATTTATTTATCTCATCTACAAAGGTTTGAGCATCGCACCCGATAATTTCTGCTAACCCTTCCAAGGTATCAGCCCTGTAAATTATCCCGTCTTCTACCATCTTGTCTATCATTTCCTGAGTAGGTCTGTTTTGTGATGTCATAGCCATATCCTGGTCTGCTATTGTATAGAACATTTCTCCCGGTTGTTCCAATGCCGCAAAAGCTAATGTATCTCTTTCCGCATATTCATTTATAAACCTTTTTCCTTCTTTGTTAACAAATATATAGTTTTGAGGTGCCACCAATAGACCGTCTGTTAATGCACCAGTCTTTTCGTTAGCTGTGGGCATCAATTGAATAAATTCCATACCAACCAAGTTGGCACCGACAGCCTTACCCATAATTATTCCGTCACCTGTGGCTGTAGCTACATTTGTTGTTTTCATGTCTTCAGGTATGGACGGCCAATAATTGTTATATTCTGCAGCAAGCTTAGCATTCGCCCCATATCCGCCTGTAGTCAATATAACACCCTTGTTGGCATGTAATACTACTTCCGTCCCATCTACCTTTGTTGCTTTAACTCCGGCAACCCTGCCGTTTTCAACTATTAACTCTTCAGCTCTTGTTTCTAACATTATTTCATTCTTATCGTTTTGTTTTAAAACAAAATCAGATAAAGCATCAAATATTTGCTTTTTATCTTCCGGATTATGTCCTCTCAACCACATGGAGCCGACAGGTGAAGTAAGTAAATCGGAATATTTCCCGCCTAAACTTCTCACCCATTTATTTGTTTCTAAGCTCTTTTTAACTAAAGTACTTAAAAGATCATAATTTCCTTCAATCCAATTCCCGTCCTTGTCCTGCCTTTTTCCTCCCAAATATGTTTGAATCATGTGAAATTCTTCAGAATCAAACATTATGGAAGTATCTCCGGCAAGATATGTATTGATTTGTGTTTTTAAAGTTTTTAGAGTGTCGGCAAAATCACCGAAATCTTTCTCGTCATATTCCAAAAATTCTTTTAACATGTCAATTTGACCGGGCTTAGTCTCAATTGTGCTCTGAGTCTCGGGATTTACCGCATTCCATGCAAAACCGGAAGCAATGGTATTACCGCCCAAGGCAGCCGTCTTTTCTACAATTGCGACGCTTACCCCGTTTTGAGCTGCAGCTGCCGCCGCGGATATGCCGGCTCCGCCGCCGCCTACAACTATAACGTCAAAGGTCTTTTCAACCTTTTCATGGCTGACGTTAGCTGTCACTTTTTCTTTAAGTTTGGCAACATCACCATTTGCTTGAACTACAGCTTTTTCAACAGCTTCCAAAATACCCTTGCTTGTCATTGTAGCCCCTGATACAGCATCAATGGCAAGGGATTGATTGTCAACTATAGCCTGAGGAATCCTTTCAATGGCAGGATCGGCAATTCCTGATGTTTCCTGGTGTTTGGTAACTTCAACCTTTTCGATCTTGTCATCAGCAAAGGTGACTGAAACTGTAATATCACCGTTGTTACCCGGAGCAGATGCCTCATAAGTTCCTGCAGCATATAAGGCTGCTTCAGCCGGCTCTTCCGGTTGATTTGACTCTACCGGCTTTCCACAACCTGCTAATAACATTGCAATCAACAATACAATCGATACACTTGCAAAATATTTTCTAAGCAACTTCATTTTTACCTCCAATATTTTGATATTAATGTAACAATAGTATAAGCTTTCAAACCGTTGTAAAGTCAATAGAGAATTTTTTATAACTCATCTACATATTTAATTGGAATATATATTAAATGGTACTTTTGATGTATCCCATCTTTGGTATAGTTGCCTATTGTGATTCCCCATGCATTATCTGCCATCTTCATATTATGATTGTCCATATAATTTAAAGCATCCTGCAATGAGCGGGGCCCGATATGATTGGCGCCTTCACTTTTTATCAGTGTAGTAAGGCACAGCTTAGAAGGATAATACTTTATTCCCGGAGTATTTATAAGACCCAGTTCCTCCGCCAAATTCTCATCAACCGCAAAACCAAAGAAATAATCATCCGCCATGCTACATACGGATTCAAGGGTGAATTCAGGGGATATTTTTACAACAGGCAATTTTTCAATCCATTTCTTAATATCACATGACAAGGCGTCTTTTAAGGAAATGATCATATTTTTTTCACAATTTATCCTGTATACGGATGGACTCTTCTGTAAATTAAACTTAAATATATTGTTTTCGAAATCATGAATCAGCTTATATTTATCCTTTAATTGCTGAATTTCATTTAAAATCAGCTGCTTCCACCTGATTTCCCTGGCTGCCTTTTTCTCCATACCCTCCAAGGAATCAATAGCTTCATCCAAGGAAGCTACATTAATCATAAATTCTGCTTCTTCAATAGAAAAGCCCATATGCACATACCTTCTTGAACCGGTTAGAATATTAATATCCCTTGTTGTATATCGTCTGTATCCGTTTGTATTTCTTTTGGGCTTCAGTATGCCCAACCTTTCATAATGCCTTACCAATTCGGCAGAAATACCAAGTATTTTTGCAACATCACTGATTTTATAGTAATCGCTGCTCAAAGATTAACCTCCCATGCAACCAAATTTGTTTTAAATTTAACAGATAATATTCTATCATATTCTTCTGTTGTTTACCATCTAAAACAATCTTACCCTGGCGAAATAAGAACAATTAAATGTAAAAAACCAGAGGATTTTTTGCCTCTGGCAATTTTTGACTCTTCCTTTGAATAGCTCCTTATTTCACTTTTTAAACCAATACTCCTGAACCAAAGCAATCATAACTCCTAACATGCCCCCAAGAACAGCTCCTATTAAAGTATTTAAAGCATTGTTTGGACTTGTTTTATGTGTAGGTGCTACCGGTGGTGACGGTAAATAAACATAAGTTTCAACTAACCCGATAACGCTTGTTTTTAACTCGTCAGTTTCGCCGGTTCTATAATACTTATAGATAGCTAATTTTTCATCTTCAAGCTCGTCTAAATACTCGTTATACTTCTTCATTGAGTTTTCAATTCCATTAATGGATTGCTTATTTCCGATTATATCACTTTCAATTTTTATATAATTCGGATTTACGGTATCAACAGGCACAATATAATCTGTATTATTATTTAACCGATTTTGTATTTCAAGGTTAGCCTGCCCTCCAATAAACTTTGGAGTTTGAGCCAATAATTCTTCATTTCTCTTTAATAATTCTTTTGTGCTTTCCAAGGAATTTTCTAAAGCTGCCAATTCAACATTAAATAAATTAATAAAATAATTAACTGCCCTTTCTTTGGTCATGGCATCCATGAAATCTAAGTAATTACTATATAATGTTTTAGCCAAATTCAATGATTCTACCGGATTATCTGCAGATACAACAACTTCAAAGGTATTTGCATTAGTCTTTCCATCATTTTCCGACACTTTTATTCTCTTTTGAAGACTTTCTAAACTTACTTCTTCTGAATCATATCCCATATCTTCAATTGTTTTTATTAAGACGTCGTTGCTTTTTATGAGGTTTATGTATTGCTGATTTGATGTAATCGGCAATGTGTATAATCCATATCTCGTATTATATGTTTCAGGCATACTTATAACTATATTTAACTTAGTATTATAAACAGGTGATAAGACAAATTTGCTAAACATCAATGCCAACAAAGCAATAACTAAGGTCAGACATATTATCATTGTTTTCCTTTTCCATAAAGCCATAATAAGCTCTCTTAAATCTATTTCGTCTTCATAGTTTTGAACATTATTTGGATTTTCGTTCATTATATTCTCCTTGTTTGGTTAACATTAATTATTAATTAATACATTAAATATTATATCAGTTAATACGAAAAACCTCAATATTTTCTGTGATGTATTATATAGCTTAAACTATTTAACCCTTGTAATTATTTATTCATGCTCCTTCTCAAACCTCCAAGCATCTCTACACATTTCTTTTATTCCGCGTTTTGCTTTCCAACCTAATTCCTGCTCAGCTTTACTAACATCAGCATAGGATGAAGCGATATCGCCAGGGCGGCGGCCAACAATCTCATAGGGTATTTTAATATTATTTACCTCCTCAAAAGCATGTATTAGCTGAAGAACTGAAGTTCCTTTTCCTGTTCCAAGGTTGTAGATATGTATACCTTTTGTTAATTTTTCTATTGCCGCAACATGACCTTCGGCAAGATCCATCACATGAATATAGTCTCTAACCCCTGTTCCATCTATAGTATCAAAATCGTTTCCGAATACTTTTAACTTCTCTAATTTTCCACTGGCTACCTGAGTTATGTAAGGCATTAAATTATTAGGAATACCAGTAGGGGCTTCGCCAATTAGTCCACTTTCGTGTGCTCCTACCGGATTGAAATAACGAAGAAGTGAAACTGAAAAATTTGGATGAACTTTTGCCACGTCCATTAATATTCTCTCGCTTATTGCCTTGGTTTCGCCATAAGGATTAGTTGTTGGAAGTAAGTCCATAGTTTCTATAAAAGGAACTTTATTCTCACCATATACTGTGGCTGATGAACTGAATACAAATTTATTCACATTATATTTAATACAAGCTTTAGAAAGTATAATTGTACTAACAATATTGTTATAGTAATACTCAAGAGGTTTTTCAACAGATTCACCTACGGCTTTTAGACCTGCAAAATGAATTACACCGTCAATTTGATAGGATGAAAATATAGATTCCACTGCTTGTCTATCAGTTACATCTACTTGATAGAATAAAACGTCCTTATTAGTTATTTGCTTTATTTTATTTATAGTCTCAATTTTGCTGTTACATAGGTTATCTGCTATTATTACAGAATGATTATTATTTAATAATTCAACACAGGTGTGTGAACCTATATAGCCTGCTCCGCCGGTAACAAGTATGTTCATTTAACTAACCTCAACAATTTCTTATGTTATAGCTTTCTTAATTATATAAAAATTTATCTTACTTTATAAAACTCTACATACCACTCAGCAAACTTCCTTAACCCCTCTTCAATAGAAGTCTCTGGTTTAAAACCTACCGCTTCATGTAATAAATCAGTAGAAGCATAGGTAGC